>Bissell_p2__coassemble_4699_pt1 | contig 3491 bp, 3 predicted proteins | sample Bissell_p2__metabat2_high_PE_001 | metagenome-assembled genome bin Bissell_p2 | reverse complement strand
TAACAAGGGCTTATAGCCCTAGAGCAAACCACCCGTTGGACGGGTGGTTATGATTGCAAAAATATAGAAAAAATCATTCCGGAAACTGCTGAGGCAAGATAGAGAAATCCAACTAATTTGCCGACTTCCTTTTTTCTTATTTTCGTTTTTAAAAGGACGAGAAGTCCTACACCGCAGGAAGAACAAAGTCCGGCAGTAAGTGCGGAAAATCCGATTAAGTTGTCTAAATAAAGTTCGCATAAAAGCAGAGAGGCGGCACAGTTTGGAATTAACCCGATTAAAGCGGTTAAAAGCGGTTGTAAAACAGAACCTCCCAGAAGTATTCGCGTTAAAGTATCAATACCTGTTAATTCAAGGAGCAGTCCCAATCCGAAAGAACATATAAATAGATAAATAAATAACTCTGCCGTATGTCTTAAAGCAGCAAGGAAAACTCCGTGTGAATGATGACAACTGTGGCATTCACAAGCGGCTGCTTGCTGTGGAGGAGTGAATTTATCTTTCAGGAAAACATCGACAAAGTATCCTACAATAACACTGATAATGAATTTGGTAATGAGCATTGGAAGAAATACTTTCCGTCCATGAGGGTCTTTAAATAAAATTAAGGCAGATTCATCTGTAGAAGAAATTAACAGTGTCAGTAAAGTGCCTGTAGATAATATTCCTCCGGAATATAAATTTACCGCAAGAACAGGAATGGCACATTGAGGAATGCAACCGAGAATCCCCGCTAAAAAAGGATTTAAAGCAATATGTATCTTTTTAGATGGTTGAGTAGCCATTTCCAAAAGAAAAAATGCAAGAAATAAAAATGGAAGAATATGTATACTATCAAGTATAGTATCTTTTAAAATATCAATTATCATAAAAATCACCTCTGGTTCAATATTATCTCACTTATTAGTATATGCTGCAAGTACAGAAAACTTGACGGGTTTTATTTTGAAAGGTTATAATAAAAAAGTTAGAAAAAATAAGAAGGGAAAAACAAATGGAAGAAAAAAATAAACCAAAAAATATAGCGCCGAGAACACAGATGAAAATTAAACAATATTTTATGAGAGGATTAACGTCCTTTTTAGTTATCGTGGCAGGTATAGCCTGTTATTTTGCTTTTTTGAGATTGGATGATATTACGGGACTTCTCGGAAAGATAGGAAATATTTTGCAGCCGATTATATTGGGGTTTGTATTTGCATATCTGTTAAATCCGCTTGTAACTATAATTGAAAATCAAATTATAAAGGCATTTGAGAAAAAGACAAAGAGTCGAGATAAATTACAGAAAATTTCAAGAAGTATAGGGATTGCAGGTGCATTGATGTTAACTTTTGCAGTTGTGATTTTATTATTAAATATGGTTGTTCCAGAATTGTATAGAAGTATAAGAGATTTGATTATGAGTCTTCCGCATCAGATAAATAATGCCATAGATTTTTTGGAAAGTGAAAAGATAAATGATAGTGTTTTTTCAGGTACAATAAAAAATGTTTTGGAAAATGGTGCAGAGGCATTTCAGTTATGGCTAAAAACAGACTTGCTTACACAGATCAATCAAATGATGTCATTTGTAACAGTAGGGGTATTTAGTTTTTTAGAAACACTGTTCGATATTGCTGTCGGAGTTATTGTGTCTGTTTATATTTTAAACAGTAAAGAAAAATTTATGGGACAGTGTAAGATGATTACATATGCTTTATTATCAAGAGAACGTGCGAACTTAGTATTGCAGGTGACAAGAAAGAGCCATGAAATTTTTGGTGGATTTGTTATCGGGAAGATTATAGACTCGATTATTATTGGAATTTTATGTTTTATCGGTTTAAGTATTTTAGATATGCCATATACACTGCTTGTCAGTGTTATCGTAGGAGTGACAAATGTAGTTCCGTTTTTTGGACCATACATTGGGGCTGTTCCGAGTGCGATACTAATTTTACTTTCTGAGCCAATTAAGGGAGTATATTTTATTATTTTCATTCTTGTTTTACAACAGTTTGACGGAAATATTTTAGGTCCGAAGATTTTGGGGGACTCTACGGGACTTAGTGCATTTTGGGTAGTATTTTCTATTCTTTTAGGAGGAGGATTGTTCGGATTTGTGGGAATGATTATGGGAGTTCCGACATTTGCGGTTCTTTATTATGTAGTAAGTATGTTTGTTGAACAGAAACTGGAGAGAAAGAAATTACCGAAAGCGTCAAAAGAATATGAAGATATTCAATATATAGAAGAAAAAACAGAAGAGGAGTAGTAGTTATGCCGATTCGTGTGCAAAATGATTTGCCGGCAAAGGAAATCTTAGAAAAAGAAAATATATTTGTTATGGATGAACACCGTGCCGTTCATCAGGATATTCGTCCGATTCGAATAGGTATTTTGAATTTAATGCCATTAAAAGAGGACACAGAATTGCAGTTATTACGTTCGCTGTCAAATACGCCGTTGCAGGTGGATGTGATATTTGTTCATGTTGCCAGCCATAAATCAAAAAATACTGCCACAAGTCACTTGAATAAGTTTTATGAAACATTTGAGGAAATAAAAAATCAGAAGTTTGACGGGTTTATTATTACAGGTGCTCCGGTGGAACAGATGCCTTTTGAGAAAGTGGATTATTGGGAAGAACTGAAAATGATAATGGAATGGACGAAAACAAATGTAACGTCCACTCTCCATTTGTGCTGGGGAGCACAGGCGGGGCTTTATTATCATTATGGGATAGACAAAGAACCGTTGGAAGAAAAATTGTTCGGTGTATTTTGGCATAAAGTATTAAATAGGAAAATTCCACTCGTACGAGGATTTGATGATGTGTTTTTAGCACCGCATTCAAGGCATACGGATGTACCATTGGAAAAAATAAGGCAGGACAACAGGCTTACTGTTTTGGCAGAATCGGAAAAAGCAGGGGCATTTCTTGTTATGGCTGAGGAAGGGCGTCAGATTTTTGTTATGGGGCACCCTGAATATGATAGACTGACTTTGGACAAGGAGTATAAAAGGGATAAGGCGAAGTCTTTGCCGATTTGTATTCCGGAAAATTATTATGAAAACGATGATGATACAAAAAAACCGCTTTTGACATGGCGGGCAACAGCAAATAATTTATATACAAATTGGCTGAATTACTACGTTTATCAGGTGACACCGTATGATATGATTGGAACGCCATTCTAATGTGGTATTTACGGAATTTGTTGAAAAGTCAAAGTATCGTAAAATGATGTCAAATATCGGGCAGTATCGCAAAATTGGGAGTACAAAGGGAGTACAGAAAAATCCCTATGGGAGTACAAAAAGTATGATATAAACTGTCTTTTGGAACAATATTATGAGGGCGTATTGTGTGAGGGCAATATGCCCTTGAATTTTTGAGAAAAGTAATGCTAAAGACTAGGAAATATGATAGAATGACAGAAATAAATAAATCAGAATTTTCTGGGGCTCTACCAGTACTAAACTATAGGTCGACCAAACTAAACTAC
>Bissell_p2__coassemble_4149_pt1 | contig 3885 bp, 4 predicted proteins | sample Bissell_p2__metabat2_high_PE_001 | metagenome-assembled genome bin Bissell_p2 | reverse complement strand
GGAGAAATGAATATCACACAGAAGCAGTTGTATGATGATTACATAAAAGCAAGAAGATTAGAGGAAAGGGGATAATCGTATCGAAAAAGCATTATTGAATTTAAAGGAAGTAAGCGAATATCTTGGAATTGGAGAAACAAAGACAAGAGAACTCTTGAAAAGTAGAAACTGTCCGTTTTCCATGAAGATTGGTTATCGGTGGTATGCGAATAAAAAAATATTGGATAAATGGATACAAGAACAATCAGAGAAAAAAGGGGGGAATTATTCTATTTGATATGTATGTAAGTAAGTGGTATAGTGTAAGAGATAAAATGTTCTATAAAGATATTTATATCATACAGAAAGGTGTGTGATATAAATTGGGTAAGAGTTTAAAAGGAAAAGAATTAGGTGCAGGACTGTATCAAAGAAAAGACGGAAAATATTGTGGTCGTTTCTATGACCGCTTTGGTATTAGACGTTATGTATATGGAAAAACCATTTCTGAAACAAAAGAGAAGTTAAATACAGCAATGTATGAAGATAAAATGGAAATGAACGTTGCCGATAATACTGTGACATTAAATGAATGGTATCAGAAATGGTTGGAAATATACAAATACAAAGTGATTGCACCCAGTACAAGAGTACAATATGAGAGCATTTATAAAAAGCATATACAAGCAGATTTCGGACACATGAAACTGAAAGATATACAGCCTTTACAAATCAGAGGGAAATTAGTAAATCTTGATAAAAAGGGATTTGGATATGAAACTCAGAATAAAGTTCGTATTTTACTGTTAGATATGTTTAATAAAGCGGTTGCGGACAACGTGGCAATGAAAAATCCTGTAAGGAATATTAAAGTTGTTCGAGATGAAGAAAAAGAACCTCGTGTACTGTCAACAGAAGAACAATCTGCCTTTTTTGACACCTGTAAAGGAACATTTTACGATAATCTTTTTAATGTGGCAATATCAACAGGACTTCGCCCCGGCGAATTATATGCTTTAGAAGCTGAGGACTTGGATTTTGAGAAAAAGGTAATACATATTACAAAATCGTTATCCTATCAGAAATTCGAGGGAGATACAGGAAAGACTTTTCACATGGGAAAAACGAAAACGAAGTCCAGTTATCGTGATGTGCCTATGAATAGAAGATGTGAAATTGCATTAAAGAAACAGTTATTGCAGAAAAGAGTTGTTTCGGGTAGAACTGGTGCAAAAACATTAAAAGGATTTGAAAATTTGATTTTTACAACAAAATATGATACTCCTCTTAATGCACAGATTTATGCAGATGCTATCAAGGTAATTGTTGAGCAAATCAATCTTATGCGAGAGGAATTGGAACAATTTGAAACATTTTCGGGGCATTGCTTTAGACATACATTTGCAACAAGATGTTTTGAAGCAGGAATACAGCCGAAAACAGTTCAGAAATATCTAGGTCATGCTACATTGCAAATGACAATGGATTTATACACCCATGTGCTAGAAAACCATTTATCAGATGAAATGGATAAGTTAGATAGCAGGCTGGAAATGATTGAACTTTCAAGTGATGATTTAGCAGAGCAACGTTTTGAACGGGAATATAGGAAACAGAACGAAGTTTTGTCCTCTGATAAGTTAATACGCATAGGATAAATGGGAGTATAATAGGAGTAACAGAAAATGCTATGGGAGTACAAAGTGCTTGAAAATGGCTTAAATAAAGGAAAAATCAAGATGTGATTTGTACTCCCTAGTTGTTTTATTATGTTTATCAAATTACTCCGTATGATATGGTGGGAACGCCGTTTTAATGTTGGACTTTTAGGGGTGTTGAAAAGATAATGGAAAAGTAACTGTTAAAGATAACTACCATCAATTATCACTTGTGGTCAAATAATCTAAAAGGTACAACAATATTTAAGGAATGGGTGGAAACAGGTCTTTGCAATATAAATATTTTTATAATTACCAATACCGAGTTGTCTGAAGAAACAAAAAGAGTATCTTGACGCTATAGTAGCAAATAAAATTATTGTTTATATTAGTTTTATAATAACAAATGATAAGAAGTTATTGGTTAATAATAATTTAGATGAGATTTTCGATAATCAGAAAGACTTTATTGTGGGCAAAAGTGATTACTGTGTCGATAATAAAGGAGAAATTAAATCATGTTACTGTGGTGAAAATCACATATTAGAAACAATGCAAAATACAAAAAAAATCCTATGAAAAAGTATTGACCGTGGAAAATGGTTAAAGAACTATTGTTCAAATATTAAAACAAAGAAAGGACTGTGATTTATTATGAGAAAACCTAAAGTGGCTTTTATATGTGTTCATAATTCTTGTCGTAGTCAAATTGCGGAGGCATTGGGAAAACACCTTTCTTCAAATATTTTTGAAAGTTATTCTGCAGGCATAGAAATAAAACCGCAAATCAATCAAGATGCGGTTCGATTAATGAAAGAAATATATCGGATAGATATGGAGAAAACACAATATTCCAAATTGTTGTCAGAAATACCGGAAGTAGATATTGTGATTACAATGGGGTGCAATGTGAAGTGTCCTGTAATACCATGCGAATATAGAGAGGATTGGGGATTGAATGACCCTACTGGAAAAGATGATGTTGAATTTTCAAAAATAATCCATACAATACATACAAATATAATTGAGTTAACTAAAAGAGTTGAAAATGGACTAATTCTCTAAATCAGAGTAGAAATAAATTAAAATGATACGGAGGGAGAAAGATGTATACATTTGAAAAGGTCAATGCCACAAGAGATTTTTATATGCCATCATCAAATATTTGTTCCATTTATGAGTTTGATGAAAATTTTGAAAAAAATTGGGTTATGGTGCTGGGACAACTCAAATATTTATTTGGAAAGCCAAATTACGTTACAAATAATTTAGAAAATCAGTTTAGTTATATCATAAAAGCAAGCAATGAAAATGGGGAGTGTTTACTTTTAGAGGTATATTCTGCTGGAAGCGGACCGGCAATTGGTGGTTTAAATGATAGCGATTCTAAATTGGCGGCTCATGAATTAGCCATGTATATACGTCAATCTCTAACTGTAGATTATGATTATGAAGGATATTATTTAGACACTATGTCAAAAGTACATCATAGGATAAAAAATGGTGTACCCTTTTGGGAAGAAACTGAAATGTCACCAAAAGAATTTGAAGAATTTAATGAAGAAATATGGTATTAAATTTGAACAGTACAATGATACTATAACTTTTGTTTTGTGCATTATTGCTATTTTTTATTTCATTTATTATCAAAATACTAAAAATTATATTCGTCAATATAATTCGGAGAAAATCAAACGTTTACCTGTGAAATATAAGTGGAATTTACCTAAGATTTACCTATAATTGATGTTATACCTGTAATGAAGATGATAATATTAAAAAGAATATCTTATGAAGTTATTGAGGTTTGAAGTCATAGGAGGAGGTAAAATAATGAGTTCATTCAAACTATTAAGAATTAGTTGCCGGATTGCCGGCATTATATTATGTGTCTTTGTTGTAATTTCGTGTATTGCTGACTGGAATATAGGTGTAATGGTTGGATTTATATTTCTCATAATTGATCTTGTTATAATTGCAATTAAAAATCGTTGTCCTTTTTGTCATAAATCACTTCGTATTGCTCCGATAAAAGACGAAGAATTTTGTCCATACTGTGGATGTAAAATTGTGTGAAAAGTAAAGACAACTTTTAACATTAAGCGGTGTTGTGGGTGTTGTGGGTATGAGAATGTCGACAGTGCAAAATCCATTAAGTTCTTGGGTGACACCACCTGGAAAATGATAATAGTATTGGTCCTATGTCAAGATTTAGTACAAGTTAAAATGAGGTTTTCCTCATCTTAAC
>Bissell_p2__coassemble_2368_pt1 | contig 6784 bp, 7 predicted proteins | sample Bissell_p2__metabat2_high_PE_001 | metagenome-assembled genome bin Bissell_p2 | reverse complement strand
TTTTCTTATAAGGAATTCTCATTTTGACTTGTACTATTTATATTCTAACACCAGTGGCAATATTTATTGAGATATTCCCCAATACTTTATTTTTGCGATAATAAACTATACTGATAAACATACATATAATACTTATTAAAAGAAAAACACAATTTATTATGCATAGATTATATAGGCTATTTCCACACGAAAAATATATTGCTACATTAGAAATATCCGTCCATAAAACAAACAAAGTAAAAACTATATCAACAATATACGCAATAAAAACTAAATGCTTAAAATTCTTATACGCCCAAATCATTACTGAAACAATCAACAATAAAATAGGTAAAGCAAAAACAAAGGCAAATAACCACTCTAATCCTGCAGAAAAACTAATGGCGTCCATTTATTTTTCCCCTTTCACTACTTACATATCTTAATAATCCTTTTCATCTATCATATCTCGTAAATATTTGCGATATAATATTCCTTCTTTCTCATATAAAAAATACTCATACTCATCCGGCTCTAAAATATCTTTATCTCGGTATACTGTTAATTTACCTGCTTCATTCACAATATCTTTATCATTTATAATTGAAATTTTTACAAAATTCCATGTTAAATACAATGCTACCACTTAAAAAAATCAATATAAAATAATAGAATATCCGAAATAAAACTGTTTCTTGTTTTGAAATAAAATTTTTCCCAAAAACTATTGTTCCAATGATTATTACTATTTGCCACAAACAAATCAAGATATGTCCAAAATCTACATTAAACCATGAACGTAATTCAAGATTAGCCGTTACATGCTGAATCATCCATTTTTCCCTTTCGCAAATAATATATAAACATGAAAATAACTATTTTTTGTTCAGTGTGTCTTCTATAATTTCAATACCTTTATTGATAAAACTGATTTTTCTCTTACTTAATACCTTCCCATTTTCCGAAATAGACACATACGCTATACCTACCTGATCATCCTCTGTTGAAGTAGGATTTCCCGTTAATGTCGTCCACTCTATGTTAATATCATCCTTTGTAATACTTGTATCAAATTTAAGTTTATATTGAAGTGGTTTAAAAAATTCGGAATTCGATTTTGAATTAACAACGATTACATTATCCTTATCTTGATATACTTCCACAGTGTAGTTCACAATGTCTTTTTCACTTTTAACATACTCTTTATTCGGAGAAATTGTTTCTTCATACACCAATTCCATTTTTTTAACTGATATTAAATTACCATTTTTTTCACTGTCTTTTACTGAACAACCAATCAGCCCGAAAACCAATAAAGACAGAAACAAAACAGAAATTATTTTACTTTTCTTTTTCATTTTCAACATCCCATTCTCTAATTTTATAGAGTTTTTTCCATATCTAAACACTGTAATTCTAAACTACTACAAATAATTATATTTCCTCCTCACTACATTTTCAACTCCACTCTCCACAATTCTTTATACGGATTTGTTTTCGCCAATCCGATATGTGTTACTTTCCCTCTAAACATTCCAAACTCGCCCTGCAATACCTGAACAGCCTGCAGCATCTCCCCTCCCGTCAATTTCTTTCCCACGGTCGCATGAGGTAACCACTGCATTGGACGATAATATGGACTTACACTTATATTCTCTTCCTGTAAAAAAATATTATAAAAATTTTTCGACAGATTTTGTAAATAATTATTCAATACCGGAGTAATATAAATAACCGATGGAAAAAACATTCCGACAGAACACCAAATAACCTCTCCGCTACTTAGTATTTCCGCCTTTTTCCTCAGTTTTTCAATAATTCTCACATTATCCCCCATTTCAAAGGAAGAAACCGTAATATGTGGCGGTACATGATTTTCCGTCATAAATACGTTTCCACTCATTTCCGCAATTTTATCTATATACCTCTGTATCTGCTCGTTTGTTTTCTCATCAAAATATAATGAAATAAAATACATTTTTCCTCCTAAAACACCATATAAGCCCCATTCTCGCTCACTTGCGATAATAATTTTACCATGATATAATAACATAACTTATCAATACTTAATACAAAAACGGAGGTTATTATTACTATGTTACATATATTTGGCTGCCCTATGCACTCTGGCGTAGGTGAAAAAGGATTACTTCATAGTTTGGATTACTTAAACACACATAACACATCTTTACATTTGACAACAATTCCTGAAGTATCGGTATCAGAAGAAAACGCTACACATTTAAAAAGATTTAACAGTGTTCTTGAAACCTGTACTTCCATTGCAGAATACAGTTATAAAAATATTTTATCAAAAGGAAACATACCTCTTTTTCTCGGCGGAGATCACAGTGCCGCTATTGGAACTGTATCCGCTACTGCCACACAGTATGACAATATTGGTTTAATCTGGATTGACGCTCATCCTGACATTAACACGGATTTAACATCTGCCAGCGGAAATATTCACGGTATGCCTATTTCCGCACTTCTTGGAAATTTAAGTCCTGCGGGGGAAAAACTTTCCAAAATCTTAACGGACAATCCAAAAGTAAAACCAGAAAACATCGTTCATATCGGCTTACGCGATATTGACCCGCCTGAAGCAATTATTTTAAAAGAATTAAATGTAAAACATTTTACATATGATGATATTAAAGAAAAAGGATTGGATACTTGCTTAAATGAAGCGATTGCTCATCTTTCACACTTAGAGCATATCCATCTGAGTTTTGACATTGATGCTGTAAATCCTCAATTACTCCCAGGCGTTTCTGTTCCGGTAAATGACGGATTTACTATTCCTGAAATTTACCATGTATTTGAGCGTCTTCTAGGCGAACTTCCAATTTCTGCTTTAGATATTATGGAGTACAATAAAGAATATGATAAAAATGATGTGACCGCTGATTTTGTTTCGGAACTCATCTCTTTTATTCAGAAACATTTTAATTAATGATAAAACCCAAAACAGACTGCTTTTACAATCTGTTTTGGGTTTTCTTTTACTGATGTGTTCTATTATATTCATCCAAATATTTTTTTACATAATCTGTATCTGATGGACAGTCAACATACTCGCATCCATATTTCTGTCTTGTTTCATTACCTTTTCCCGTAATTAACAAAATAGAAGGATTTTCCACAGACTCAATAGCCTTTTTAATTGCCTCTCCTCTATCTTCAATCATCTCATAAGGACATCCCTGTGCTTCTACATATTCTGCAATATCTCTTGAAATCTCTTCTACAGGTTCATATCCCGGATCTTCTGCCGCTAAATACACCTTTTTCGCATATTTTCCTGCGATTGTACCTAAATCACGGCGTCTGGTAAATGCTTTTTTACCCGGACATCCGAAAATACTGATGATCTCTCTGTCAGGATATTCTTCCTTAATAGAAGAAAATAATTTTTCAAAACTTAATTTATTATGAGCATAATCTACAACAGCAATAATTTTATTGTCATCACTTGTAGAAAGTTCCATTCTTCCACTTGATCTTGCTTTTTTCAATCCCGAATACATATATTCTACCGGAATGTTGAACTGACTTGCAACAGCGATAGTGGCGAGTGCATTTTCTACATTAAATAATCCCGGCATAGTTAATTCAAATTCTTTATCAAACTCTGCACAGCGAACATTGAAAATCGTTCCATTTCCTTCTTTATGAATATTGTAAGCATAGAAATCAGCATTTTCATTCTGTGTACTAATTGTAACAACTTTTGGAGCAGACTGTGCTGCTTCCAAAATTCTGTCTGAAAAATCTGCATCCAAATTTACAACTGCTGTCTTTGTCTTTTGAAAAATAAGAAGTTTTGAAGAGAAATAATCTTCAAAATCTTTATGCTCAATTGGGCTGATATGATCTTCACAAATATTTAAAAATACTGCCACATCAAACATCATCTCATTTACTCGTCCATATTTTAGTGCCTGACTTGATACTTCCATCTCAACAAATTCCATACCACTATTCAATGCATTTCTGAAATATCCGTGAAGTTCTACTGCCTCCGGTGTTGTGATATGAGATTCTATCTTTTCCACACCATCATAAATATCAATTGAAGAAATAACAGCACTTTCCTTCTTTCCGTTTGCTGCTAAATAATCATCTAAAATAGATTTCATATAATATACGGAAGTAGATTTTCCTTTAGTTCCTCCGATACCAATTACATTTAATTCTTTCCATGCTTCATTAAAAAATTTGTTTGCTAATACCGGCATTGCTTTTCTAATATCTTTCACAAGAATATACGGAACATCTTCGTCTAATTCATATTTCTGTTCGCTAACATAACAAACCGCACCGTTTTTTATCGCTTCCTTCAAATACTCCTCTTTAAAAGCCATTCCTTTACAAATGAAAAGTGTATTTTCCGTTACCTTCTTAGAATCAAAAGTCAACTGTTCGATAACTGCCTGTCCTTTTCCAAATAATTCTTCCTCGAGTAAATTATCCTGTTCTTTTACTAATTGTGAGTATACATCAATTGTATATTTATTCATCTGTTCCATATTACCCTCCTTGTATAAATCTTTAGTTTTTGCCTAATTGTTTTCAATTATACACCATTGATAAATAAGTGTCAAACTTGTATTTTCATACAACACAAAGTATTTAACATACATTGAAAAATAATTGTTGAGATATGCTTTTTTAATGCTATAATAAATATATGAAAAAATTTTTTAAAGGAGATATGTGAATATGAGAGCATATGAAAGATTATTGAACTATGTTGTAGTTCGCACTCCAAGTGATGAAAACTGCGAGAATGTACCTTCTTCTCAATGTCAGTTTGACTTGGCTAAAATTTTAGTAGAAGAATTAAAACAACTTGGGATTGACAATGCCTACGTAAATGATAAATGCTTCGTATACGCAAAATTGCCAGCCACACCAGGCTATGAAGATAAGACAAAATTAGGTTTTATCGCACACATGGATACAGTTGCAGACTTCTGTGACCACGACATTGTTCCTGTTGTTACAGAAAACTACAATGGGGAAGACCTTGTACTCGGCACAAGCGGACGCACTCTTGCCGTAGCTGATTTCCCACACTTACCAAGTTTAAAAGGACGTACTTTAATCACTTCTGACGGAACAACAATTCTCGGTGCTGATAATAAGGCCGGAATTGCTGAAATCATGACTATGTTGGAAAGAATTATTAATGAAAATATTCCTCACGGTCAGATTAGCGTTGCATTTACTCCAGATGAAGAAATCGGAACAGGAGCTCAAAGTTTTGATGTAGAAGCATTTGACGCTGATTTTGGTTATACTTTAGATGGTGATTTAGAAGGCGAAATTCAGTACGAAAACTTCAATGCTTACAAAGCAACTTTTGATATTACAGGATTCAGTGTTCATCCTGGTTCAAGTAAAAATACAATGATTAACGCAAGTTTAGTTGCTATGGAAATCAACTCCATGTTACCTTCCGGAGAAACTCCACGTGGAACAGAAGATTATGAAGGTTTCTATCACCTTGTAAGCATGAGCGGTGACGTTTGTAAAGCAACATTAAATTATATCGTCAGAGATCATGATGCTTCTTTAATGAATGCACGTCTTAACACTCTTCGTTTGATTGAAAAATTAATGAATGAAAAATGGGGCGAAGGTACTGTTAAACTGGAAATCGCTGAACAGTATAGAAATATGGCTGAAATCGTAAGTACTTGTATGCATCTTATCGAAAATGCAAAAGTTGCCTGTGAAAATGTTGGAGTTACACCAAACATTATCCCTATCCGTGGCGGTACAGATGGATGCCAGTTAAGTTTCAAAGGACTTCCTTGTCCAAACTTAGGAACAGGAGGACACGGTTATCACGGACCATACGAACATATCAGTGTTGAAGGTATGGACGCAATGACAAATGTAGCCGTAGAAATCGTAAAATTATACGCAAAATAAAAGAAATACATAAATGAAAACAATGAGGGAACAACACTAGGTGCTGTTCCCTCTCTTTGTGACCGCATATGTATAATGTTTGTGCTATTGTTCAGTTTTTCTAACAATACTTTTCATATAATGATTCAAAAATATTCAAATGACATTTTTCATCCAGTACAATTCTTTCTAAGTTTGCCCGAATATATTCATCTTCAATCCATGATAACTGTTTTGTATATTTATCTATCGCATCTAATTCTCCTTTATACGCATTTTTCAGTAAGGAATCAATTTTCCTAGGATAGTTATTACATTTAGGCGTCCAATAAGTGAACCTTCCTCTATTTACACTCCACAATCTCGGTTCTGCACCAAGCATTTCCGACAATCTTCCAAAAATATTCAAATGCTGCATCTCCACCATACTGATTTTATGAAAAACGCGTCCTATTTCCTCATATGGCTCTCCTAAAATAATACTATTATAAAAATAAAGTGAAATCGCGGACATCTCAGAATTACAGGCTCCTACATTTCCAAGCATCGCCACCGCATACTCTTGGTTTCTTCCACAGACCTGCACAGGTGGATATGGCGCTTCATCCACATATTGATACTTTTCCTTATTTTCACACATATCTAATTCTCCCTTCATTTCCATAACACATCCTATGATTTATGAAAAGAAAATATGAAAGATTTTCCATACAACAAAAAAGATAGCCAAAATCATTGACTATCTTTTTGACAGGGGATGAGGGAATCGAACCCCCACCAAAAGTTTTGGAGACTCCTATCATACCATTTGACCAATCCCCTATATTCTGTACCTTCAAAACCACACACAAGAAATGTCATCCGTTTATCACCTATTCCTAAC
>Bissell_p2__coassemble_2194_pt1 | contig 7353 bp, 5 predicted proteins | sample Bissell_p2__metabat2_high_PE_001 | metagenome-assembled genome bin Bissell_p2 | reverse complement strand
TTTTCTTATAAGGAATTCTCATTTTGACTTGTACTATTTATATTCTAACACCATATCTTAGAAAATGGAGTACTAATTCCTACTATACTATTTCTTGTTCTTTTTGTTTATGGTATATATATTCTTTTGCTAGAAAATAAAAAGTTCTATGTTGGGAACTGCAAATCTATTTATATGGATTTGCAGTAAAACAATTCTATGCCGAGTCAGGTAAATATTCAAAAATAGAAGAGTTATATTAATATAAAGTAAATAGCATCACTATTATTTAAAAAGAATGTTAGTGAAAAGAAAAGGTAATGTAAAACGTTGTTAAGTCTAGGTAAAGTGTATTGAAATTAAACGAAAAAGTGATAATAATAAATCCTGCAAGACGAAAACCGAAAAGTCAAAAAGGAGAAAAAGAAGATAATGAAACAGAAAACAAAGAAAAATATGTTATTATCATTAGCAGTAGTTACAACAGTTTCCATGGTTGGAAATACACAGGTTCACGCGTTTGGAGAGTATGGACAAGGCGATGGAACAAATAAATTAAATAGCGGATTAACAGCAACACAGGATTATAAGACTTGGTATAACACGCAGTGGAATCAGCAGGAAGAAGGAGAAATGGATTCGGGAAAGATCGTGCTGACTCCGGGAACAAATGAGAAAAGTTTGAATTTTGCGTGGTATTCAAAAGAAAAAGGCACTCCTCAAGTTCGTATTTCTAAAAATCAGGATATGACACAAGCAAAAACATTTGTGGGAACGGCGAAACCAATTCAAAAAAGTAATATGTTTAATACATATACAGCGAGCAATAAGGTATCGATAGAAAATTATTTAGAGGAAAATACAACATATTATTATCAGTACTCGGTAGACGAAAAGAATTGGAGTGATGCTAAAGAGTATAAGACGCATTCATTTCATAATTATCAAGCGGTTCTAGTAGGGGATCCTCAAATTGGAGCATCTGGAAGTAACGGACAGGGAACAGAAGAAGATACAGATATTGCAGTAAATACATACGCATGGAATAAGACATTGAATAGAGCTTTTGGAGAAAATGGAATTGCTAAAAATGCAAGTTTCATTTTATCGGCAGGAGATCAGATTGATTATTCTGATGCAAACAATTACATTGTAAGAGAGCAGGAATATGCAGGGTATCTGTATCCGGAAGCGTTAAGAAGCGTTCCGCTTGCAACAACAATCGGAAATCATGAATCAAAAGGGGATGACTATGCTTATCACTATAACAATCCAAATGAATCAAAATTTGGTAGCACAGAATCTGGTGGAGATTATTATTACAGTTATGGTGACGCACTTTACATCTCATTAAATAGTAATAACCGTAATGTTGAGGAGCATCGCCAATTGATGAAACAGGCAGTGGAAAGTCATAAAGATGCCAAATGGAAAATCGTTATGTTTCATCATGACATTTATGGATCAGGATCGCCTCACTCTGATGTAGATGGGGCAAATTTAAGAATTTTATTTGCACCATTAATGGATGAATTTGATATTGATATGTGCTTAACAGGACATGATCATTCTTATGCTCGTACTTATCAGATTTTAGATGGAAAAGTAATTGAAACAGAAGGTGTAGGAGAAGGTGTAAGCAATGCAGTAAATCCAGAAGGAACTTTATATATTGCAGCAGGTTCTGCTACAGGAAGTAAATTTTATACATTAAATAAAACTAAACAATATTATCTTGCAGAACGCTCTAACACACCTGTACCGACATTTTCAACAATTGATGTTTCGGCAGATAAATTAACATTAAAAACATATGATTATGAAGGAAATAAGTATGCAAATGATGTGACAGTTAGAAAAACAAATGGAGAAACGTCTATAGTAGAAGAAAGAGATGCAGTGAAGAAGTTGGATCTAAGTGTGATGACAAGTGGTTCAAAAGCGAGAGTAGAAAATGCATTAAAGAACGTTGATGTTGTATTGGATATAAGAGATGATAGTAAAGCGATAGGTGAATTAATTGAAAAATACAATACAGAGGGAGATCCAGTAAACTATTATGCATATGCACAGAATGGATATGGAGATGAATCTAATAATAGAGTGTTGAAAAAAGGATATTCTACTTTATTAGACAAAACATTATATGAAAATGATACAAATACACCTGTGTCAGCAAATATGATTACGAAAGCATATACAAATCTTACATATGCACAAAAGGAAGTTGTAACAACTGTTGAGTTTACAGAACTTATAAATCAGTTTGAAGAAGCGGAAAGAACATTATCAAATGCTGTTGTTGGAAATAAAAAGGGCGAATATACAAAAGAAGTTGTAGATGCATTCGAGAAAGTGTTGAGCAACTTGAAGGGTCAGGCAGATGAAACGCAAATTACAAAAACAGAGTTGACTCAATTAAGTGCAAAACTGGTAGATGAAAATAATAAATTCATTCAGAGTGCAAATCAGAAAGATGCTGAAGTGACTCCGGAACAACAGCAGAAACCAGATGAACATACACAGAATAAACCAAATACACCGAATGCAAATGTTTCTAATAATGGAAGTACTACAAAACCGTCAAATCCGATAAAGACAGGTGATGAAGCACCAATTGGATTGCTGGGGGGAGCAGGAATTGCATCATTAGCTATTGCGTGGTTATTAAAAAAGAAAAAATAAAGAATAAAAATGGCAGGGCAGATTATTCTGTCCTGTCTGACATATGGAGGAATTTGTGAAAGAAAGAATAGAATCATTTAGAAGTTTAAGTAAAAAAGAAAAAAGTAAACATTTGTGTGTATGGGGAATGATTTTTTTGTTTCTCTTATTTTTATGTTTTTTTAATAAAAGAATAGAAAAAAAAGAATTGATTGAAGAAAATGGTAATCAATTTGAAAAAGCGGAAGTAGTGGAAATAATTTCGGAAAATCGAAATGAGGATGGAAGTCAACAAGGAACACAGAAGATTAAAGTGTGTCTGAAGAGTGGAGAATTTAAAGGTGAGGTTGTAGAAGCAACTAATATCGATAGTTATCTTTACGGAGCAGATTGTAAAGAGGGAACATCTGTTGTTGTCCAAATTAGTGAATATAATGGTCAGATTAGTGCAAGTGTGTACAATTATAATCGTACAATGATTTTATTTGTAATGATAGGAATTTTCTTATTGACGCTTGTTTTGATAGGACGAAGAAAAGGTTTTACATCGGCATTAGGATTGATTTTTACATTTGTTTGTATTTTGTATTTATACTTACCTATGTTATATTTAGGTGTTTCGCCATTTTTAAGTGCGGTTGTCGTAACAATTTTAACTACGCTTGTTACAATGTATTTCATTGGTGGCTTTTCAAAGAAAACATTATGTGCGATTATAGGAACTGTAGGCGGGGTTGTGATAGCTGGAGTTTCTGCAAGTTTATTTGGAAAGTTAGGGCATATTACAGGATATAATGTGAGTGATATAGAAACATTATTATATATAGGGCAGAATAGTAAATTACAGATAGGAGGACTTTTATTTTCAGGTATTTTAATTGCGTCTTTGGGAGCCGTTATGGATGTGGCTATGTCTATATCTACTACAATTGAGGAACTTCATTATCATAATCCGCAGTTGACAAGAAGAGAATTGTTTAAAAGTGGAATAAAAATAGGTGGAGATATGATGGGAACAATGTCCAATACATTGATACTTGCATTTACAGGGGGATCACTAAGCACTCTTATGATTTTTTACGCATATGATATGCCGTTTTTACAGATGATGAATTCTTACGAAATGGGAATAGAGATTATGCAAGGGATAGCAGGTTCTTTGGGAGTTATTTTGACAGTACCCCTCGTGTCAGCGATTGCAGCTATGTATATGGGGGAAAAGAGTCCTCATAGTAAAAATGCGTAATAATAAGGAAAACAGGTTGTCAAGTATAGACGACCTATTTTTTTAACCAAAATTATGAAAGAAGACAGAGGGAAATTTTGTATATTATTTCGAGAGGGATTTTGTTGACGGTGCATGGTTCGAGTGGTAGTATAGATAATGCACAGTCGAACAAGATATAGTGATTATGCGAATAAATAATACTAAATATAGAATATATAGACAATTAAGAAAGGAGAGCGTTCATGATAAAAGTAATTAAGAAAGACGGAACAAAAGAAAATTTTAATGTACAGAAGGTGATTGTTGCAGTCAATAAATCAGCATATCGTGCATTAATTAAGTTTACCGAAGAAGATTTAGACTTTATTTGTAAATTTGTTGAGGAAGAAGTGCAAAAAATGGGTGTGGAAGAAATTCGTATTGCACAGATGCACAATGTTGTAGAGGGTGCTTTGGAGAAAGTAAATCCTGTAGTGGCAAAAAGTTACCGTGATTACAGAAATTATAAACAAGATTTTGTGCAGATGTTAGATGAAGTTTACAAGAAAAGTCAGTCTATCATGTACATTGGAGATAAGGAAAACAGTAATACAGACAGTGCACTTGTATCTACAAAGAGAAGTTTAATTTTCAATGAGTTAAACAAAGAATTATATAAGAAATTTTTCCTTACGGTTGAAGAGATACAGGCAATCCGAGAAGGTTATATTTACATTCATGATATGTCGGCACGAAGAGATACGATGAACTGTTGCCTGTTTGATGTGAAGAACGTATTGACAGGCGGATTTGAGATGGGAAATCTTTGGTACAATGAACCGAAATCTTTGGACACGGCATTTGATGTTATCGGGGATATTGTTTTAAGTGCGGCGAGTCAGCAGTACGGTGGATTTACAGTTCCGAGTGTGGATGATATATTAGAACCGTTTGCAGAAAAGTCACATAAAGCATTATTAGAAAAATATAAAAAACTGGGTCTTTCAGAAGAAAAAGCGCATGAAGTTGCATGGGCAGACTTGGAAAAAGAAATGGAACAGGGATTTCAAGGTTGGGAATATAAATTTAATTCTGTATCTTCAAGCCGTGGAGATTATCCGTTTATTACAGTAACTTCAGGTACAAACACAAGCATTTACGGTAAATTGGCTACGATTAAAATGTTGGAAGTTCGTAAGAATGGTCAGGGAAAAGAAGGACACAAGAAACCGGTACTGTTCCCTAAGATTGTATTCCTCTATGATGAAAACCTTCATGGACCGGGAAAACCGTTGGAAGATGTTTTTGAGGCGGGAATTGAATGTTCAAGAAAGACGATGTATCCTGATTGGTTAAGTCTGACGGGAAAGGGTTATGTTCCGAGTATGTATAAACAGTATGGAAAGATTGTCAGTCCTATGGGATGTCGTGCGTTTTTGTCACCTTGGTATGAAAGAGGCGGGATGAATCCTGCAGATGAAAATGATAAACCGGTATTTGTCGGAAGATTCAATATTGGTGCGGTAAGTCTTCATCTTCCAATGATTTATGCAAAGGCAAAACAGGAAAATAGAGATTTCTTTGAAGTTCTTGACTATTATTTGGAACTTATCCGTCAACTTCATATCCGTACTTATGAATACTTGGGAGAGATGAAAGCGTCTACAAACCCATTGGCGTATTGCGAAGGTGGATTTTATGGCGGTAATTTGGGCTTGTATGATAAAATCAAACCATTATTAAAATCAGCAACAGCTTCTTTCGGAATTACGGCAATCAATGAATTACAGCAACTTCACAATAAGAAATCTTTGGTGGAAGACGGAGAATTTGCAATTAAAACATTGGAATATATTAATAAACGTGTAAATGAATTTAAGAAAGAGGATGGACATTTATATGCAATTTACGGAACACCTGCTGAAAACTTATGTGGTGTTCAGGTACAGCAGTTCCGAAAAAAATACGGTATTGTAGAAAATGTTTCTGACCGTGAATATGTGAGCAACAGTTTCCATTGTCATGTAACAGAAGATATTACTCCGATTGAAAAACAGGATTTGGAAGCACGTTTCTGGGATTTGTGTAATGGTGGAAAAATTCAATATGTAAAATATCCGATTAATTATAATACCGAGGCGATTAAGGCACTGGTCAGAAGAGCAATGGAAATGGGATTTTATGAAGGAGTAAACTTATCTTTATCTTACTGTGACGATTGTGGACATGAGGAACTTTCCATGGACGTATGTCCGAAGTGCGGAAGTAAAAATCTTACAAAAATTGATAGAATGAACGGTTACCTTTCTTATTCAAGAGTAAAAGGAGATACGCGTTTGAATGATGCGAAAATGGCAGAAATCGCAGAAAGGAAGAGTATGTAAATGCGTTATCATAATATAACAAAAGATGATATGTTAAATGGAGATGGACTTCGTGTGGTTTTATGGGTATCAGGATGCAATCATTGTTGTAAAGAATGCCATAATCCAATTACATGGGACGCTAATGGCGGATTAGAGTTTGATGATTCTGCAAAGGAAGAAATTTTTGAGGAATTGGAAAAAAGTTATATTAGCGGAGTTACTTTCAGTGGCGGAGATCCTTTGCATATTAATAATGTTTATGAGATTACGGATTTAGCAAAAGAAATCCGTGAGAAATTCCCACATAAAACAGTTTGGCTTTATACAGGTTCTGTTTGGGAAAGTATTAAAGATATGGAACTTATGAGGTATGTAGACGTTCTTGTTGATGGAGAGTTTGAATGCGATAAAAAAGATGCAAATTTACATTGGAAAGGAAGTTCCAACCAGAGAGTAATTGATGTACAGGAAACTCTCAAAAAAGGAAAAGTAGTATTACATGACTAAGGCGGGAAGAAAGAATGAAGAGAATAGCAAAATTTCATAAAGTAAGTTATGAGCAATTCAAAGAAGGCTGGAAAGACACATTCGGAGAAACAGAAGAAGAAAAAATACAGGAGATTTATGATGGAATAAAATTGCCGAAAAGAGCAACTTCAGGTTCAGCGGGATATGATTTCTATGCACCGGTTACATTTAGTTTAAAACCGGGAGAAACAGTTAAAATTCCTACAGGAATCCGTGTGGAAATGGAAGAAAATTGGGTGCTGAAATGTTATCCGAGAAGTAGTCTTGGATTTAAGTACCGTCTGCAGTTGAACAATACGGTTGGTATTATTGACAGCGATTATTTTTATTCAGATAATGAAGGGCATATTTTTGCCAAATTGACAAATGATACAAATGAAGATAAGACGGCAGAAATGCCGGAGGGAACAGGATTCATGCAGGGGATTTTCGTTGAATACGGAATTACTTTTGATGATGATGTTACAAGTGTAAGAAATGGTGGACTCGGAAGTACAACAAAATAATTTTGAATAATCCAAAAAGAGAAGATGCGGCAGAAATGCCGTATTTTCTCTTTTTGTTTGCGCGCCATGGGCGCGCTCTAACGGGTGTAAGTCCCGAACATGC
>Bissell_p2__coassemble_2136_pt1 | contig 7551 bp, 2 predicted proteins | sample Bissell_p2__metabat2_high_PE_001 | metagenome-assembled genome bin Bissell_p2 | reverse complement strand
GTTATATTTCTGATACAACGAATCAATGGTATCCAGCAATCCTGCAAGATGATAATTGAGCGTTCCTCTCCAGACAAACGTATAGCGGTTTGCATTTGCTTCTATTTTAGTCCCATCAATAAAAAGCGACTTTAGGGTAATCAGTCCTTCTTTTTGCAGACGGCGGAGAAACTGATAGTTTAATTCATCTAATACATCAGCCGTTAGTTTTTTATTCTTAAATTCATAGAATGCATCTCTTTTTGGTTTCTGTCCTTTGGTAAGCCAGATAAACGCAAGGTCTCTTTCACATAACTCCACAATACGGTCAACAGCTCTAACTCCTCGCATGTTTGCGTAAGTAACGACAGCATACATCATAATTGGATTAAACCCGGTTCTCCCCTTATCTGAACAATTGGCTAACAAGCCAGAAAAATCTAAATCCTCCATCACTTTTTTCAGGGTATAGACTGGATCGTCGTCAGGTAAACACAATTCGAAGAAACTGAAGTTAATTTTCTGTTGCCCTAATTCAAAAAATTCGTTATAATAATCTTGTTTTAGCATAGTTCCATTATAACATGGAACGGAGAGGAGATGGTTGTCGTTAGCCATCTTTTTCTCTTTTTACGGAAAAGTTTCAGGGGCAGATTTGACTTATACGAGTCAAATCTGCCCCTGTTTGGAACTATCTATTTCCCGACAGCCCCTTTTTATTTAATAGTTGTTTTTGCAAAACAAACCGGTAAATGAAAGTTAGGTGTGTCACTTTTAATGCGTGAAAAACTTCCATAATGTTCAATCTCAGGACTTTCGGAAATTTTATAAAAATTGCTGTAAAACTCTGCCCCATTTATAAAAGTATCAAAATCACAAAGTCCACATAAAAATTCTTCCGGAATGGTAACCGTAAGCGTCCATTTATCTTCTTCCACTACTGTCTGACAATGACTCTTTTCACATACTTCTTCTGAGATAAACTCTCTTCCTTTACGACCTTTTCCAAATTTACAGTAAAGCGCGCCATTTGCATTCATCTCATAGTTGATATACATAACGTCATTGGAAAGCTCCTGATTTTTTTCCGGAAATGCAAAAAATACTTCTACAGCACTGTCTTCACACACTCTGTCACGGTCTTTTGCATATTCTCTTTTAGGATTTATCTCTTCGCAGACAAATTTTACATAAAGACCTTTTCCCTCCAAATATCCTGCATATCCATATGTCTTAGGTGTGTACACGTTGTTCCATTGATAATTGTTTATTTCAAATAAGTCACATTTTTCAATATCATTTTCTGTATTGATTTTACGAATTGTGTAATTCATCCTTTTCTCCCTACTTTCATTATTCTTTATGCTTTTTATTATAGGCCATAGGAAAAAAGTTTTCAAACGAAAAATTCAGCCTGAATAATCAGGCTGAATTTTCTGTTTCCTATTAGGAATTATTTATTTTCTTTTTTTGAAAAGAAGTGCGATTGCTGCTCCTAATCCTGCAACTGTTGCTGTTAATGGAAGAACAGGCGCTTCATCTCCTGTTTTTACAGGTTTATTACTTGGTTTGTTTGGTTTATTTGGTTTTACCGGTTTCTGTGTATCTGTGCCGCTTCCGCTACCATTTCCACTACCGTTATCATTGCCATTACCGTTGCCATCATTGTTATCGCCATTTCCATTAGAAGCAAGAACTAATCCGTCTTCTGCAATATTTAATGAACTTAATGCCCCATCAACCTCTGCCTGTGTAGCATCTTTGTCTGCAAGAACTGCTTTTGCATTATTTAATGCTTCTTCAAACTTCTTCCATGAATCTGCCGTATAGTCTGCTTTATTATATTTGCTATAGTTATCTACAGCAGCCTGTAAAGCATCTTTATCTGCAGGTTTTTCAGGATCCGGTTTTTCTGCTGCAACTAAATCTTTTACTGCATCTCCAAGATTTGCAATAGCAAGAGATACGTCATACTGTGTTGCTTCTGCATCAGCATAAACTGCTTTTGCTGCATCTAAGTATACAATCATGTTGTTCCATGATTCTTCTGTGTAATTTTCTTTCACAAGTTTTTCCGCTTCAGCAATTGCATTTTTCAAACCTGTTTTATCTACTACCGGTTTTTCAGGTGTATATGGTGTTGTTACACGAAGTTCTGCTGCTGCAGCAAACTGATTTGCTGTATTTCCTGCTGTTTCCACTGCAATTAATTTAACATTTGTGACATTCTTATACTCTTTATCAAATTTAATTTTCTGCCATACTGTATCTGTAGAAACTTCTACATCATCTTTAACTGTTGTCCATGTTTTTGCATTATCTGTACTAACCTGTACATCCACTTTTTTCAATTTACCATTTACATTTGCTGCACCCGGACGTGGAAGATATCTCATACCATTTACAGTCTGTGGTCCTTTGAAGTTAAACTGATACCAAGCATTATCAATATTAGCATCATTCCAATTTGTATGCCAGAATGTATCTGCTTTATTATCCTGTGCTAATTTAGGATCACCTTCAGAAGCATTGTTCGGTTCAAAACTTCCTGCTTCTACAGAATATTTATCTACCGCAATATCTCCTCTAGAATCAGACTCTGTTCCGCCTGCATATTTTAAGGATTCCATAGCACCTTTTAATTTGTAATATGCATTTTCAATGTCTTCCTGTGACTCTTTATCTTTATTTAATGCAACTTTTGCATCTGTTAAAGCATTTTCAAATACTTTCCAATCTGTCGATAAGTGATCTTCTGCTTTAAGTTGTTCAGCCTCTTTTACTAACGCTTCTAAGTCTGCTCTTGACACATCTGCTTTCACTTCTTCGATTTTTAAGTTATCTAATACAAAGTCCTGATATCCTCCGAAGTTTGCTGCTGCTCCGCTTGTTCCCATGAGATTTGGTGCTTTTGTTGTTGAGTAAATACCGAACCATGTCTGTCCGCCCGTAGCACCTGTGATTTCAAACTCATGCGTTTTCTCTGCTTTAGAACCCATTGCTTTTGCTAATTCAGTTACTTTTTCATTTCCTTTTACTTCGCCGTTACCTACAACTACTCCGTAAATTCCGTCTGAACCTGACTGATAATCAAATGAAACTTTGTATGTCTTTCCTTCTTCAAAACGGAAATTCTGAGGAATTGTCTGCATTACAAGGTTACCTGACTGACAAAGACCGTTTGTTTTTACTGACCAGTTAGATTTTGGATCGTTCTTTGTAAGAACGTCATCCATTTTCTTAACATCCCAGCCTGCTTGAGTATATTTACCATGTAATTCTGAAAGGTGAGTACGGTTATCTTCTACACCCTCGATTGCTCCGATAACAAATGGATATACACCCTGTACGTTATCTTCAAAGTTCTGTTTCATTCCAACTACATTTCCGTCTTTATCTTTTTTCAAAACATCCATAGTTGTTTCTGTTACACGAACATCATCAAAGTATGCACTTCCTTCCCCTTCTTCTTTTGAAAGAGTTAATGTCACTTTACCGCTTTCAGGCGCTGTAAAGTATACATACATATTCTGGAAGTAACTTGTTCCGTCAACAGTTGCACTTTTATTACTGTGTGTATATGCTTTTACATAGTTCTTCGCAATAGATTTTGTTGTGTAGTTTGAATCTAATACTTTATCACCTGATTTTACAGTGATGCTTGCTTTTGCATTACTTCTATTATCTACACCAACTAATACGGCATATTTCTGACCTGCTTTTAAATCAGTCAATTCCTGAGTCATAGATACTTTGCCGTCTAATTTCAGCATTGGGTTGCTATATTGACTCTTAGCAATAACTGCTTTGCCGTCACCTGTTTTTTCCCAATATTTTGTAAGACCTGCATCACCTGTATTGAATCCCGCATCTACAATGTGCATTCCTTCACTCCATGTGATTTTTAAGTTATCTTCTTTACCTCTGCATACAACATAAGGTGTCTGTGCTTCTGCTTCTAATGTAATTCTTCCATCTTTTACAGGAACTGTTTTTTCGTTTACTTTTCCTAAATCTGTCAATTCATAAACTTTTACATCTTTTAAGTTTTTCCAGTTATCCTGAAGTTCCCAAGTAGTTGTTCCACCTTTTGTATTCCAGTGATACATTTTTTCTTTATCTTCGGATACTTTTTCGCCTGTTTCTGCATTCCAGTTCCATGGTACTAAGTAAGATTCTGTTCCTCCTTGTCCGTTATCACCTCTTGAAACAGCACCTGTTGCAATTACTTTATCATTTAATGTCATTGTTCTGTCACGATAAGCCGCTTCATTTGGATTATCAGATTTTCTTTCAAGAACTAATGTACCCATATCACCTTTTAATGTGATTTTCTTTTCAGGTGTCCAAGTATAAGATTGTCCGTCCGGATTAGTGTCTGTAAATGTTTTTCCATTCTCCCAATCCACAACTTCAAAGTGCTGGATAAATTTCGTTGTTAAATCATGTGTATATAAGTTTTGGATATATGCATCATAATCGTTACGTCCCTGCCAGCCTTCAAAGTCTTTCATGTTATATCCACCAAGAAGTGGTGCCATTGCAGCTCCTTTGTATGAAGGATAATCACCTACCCATGAATCTTTCTGATGGTTGCGAAGGAAACGCATAACTTCACTGTTTTCACCTTTTAGTTTATATCCACCGTATGTTAAGTCAGTTGCCCAATGTTGAAATGTTGAGTCGTACTCATTTGCTGAACCCCACTCTGTTGCCATACGCCAGCCATTGTCATTGATTTCTTTTGATAATTTACGTGTCTGCCATGAATCGTCATTTCCACCTGTCTGATTTCCCCAGATGTCTACATAAACGAAATCCATGTTATCTACTTTTTCATTTAAGTCGTTGAAACGCTGTCTTCTGTGTCCTTCACCTAGGTCGTACACACTGTCAAGTCCCACACCCTGATCTAACCAGTTCCAGCCGTAACGTAAATCACCTTTTTTATGACTGCCGTCTTCAGCATCTTTGTCATATCTTCTTACAGAATCATCTGTAAATGCTTTTGCTTCCGGATACATTTCTCCGGCATTTACATGAATACCGAATCTTGCACCATATTTTTTACCTTTTTCCATAAGTGTGTTCATGTCTTCTGCACCACCGATACGTTTTCCGATGTCTGCGTAATCAGGGTGACCTGAATCATGACCTTCACTTCCGTAACCTTTTAAAAGTACTGACTGTCCTAAACCGTCTGTGTGCATTGCTACACGTTTTACGTTATCCAATGTTGTTAAGAATGGGTTCTGTGCCTGTCCACCGAAATTCATTGCAATACGCCATGCAACTAATTCAGGAACTTCCTCACTCTTGTAAGGATTGTGCATAATCTCTCTGAATGCAACTGCACCATCCTGCCAGTCAACATTTTCATCACCATTTATATTTCCGGTGATTGCTACTTTCATTGAAGGCATTTCTGTTTCTTCAATAACATACTCTTTCTTATAAAAACTTCCGTCTGCCTTTTTCTTAGTAGCACTTTCTACTGCCCTGTGATAGTACCATTTTGTACTTCCAAGTCCCATTGTTACATATCCGTTTCCTTTTTCAGCAACAGACTGTACTCTTGTATTGTGACTACCGCCTGAAACACCTACCGCTTTTGCACTACCTTCATTTTCAGAGTTACTCCAAAGACCTGCACTTAATTCGTTGTTAGAAACAAATGCATACATATAATCCTGGCTCTTTGCAGGTGTGTTAGCATTTACTTCTACATATTCGTCACCACTGATTGTTGTGTTAGAAGACATTAAAGCTCCTTTTAAATTTGCACCCTCCTGTGTACTTCTTACAGAAACTAAACTGTGGTTTGGAATTTCAATTGTCTGAATTGCGTTATCTTTTGTTTCTTTAACGCCTGCTTTCAAAAGATTATTTGTCACTTTTGTAATATCAAAATGTAATTCATTTTTCTTTACTTTTAATTCTGCCGTGATTTCTGCATCAATTTTTCCATCGGCAGTTTTTAATTTCATCACATATGTTGCTTTATTATCATCAAATGTGGCTTTTACATCATCTTTTCCTAATTTAATTGCTACATTATTGATTTTAACTGTATCAATTGCCTTAGTCTGTCCGTAGAATACTTTTCCTTGATTTTTCCCTTTCATCTCGTATTTTACAACACTTGGGAATTTCTTTGCTACGAATACATCCATATCTGCTGAAGAAATTTTCTGCGTTTCTACTTCTGCCTCAGGAGATAATTTAATGTCTGTAACAGTTGCTGCAGCACCATTTACCGTAACATTTCCTGTCGCAACTCCAAATCCTTCTTTTGTAACTTCAACAGTGTATGTACCATTTTTCAGTTTTAAAGTATATTCACCTTTATCGTTTGTTTTTACAGTCTGCTCACCAACTTTTACTGTTGCTTCTGCTACAGCCTGTCCTTTATCATCAACAACTTTACCTGTTACGTCATAAGTTTTCGCTTCTTGCTGTCCTGTATAATGAACATCTTTCAAAAGTACATCTGTTACATTAGTTCCAAAACTTCCTGCTTTAATAGCAATTTTATTACCCAGACTATCTTTGATTCCATTGAAATCTTCGTTAGTAAATACTGCTTCATCGTTAACTTTCAATGTCATCTGGTAATTTCCTGTCCATTCAACACGAACCTTTGTTTCTGCATTTTGTGCCGGTGCAGGTCTTCTTGTCTGACTATACCAAGCTCCATTACCATCTTTATATTTCTGCCAGAACCAACCACCGTTGTCATATCCGACAAACATGCCATTAGCATCTGTGTTATAACCTAAATAAATACCAAATCTATCTGAATTACTTTGACTTGTATTCTGATTGTTTGATTTCAATGTAAATTCAACATATCCCGGTTTTGTGAAATCAAATGTTGTTGGATTTACAAACATTGCCGGTTTTGTTCCCGGATTATTTCCATTTCCTGTTCCTGATTTTATATGTAACCAGCCATTTTCAACTGCACAAACAGAATCTGTTCCTACTTTATTTTCTTCTATCCATTTGTCATTCACACCGTCTTCCAAAACGGCTTCTTTCTCCGCTTTTGCATTATTTTCTTCCGCTGCCTGTACCATAGCAGGAACATTAAAGTACTGTGCTGATTCTGCTACTGATGGCACTGTCATGCTGGCAACTAAAAGTAAACTAAGAACTTTTAAATTTCTCTTTTTCATACTGATCTCCTTTCCGCTCATATTCATGCATATTGCACAAATATTACCACTTAATAATACTACAATCGTACATATTTTTTCAATTCTATTTTTTTACATTTATACTAACGTGCTAATCTTTTCTACTATCGTGCAAATATTTCAAAATAAAAGCAAAGATAGAAAAATTCTCCAGCATTTTGCATAATTTCTATCCTTGCTTTTATTTATTTCTCTGTATATCTTTTTATCTAACTTTCAGCAAAATATACAATTTTGTATTTTATTACCTATTTATATACTGTTATATAAATTTCTTATTGCATAAAAAAAGAAAGTCTTTCGACTTTCCAACTTTTAGTGTACCTTCAAAACCACACACAAGAAATGTCATCCGTTTATCACCTATTCCTAA
>Bissell_p2__coassemble_2091_pt1 | contig 7756 bp, 5 predicted proteins | sample Bissell_p2__metabat2_high_PE_001 | metagenome-assembled genome bin Bissell_p2 | reverse complement strand
TTAGGGCTATGCCCGAAACTGAAAAACCACCCGCTAGGCGGGTGGATATTTATTGCGTACTTTAATAAAGCTATCAGTTTTTTGCCTTTTTATGCGGTTTCTTTTACTGCGAACAGGTGGCTTCCTGTTCGCTCATTCTGTATTTTTGCGTGCAGTTTATTTAGATTATATCCCATGCACAGTAAAAGAATCTCCAGTTTCACTTTGGTTTTCCCACGGAGCAGAAATCTTTGGAATTCATAGTCATTTTTTAGAACTCCGAATGCTCCCTCCACTTGTATCGAGCGATTCATCCGGTATAAGATTCCCTTTTCGCTCAGGATATTTTCATAAGATTCCTGACGCTTCTCTAAGAAACTTTTGGAGATGTACAGACGTTTATTCCCTTTAGCACGGGTACATCTTTCTTTATACGGACAGCCTGTACAGTCTTCGCATTCATAAACGGTCACTTCTGATTCATAGCCACTCTTACTTTTCTGTTTTTTTATGAAAAGAGGTTTTAGTTTCTTCCCAGCATGGCATATATAAGTGTCTGTTATTTTATCATATCCCATATTTTCCCGTTTGCTGATATCCTGTTTGAAACTGCGCTTTTTCCATTTCTCATAGGTCTGCGGTTTGATATACGGTTTCTGTTTCTGCTCCCGCAGATATGTGTAAGCTTCCTCGCTCTCATATCCCGAATCCGCAGTCACACTTGGATAACGGAATCCCACTTTTTTCTCCATTATCTCCAGAAAGGGAACCAGTGTCCAGACATCATTCCGATCCTGGAAAATATCCGTTGCAATAATATATTCACTGTCTACACCAATCTGCACGTTATATCCCGGCTTCAACTGTGCGTTTCTCATGTGATCATCTTTCATGTGCATAAATGTAGCGTCCGGATCTGTTTTACAATAATTATTCCTCCCCTGGAAACTGGCTGTATGCCAGTCATAAACAGTCTGGCGTTCCAGAAAACGGCGGAACAACTCCAGATACCTCTGGTTCCGGCTTTTGCGTCTTCCTCTTCCATGTACAAAAACGGTATGCTGTTCTTCACATACTTGTTCTATAAAACAGCATATCTTCTGAATATCTTGTGTTCTGGTTTCTTCCGATACACAGAAAGACTGTAGGTACTCCCGGTTCAGTAGGGTGACCGCCTCCTGTATTTTCAGGAACATCTTTTCTTCCCATTTTCCAACCGATTTCTTCCATACAAACGTATATTTATTGGCGCAGGCTTCCAGTTTCGTACCATCTATAAATACGGTTTCTTTTGATAGTTCACCCATTTGTTCCAAGCGACGTACCATCTGATAGAACAGGTCTTCGCAGGTGTCTGCCAAAAATCCAGTACGGAACCTTGCAATCGTGCTGTGATCCGGTGCTTTTTGGCCAGCAAGAAGCCACATAAAGTTAATATCACGTTTACACGCGGTTTCAATCTTTCTGGAAGAATAGATATTTTGGGAATAAGCATAGATCAGGATCTTGAACATGGTCTTTGGGTCCACTGCCGGATTTCTGCCTTTGGCAGAGTAAGCCTGATACAGCAAACTGTAATCTAAATCCTCCAATTCGTGGCTCAGCAGTCGAACAGAATCATCATCAGGAACCAAACCTTCCAAATTTAATGGCAAAACCAGTTGATAAGGCTCGCCGAATTCGGTATAATTTTTATGGTATTTTATGTATTTGGTCATACTTAATTATACCATGGATTGCGGACTCTTCGGAGTCCGTTTTCTGCTTTTAGGCATAAAAAGGGAGCTATTGCTCCATAGATGATTACTCATCTATTTTGCAACAGCCCCTTTTAATGTATGGAAAACTTCATTTTTACATAATAAAAATATTTTTATGAGATAATGAATTTCTAAAAGGATATTGCTATGGCAAAAAAATAGCAGTATCATTAATGCATAATATATTTTCAGAGAGGATGATTGGGATGAGTAAAACTTTAGTGGTATATTTTAGTGCAACAGGAACAACAGAAAAACTGGCAAAAAAACTGTCATCTGTAACCGGGGGAGATTTGCATGAAATCGTACCGGAAACATTATATTCATCTGCGGATTTGGATTGGCATAACAAGATGAGCCGCAGCAGTATAGAAATGGAAAATAAGGCATTTCGTCCGCCGGTAGCTAATGAAGTGGAACATATGGAACAGTATGATAAGATTTATATAGGCTTTCCCATTTGGTGGTATGTTGCTCCAACAATTATCAATACGTTTTTAGAAAAATATAATCTTGAAGGTAAAACGGTTATACCGTTTGCAACATCAGGAGGCAGTGGCATGGGAAATACAAATAAAGAGTTGAGTGTTTCCTGCGTGGGAGCAGATTTGCAAGAGGGAAAGGTATTTTCAGTTCATGTGGATGAAGATGAACTGAAGGAGTGGGTGTCTTTATAAATAATTTGAATATGTGGAGGCATAATGATACTATATACCATATTCTATAAAAAGAAGGCAGATTGAAGGGATAAAAATGAAACAGAGATTTAAAATTCATTGGAAGGCAATGAAAATGGAGATAAAAGAGCATAAAAGTTCGTTCATTGTCTATATGGTATTGAGGGCGTTAGTTATTCTTATTATGATATTACAGATTTTAAATAAGAATTACGAAGATGTATTTTATTGCGTGCTGACGCTTTTGCTTTTGGTTGTGCCAAGTTTTCTGCAAGTGGAACTAAAGATAGAATTGCCTACCACTCTTGAGATTATTATATTGCTTTTTATTGTGGCAGCGGAAGTTTTAGGAGAAATCGGTTCATATTATACAAAGATACCGGGCTGGGATACGATGCTTCACACAATTAATGGTTTTCTTGCGGCGGCAATTGGATTTTCACTTGTGGATATTTTAAACCGTAACAAGAAAGCGAAATTTAATTTATCTCCGTTGTATATGGCGATTGTGGCGTTTTGTTTTTCCATGACAATTGGAGTTATGTGGGAATTTTATGAATGTACGGTAGATACATTTTTGGGAATGGATACACAGAAAGATACAGTTGTGCATAGCATTTCTACAGTTATGCTTGACCCAAACGGAGAAACGAATGTGGTACATATTGATGACATAAATGAGGTAATCGTCAACGGACAGGAACTTGGACTTGGAGGTTACTTGGATATCGGTCTGAAAGATACGATGAAAGATTTGTTTGTAAACTTTATCGGTGCGGTTGTTTTCTCTATTATCGGTTATTTTTATGTGAAACGAAGGGGCGAGGGGAAATTTGCGAAAAAATTCATCCCAAGGCGAAAACAGGAGGAAAGTGATTATTTGAAGATTGCCTGTGAAGTTTCAGAAGAAACATTGACGGAGAAAAAATAATTTGGTATAATTTTTGTGTTGAAAGTATAGAATATATTATCAACATAAAATGGCGCCATAGCCAAGTGGTAAGGCAAAGGTCTGCAACACCTCTATCACCAGTTCAAATCTGGTTGGCGCCTTTAGAAAGTCGGGAGAATATCCCGGCTTTTTTGTATGGTAAAATATTGAAATCCTTAATTGTATATGCGAAAATAAAGATATATAACAAATAAGGAGGATAAATAACAATGAAAAAAAGAAAATGGTCGGCACTTTTATTGTCAGTTGCAATGGTATTGACAATGCTCCCGACTACAGCATTTGCAAAAGAAACAAAGGCTGAGGCTTGGGACGGAAAAACAACAGATACTTCATGGTATGCAGTAGACAAAAATATGTATGAAATCAGTAATGCAAGTCAGTTGGCAGGTTTGTCAAAACTGGTAAGTGACGGAACAAATTTCAAAGGAAAAACAGTTTCTCTTGCAGATGACATTGACTTAAACAACAAAGAATGGACACCTGTAGGAAAAGAAGGAAAAAGTTTTCGGGGAACATTTGACGGTAAAAGTCATGTTATCAGTAATTTGAGTATCAACACTCCTAGAAAAAGTGATGTCGGTCTGTTCGGATATACTTCCGGTGGAGCGGTAAAAAATGTGGAAGTACACAATGCTTCCGTAAAAGGAAGAATGTGCGTAGGCGTTATTGCGGGAACGCCGTATACGGCAGACTACGAAAATGTTACAGTTAGCGGTAAAGTAATTGTGGAAGGATACGCTTACGTAGGCGGCGCCTGCGGAAAAAATGCTTACGGCGATTACACGAATGTGGATGTGACGGGAGATGCGGGCAGTTATGTGAAAGCCGAGAGTGAACAATACCGTACATATGTGGGCGGTCTTGTAGGATTTATGGGCGAAGGTAACCAGACGGTCAAAGACTGTGACGTAAAAATCGACGTAATCGGTTCTACCTGCGATGTGGGTGGAATTTTAGGTATTCTTCATTATGGAAATACATTGAAAAACTGTACATATGAAGGAAGTCTTACCCTCACCGCGCCGGATGCCGAGGACGGAAGCGAATTTGGCGCTTTGGTAGGAACGATTTATAACGGACAGGATAAAGTCAATACGACGATTAAAGGTTGTGAAGCGACTGTACACAAAGCGACTTCAGGCGGAAAAGACGTGACGGACGTAATTACACCGCACGGAGATTTTTACAATAAGACAGAAAGCGGAAGTCAGGAAAACATTACGGTGGACGCAACCATTAACGGTTCCCATGTCGCAATGACGAATGCGGTTGCAAAAATCGGAGATGTGGAATACAAAACGTTGGCAGAAGCGTTTAAAGCGGCAAAAAGCGGAGATACCGTTGAAATTTTGCGTGATGTTGACGTGAACGTCTGGAACCAGATAAATAACGTCAAAAATATTTCCGTAAAAGGAAACGGACACACACTCAATATCGCAAAAGTAGAATCGCTACAAAACGGAGATTACCTGTTCTATAACGCGGATGAATTGAACGTGTCTGATTTAAATGTTAACTTTACGACAAGCGGAAACGGATTTTGCATAAATTCGGGCAGACTGGAAAACGTTCATATGACGGGAGCGCCAAAGCAGAAAAGCGATTACGCGGTATTTGTCGGCACAGGCGACAAAGTAGAAATAGACAACTGTTCCTTTAAAAACTTCGGAACTGCAATCTACAGTCAGCCGACGGCAAGCGATAAGGCGACAGCAGATATGTATGTGACAAATTCACAGTTTACGGATTGCAAAATGACAATATGCAGTTATGCGGCAAATACGGTTTTCACAGGCAATACGGTTACGGGAAGCGAAGAACTTTCTTTTGCCGCAAAAGCGGATACCGTAAATCAAGACGCAAACGTTACATATGTGCTTACGGGAAATACATTTAACGACGCAGGAAAGATTTGGTTCTATGGGGCAAATGCGGATAACGTTGTTTTCAATAAAAATAAAGTTTTAGGAAATACATATATTTCTACGGAAGATATGGCGGAGGGCGTACTTGACCTGAACTATAACTACTGGGGAGGAAACGCGCCGAGCGATAAACAGGTAGTGGATAACAACGATAAAGTTTCGGTTGAAAAATCTATCTACTACATTAACGTGAGAATGTCCGATAAAGATTTGAACACCTATGTTCCTTTGGACAAGATTGTGCTGAATAAAACGGAATTGAAGTTATATGTAAATGAGAGCGAACAGTTAGTTGCCACATTTATTCCGGAAAATGCGACGGATAGAAATCTTGTATGGACGAGCAGCGACGAAAAAGTAGTTACGGTAGATGAAAACGGAGTTGTTACGGCAAAAGGCATCGGTACGGCAGAAATTACCGTTACTTCCGAGGACGGCAAAACAGCGGTATGTAAAGTTACCGTAGAAGAGAAAAAAGACGAGAAACCGTCACCGAAACCGGAGAACCCGAGCAAGCCGAATGAACCGGGACAGGCTGACAAACCGAGTACGCCGGAAAGCCCGAAAACAGCGGATGACAACAGTATTCTTCTTTATCTGATGCTTGTTTTGGCAGTGGGAACGGGAATTGTTGCTTACATCAGAAAAAGACGCCGTTTCATTGGATAATTTATAGTTGACTTTTCCCTATACTATCTATATCATTACATACAGTATATTTTATTTAGAGGTAGGGAAGTTTATGGATTACAAGAGAATAGTGCAGGGCATTTTGGACATCGGGGAAGCAATGCTGATTAATGGGGCGGAGAACTTCCGACTGGAAGACAGTCTTTACCGTATGTGCAAAAGTTATGGGTTCGTAAGATACGATGTATTTGTTATTCCGAGTAACATTCAGATTACGGTGGAAACTCCGGAGGGGGAAATTATTACGCAGATTCGTCATATTGAAAATGCGGATATAGATTTCGACCAATTAGATTATTTGAATAATTTATCCCGTTATGTCTGTCAGCATACGCCTGATGAGAAAGAACTGCGGGAAAAATATTTAGAAGTCGTCAACAGACCGGCACAGCATCCGGCGATTAAATATTTTGCAGCGGTTATGGGCGGAACAGGGTTTGCCGTGTTCTTCGGAAGTAATTTTCAGGACGCTATTGTCGCGGTTATCGTATCGCTGATGATTGTAATTGTAGGCGGCTGGTTAAGCCGAAGAGAAGAAAATCTTCTCATTTACAATGTGGTTTTATCGTTTTTGTCAGAAGTGATTATTATTCTCTGCGTACGCGCGGGTCTGGGCGATCACCCCGAGCGTATTATGATTGGGATTGTCATGCTTTTGATTAGTGGTCTGAGTACGACAAACGGAATACGGGAATTATTACAGAAAGACTATATTTCAGGTTCGATTAACATTATGAACTCGATGCTCGGGGCAGCGGGAATTGCATTTGGAACGGCTTTTGCCATGTTACTGTTGGACGGGGTTTCGGCAGAGGGATTTATTTTAAATCACAATATTCCGGTGCAGTTAATAGCGTGTACGATTGCCTGTGTGGGATTTGCCTTTTGGTTTAAAATCAGAGGAAAACAGGTTCTTTACTCAGGCGTGGGGGCGTTTATCACATGGGGAATTTATCTGCTTGTGTATGAATGGAAACCGAGCAACTTCTTTGCAACGTTGGTAGCGGCAGTGTTTGTTGCCGGATATGCTTTCGTTATGTCGAGAAAGAATAAAGCTCCGTCAACGATTTTCCTGACGGCGTCCGTGTTCCCGCTTATTCCGGGACCTAACTTATATTATATGATGTACGGATGCGTAAGCCGTGACATCGGTATGGCGTTTAGCGAGGCGATTATTTTGCTTGCAACCTGTCTTGCGATTGCGTTTGGATTTAATATTGTGGATGTGATTGCCAGAGGGGCAATGCGGGCAATGAAAAAAGAATATTATGTCGGTAAGAAATCTTAGCGGGGAAAAGGCTTTCCATGAAATGTTCATGGGAAGTCTTTTTGTTTGCGCGCCATGGGCGCGCTCTAACGGGTGTAAGTCCCGAACATGCCCAGATAGTGGGAAGTGTATAGCTGAACAGCAAGGGTGTCCATCGTGAGGTGGAATCTGAAGGAAGTTGTAAGCAAATCTCTGGTCCGACGGACAGAAATCACATATAAGGCTAGGCTGTGAGAGATAAGTTGGCAAAAGACAACGAAGTCTAATAACTATCACATTTGTAGCAGCAGAGTAGATGTGGCGGATATATGGAGAGAAAGAGCGTGCACCTTAAGCGTGGAGGTCTCACAGAGGTTTCATTAGCCTAGTAACAACGAACTGTGAGAAGTCAGCAGAGCCCATAGTAGTGAAGAAGTTCCTGTAATGGGGGGAGCGAAGGGGCGAACGCTCAATAAGTTTGAGTATGTCTCGAATTGCAGAAATGACAACATCTGCCGTAACCA
>Bissell_p2__coassemble_1738_pt1 | contig 9217 bp, 10 predicted proteins | sample Bissell_p2__metabat2_high_PE_001 | metagenome-assembled genome bin Bissell_p2 | reverse complement strand
GTGGCGGTAAAGCGTATTTTAACGAATGAGATTTACACCGGGACGATGGTACAGGGAAAACGGGAGAAAGTTAATTATAAGGTAGATAAGATTTTAGAAAAGCCAGAGTCTGAGTGGTTTAAGGTGGAAGGCACACATGAGGCAATCGTTTCCAAAGAGGATTACCAAAATGTGCAGCGGCTTTTAAAAGTCGATACCAGAGCCGGGAAGGGAAAAGAAAAAGCGCACATGTTTTCGGGACTTCTGTTTTGCGGAGATTGTAAAGAGCCGATGGTTCGTCGAATGAACCGATATAAGGGAACGGAAAAAATATATTATATCTGTTCGACGAGAAATCGAAGTGAGGGGTGCAGCAGACACAGTATTTCAGAAGCAGATTTGAAAAAAGTGGTATTCCGGATCATACAGTCGCAGGTTGAACTTCTGATTGATGTAAATCGGCAGATGCAGTATCTCCAGACAAAGGAAATGAACTTTGAGGATGTGGTCGGATTTGATAAAGAGATTACTCGATTAAGGAATGAGCAGGAAAAATATCTGGAGCTGCGGGCGGGACTTTATGAAGATTTGAAAACGGGAATCATTACACAGACGGACTTTAAGAATTTTAGCGCAATCTATGAAAAGCAGTATGTAGAAACAGAGAAGGCATTGACAAGACAGGAGGATATGTTAAAGAAACTGTTTTACAATGGAGTACAGTCCGGTGTGAAGCTGGAACGCCTGAAAGAAACCATGCAGATTACCACATTAGATAGGGATACCCTATTAGCCTTTGTAGACAGGATAGAAGTGTACGAGGAGAAAAAAGTATCGGTACAGTTTTGCTGTCAGGAAGAAATGGAGAAAATGTTGGTGTTATCAGAATTTCTTTCTTCCCAATCGGAAATCGTGAGGGAGGTGATCTAAATGGCAAGAACATCCAAACGTAAGGTTCGGTTAGAAAGCCAATCACTGCAAGAAAATGTATCAGTGAAAACATACATGGCAGGTATTTATGCAAGATTATCTGTGGATAATCATGACGGGAAAGAAATCTCCATTGAAACGCAGATTGAAATGGCGAAAGAATATTTAAAATCCCACACAGAGATTACGCTGTATGACTGCTATTCAGATTTGGGGGCTACCGGGACAAATTTTCAGCGGAGTGATTTTGAACGGCTCATGCAAGATGTGAGAGATGGATTGATCAACTGTATTATTGTAAAAGATTTTTCCCGGTTTGGAAGAAATTATATTGAGACAGGAAATTTTGTAGAGAAGATTTTTCCATTTTTAGGCGTTCGTTTTATTGCCATTACAGATCAGTATGACAGCATTAAACAGGCGGACTGCAACGAAGCGCTTTCCATGCATTTGAAAAATATTGCCAATGAACTGTATGCAAGGGATATTGCAGAAAAGGTTACAGCAAGTAAACAGGCAAAGATGAAACAGGGAGAATATCTGGGGAGCATTCCGCCGTATGGTTTTCAAATCGAGAAGATAGACGGGAAACGAACTTTAGTGCCGGAACCTGTGACCAGTGAGATTGTCAGGGAAATCTTTAACCGCTATGCTTCTGGGGAGACATTTGTATCTCTTGCAAAATGGCTGTATGGGCAAAAGATTCATCGTCCAAGCGATTATAAAAAATACAAAATGGTTTATCAGCAGGAGGGGCAGCAGTTAAGACAGTGGGAAAGAGAATCTATCCGGTTTCTATTAACCAACGATGCCTACATAGGGAATCTTGTGCAGTCCGGTAAGCACATGAAAGAACAGATTACAGCGGAACATACCCACGAACCTCTGGTTTCGGAAGAAGTATTTTATCGGGTATGGGAAAGAATAGAAGAAAATATTAAAATACAAAATCGCAGACCCCTTAGAAAGGATACGATGGAAGATATTTTCCGTGGGGTTTTGTATTGTGGTGAGTGCGGACATAAGTTAAGCCGTATGGTGACGGAGAGAAAGGTTTCTTATAAAGAAGTAAAAACATTTGTATTTTATAGTTGTCCGAATAGCAAACGGATTGATGAAGAAAAATGTGCAAATGAACAGATTACATTTTTTCAGATTCAGAAAGTGATCCTTCATCTGCTGAAAAAAGAATTTCTTTTAAGCAGTACACAGATGAAAAAACTGATGGAATTTAATAAAGAGGCGGGAGAAAAACGAAAAGAACAGATACAGAAAGCACAGGATGAACTGCAAAAATCGGTGGATGGTGCTGACAGGAAGGTCAGTTCCTATTATCTGGAGTATCGAAACGGGAGCATTTCACAGGTACAATTTCTGGAAACAAAGAAGAAGCTGGAAGAAAAAAAGGAACAGGATCGGCAAACATTACGTGATTTACATACAGAGTATTCTTCCATTGACAGAATGGTAGATAAGCAGAATCAATTTCTCCGTACTGTTTTGAAGTACAAAAGCTGTGCCGAACTAAATGCGGAATTGGTGCAAAACCTGATAGAGAAAATTTATGTGTATCGTGGAAAACGGGTAGAGATTATCTGGAAGTGGAATGATGAGTTTTCGAAGGTGATGGGAGGAACTGACGATGAAAAATAGACTGAAGATAGCAATGTATCTGCGATTGTCCAAGGAAGATGACTGGAATACACAGGAGAGTAACAGTATTTCTTATCAGCGTTTGTTGTTAAGAGGATATATTGAGCGAAATTTTGAGAATTATGAGATTTTAGAATTTGTGGATGATGGTTACAGCGGAACCAGTATGGACAGACCTGCAATGCAGGAATTATTAGCCTCTGCCCGGCAGAAAAAAGTAGATTGTATTATCGTAAAAGATTTTTCACGTTTTGCTAGAGACTATGTAGAAACAGGTTCCTATGTAGAACAGATTTTCCCATTTTTAGGAATCCGCTTTATCTCTGTGAATGAACATTATGATAGTGAAGCTGTCACTAAAAAAACGATTGGGATGAATCTGGCATTTAAAACGCTGGTCAATGATCTCTATTCCAAGGATTTATCGGTAAAGGTGACTTCTTCCCTACACTCAAAAAAAGAACGGGGGATTTATTGCAGCGGGAACTGTCCTTTTGGATATCGCAAAAAAGCAGATGACAGAAATCAAGTGGAGATTGTAGAAGAAGAGGCAGCGGTTGTCCGGGAAATTTTTCGACTGACATTAGAAGGATATACTTCAGTGGACATTGCAAAGAAGTTTCATAAAGAAAAGGTAAAAACACCTGTGGAATATCTGATAGAGAGAGGAGCAACACACCGGCAGCCAGTTGGCAAGGAATTTTCATGGCAGCATACAACAATCTGTACGATACTGAAAAATCATTTTTATGCGGGAGATGTGGTATATGGAAAATATAAGAAGGATAAGGTTGGAGGAAAAAATCACTTAAAACCAAGAAGTGAATGGAAGATTACTTATAATCATCATGAACCAATCGTCGAACGGGAAATATTTGATGCAGTACAACAGACGAGGGGAAGATCGAAACCTTATCAGCCACAAAAAGCACATATTCTGATGGGAAAGGTTGTATGCGGAGAGTGCGGTAAGGCTCTGCGTTATCGGAAAGCAAAAAATCCTTATTTTTATTGTAATGAACGTTATACGACAGGTAATGAGAATTGTGTGAGCCAAGTCAATGTATTCTTTTTGGAACAGGTTCTTTTATCTGCCTTGCAAAAGGAAATCCGCAGACAGATGGAATTGGAAGAAGTGTGGAGTCAGTATCAGGAAGTACAAAAAGAGAAGTACCATGTGAAAAGGGATAAGTTTCAAAAATCTCAAAAAGCCTTAGATGCTGTGGGAAAAGAACAGATCACACTTTATGAGAGATATGGAAAGCGGGAAATCTCAAGGGAAGAATATATAGAGTTCAGAGAGGAATTGCAGAAAAAGGAAGATTTTATAAAAAATGAAATCCAAGAGCAGGAGATGCGATTGGCAGAGGTGGAGACAGAGCTTCATGCAGAACTGCCGGATACGCATATCATTTGGAAAGAATGTAAGATCAATGAACTAAACCAAGAGGTGGTGGATACTTTCATAAAGAAGATACATGTATGGGATGAACAGCATATGGAGATTATCTGGAACTTTAGTGATGGAAAAGAATAGCTATGGATAGCAGGGAAGAATGATAGGGAATAAAGCATGATGAAAAGCAAGTCAGGAAATGGCTTGCTTTTCACTTTACAAGGAGATTAACAGATGTATAATTGTATATAAAGAGATAAATTTGAAGTTGAGGAGGTCTAAGTATGGTGTTGTTTGATAGGTTAAAATCGAATAAAAACAACAAAGCGTTTTTTGAATGGTTAGATTTGATTTTAAAGAATGAATTGAATAATGAAGTAAAAGCGATTAACTTTAATTTATATGAGGATACAGGTAATAAATGGTCTGTTGAATTAGTTGGAACATTTTATTTCGATAAGGATAATGACGATTGGGCTTGTGATGAAGTATTTGCTACAAGAGATAACCCTTTCGTGATAGAGTGTGAAAGTGATTGGAGAACAATGGAAGAATTTTTTGTTGGTTTAGTGAATGAATACCTTTCTTTTGGAAAATATGCTGAAAAATTAAAAGAATATCAAGCAATAGGCATTGGATTTGTTGACGGAGATTTGCATATTTTATATGAAAGATAATGTCTGCTTGTTAGCAATAAAATTAGAAGTTGTGGAAGTGACAATATGGATAACACAGAATTCAAAAAAATAATACAAAAAATTACGAGTAAATATGGATTTGTTTATTGTAAGAAAAACTATTATTGTTATACACATAAAATAATTATAGTAATTAATTTGCAGAAATCAAATTTTGATAATAGCTATTATATTAATTATGGATTTTATGTGAAAGATATTCATCATGATTTACAGTGTCCAAAGAACAATGAATGTGATATCACAGGTAGATTTTTAAATGAAACAAATAAAGGCACATATCAGTTAGATACAATGAATGCTGAAGAATTAGTAATGAGTTTAGAGAAAAATATCCTTAATTTTATTGTTCCTGTTATCAATGAAGGAATAAGTAAGTATTTTGAATTATTTCCAAATGCTATTTGTAGAGCAACGCTAAATTTAAAAAAATATCTTGGAATTAACTAAAAGAATAAAAGGCTATCTTTTGCAGAACAAGAGAATAACTTAAAAATAACCGATAGATAACTTCCAGTTGATAGGGCAGATAATTTTGATTCATGGGAGAAGAAAATGGGACTGTTTGATAAAGTAAAAAAGTTTAAAGAAGAAAAAGCGAATAATGAATGTTCTTTTTGCAGTTCACCTGAAATGGTAAGTATTATGAAGACATTGGAAAAAGAACTAACGAGTTGTTCTTTAAAAGAGAGGGAAAATTTTGCGGTTGAAATTTGGGATGAACCATTTGCATTTGTACAAAGTGTGGAATTCCAAATAAAGACTGCCGGAAATGAGATTGCATATTTAGGATGCTATGAGGCATGTAGGACAGGAAAAATGGAATACATGTTCAATGGAATCTATCAGGAAAATCGTATGAGATTTGCCTATGATGCCACATTAACTTCAGGGTTTGATCATGGAAGATATTGGATAAATACAGTTATGGCATTTGCATGTAATGATCATGAATTGGTTGGCAAGATGATGCCGCATAAGTTGGGATATTCACAAAACAACTATTGCAGTCCGATTGTTAATTTGCTTATGGCGATTTGCTATCAGGACAACATATTAGCGGAAAGGGCTCTTTCTGAGGCGGAGAAGTTTTTAAGCAAAAAGCACAAAGTATTTGACATGGTAGTTGTAGAGTATCTTCAGACTTTATGGAAAAAAGAAACAGACAAGTTGTGTCCTTTGCTTCAAAAAATAGCAACGCTGGAGCGTAAAACAACCTCAATGCTGGAGCAATGCACCAATTTCAGAAATAATGAATTAGAAAAAACAATCAGTATATTTACTCATGGACTTTATGCATTGGCACAATATTATTTAGAACCGGAACAATTTCAAGTAGTTGACATACCGAAGAACGAAAATTTTCTGAAAGAATATGAGGAGTACCGTCAGAAGAAAGGGAATACCGGAAGACCACTCATAATATTCAGGAATGCGAATGCAGAATATCTGAATGAAGTGATTGACTTATTGCCGGATGTTACTTTAATAGAAGAAAAGGGCAAGAATTATGAAAATGCAGATCGGTTTGCAGAGGAGCTTTTCCAGGCATTGTATCAGAAAGGATTGCTTAGAAAGTTTTATTACACCAGAGATATTGCATGGGTAGCAAAATGGGGAGTGGCGGAAGAATTTGAGCGTAGATATCGTGAAGGTGATGAGAAAAAATTATATTATAAAAAGGGGCTTCTGTATTATGCATTGGCAAATCCTAATCTGAAAGCTAGATACCAGATTGCAGATTTTCTACTTGCAAAGGGAGCCGGAACAGAACCTATCGAGGCTGAATTTGATGGACCGTTTCATTACCTTCTTCGGCAACGGGAACATGATATTCCATGCACGGTTTCTTTGTGTAATAAATTGCTTCAAAGCGGTGCAAATCCTAATCAGGCAGGGAAAGAGAACATTTTACCGATTGAGTGCATGTTAGAAATGAAATATACCGAAGAAGAGTTGCTTCCGTTATATGATTTTTGGTTGAAGATACCGAATCTTAATCTAAACCTTCATACATTTGACGGAAAACTGCCCATTGATATTGCGAAAATATATGGAAGAAAAGAATTCTTGAGAAGGTTAAAATCATTAGAGAAACCTAAAACAGAATCAAAAACTGTATATGAAGATATGTTAGAACAAATGAATGCTTATAATTGGGATTCAGGATTTTCTCTTCCTACTAAAGTGTTAAAAAATGAAGAATGTGATCTGGCATTGGCAATGAAAATCTTCTATTTGGCAGACGGATATACATATCTTGATGCACTGGGAGAAACAAAGGAATTTCCAGTGAAATGGTATCGATTTATTGATAAATTATATAAAGATATTTTAGAAGGAAAATATATAAATACTGACAGGCATTTTATAATCCCACTTACAAAAGTTCAGAAATATAAATTAAACAAGAAAAAGATTGAACAAATATTTTTAGAAGATATATAGAGATATGGGGAAATTGGAAGTTGTAGAGGTGATGAGAATGAAGAAAGACACTATTTTAATTTTAATTGCAGTTGCAGCCATATTAGCATTGGTTTTACCTAAGCCAGCAGGAATGATTATTCCTCTTATAATTCTAATTCCAGTGGTTATTTATTTGATAGTTGATATAATCAAAAACGGAAATAAAGAGAAAAAGTGAAAAACTCAGTTTAATGTAATGGAAATAAGGAGTTTTGGAGGAAAGAAAAATGAAAAATTATAGAATGATGTCGAAAGTGATGTTGGTTATTTGTTTATGTGGAATTGTTTTAGCAGTTATCAATGGTTTTACAGGTATTATCAATAGTTCTGTCCAAATAAGCGGAACGATAATTTGCATTTCCTTATTTGTTGTTGCAAGTGTTACAATTATTATATTAGAGAATGAAAGAATAAAGAAAAAGAAATAGACAGATAAGTAGTCGAGGTATGAAAAATGACGGCAAAAGAATTTGTAAAAGCAGTAAAAGAAGAAAAGCAAAATGCTATGTCAGTATATTTTTCCAACGTCTCTGAAACAAAAGTGGGACAGATGGTTCAAAAGCTAATAAATATGGGAGTTCCAAATGAGTTTCTATTTCAGTTTGTGGACACTATATTAAATGAAAATTGCTACCATTTGATGTTGGCTTTGGATGGAGAAGCTTCTCTCGGCAATATCCAAATGACTTATAGATTGTTTGATGAAGATGGCAAGGAATTAACTGGTTCGGGTGATATAGAAAGAGAAGCTTTTGAACAATTTATGGCTGAATAAATTAGAATTTGAGGAGAATTGTGACTATGGTAGAGTTGGATACATTCAAAAAATTATTGGAAGAAAACGAAGGATGTTTGCCATTACTAATGCTTGATGAATTTTTCAATGGAAATACAGAGGAAGATTCTATTGCACCGAACCAATGGGAATTTGGACGACCAACGCTTTCTGAAATATGGGATATGCTACAAAAGATTGAGTTAATGCCTAACATAGCGTGGGTGCGTGTTGCTCTGCACGATGATACAGAAATCGTAGAAAACAATGGGGCAGAAGAATTAGCTCTTGCAGGAGATACAATCGTGATTTGCACAACCATTTTACCTACGGAATTAGAAAAATTAGTAAATTGCGAATGGTTATGCTCTGACGGAGTAATTACAATAAAGGCATCTGAATTAAATATTTATTCGTGTGTACCACCAATTCCAGAAAACTTTAGTTGTTTGGAAATCGTGTGGGACTAATCTACAACTCCCAGATTGTCGAATTAAAAGAGTTAAGAAAATTTGAATTTATATAGGAGCAGATTATGGAAGTAAGAGAACTATTAAATGCATTAGCAGTTGCGGAAAGATTGAAAGACACAACTAGACATTGCTACACATCAAAAGGCAGACATGAAAGTGTAGCAGAACACAGTTGGATGATGACGGTAATGGCGTTTTTTATGAAGAATGAATTTCCAGATGCTGATATGAATAAAGTTATTCAAATGTGCATTATTCACGATTTAGGAGAATGCTTTACAGGAGATATTCCCACTTTTATGAAAACAAAAGAACATGAGTGTACAGAAGAAAACTTGCTTAATGAATGGGTTCAATCATTACCAAAAGCTACTCAAGTGGAAATGAAAGCATTGTTTAAGGAAATGGAAGAAAGAAAATCTATTGAATCAAAAATATACAAGGCAATAGATAGCTTAGAAGCTTTGATTCAACACAACTTTTCTGATATATCAACATGGTCAGAAAATGAATTTTCATTGAATTTAACTTATGCAGACGATAGGGTTGTATTTTCAAAATATTTATCTGATTTAAGAAATGCCATTAGAGAAGATACTATTAACAAAATCAATGAATGAAATTTCAGTTTGTTTGTATATTGATGATTATCTTGAATTTTTGGAGATGTTTAGTGAAAACGGTTTGGCTTCACAAATATTTTACTTTCTTTTGATAGTTATTTTTGCTCTGCTATATTATAATGGTGCAAACAAACTATGTGAGGTAATATGCTTATGAAAAAATATGTTTCTATATTTTTGTGTCTTGCTTGTGTATTGACTTTAGTTGCGTGTGGAAAAAA
>Bissell_p2__coassemble_1606_pt1 | contig 9992 bp, 11 predicted proteins | sample Bissell_p2__metabat2_high_PE_001 | metagenome-assembled genome bin Bissell_p2 | reverse complement strand
CATGATAAAAGAAAAGCCCGGACTTTTGTCCGGGACTTTGTCTACAGTCTGAAATGGGAGAAGACAAAAGGTCTTCTCCCATTTTTATATCTCTTCTTTAAATCTGTCCAAAACATGAGGCAGAAGTTTGTCGCTATATTCTGTAAGAGAATATTTTCCTTTACATAAAGCCCAATCATAAAGAAGAGAACGTTCATACATTGTATAAAGTTTTACTAAATCAGACACACTGTTTGCCGGATGAAATTCACCTCTTTTTAATGCGTCTTCAATAATCTCCGTAATCCATGTGAAATAATAACGCTTTTTATCCAGCAAAGATTTCTTATCTTTTGTAATTAACTGGGAAGAATATAAATAAGCAAGTAAATTCACATCGATACTCGTTTCAATCATATAAAATAATTCATGATTTAAAAAGAGCAGTTTATCATACGCCGATAAGTCGGGATTAATTATTCCTGTTAGTTCCTCGTATTTGTCATCAAGAAGGTAGGAAAGAGAACTCAAAAGAGCATCTTTTCCTTTAAAATAGTGATAAAACGTACCTTTTGATGTTTTGGAAGCAGCAATAATATCATTTACCGTAGTTTCTTCATAGCCATTTTTGTAGAAGAGATTCCATGCGGCTTTGACTATCCTGCTTTTTGGGGATTGGCGTTTGCGTGGCACTTGCCTAAACCTCCTTATCCTATTGAGAAACCATATTTTAGTGGATCTGTAGGGTCAATGACATATGTTCCCATACCTGTAATATATGCGCTTCCTGTAATCTGTGGGATAACTGCTTTGAAATCTCCTACAGATGCTTCTTCTTTAATGATACCCTTAAATACAGAACCTGTGAAAGATTCATAGCGGAATTCTTCTCCGATTTTAATTTCATCCCAAGCGTAAAGAGTTGCAAGTTTAGCACTTGTACCTGTTCCGCAAGGTGAACGGTCAGCCTGGGCTTCGCCGAAGATAACAACGTTTCTCATGTCTGCATTTTCAGGATTTGGTGTAGGACCGTAGAATTCTACAAGGTCTACTGTGTTGATGTCAAGTGTCGGATGCTGAACAGAAATTTCTTTATTAATTTTTTCAAGCATCTTCATTCCTAAAGTCTGGAGAGCAGGAACTGCTGAAGGTCCGATGTTGTATCCTAATTTAGAAGAGTCTACTAATGCGAAGAAACTTCCGCCGAAAGAAATACAATATGGGATTGTAACACCGTCAATTTCTACAGAAAGGTTGTCTTTATATAAGAAAGCAGGTACGTTTGTTAAAGTAACTTCTACTGCTTTTCCGTTCTCAACTTTTACTTTTGTACGGATAATTCCTGCCGGAGCTTCCAATACTACTTCTGTATATGGTTCGGTTACAGGAACAAGACCTGTTTCAACGGCAACTGTTGCAGAACCGATAGTTCCGTGTCCGCACATATTTAAGTATCCGCCTGTGTCCATGAAAATAACACCCAGATCAGCCTCTTCGCTGATTGGCTCAGTTAAAATAGCACCGAACATATCGTGGTGTCCTCTTGGTTCAAGCATTAATGCTGTTCTGTAATGGTCGCAGTGATTTACAAGGAAATTTTTGCGTTCCATCATAGTATCTCCCTCTAATTCAGGGAAACCTGATAATACGATTCGTGTAAATTCACCTACAGTATGTGAATCAACTACAGTAAATGCTGCTTCAAATCGTTCTTTGTTAAGTGTTGGATTTAATGACATATCCGTTCCTCCTTATAATAATGAATAATATAAATTAATTATAGACAAAATCTATATATGGAATACGGTAAATGTATTCCGCGAAAAGAATCAGGCATATTTCCGATAAAATAGTTATGGAAAAAGCAAAAAATACGGTTAAAAACGACAAAAAAATAACAAATAGACCGTGTTCTAGTCCGTATTCTAGTATTGAGTTCAATTCTATATAGTTATTATGCTTGAAAACCCTTGAAAAGTCAATGTTTATTTGGTTAGAATAAAAATGTCAAAAAAAGAAAAAATAACTTGAAATACAGAGCGAATTATGGTAGTCTAAAAGCGTAAAATGACATGAGGGTAGATGGGTAACTGGTGTGCCTCCTAGTCTTCAAAACTAGTGTTGGGCGTTAAGAGCGTCCTGGGTGGGTTCGATTCCCACATACCCTCGCCAAAAGAATGTTAAAAATAATACGAATTATTTTGAAAAATGAATAGAACATTATAGAGAAAAGCAATAAATTACAGGACGTCACGTTCTGTAAAATTTTTATAAAGGTAAAAGGAGAATGGTGTCATGAAAGATGTACAGATTCTATTAAGACAACACGTGGGTGCACCTTGCCAGGCAACTGTAAAAAGTGGTGATAAAGTAAAGAAAGGAACATTGATTGCAACACCGACAGGACTTGGAGCAAATATTTTCTCAAGTGTTTACGGTGAAGTTATAGATGTTTTGGAAAACAGAATTATCATCAGACCGGATGAAGTGCAGAGTGAAGAGTTTGAGAAGATTGAAGAAGGAAGCAAACTCGACATGATCAAAGCAGCCGGAATTGTAGGTATGGGAGGAGCTGGTTTCCCTACAGGAGTGAAAATCGGAACGGATTTACAAGGAGGATACATTCTCATCAATGCGGCAGAATGTGAGCCGGGACTTCGTCATAACATTCAGCAGATTGAAGAAGAGTGCGACAAAGTTGTTCGCGGTGTGAAATACACAATGGAAATTTCCAATGCGGCAAAAGCAATTTTTGCTATTAAGAAGAAAAACGAGAAAGCAGTTCAGACATTAAAAGAAGCACTGAAAGATGAAGAAGCAATTTCTATTCACTTACTTCCTGATATTTATCCGATGGGAGAAGAAAGAGCGGTAGTAAGAGAATGCCTTGGTATTGAATTGAAACCGGAAGAACTTCCTTCAGTGGCAAAATCAATTGTAATCAATGTAGAAACATTAGCGAGAATTACAGAAGCGATTGAAGAAAGAAAACCTTGCTTTAGCAAAAATCTGACAGTAATCGGCAAATTGAACGGTGGAAATGAACCGCATGTATTCAAAGATGTTCCTGTTGGAACGAGTGTGGAAGAATTGATTGAGAGAGCCGGCGGAATTGACGGAGAATATGGCGAAATCATCATGGGCGGACCATTTACGGGAAAGGCGACAACATTAGATGCACCGATTACAAAAACAACAGGCGGAATTATTGTGACTATGGAATTTCCTGATTTACACGGTGCAACAATGGGCGTTTTAGTATGTGCCTGTGGTGGAGATGAAGCGCGTATGCGTGATATTGCAGAAAAAATGAATGCAAAAGTTGTTTCTGTAGCAAGATGTAAACAGGCTCAGGAAATGAAGAGTGGTGCTTTGAAATGTGAAAGACCGGGTAACTGTCCGGGACAAGTGAAGAACAGTATGCAATTTAAAAAAGATAAATGTGAATACATTATTATTGGTAACTGCTCAGACTGTTCAAACACAGTTATGGGTTCAGCACCAAAAATGAATTTGAAAGTATTCCATCAGACAGACCATGTAATGAGAACAATCGGTCACCCATTATACAGATATTTGACTGTTTCTAAACAGGTAGAACAGGACATTTAGAAAGAGGGAGGAACGAGATATGTTAATTACAAATGAAATGGTAAAAGAATACGCAGATAAGCCGGCGGTTTTTGCTGTAAAAGTTGCAGCAGGAACAGAGATTGCGGCAGAACATTTGGAACATCCTATGTTTTTGGGTGATATGGTGAGTTCTAATTTGTTTACTTTAGACGAGGCACTGACAATCGGACAGGTTATAGGAGTGAAAGCAGCAAAAGATTGTGATGCACTTACACCTGTTACAGAAGAAGCGGTGGGTGGAACTGTAAAACTTGCAGTGAAAGTTACACCGTCGGAAGAAAAAGAGCAGGAAGTACAGACGGAGATTTCCGCACAGGACGGAGATACAATTATTATTTCTATTAAAGAAGGAAAAGATATTTATCTTGAATTTCCGGTATAGGTATTACAATCACGAGAGTGATTAGAATATATAAATGATGAAACTTGATTAAACAAGGAGGAAGAGATATGTCAATTACAGCTGAAACAGCGAAAGAGCATGCAAAAGACCCTGCAGTATTATGTTGCAGAGCAGAAGAAGGCATTATAATTGGACCAGAGAACTTAGAAGACCCAGCGATTTTTGATGATTTGGTAGACTCAGGTTTATTAAATTTGGATGGGGTATTAACAATTGAAGAAATCTTAGGTGCGAAATTAACAAAAACTTGCGATTCACTTACACCGGTTACACGTGATGTAATTGATGCAGTTCAGACAGTTGCTGAAGAAAAACCTGAAGCACCTGAAAAGGCACCGGCAGCACCAGTACCACCGGTTGCACCAAAAGCAAACGGCGGAGTGTTGAAAATTCATATCGGTGAAGGAAAAGATATTCATATTGAATTACCGATGAACGCAGGTGCAGGTACAGCAAAAGCGGTAGAACTTCCAGCAGGAGCAGAAGTTGCAGCACCGGTTAAAGAACAAGAACCAAAATTAATCAGAAGTTTAACAAGAAAACACTTCAAAATTACAGAAGTAAAGAGAGGACCTGAAACAAAGATCGAAGGAACAACTCTTTACATCAGAGAAGGTATTGAAGAAGAAGCAGTAGAATCTCAGGAATTAGTAAACAGTTTAAAAATTGATATTATTACACCTGCTGAATATCACACATATTCAGAAACAATCATGGACGTTCAGCCAATCGCTACAAAAGACGGCGATGATGAAATTGGTTCAGGAGCAACAAGAGTTCTTGACGGCGTTGTTATGATGGTAACAGGTACAGACGCAAATGGAGTTCAGATTGGTGAATTTGGTTCATCTGAAGGATATTTAGATGAAAATATTATGTGGGGACGTCCTGGTGCACCTGAAGAAGGTGAAATCTTCATCAAGACAGAAGTAGTTATCAAAGAAGGAACAAACATGGAAAGACCGGGTCCTTTAGCTGCTCATACTGCAACTGATGTGATTACACAGGAAATCAGAACAGCATTAAAGAAATTAGATGAGTCTTTAGTGGTAGAAACAGAAGAATTTAAGCAGTATAGAAGACCGGGAAAGAAAAAAGTTGTTATCGTAAAAGAAATCATGGGACAGGGTGCTATGCACGATAACTTAATTCTTCCTGTAGAGCCTGTTGGTGTACTTGGTGCCAAACCAAACGTAGACTTAGGGAACGTACCTGTAATGGTATCTCCACTTGAAGTATTAGACGGATGTATCCATGCACTTACTTGTATCGGACCTGCATCAAAAGAAATGTCAAGACATTACTGGAGAGAGCCATTAGTACTTGAAGCGCTTCATGATGAAGAAATTGACTTATGTGGAGTTATTTTCGTGGGAAGTCCACAGATTAACGCAGAAAAATTCTATGTATCTAAACGTGTTGGTATGATGGTAGAAGCGCTTGATGTTGACGGTGCGTTTATCACAACAGAAGGTTTTGGTAACAACCACATTGACTTCGCAAGTCATCACGAACAAATCGGTATGAGAGGTGTTCCTGTTGTAGGTTTATCTTTCTGTGCCGTTCAGGGTGCTTTGGTAGTTGGTAATAAATACATGACAAATATGGTTGATAACAATAAATCTGAAGCAGGTATCGAAAATGAAGTTCTTGCTTGTAACACACTTTGCCATGAAGATGCACTTCGTGCTCTTGCAATGCTTAAAACAGCAATGGCTGGTGAAGAAGTTAAAAAACCAGAAAAGAAATGGAATCCAAACGTAAAAGCAACTAATGTTGAATTAATCTCTAACGTAACAGGTAAACCGATTGAACTCGTTAAAAATGAACAGTCATTACCGATGAGCGATAAGAGAAGAGAAAAATACAACTAATTTTTAGGTGATAGATATGAAATATGGCGATAAATTGATTAGAATGGAAGGTGTAATCGTAGAGGTTCATGACGGTTGTGTAGCTGTGGACTTGAAAGGGAGATTGGGCTATTTGAAAATCCCGATGAGAATGCTGATTACAGATTATCCGCTCGCAGTAGGACAGGAAGTTGCGTGGAACATGAGTTTTATTGAACAACTTGGTCCGGAAGCCAATGATAAATATGTAAGTAACCTAGATGTATATAAACGCAGACAAGAAGAAGCACGTCTGAAAAATGAAAATAATAAGGAGGCAGAATAATGAGTTTAACAACAGTTAAAGGAATACAATCAGAAATTTTTGTTCCGATTACTCCTCCATCAGTATGGACTCCTGTAACAAAGGAAATCAAAGATATGACAGTAGCGCTTGCAACTGCTGCCGGTGTTCATCACAAAGATGACAAGAGATTTAACCTTGCCGGAGACTTTACATGGAGAAAAATCACAGATACAATGAAATCAGAAGATTTAATGGTATCACATGGTGGATATGATAATGGTGATGTTAATAAAGATATCAACTGTATGTTCCCAATTGACAGAATCCATGAGTTAGCAAAAGAAGGATTTATCAAGGCTTGTGCACCTGTACATGCAGGTTTCATGGGTGGTGGTGGAAACCAGGAAAAATTCAAACATGAAACTGGTCCTGCTATTGCTCAGATGTTTAAAGAAGAAGGCGTAGATGCTGTACTTCTTACTGCTGGTTGAGGTACTTGCCACCGCTCTGCAGTATTGGTGCAGAGAGCGATTGAAGAAGCTGGAATTCCAACAATTATTATTGCAGCTCTTCCACCGGTTGTACGTCAATCCGGAACACCACGTGCGGTTGCTCCATTAGTTCCAATGGGTGCTAACGCCGGAGAACCAAATAATAAAGAAATGCAGACTGCTATCGTAAAAGCGACATTAGAACAATTAGTAGAAATCCAGACACCTGGAAAAATTGTTCCACTTCCGTTTGAATACGTGGCTAAAGTTTAATTATGAGGTATCGCCTATGGTCTTGGACTGTAGGTGATATTTTTGTGAAAAAGTGTGAAAGGGGACGTAGTAAAGTTTAAGAAAACTACGTCCCCTTTCACACTTTTTTCACAATCTATGCTATAATAAATCAATCAGAAGCAAGGGGTGAGTCTATTGTCTAAGGAAGTAAAAGATTTGAGAAGGTTGGTCATAAAAGCCTTTCATATTAAGAATATGGAAGAAGGCTTGGAAAATAGAGTTTCTTCCGTCGGAGAAATGAAAGTACATACGGGAATGGTACAGATAAAAGAGGAAAAGTCTGCGATTGATAAAATAGAAATTTCTATAATTAAACCGGAAGAACATAATCGGTGGACGAACAGTATAATGGATATTATTCCGATTTCGACGAAAGTGCTTGGTAAACTGGGGGAAGGGATTACCCATACGTTGACAGGAGTATATGTGATTTTAACCGGGGTGGATGTTAATGGAATACAGACGGCGGAATTTGGTTCATCAGAAGGGGTTTTATCGGACAGATTATATTTAGGGAGAGCGGGGACACCTTCTCCGGAAGATTTTTTGATTTCGTTTGATGTAACTTTTAAAGCAGGAATGGGTCAGGAAAGACATGGTGTAACAGAGGCGCATAAGAAATGTGATGAATTTATACAAGAGTTCCGTGAACAAATGAAAAAGTTTAAAGGTGAAGAGTGTACAGAACGGCATGAATACCATGATATTGTAAGACCGGGAAAAAAACGTGTTTTGATTATAAAACAGGTGGCGGGTCAGGGGGCGATGTATGACACGCATCTGTTTGGAAATGAACCTTCCGGTGTGGAGGGTGGGCGTTCTATCATAGATATGGGGAATATGCCGGTTCTTGTGACACCAAATGAATATCGGGACGGAATTATCCGTTCTATGCAGTAGGAGGTAGAAAATGGGAATTGGACCATCAACAAAAGAAACTTCATTACATCATTTTAGAGATCCGCTGTTAGATGTCGTATCTTCCGATGAAGATTTGGATTTACTGGGTGTTTTGCTTGTTGGAACACCGGACGGAAATGAGGAAAAAATGCTTGTAGGAAGAAGAACTGCTGTCTGGGCGGAGGGGATGCGTGCGGACGGTGTGATCATTTCTTCTGATGGATGGGGAAACAGTGATGTGGATTTTACAAATACGATAGAAGAACTTGCTACGCGGGGAATCGAAGTTACCGGTTTGAATTTTAGTGGGACAGTGGGACAGTTTGTAGTGGTAAATGAATATTTGGATGGAATTATAGATATTAATAAAAGTGAGAGTGGAACGGAAACGTGCGTAGTCGGTGAAAATAATGCGACTGCCTTGGATGCGAAAAAGGCGGTTGCACGATTGAAACTAAAAATGCGCAGAAAACAATAAAGACTGCGAAATATAATCACAGTCTTTTTGCATCTTTGAAAAATGTGAATGCTGTGTAGAGCATGACGCATATAACGATGGCGGTCAAAATGTTTATCGGAAGGGCGGCAGCGACTTTGTATGCGACAAATACGCCGATGAGTCCGAAAATAGTAATGATTACAGCGGCTTTTCGGTCGTATTTTCCGGATTGTATAAATTGAATGCTTGCTGACGGCATAAGAAAAGCACAAGAACCCATCATTACAGGAAAGGCGGCAGCGACGTTTAAACCTAAAGCGCTTACCATGGCCATGCAGGGAGCGTAAAGCCCTACACCGATAGTCATTAATGCTCCGAGGAGTGTATTAATGAGAATGCCGAGAATAAGTTTGTATCCATCTAATCCGTAAGTGAGATGATTGGAAATAACGGATGTCAGATTACGGGCGTTTAGAGAGGAAATTCCTTCGGATTTAAGTCTGGGGATGAGAGAATTTAATTCGCTCATAGTTATAGAAGGGTTTGTGTAAATTTCCTTTTCTGTGTTACTTAGGTTTTGGTTGTTCTCGATAAGATAAATCCACTCTTTGCTATTTTCGATGGAAAATCCGTTTGTGATTAATTTGTTAACGATAGTTTCGGGTGAAAGTGGTTTTTCAAAAGGACCTATGTGTGCCAACTTAAGAGAAAGAATAACTGCCAGTACGACCAGTGCAAATCCAAGCGCTGTGCGTATGATTTTTAGTGACCATTTTGAAACAATAGAAGCCCCATAAATTGCACCGATTACCGCACCGCCGATTAAGAAAACGAGAGTAGTTCCTTCTATTTTAATGAGGTGCAGAAATAACAGAAATTCTGCTATGGTAGGGAGTGTGTGTGCAACATTTAAAGTCCCCGGCATCTTTTCGTCAGGACATGAGTTTGTAAATTTAAAAGCGGCTTGACAGGTTGCAAAACTTCCAATTCCCCAAGTGTCTAAGAGGTCACTGAAAAAACCGATAAAGGCAAGATAGAAAAATTTATTTCCGGTAAAATCAGATTTATGTTTCAAACAATCGGTAATAAGAATGACAGCGAAGAAAAGCGCATAAAGACAAATGGCTATCTGCATAAAACGTACGAGATTCATTGTGTTTCCTCCTATTATAATAGATGATAATTTATTATAATCAGAGGGAGAAGAAAACATACATTTTCCAAGAAAAGAGTAAAAATAAATTGTATCTAAAAAAATACAATATTTTTCAAAAAAGACTTGAAAAAAATGAAATGGTTTAGTATACTTAAAAAGCTGTGACATGATAGCGATGAAACGTGAGGTTGCTACTTATAATAGTAGGTGTTCCGCGGAGCGAATGTCAAGTTAGGAAACTGGCGACAAGTCACTGTACGAATCAATAACGGCCACTGAAACGTGGTAACAACGTGTGAAGAGATTAGGACACACACGGGAGAGTGTACAGTCACCGCTTGTCGTACTGAAGTTAAAAGTACGAAAAGGAGGCGACTTTTTTTATGGCAAGTCAAGTAATGAGAATTACACTTAAAGCATATGATCATCAGTTAGTTGATTCATCTGCGAAAAAAATTATCGAAACTGTAAAGAAAAATGGATCACAGGTGAGCGGACCGGTGCCACTTCCAACTAAGAAGGAAGTTGTAACAATCTTAAGAGCGGTTCACAAATACA
>Bissell_p2__coassemble_1504_pt1 | contig 10604 bp, 6 predicted proteins | sample Bissell_p2__metabat2_high_PE_001 | metagenome-assembled genome bin Bissell_p2 | reverse complement strand
ACAAAAAGTTGGTGCTGGGAATAATCCCCAACACCAACTTTGTCTACAGTCTGACGCATGAAATTTCTTGGAAAAGAAATCTCATGCGTTTTGCATTATTTTTTTCTTGCTTGGAAAGTCAATATAAAGATAAGGATAATACTAAAGATACATCCTAACATTGTGAATATATCAAACACGTTTATTTTTTCTAATTTTGCAGAGCCAAGTAGAAAGAAAACTTCTATAATATTTGCACTCATATTATAACAGGACAAAATAGTTGCCCGCTGTTGTCCATACCCCATATAGTCAATATAATTGTTTTGATATTTTTCAAAATAAACATTTAAAAGTGATAAAAGAGTTGGAAGTATCAGCATTGGGAAAAATATAGTACGGCTGCGGCAGAGAGAAATAGAAAAAATACAAAAAATGCACATCACTGAGCAGACGTAAATTTTTTTTAATAAATTATTTTCTCCAAATCTTTGTGTGAGTTTTGGTACGCTCAATTGTACTATCGTATAGAGCAAAATCAGTATACTCATGTAACGTTCGTCTATATGAAATTCGGTCAAAATTCCAATATAGAAAAAGTTAATGATAAGAAAACTAATATTAATAATTCCAATAAAAAGGCTGATAGGAATATCCGTTAAATGAAAAGAAAACGAAATTTTCTTTTTGACAGGATATTTTTTTTCTTTTGGAAGGCGAAAAGCCAGTAAAAATCTTATGAAGGAACAGAGAGCAGTTAGTGCTAGCAATCCGTCCATTCCCCATATAGAATACATGTAAGGGAATGTAAGTGTAGATAAAATAAATCCTAAGTGAGAATAGTTGTCTACAACAGAAAGCGAATAGGCAAAATGTTCTTCCGACAGTTGATAAAGATAACCGGACATTGTTCCTGAATATAAAGCGATAGAGATGCCTTCCAATATAGCCTCTATGCAAAAGAATGAAAAGTTTCCTGCAAAAACCATAAGTATTCTTGCAAGAAACGTAAAAGTGCTGTTTAAAATAAGTGTTTTCCGATAGCCAATTTTATCGGTGATATATCCGCAAGGTATTTCAAAAATAATAATACTGATTGATAACACTGCTTGTAACACAAAAAACTGAGAATAGGTAATTCCCATTCTTGTACGGACAAGCAATGCAACAGGTGCATAAAAAATTAATCCTCCAAACAAAGAAATATATTTTAGTGTGGTTATATTTCTATGTTTCATTTTCATGTCCTTTCGTATTTAATTGTATGTAATGAAATAATGAAAATCTAATGCGGACTTCTCATCATAAACTCTCCTTTAGTAAATTTCGTACGTATAATTATAACATATGGAAACTTTTTTGTGCAAGATGAAAAAAAGAGTGTACATTTTCTGGAAAATTTGCTATTATTTTAACAAGCAGGCATTTTATAGAAACCTTGCTAAAAAGTAAAAAGGAAGGAAAAAGAAAATGAAAAAGTGGAAGAAAAAGGTACTTGCCTTAGCGTTAAGTATGTCATTGGCGGTTACTGGAAATGTGACGATTTTCGCTGAAACAAAGGCGCCAAAAGCAAATGATAATTTAGCATTGGGCAAGACAGTAACTGCAAGTTCGGATCATGCAAATTTCCCAAAATCTAATTTAACAGATGAGAACCAAGAAAGCCGTTGGTCAGCAGAGCAAAAACCAACACAGTGGGCATATGTTGATTTAGGGGCAAAGAAAAGCATGAATTACTTTTCAATGCTTTGGGAAAGTGACTCACAGTATGCAACAGATTTTGAGATTTATGTTTCAGACAGTACAACAGAATGGGGTGAACCTGTAACAACAAAAACAGGAAACACAACAAGAAAAACAGAAGTAAAATTGAATCATACTGTGGAAGGACGTTACGTTAAATTAAATGTAACTAAAGTAAATGATTATCCAAATGTAAGTTGTTGTGATTTTCAGGTGAAACTTGTGGATGGCACAACAGAACCTGAACAACCTGAACAGCCTCAGAAACCACAAGACCCACAGGAAAACGTGGCACAGGGACAACCGTCATTTTCAGATTCTTTTGAAGCAAACAATTTAAAAGTAGAAAAAGCATTTGACGGCAATACAAAAGATACAAGATGGGCAAGTGCTGTAAATTCTAATCCACACTGGATTTATGTAGACTTAGGTGCGGTAAAAGATGTAAAAACAATCCGACTTTTCTGGGAAACAAGAAAGGCTACAAAATACCGTATTCAGACAGCGACAACATTAAGCAATCCAATGAAAGAAACAGATTGGAAAGATGTTAAGGTAATGAATGAACGTCCTGCAAGTAAAACAGAAAAAGTCACATTGGAAAATACAGAAAAGGCTCGTTATGTTCGTCTTATGATTGATAAGTTTACACAGGAAGATGTTGACGGCGGAGCAACATGGAATACGATTTCTGTTTACGAAATGGAAGTATACGGCGGAGAGCCAAAAGCAGGTATGGACGATCTGGCAAAAGAAATTCAGATTAAAAAACCTGAAAGAACAGATGAAAAATTACAGGTAACATTACCTACATCTGATGATTATACAATCAAATATAACGGAACAGACTACGAACAGGTAGTTGGACCAAACTTAGAAATTTACCAGCCACTTGTAGATACAGTGGTAAAAGTTTCTTTCAAACTTACAGATAAGAAAAATGATAAAAATTATATGTTTGAAGAAAGAAATGTTGTTATCCCTGGTAAATTAGCAAAAGAAGAGGGAGATAATAAAGCACCGAAAGTACTTCCGGAATTACGTGAGTGGAAAGGTTCTACAGGAAACTTTACTCCTTCTGCAAGCAGCCGTATTGTTATTCAGAGTGATGCTTTAAAAGATATGGCAAATGCTTTTGCAAAAGATTATAAAGAAATTACAGGAAAAGACATTAAAGTTGTGACAGGAGAAGCAAAACCGGATGATTTCTATTTTGCATTGACAACAGATAAAACAAAAGGTCTTCAAAAAGAAGGCTACTTAATGAACATTACAGATAAAGTAACTGTTGAGGCAGAAACAACAACAGGTGCTTTCTGGGCAACGAGAACAATTTTACAGAGTTTAAAATTAACAAACAATATTCCAAAAGGACAGACAAGAGATTATCCATTATATGAAGTACGTGGATTTATTTTGGACGTAGGAAGAAAAACATTTACAATGGATTACCTTCAGCAAGTTGTAAAGGCAATGTCATGGTACAAAATGAATGACTTCCAAGTACACTTAAACGATAATTTAATTCCATTGGAAAACTATTCTAAAGCAGGAAAAGACCCAATGACAGCGTACTCAGGTTTCCGTTTGGAATCTGATATTAAAAAAGGCGGTAACGGTGGAAAGAACAAAGCCGACTTAACAAGTAAAGATGTGTTCTATACAAAAGATGAATTTAGAAACTTTATTAAAGAATCAAGAACTTATGGTGTAAATATCATTCCGGAAATTGACGTACCGGCACATTCTCTTGCATTGACAAAAGTAAGACCTGATCTTAGACACGGTACATATGGCAGAGATAATGACCACTTAAACTTAATTGACAAATATGATGACAGTATATCATTTGTTAAAAGTATTTTTAATGAATACATGGGAAAAGATTTGTCTAATCCGGTATTTGATAAAGATACAATCGTTCATGTAGGAGCAGATGAATATACTGCTGACGGAAATGCTTACAGAAGATTTGCAAATGATATGCTCGGTTATGTAAAAGAAAACGGACGTACACCTCGTATTTGGGGAAGTTTGACTCAGATTAAAGGTAATGTGGCTGTACAGAGCGAAGGCGTTCAGATGAACTTATGGAACGGCGGCTGGGCAAATATGAATCAGATGTATAATGAAGGATTTGATTTAATTAACTGTAATGACGGTAATTATTATGTTGTTCCAAATGCAGGATATTACTATGATTATTTAAATAACAATGTCTTATATGATCTTGCAATTAACACAATTGGTAATACGACAATTCCGGCAGGTGACAAACAGATGATTGGTGGAGCATTTGCAGTATGGAATGATATGACAGACTACCTTGATAATGGTGTAAGTGAATATGACGTATATGACCGTATCAATGAACCAATTGCATTATTTGGTGCAAAACTTTGGGGCAAGGGAAATATGAATATGAATGAAGCACTCAGTTTGTCAAAACAAATTAGTGATGCTCCACAAACAAACTTTGCATACGAAACAGCAACAGATAGCGAAGGTGCTATCGTAAACTATCCAATGGATGATAAGGCTGATTACTCAGCAAACAAACATAACCTTGCAGACGGTAAAAATGCAGAGATTACAAACGTTGACGGTAAGAGTGCATTAAAATTAAATGGAAAAGAAAGTTACATGAACACAGAAGTCGGAACAGTAGGACTTGGAAACGACCTTCGTGTGAAAGTGAAACGTACTTCTGAAAATACAGATGAACAAGTTTTATTTGAAAGCAGTTACGGAAGTATTAAAGCAGTACAGAAAAAAACAGGAAAAGTTGGTATTTCAAGAGAGAACTTTGACTATTCATTTAACTATGAATTACCTGTAAATGAATGGGTAGAATTAGAAATCAAGAACAAACAGAACCGTGTAGAATTATATGTAAACGGTGCGTTAAAAGATACTCTTGGTGACGGTGAACAGGTTGAAGGAAGACCAATGCTTGCAACAACAATGTTCCCAATTGATACAATCGGAAGCAAAACAAAAGCGTTTGAAGGTTATGTGGATGACATTCGTGTTGGAAAAGCAGTAGAGGGTACATACACATCTACAATCGCTTTAGACCGTGCAGTTTGGACAGCAACAGAAGTAGCAAAAGATAATGAAGCATTAAAACCATTATTAGAAGAAGCAAAACAACTGTTGACAAAATTCAACCCAACAAAAGCAGAAGTGGAAAACTTGACAAACAGAATTAACGAAGTGATTTCTTCTTCAGAATTTAAAAAGGCTGATTATAGCAGAGTAGAAAAATACTTAGCATTAGTTCCGGAAGATTTATCTGCATTTACAAAAGAAACAGTAGATAATCTTAACTATGTAATCGATTCTATTCGTTATGACCTTCCGGCATCTATGCAGGATGTTGTAGACGGATATGAAAAAGCATTAGCAAAAGCATTAAAAGAATTAAAGATTTATGAGGCAGCTAATGTAAATTATGTAGACAATAGAACAGTAAAGGCGACTGCTTGTTCAAAAAATGGTAGTGAAGGACCGGATAAAGCTATTGACGGAAACAAAAATACAATCTGGCATACAAACTACAGCGGCGATAAATGTGCAGGTAATCAACACTGGATTAACTTTGAGATGAAAGAGCCTACAGCAGTAAATGGATTGACATATACTCCGCGTGCAAACGGTGGAAACGGAAATCTTACAAGTTATGAAATTAAAGCCAGTGATGATGGAAAAAATTATACAACAGTTAAAACAGGAACACTTGCAGATGATGCGAAAGAGAAAGTAATCGACTTCGGTAAGACAGTAACAACAAAACATATCCGTGTTATTTACAAAGCATCTCATGGCGGATTTGGTTCGGCAGCAGAATTCTTAATTCATCGTGCCGGTGTAAAAGCAGATGTAGAAGGATTAAATGCATTAATCAATGAAGCAAAAGCAATGAAAAACGAAGGTTATACAGAAGACTCATGGAAAGCATTACAGGATAAAATTGCAGACGCAGAAGAACTTGCCAAAGCAGAAAATCCGGATGCCAACGATGTAGAAGTAATGAAAAAACAATTAAGAAAAGCAATGATGTCTGTTGTTCTTGAAGAAAAAGGTGATGAGCCTACAGATGATGAAAAGGCAGCATTAAGAGATGCGGTTAAGAAGTATAGTAAATATGATGAAAAAGACTATACAGCAGAATCTTGGAAAGCATTTGCAAAAGCATTGGCTGATGCCAAAAAAGTTTTAGATAACAAGAATGCAACAAAAGAACAGATTGACAATGCTCTTAACACATTAGAAGAAGCGGCAGATGCACTTGTTCCGGCTGACAACGGAAACGGAAACGACAACGGAAACAATAACGGAAACGGAAACAACAGCGGAAACGGAAACAATAACGGAAACGGAAACAACAGCGGAAACGGAAACAATAACGGAAACAGCAATAATAAGCCGACAGGAACAAAACCACCGAAAACAGCAGATGCAACACCAATCGGTTTATGGTTAGCATTGTTAGTTGTAGCAGGAGGAAGCATTTTCTTTTCAAAAAAAAGAAAACATTCATAAGATAAGAGAAAGTGGGAATCCTAAATAAAAAAGTAGGAGGAACGCTGATGAAAGCAAAAGTGAATGAAGGTTGTATTGCCTGCGGAATGTGTGTAAGCCTTTGCCCGGAAGTCTTTCGATTTAACGATGAAGGGCTGGCAGAGGCATACACTAATATAACTGAAGAAACACGGGAAACGGCAGAAGAAGCAAGGGAAAGTTGTCCGGTTTCTGTAATTGATTTGAATTAGACAAGATATGGCATTTGATTTTTCAGGTGCCATATCTTTTTTCATGCATAAAAATTCATAGAGGAAGATTGACTTTTGTTATTTAAAGCGATATAATGACAGAGAATTAAATTGAAGTAAGGAGAATACGCTATGGAAAGAAAAAATATGTGGAAACAGTATACTGTAGAACAGTTAAACGAAGTAGAAGAAGTTAGCAAAAGATATAAAGATTGTCTTGATGCGGGAAAAACAGAAAGAGAATGTGTAAGTCTTGCTGTTTCTATGGCAGAAGAACACGGCTATCGTAATCTGGAAGAGTGTATTGCTGAAAATACAGAATTAAAAGCAGGAGATAAAGTATATGTAAACCAAATGGGTAAAGCATTAGCTTTATTCCAAATCGGACAGAAACCGTTAGAAGAGGGAATGAATATTCTTGGAGCTCATGTAGACTCACCAAGAATTGACATTAAACAAAATCCACTTTATGAAGATACAGACTTAGCATACTTGGATACACATTATTATGGAGGTATCAAAAAATATCAGTGGGTTTCTATTCCGTTGGCAATTCACGGAACAGTTGCTAAGAAAGACGGAACAACAGTTGATATTGTTGTAGGAGAAAAGGAAGAAGACCCTGTACTTGTTATTTCAGACCTTTTGATTCATCTTGCAGGAGAACAGATGGATAAGAAAGCAAGTGTTGTAATCGAAGGGGAAGGATTGGATGTTTTAGTTGGTTCAAAACCACTTTCGACAGAAGATAAAGAAGAAAAAGAATTAGTAAAGGCAACTATCCTTTCTTTCTTAAAAGATAACTACGGAATTGAAGAAGAAGATTTCTTGTCGGCAGAATTAGAAATCGTACCTGCCGGAAAAGCAAGAGATTGTGGATTTGACAGAAGCATGATTATGGGATATGGACATGATGATAGAATTTGTGCATTTACATCATTATTTGCTATGTTAGAAGTAGAAAATCCTGAAAGAACAAGTTGCTGTTTATTAGTAGATAAAGAAGAAATCGGAAGTGTCGGAGCAACAGGTATGGAATCAAAATTCTTTGAAAATGCAGTTGCAGAATTAGTTGCCCTCACAGTAGGAGAATCTTCATTGAAAGTAAGACGTGCTCTTCAGAACTCATATATGCTTTCTTCAGATGTTAGTGCAGCGTATGACCCTATGTTTGCAAATGCGTTTGAGAAGAAAAACACAGCATATTTTGGACGTGGACTTTGCTTAAACAAATATACGGGAGCAAGAGGAAAGAGCGGTTCAAGTGATGCAAATGCAGAATATATTGCAAAAATCCGTAAAGTATTTGATGATAATGAAATCGGTTTCCAGACAGCAGAATTAGGTAAAGTTGATTTTGGCGGCGGCGGAACAATCGCTTACATCATGGCAGATTACGGAATGAATGTTATTGACAGCGGTATGGCAGTATTATCTATGCACGCTCCATGGGAAATCGCAAGTAAAGCAGATATTTACGAAGGATATAAAGGCTATAAAGCATTCTTAAGAGAAATGAAATAAAAAATGACGAAAAAGCTACAACACGAAAGTGTAGTGGCTTTTTCTATAATAATTATGTGTTTATAGGAGGAGAGAAAATGAGTATACAGGAAAGAATTTCTATGTTGCGTGAACAGATGAAAAGTCACGGTGTAGATATGTATATTGTACCGACAGCAGATTTTCATCAGAGCGAATATGTAGGAGAGTATTTTAAGGCAAGAAAATTTATTACGGGATTTAGCGGTTCAGCGGGAACAGCGGTAATTACTTTAGAGGAAGCACGCCTTTGGGTAGACGGAAGATATTTTATTCAGGCTGCGGAGCAGTTACAGGGTACGGAAATTCAGATGATGAAAATGGGTCAGCCTAACGTACCGACATTGGATAAATATATAGAAGAAACATTACAGAATGGTCAGACACTCGGTTTTGACGGAAGAGTTGTTTCTATGGGAAATGGACAGAAATATGCCAAAATCGTAGGAACAAAACAAGGGAAAATTGTGTACGATATGGATCTAATCGGAGAAATTTGGGAAGACAGACCGTCTCTTTCTAAAGAGCCTGCATTTGCTTTAGAAGAAAAATATACGGGAGAATCTACCGAGAGCAAATTGCGAAGAATTAGAGAAGTCATGAAAGAAAACGGTGCAACCGCACACATTTTAACTACATTGGATGATATTTGCTGGACATTGAATATAAGAGGAAATGATATTGAGTTTTTCCCTCTTGTTCTTTCTTATGCAATTATCACAATGGACAAAATGCATTTATACATTGACGAAACAAAGTTAAGTGATGAGATAAAAGCCAATATGGAGGCAGACGGTGTTATTTTACATAAGTATAATGCTATTTATGAGGATGTAAAACAAATCGATGCGGAACAAATTCTTTTGATTGATCCGATGTGTTTAAATTATGCAATTTATAGTAATATTTCTGCGGATGTCAAGAAAATAGAAAAAAGAAATCCGGAAGTGTTGTTTAAAGCAATGAAAAATCCGACAGAAGTGGAAAATATGCGTCAGGCACAAATTAAAGACAGTGTTGCCCATGTCCGTTTTATGAAATGGTTGAAAGAAAATGTGGGAAAAACCGAAATTACGGAAATGAGTGCATCTGATAAATTAGATGCCTTCCGTGCAGAGATGGGTAATTTCATCAGACCAAGTTTTGAGCCGATTTCTTCTTACGGAGAACATGCTGCATTATGCCATTACACATCTTCACCGGAAACAAATGTGGAATTGAAAGAAGGAAATATTTTCCTAACAGACACAGGCGCCGGTTTCTATGAAGGTTCAACAGATATTACAAGGGCTTACGCTTTGGGAGAAATACCGGAGAATATGAAAGAAGACTTTACTGTTGTTGCCATGTGTAATTTAGAATTGTCAAATGCAAAATTTATGGAAGGATGCACAGGAGTAAACTTAGATATTTTGGCGAGAAAACCATTGTGGGAAAGAAACAAAGATTATAATCACGGAACAGGCCATGGTATAGGATATTTATTGAATATTCACGAAGACCCTGCAAATTTCCAATTAAGATATCGTGAAGGAAATACGGCAGTTTTACAGGAAGGTATGATACTTACGGTTGAGCCGGGAATTTATATTGAAGGTTCACACGGAGTACGTCTGGAGAACGAGGTTCTTGTATGCAAAGGCGAAAAAAATGAGTACGGACAGTTTATGTATTTAGAAACAATCACATATGTTCCATTCGATTTAGATGCGATTAAGCCAGAGATGCTGACAGAAGAATACAGACGGTATCTGAATATTTATCACAGAACGGTATATGAAAAAGTTTCTCCATACTTGAATGAAGAAGAAAAAGAATGGCTGAAAAAATATACAAGAGAAATATAGGAGTGAAAATGCAGGCAGAAAGTATTATTTTAGATGTGGACGGGACTTTGTGGGATTCTACGGAGTTAGTGGCAAAATCATGGAACAGGGCAATACGAGATATAGGAGTTACACATATTGATGTGACGGCAGAGCAGTTAAAAACTTTGTTTGGACGGACAATGAAGGAGATTGCAGATGTTGTTTTGGCAGGATGTTCGGAAGAGGAAAAAGAAAAAGTGATGGATTTATGTTGTCAATATGAGCATGAGGATTTAGAAAATGATGAGTGTAATATGCTGTATCCGAATGTGAAAGAAACAATTATAGAATTGGCAAAAACACATCGAATTTTTATCGTAAGCAACTGTCAGTCAGGATATATCGAAATGTTTTTAGAGAAAACTAACTTAGGTGAATATGTGACGGATATTGAATGCTTTGGGAATACAGGAAGAGGAAAAGGAGAAAATATTCGTTTGATTATGGAAAGAAATCATTCCGAGAGTGCTTGTTATGTCGGAGATATTCGGGGAGATTATGAGGCGTCCTGTCAGGCAGGAGTACCTTTTGTTTTTGCAGAATATGGTTTTGGAGATGTTCCTGAAAGTGAATGGAAAATGAAAGATTTTTCGGAATTATTGGAAATAAAGTAAATTATAGAAAGGGTATCGTACTGATACCCTTTCAGACTGTAGACAAAGTCCCGGACAAAAGTCCGGGCTTTTCTTTTATCATG
>Bissell_p2__coassemble_1501_pt1 | contig 10635 bp, 8 predicted proteins | sample Bissell_p2__metabat2_high_PE_001 | metagenome-assembled genome bin Bissell_p2 | reverse complement strand
AAAAAGTTGGTGCTGGGAATAATCCCCAACACCAACTTTGTCTACAGTCTGAAAGGACACTATGTGTCCTTTTTTAATAAAGAATATCATAATATGAAATTGGAAGATTTTGTAATTTCCATCCACCTTCTTCTTTGACATAAGTCACTGTTTCATCACATTCTTTTTCTTCAGTTTCAGACTGTTCCGACCAAAATCTTTTAAAGGTCGCTTTAATTTTCATTGAAACATCAAACGTTACTTTGTTTCCGTAATAGTTGTTCGATGTCAGTCTTATATCAGATATATCAAAAGCCTGAACTACTACTCCCTCTGTGTCCATAAGTTGATAAAGGTCTTCATACGAAGATTTAATAAAAGAACGTTTCATTGCCTCTTCCGAAAACAATTCTCTCATTTTACTAAAATCTTCCTTGGCAACTGCCGAAGTCAAAATCTTCTCCAAATCCGTTCCAAGTTGTTCCGCTAATTTTTCTTTCTCTTCTTCCGTTGGAACAAGTTTAATGCTCTCGCCGAATGTACCGGAATCTATCATTACAATATCCCTGTACGATTCCATTCCTTTTTCTGACACTTCCAGTTGATATTGTCCTTGAAACAAACCGGAAACTGTCACTTCTTTCATTCCTTCCTGTTCAGAACGTTTACTCTCTTCAATTTCTTTACCGTTTAATTTTACTGTCGCATTTTCAGGAACAGTTACGCTCCATTCATCTACTACTTCATCTTCAGGAACTACACTCCATTCATTCCAGAATAAAAACTTTTTATCCCTTTTTATAAGAGAAACTGTTTCATATTCTTCATTTCCGCTTCCTGTTTCCCGATATGCTATTCCATATGTAACCGTATCCGAATCTTTTGGATTTCCACTTAGTTTTGCTTCTACTGATTGATATTTGATCAAAGTATCATCCTGTGAATGAGCATTCACATACATTTGCTTACTTAACATATCCTCTTTTTCAAAAGAATAATAATCATATACCTTACTCCACTCACAGTTGGCTTTCGCTTTCCAATACTCCAGTGCTGTTGTTTCTGCTGAATATTTCTTATCCAATGAGAAGTAAATACCGACTACCAGCGCTATCATAACTGCCACTTCTGCAACTAAAAACAAACTCTTTTTAGAAACTTTTGGTTTTTGCACCGACATTTCTACCGTTTTATCAAACTGCTCTTCCGCCTCTTTTATGACCGCTGCACTGTCAACCTCTTCTCTATATTCTGCTAAGGAAGTACCACACTCCCCACAAAATAAATCTGTATCATTACATTTCGCTCCACAATTTGGACAAAACATCTCTTCACCCCCCTAAGACCATCCTTTTGCATCTGAATACGCCTGCAATTTTTCTACATTTTTCTTCTCCGTTTCCGAAAAACCTGCACTGACTTTATTCATATCTGACTCTTTTGTCATATTCTTGTACCAATCAAACTGATTAAAATGATTTGTATATTCTTCCGATGTAAACTGATAACCGTGTCGAGCATAAATTTCATTAATTGCAAGTCTGAGCGTCTGTTTATCTTGTACTTTCTCATTAATCATCTCATCTGTAAGCAACGTTTTATCACTGTCAGGAAATACCAGTTCCGACTGCGGTTCAGTAACATTTTTATCTGCCGGACTATCTGCAACAGTAATTTTCTTTCCGTCAAATGCAATCTTCTTATTTGATTTATACTCTTTTGTTTCATCTATTTCCTCATATCTTGAAGCATTCGGTTTAAAATCTGTATTCCACTTTGCTTTAACCGTTTTTCCTTCACTTCCCGTAATGAAAAATGTAGCCACAAGTGCAACAATGAGTAATGCATCAATTACACCAAATAAAATAGCAATTATTTTTTTCTTTCCTCCCATAACGACAACTCCTCTTTCTAAAGCACTTTAAAAATTCAATAAACCGTCCATTGCTGTTCCTAAAATACTTGTTAAAACTTCTTTTGCAAACAGATAAACTACGAGGTAAGTAATAACTGCCATAATTACTTTAGCAACAAAATATGCGTAAACTTTACGATCTTCGCTTGCCTGCACAAGTACTCGGTAACTTCCAAATTCAACTATCGGGAATAAAATTGATGCAAATCCAAAAAGAATAAGCCCAAAACTTGCCGATAACAAACTTACAACTCCCACTACAATCCAAACAATAGTTTCAAATAATGCTCTTGTTCCTACTACAGAAAACATTGCACTCTGCTCCGTCACGCCATTTAATACTCCTGAAAAAACTTTCAACATCAGCACTTCAAGACAATCCACTCCTAAAGTTAAAAGAATAGCCATAATGATGATAGTTGCTTTTGGAATTTCCACAAATCCACCCAATGTTGAATCTATTTTCACCAACATAACAATCGTAAAAATAAGAACAATCACTGCCTTAATTGCTATAAATTCAATTCCCGGCACACTTGATTTACCGTCTGCAATTTTCTTTGTTTCTGTAACCGGGTGTTTTAAAAGGGGAATGATCTTAGCAAATACATTCTTCGTTTCATTCACCACAATCGTACTTTTCTGACTAATCCACTCCGCTTCCTTTGTCTTCTCACTCGTCTGATTTACCGTCTTCTGTCCTCCGTCCCAACTTTCCGTCTGGGATTCTGTTGTCTGCGGTTCAGCCCCACCTGATACCGTTTTCTGAGGTTCTGAATAATTGTTATTCTCCTGCTGACAAGTACAAACTTCTCCTTCTTCTAACTTTCTGCCACATTTCGTACAAAATTTTGCCATACTATTTCCTCCTCACATTTTTATTATTTATTAATTATATTGTTTTTGTCGATTAATGTCAATTTTTATCAGTTACTTTTTATATTTTCAGCAATTTTAACCATTATATTGTTAAAGGCAACACAAAAGGCATTGAAACAATTCACACGAATTTATTTCAACGCCTTTAAATATTCAACTTATTCTATTATTTTGCTAACAGCATCATAATTTCATTACTTCTGTTAATAAACGCTGTCATCTCTTCCGGATTTAACGGCTTATTGCTAAGCATTGCCAAATCATACAACTGCTGACAGAACATTGGAGTATGTTCGCCGTCTTTATTTTCCAACACATACTGTACTAATGGGTGATTTGCATTTAACACAAGTGTTACATCTGTTCCAAACATAGATGGATCCATACCGTACATATTGTACATTCTCATCATTTCCTGCATACGTCTGGATTCTTCTGATAATGTAACCATTGCCGCTACATTTTCATGTTTCAGTTTCTCCACTTTTACTTCCAGTTTATCATTGGATAATGCTTTTCTAAATACTTCTGTCAATGTTTCTTTCTTTTCTTCCAATACTTTTGCATCTTCTTCCGAAACATCTTCTTTAAGTCCTTCTGTTAAATCCGCATCAATACGCTGGAATTTCACGTTCTGATTTCTCTGCTCCAACTGTGAGATAAATGCAGAATCAATATTGTGCGTAAGAAGTACTGCATCCATCCCTTCTTTTTTAAACATATTAATATACTGGCTCTGCTGCTGCTCGTCAGTTACATAATAAATAGTTGTTTTTTCTTTCTCTTCAACTTTTTCTTCACTATTTTCTTCTGTTTTTTCTTCCTCTGGAACAAGATCCTTCAAAGTCATATATTTGTAATCTAAATTCTTAAACAGAATATAATCGCTCATCTTATCACAGAACTTTTCATCTTTTAAGCAACCGAATTTGATAAACGGACTGATGTCGTCCCAATATTTTTCATAAGATTCTCTGTCTGTTTTACACATTCCTGATAACTTATCAGCCACTTTTTTGGAAATATAGTCTGCAATTTTATTTACAAATCCGTCATTCTGCAATGCACTTCTTGATACATTTAACGGTAAATCAGGACAATCAATTACACCCTTTAATAACATAAGAAATTCAGGAATAACTTCTTTAATATTATCTGCAATAAACACCTGATTATTGTAAAGTTTAATTGTACCTTCTATAGATTCATATTCTGTATTAATTTTAGGGAAATATAAAATTCCTTTTAAATTAAACGGATAGTCCATGTTTAAGTGGATCCAGAATAATGGTTCTTTATAATCCATGAATACTTTTCTATAGAAATCAATATATTCTTCTTTTGTACATTCATTTGGGTGTTTACTCCAAAGCGGTGTTGTATCGCTCAAAGATACTGGACGCTTATTGATTTTCACTTTGTTAACAGCAGGAGAAACTTCTACCATTTCTTTTTCGCCATTTTCATTTTCTTTTTCTTCCATTTTGGCATCTTCATGAATATGTTCAACAACTACGTCGTCTTCTCGAAGTTCGGATTCTAAAATTGTTTCATATTCCTGCTCTGCATTCTCTCTTGATAAGAAAATTTCAACCGGCATAAAGGAGCAATATTTTTCAATTACTTCTCTTACACGGTATTCGTTGGAAAATGCTACACTATCCTCATTTAAGAAAAGAGTAATCTCTGTTCCTACCGTATTTTTTGTTCCCTCTTCCATATCATATTCTGTTCCGCCGTCACAAGTCCAATGTACAGGTGTTGCACCTTCTTTGTAAGAAAGAGTATCAATATGCACTTCGTCCGCAACCATAAATGCAGAATAAAATCCCAAACCGAAGTGTCCTATCATATCATCTTCTGTTGTTTTGTCTTTATATTTTTCAAGAAATTCTGTTGCACCTGAAAAAGCAATTTGTGTAATATACTCTTCCACTTCATCTGCTGTCATACCAATACCGGTATCGATAAATTTCAATGTTTTTTCTTCCGGATTTACAACAACTTCTATTTTTGCTTTATAATCTTCCGGAATAGCATATTCTCCCATCATATCCAATTTTTTCAGTTTTGTGATTGCATCACAACCATTTGAAATTAATTCACGAACAAAAATATCGTGGTCTGAATACATCCATTTTTTAATAATCGGAAAAATATTTTCACTGTTAATAGAAAGATTTCCGTGTTTTGCTCCCATTTATAACAACTCCTTTTTCTTTTATTGCCTAACAGATATATTAATACCCTTATTTTTAAATGTCAATAGAAAATTAGCACTCATTCAAAATGAGTGCTAATAAAATTATAAAGAGTATAAAGTTTTTCTAAAATATGCTATTCCACACTCTTCAGCGATTCAACCATATCAATCTTTTTCAACTTATAATACATTACCCAATTGACAAAAATTGAAAATCCGAATGTAAATAACAGCGCAATTACATAACTTATAAAATTGATATTTCTTCCAAACATTACATCATCGATTTCCACTGTGACAATAACGAACCGATGAAGCAGATATCCTAAGCCGCATCCCGCAATTGAACCTATTAATGTCAGCAAAATATTTTCCCTGTAAACATATGCTGCCACTTCTCCGTCATAAAATCCTAAAACTTTAATTGTCGCTAATTCTCTCTTTCGCTCTGTAATATTAATATTATTCAGATTGTATAAAACAACAAACGCAAGCATTCCCGCCGCCACAATGAGAACGACAATAACACTGTTTAATGTTTTCAGCATATCATCAATACGGGTGCGAAGACTGTCTGTATACTGCATATTCATTACTGCTTTTGTTTCCAACATATCTTCACCAATCTGTAAAGTTGTCTTTTCATCCATGTTTTTCAATTTGTAGAGTTCGCTATTAAAGGAAGGCGTTTCGCCGTATAGTTTTTCATACGTTCCTTTCGTCAGATAAATGTAATGTCCCATATAGTTTTCACAGATTGCCGTAACGATGATTTCTTTTTTCTGTCCGTTCTCATCTTTAATAAAAATTTTATCTCCAGCCTCAACTTCCAATGTTTTTGCCATTTTTTCAGTTAAAACCGCACCGTCTTCCGTAAGTTTATATTGTTCATCCGTTTTTCTGTCTTTCAAAGCAACAAAATCATCAAACTTCTTTACATTTGAAGGAACATATAAATATACGTCTTTCTCCGTATTCCCTTTGCCGACTTTGACATTTTTCATATAAATCTTCAGTGAATCTTTAATTTCATTCTGGTTCTTTTTATAAGTTTCCAATGCCTGTTTTTCCTCTTCAGAGGCATCTTCATTTAACAGCGCCTGTAAGTTATACTGTTGTATTTCTTCATATTGAATAACACTTATACTGAAGATAGAGTCTTTTAATCCGTATCCGACCAAGATAAGCGCCATACAGCCTCCAATTCCAAATATTGTCATGAAGAATCGTTTCTTGTAGCGAATTAAATTTCGGATTGTCGATTTCCAAATAAAACTAAGTCTTTTCCAGATAAACGAAACTTTCTCCAAAAATACTCTTTTTCCCTGTTTTGGCGATGGCGGACGCATAAGTACTGCCGGCTGTTCTGCCATTTCTTTATAGCAGGCGAGTATTGTTGCAAACATTGTACAGGCAACCGCCGCTATTGTTGCCATAACAGCATATTTTACATTATACGGAATAACGATATTCGGCATATGTACATACATAATCTGATAAGCAAACACAATTACATAAGGATACAATTTCTCTCCAATCAAAACTCCTGCAATACTTCCGCCTACAGTAGCAATCAACGCATAATTAATATACTTTCCTGCAATTGCAAAACGGCTGTATCCTAATGCTTTCATCGTTCCTATCTGTGTTCTCTGTTCTTCGACCATACGAGTCATCGTTGTCAGACTGATTAATGTCGCCACAAGGAAAAAGATTAGAGGGAAAACTTTTCCAATTGCCTTAATTCTCTCTGCGTTATCTCCATAACCGCTGTACTCCGGAAATATATCTCTATTGTTCACATACCATTTTGGCGTTCCAATCGTTTCAATCTCTTTTTTTGCATCTGCAATCTTCTTCTCCCCATCAGAAATTTTTGCTTCCGCTTCTTTTTTTGCTTTGAGGTACTCCTCTTTTCCTTTTGCCAGTTCTTTCTCACTTGTTTCAATTGTAGATTGAGCCTTCTCCAATTCCTTTTCTTTTACAACTAATTCTGCTTTCCCCTGCTGCAGTTGTCTTTCTCCTGAAGTAATCTGCACCCCTGCTTTTTTCAACATTTCTTCGTTGCGTGCAACCTCTTTTTTTGCCTGACAGATTGCATTTTGTCCTGTCGAAAGTTTCGTTTCAATTTCTTTCAACTGACCTTTCAGCACTGATAACTGCCCTTCCATTTTCTGTATGGCATTTTCCAGCATCGCCTGTTGCTTCTTTAACGCCTCTATCTGTGCCTGCTCCTCAGGAATATCGGGATTCATACTTTCTATTTGTTTTTGAATAGCAATATACTGATTTTTCTGTTCTGTCAAAGTTTTCTCCAGCGTCTGTATAGCACTCTGCAATGTTTTTATTCCCTGCTGAGCTTCTGCATACTGCTTTTGAAACTCTGACTCTTTCTGTACCAAAGTTTTCTTTCCCTGTTGCAACTGACTTACGCCTGTTTCATACTGCTTCTTCGCCGTCAAAAGTTCCGTTTCTTTTTGAGAAATCGTTTTCTTCGCCTTTGCAATAGCATTTTTTCCGCCTGTCAGTTGTTTTTTACCGTCCTCCAATTGTTTTTCACCATCGGTAATCTTTTGCCGTGCAAACTTCAACTCTTCTTCCGTTGTCTTTTTTGCCTTATGCAAATCCTTTTCTGACTGGGAAACTTTTTCCTGCGCCTCCGACACAATCTCTTTTCGTCTTTGCCGGCACTGAATACTTTCAATTTTCTCTACCTTCTCAGTCACTTTTTCAACTTTAGTTTCGTATTCCTTCGTAAACGCAACCGCCTCTTTTGCCCCTTCAACTTCTACCAGACATTCTGTATACACATCTGTCGAAAACGTTTCCGGAGATACTATCATAAATCCGCTTACTTCACCTGTACCAATCATGCTGCTTCCTCTCTCGAAGGAAATGTAACATGGACTGCTTCCTGCACCAACAATCTTGTAAGAAGAATGTTTAAGCGTCTTATCCAAGCCTTCATTTGTCCCCGACTCTAGTTTTACGGTATCTCCCACTTTATATCCCGCCATTTTCATAAAATCAATGTCCATAAAACATTCATTATCTTTCTTTGGCATTCTTCCTTCCATCACATCTACTTGATTCATTGTAGGAAGTTCTGACATAATATGTACAACTTTTTCACTGTCCTTCAACTGACATATGGCATCCGTACTATAGCCGTATTCCACCTTTTTCACACCCTCCACCTGTCGAATGGCGTCTATGTCTTTCTCAGTCAATCCAAATGTACTTATCACTTTCATATCCGCCAAATGATGTTCATCAAAATATTCATCCGCAGAAAATCTCATATCCGGCTCTGCCGCACGTATTCCCGAAAAAAAGGAAACTCCGAGAGCCACAATGAAAAAAATCGATAAAAACCGACCTAAACTCCGTCTTATCTCCATATAAAAATCTTTTCTCAATGCTTTTTTCTTCATCTTTATCTACCACTCAATCTCTTCTATCGAAACCGGATTTTTGTTTTCTTCTATCTTTGAAACTTTTCCATTCTTTATATGAATCACTCTATCTGCCATCGGCGCTATCGCTGAGTTATGAGTAATTAAAATAACTGTCATTCCTTTTTTTCTACACATATCCTGCAACAAAGTCAGTATCGCTTTACCCGTATTATAATCCAACGCTCCGGTTGGCTCATCACACAATAATAACTTAGGATTTTTCGCCAACGCTCTCGCAATAGAAACTCTCTGTTGTTCCCCTCCCGACAACTGTGCCGGAAAATTATTTAGTCTTTCGCCCAATCCTACTTCTTTCAGCACACTCTCAGCATCAAGAGGGTTTTTACAAATCTGCAATGCCAATTCTACGTTTTCCAACGCAGTCAAGTTAGGAACAAGGTTATAAAACTGAAAGACAAATCCTATATCATCTCTTCTGTACGCCGTCAATTTTTTCCCGTTGTATTTCGTTATATCATTCCCATCAACGAGAACTTCCCCACTTGTCGCCGTGTCCATTCCGCCGAGAATATTTAAAACTGTCGTTTTACCTGCCCCACTCGCTCCGACAACAACCGCAAATTCACCTTTCTGAATTTCAAAATTAATTCCTGCCACCGCATGAATTTCCACTTCTCCCATTTTATATATCTTTTTTACATCTTTCAATTCTACAAACGCACTCATTACAAAGCCTCCATTTTGTCGAAACCTCTTGTTTCTTTTTTTCTATCCTATTATAATAATACCATTGTCTTGACAAACACAACAAGGAAATTTTCTATAAACTATTAAGGAGAACAAATGTATGAAGAACTTACGAATTATTCCCGTAACAAACGAGGAACTTGTCTATTCTCTCTGTGCCGTAACAGAAGAACTTCTAGACTCTCCTCTTCTTCCCGAAAGTATATGCGAAGATATTACTAATGACTTTGAATATTTCCTATTATCTTATGACTACACTTTTGCGGGGTTTTCAAAAATATTTGAATCTGATAAACATTTACAACTCAATACCATTCACATTCACGAGTATTTTAGAAGAAAAGGAATTTTTTCTTTGTTATTAGAAAATTATATTGAACTCTGTCATTTGCGAAAACTGGACAAAATTATTCTCACCTGTGATAAGCAAAATCAGAATACCATAGATTGCTTTAAACATTTAGGTTTTCAGGAAACACATAAAGAAGTGTCAGTTTCTCCGAATGTCATTATGGAATTATCTATAAAATAAAAGTATGTTTCACATACCTTCATTCTATAAAAAAATCCAAAACAATCTGCTCGTCACAGCGGATTGTTTTGGATTTTTTAACCTCCTAACGTCACATCTTGCTTATCATACCATTGTATTGCCAAATCAAATTCCTCATCTTTATAATCCGGCCACAAATTTTCTACAACATAAAAATCTGCATACACAGATTGTATCGGAAGCATCCCGGACAACCTTCTCATGTTCCCCCAACGAATTACCAAATCTATCCTCGAAATCTCTTTAGAATACGCACCTTCTCCTCGTGCAATACCGGATAAATCCCAATCCCAACCGTAATTCACCAAGAAATTAACTTTTATCTCCGGTTTTCCAATTTCTTTTCTCGTTGTATATTCCCGAAGTTCTTCCGGAAAATTTTCAGATTCTCTATTTCCTAAAACCAAAAGAGAAACATTCCCCTCTTCTTTAATAAATCGCAATGCATCCACACACGCTTTTTTGAAAGCTTCTTTTTGTTCCCTCGGTCTTCGGCAATTATCCGTTGTAAATCCATAATAAGTAATTTCCGAAACACCGTATTCTTTTGCTTTTCTTAACACTTGTACACCGGGTATCAGTCCACTCTGATAACCGTCCTTTTTCTCCATTTTATGCTGTACCGCCCACCGTCTGTTTCCATCCGGTATAATTGCAATATGTTTAGGAATTCTCATGTTTACCACCACCTTATCTATTCTAAGTGTTGCCATGAGATAACGATCTATACAAATAAAAAATAAGTTTTCAGATAAAATAACATATCATATATTATCTTATCCAAAAACTTATTTCTAAAAAATCGAAGTGACGTGATTCGAACACGCGACCTCTACGTCCCGAACGTAGCGCTCTACCAAACTGAGCCACACTTCGAGAATAAAGAACTACGGAAAAGGGATTCGAACCCCTACAAACAGAGTCAGAGTCTGTTGTGCTA
>Bissell_p2__coassemble_1476_pt1 | contig 10790 bp, 13 predicted proteins | sample Bissell_p2__metabat2_high_PE_001 | metagenome-assembled genome bin Bissell_p2 | reverse complement strand
CATGATAAAAGAAAAGCCCGGACTTTTGTCCGGGACTTTGTCTACAGTCTGACAGAGAGGAGTTTTCCTCTCTGTAAATGTTTTATTCATCCTTTTTTAAAATTGTTCGAGCAGAAATACCGTTGATTTCTACATGGTCATCTACACCGATAACAAGGCATTGTCTGCCATCGATTATCCTTGTTTCCACAAGGTCGGTGCGTTCAGGATTTACTTTGATAACAATATCGGGAGTTTTAATTTCAAAAGTTCTTGTATTTGTAATGTTTGTGGCGAGAAGTGTGGATTTTTCGCCTGCCACGTTTTCATACTGTGTATCAAAGTTTTCCAGTTTTTCCTGTTCCACACCACTTTTGGCAAACAGATACTTCACCTCTTCTTTGTCTAGTTCAACAGGGACAGGGGAGTCTTTTTGCTCTTCAATGAGTTCGTTAAGATTTTCGTGAATATTTTTTACGACTTCATAAGAGCATTCATCTCCGAGCGTTTCCGTAATCAGCGTATTAAAAGATTCTTTTTGTGTTCCGGCAGTAAGAGGAGGATAACAGCCAAGTAAACTGTCTACAAGTTCCATATGCAATTCTTCGGGTTTTTTAGAATAGTAGAGTGTGCTATGAATATCTGTACTTCTGTCGTTGAAAGCAGGAAATAAAAAAGCGTGATTTGGCATTTCTACAATCCAATCACGAATGCGGTCGTGAAAAGAATTTAACTCTGCGTCATAAGATAAGCCCGGCTTTGAAAGTTTGACAGGACATATGCTGCACACAATATAATCATAAACTTCATCGGAAGCGTCAAACATTTCCTCATTGTCGGAAGATTTCCCCGGAATATCATAGGCGCTGTGAATAAGAAGAATAAGATAATGTTCCGCATAATCGTAAGATTCGATGATTTTATCGTAAAAAGTATTCAAGAGAGTGTCGTCAGTCAGACGGCTCTCGCGGAGTTTAAGAAGAAATTCGTGAGTGCCACCGTTTAATTCTGTTTCAAGCGGAAACTCCATATTGATTAGATTTTTTCCAAGAGTTCCTGACAGACCTTTGCGAAAAATATCAAAATATTTGAACATTTCTTCTTCCGGCAGAGAAAGGAAAGCCTGCTTAAATGTAGATTGTTTTTCCTTTTCTCCGTTTACATAGCATCCGCAAATGCGTGTGATTGCACAGTTTGCGGGCGTAAACTGTTTTTTTATTTCCGAAATTTCTTTTTTATTCATATGTATAACTCCTTTGTTTTACTTAAATTTCTTCGATTATTATATCGTAAAATGAAATTAAAGTTAAGATTTTTTTTACAAATAAAAAGAAACAGTGTGCTATAATATATTTCAATCTAAATAAGGAGGAAATACTTATGAAGTGTAAAAGATGTGGAAATGAAATGAAGATAAAGCCGGTTGAAGTGGGCAAAGATAGGCAGGGCGACCCGATTTATAATACATATGCGTTTTGTTATGATTGTAAAATAAAAGTAAATTTAGATAAACAGAGAGAGCAAAAAGAAGAACGGAAAGAGTGTAGAACAGGAGGACAGGATAGGGAAAAATCAGTCAGGACAAAGACGAAAAAGAAAAAAGGAGGTTCAATCAGATTACCTTTTAAATCTTCTGGGAAAAAGAAGAAAACGAAAACAAAGGAGAAAAAAGGACACGGATTTTTGAAATTTGTTCTTTTTCTCATTATTTTGGCAGTGCTTGGAACAGCGGCATATTATAATAGGGAAACATTGAAAAAATGGGCGAAAATCGGTATAGAAAAAATAAATGATGAAAAGGAAAAAGATACGGGAAAAAAAGAAACGACAAAAGAGCCTGTAAAAGAACAGACTCAGGATACGGAAAAAGAACCTGAAAAAGAAATTCAGGAAGAAAATCATCAAAGCAGTCAGAAGGAAGAAGAGAAGGGAGGAATATCTGAAAATTCCGTACCGGAGGAAAATACGTTAGATAAAGGAGAAGAATAGAAATGAACAAAAAACAGATTATAGGGGCGGTGGTGGCAGCCGTGTTGTTTATTACCACAGGTGTGACAAGTGTACTTACAAATACGATTGCCGATTCCTTTTTAAAAAGAAATTCCAGTGAAATTCTGTCAGGTGGAACAGAATTACAACTTCCGAACAGAGAGTATGTAGGAGTGGTAAGTGTTGTGGGGACAATACAGGAACAGACAGAATCAGGAGGTATTTTTGAGGTAAGTGAGGGGTATCAGCATTCAGATACGCTGGAATATATTGACAGAATGAAAGAAGATCCTGCAAACAGAGGGATTCTTCTTCGGGTAGACTCTCCGGGCGGAACCGTATATGAGTCTGAGGAGTTGTATTTAAAATTGAAAGAGTATCAGCGGAAGACAAAACGTCCGGTATGGACGTATATGGAACATTATGCGGCTTCAGGCGGATATTATATTTCAGCGCCGTCAAATAAGATTTATGCTAATCCAAATACGACAACAGGTTCTATCGGAGTCATTATTTCAGGATTTGATATGACGGGATTATACGAAAAACTGGGCATTCGTTCTTTTAGCATAACAAGTGGAAAGAATAAAGATATGAGCAAAATGAATGAAGAGCAGGTTGCAATTTATCAGAGTATAGTAGATGAATCCTATGAGCGTTTTGTTGAAATTGTGGCAGATGGAAGAAAGATGAACGAAGAAAATGTGAAGAAACTTGCAGACGGAAGAATTTACTCAGCAAAACAGGCGAAAGAAAAAGGTTTAATTGATGAAATAGGTTTGTATGAAGATATACGGGAAGATATGCGAACAGAAGTCGGAGAGAACATTATTTTCTATGAGCCAAGTACAGAACCATCTATGCTTGCATCACTTTTTGGTAAATTGGAAAGTTTGAAGACAAAGTCAGAAGCGGAAGTATTGAAGGAAACTGAAGCGGAATTGGGAAGCGGGGTGCCGATGTATTATGCAGAACAATTACGATAATCCGACAGTGTTTGGAGGGTTCTTTGCAAGACTTGCAGCGTATATAATTGATAGTATTATTGTATGGGCGGCGTTGTTCTTTATTCAAATTCCGTTACATTTAGTTTTTTCACAGATAGACGGGCATATATTGTTTCATTATACGTTAAAGGATATTGTGCTATATGTATGTGGAGTTTCTTATTTCATTTTGTGTACATACTGTACAGGTGCAACACTTGGAAAACGTGCCATGAATTTAGAGGTAGTCAGTGTAAACGGTGAAAAACTATCACTATTTAATGTTATTTACAGGGAAACTATTGGAAGATTTTTAAGTGGATTTTGCATGGGAATAGGTTATCTTTTAGTCGGAATTGACAAAGAAAAAAGAGGAATACAGGATATACTTGGGGATACAAGGGTAATTTATCGCAGGAGATTAGAAGAACTTTCTTATCATCATACAAAGAACCCGATACAGTAATGTATCGGGCTTTCTAATCTCATTTCCAGTGATGCTTTTTAAATATGAAATCAAATATATTAAATCTTATAAATAAAAGGCACATTTCAAATGTTGATTAAAGTTTTACTACGTTGACAGCCTGAGGACCTTTAGCACCCTCTGTAATTTCAAATTCAACTGCCTGACCTTCTTCTAAGGATTTGAATCCTTCCATGTTTAAACCAGTGTAATGTACAAATACATCATTTCCGGCTTCGTCAGAGATGAATCCATACCCTTTTTGGTTGTTGAACCATTTTACTGTACCTTTGTTCATAATGTTACCTCCATAAAAATAAAAAAATAATAAATGCCGTATCGGAAACGATACTCCGTTAGATTAGCATAAATATATATAAAAGTCAATAAAAAACGAGTTTGTTTCATAAAAAATATACAAAATAATTAGCGCTTATTCGATATGTTTCGTTTATTCGGCTGACAAAAAAGAGAGGAGATAGAAGAAAAATGGCAAAAATTTATAAAAACGTAATGGAATTAGTCGGAAATACACCTTTGTTGGAGATTTCTGCAATAGAAAAATCGGAAAATTTAAAGGCAAAAGTGTATGTGAAGTTGGAATTATTTAATCCGGCAGGAAGTGTGAAAGACCGCGTGGCGAAAAAGATGATAGAAGATGCTGAACGGCAGGGGAAATTGAAAAAAGGTGCTACGATTATCGAATCCACAAGCGGAAATACAGGAATCGGATTGGCAATGGCGGCGGCATCGAAAGGGTATAAGGCAATTTTCACTATGCCGGAAACAATGAGTGAGGAGAGAAGAAAATTATTGCAGGGATACGGGGCAAAAATTGTTCTCACAGACGGAAAACTGGGAATGAAAGGCGCAATTCAAAAAGCGGAAGAACTAGAAAAAGAAATTGACGGGGCAATTATATTGGGGCAGTTTACAAATCCTTCTAATCCAAAGGCACATTATGAAACAACAGGACAGGAAATCTGGGAAGATACAGAAGGAAATGTGGATATATTTGTTGCGGGAGTAGGTACGGGAGGAACGATTACCGGAACGGGACGATATTTAAAAGAAAAAAGTAAAACTGTAGAAGTGATAGCGGTTGAACCAGCAAAATCACCTGTATTGTCGGGAGGGAATGCGGGTTCTCATGGCATACAGGGAATTGGAGCCGGATTTGTTCCTGACATTTTGGACACAGAAATATATGATAGAATTTATAGAATAGAAAATGAACAGGCGTATGAAGGGGCTAGAATGCTTGCATACAGAGAAGGTGTTTTAGTGGGAATTTCTTCAGGGGCAGCAGTGTATACAGCAATTGAAGAGGCAAAAAAAGAGGAAAATGCAGGAAAGGTAATCGTTGCATTGCTTGCAGATACAGGAGAAAGATATTTGTCTACAGAATTATTTAAATGTGATACTTATAAATAGTTATAAGTATATATCATATATAAAAGATTTACATTGTATACACTCTCTGATAAACTAGACGAGTATTACTTAAGGAGGAACGAGAGGGTATGTTAGAAAAACTATTTAAACTGAAAGAAAACAATACAACTGTGAAAACAGAGATACTTGCCGGTATTACAACCTTTATGACAATGGCATATATTTTAGCGGTAAACCCAAGTATTCTTTCGGCAGCAAAAATGGATCAAGGAGCTGTATTTACGGCAACTGCTTTGGCAGGATGTTTAGGAACATTGCTAATGGCACTTTTTGCAAATTATCCATTTGCGTTAGCGCCGGGAATGGGATTGAATGCTTACTTTGCATATACGGTAGTTATTGGTATGGGCTATACATGGCAGGTTGCTTTGGCAGCGGTATTCGTAGAAGGACTTATTTTTATTCTTTTATCGGTAACAAATGTGCGTGAAGCGATTTTTAATGCGATTCCGATGAATTTAAAATCAGCAGTAAGTGTTGGAATTGGTTTGTACATTGCATTTATTGGAATGCAGAATGCAAAAATTGTTATTGGCGGTTCAACTCTAGTACAGTTATTCTCTGTTGATAAATATAATGAGATAAATCAGGTATCGGCATCTATGAATGATGTAGGAATTACTGTTCTTTTAGCGATTGCTGGTGTAATTATTACTGCAATTCTTGTTGTGAAAAATGTAAAAGGAAATATCCTTTGGGGAATTTTAATTACATGGATTTTAGGAATTATCTGTCAGATGACAGGACTTTATGTTCCGAATGCAGAATTAGGTATGTATAGTTTATTACCTGATTTCAGCAATGGAATCAGCGTGCCAAGTTTATCACCGATTTTTGCAAAATTAAGTTTTTCGGGAGTTAAAATAGGGGAGTTTATCGTAGTAGTTTTTGCATTCTTATTTGTAGATATTTTTGATACACTTGGAACATTAATAGGTGTTTCTACAAAAGCAAATATGCTTGACAAAGACGGAAAACTTCCTAGAATTAAGGGAGCGTTAATGGCAGATGCTGTTGCTACAACAGCCGGAGCAGTGCTTGGTACATCAACAGTAACTACTTTCGTAGAAAGTGCATCGGGTGTTTCAGAAGGAGGACGAACAGGTCTTACAGCAGTGACAACAGCAGTGTTATTTGGTGTTTCTCTTTTATTATCACCTATTTTTCTTGCTATTCCGTCATTTGCAACAGCACCTGCACTTATCGTAGTAGGATTTTATATGTTGACAAATGTGGCAGGGATTGATTTCTCAGACTTTACAGAAGGGCTTCCATGCTTTATCTGTATCGCAGCAATGCCATTCTTCTACAGTATTTCCGAAGGTATTGCAATGGGAGTTATCTCATATGTAATTTTGAACATTGTTTCAGGAAAAGCAAAAGAAAAGAAGATGAGTGCGTTAATGATTGTACTTGCAATCTTGTTTGTAGGAAAATATTTCTTGTTATAAAATGAAAAAAATGAGGCATTACAGTTGAACTGTGATGCCTTTTTGTATATGATAAAGAAAATAATTTGGGAGTAAAAAAATGAAAAAAGCAGTGAGAAAAGTGATGCGAAAACTTTCGCAAGGGAGAATTGAAGTAAAGTCAGCCAGACATATGGCGGATTTAAAACGGATTGATTTACTTAAAGTTTTTCATCAGACAGTTGACTATTATGTTGAAAATAACGGATATAAAATACCGATACGTCTGTATCTTCCGAGAGAAAAAGAAAAGAATCAAGGCGTATTACTCTTTTTTCACGGTGGTGGTTGGGTTACAGAGAGTGTAGATAGTTATGAAAGAATATGTGCTAAATTGACAGAGGCTACAAAACAGATTGTCGTTTCCGTAGATTATCGTCTTGCACCGGAAAATCCTTTTCCTGCCGGATTTGACGATTGTTATAGAGTGGCAAAAGCAGTATTTACGGAAAATCTCATTACAGATATACCCTTGGAAAAGATAACTCTTATCGGAGATAGTGCAGGAGGAAATCTTGTTGCGGGGGTATGTCAGAAAGCGAGAGATATGGGAGAGTTTTTTCCACAAAGGCAGATTTTAATTTATCCCGCAGTCAATAGCGATTATTCAGAAAAATCACCATATTTGTCAGTGAAAGAAAATGGGACAGACTTTTTTCTAACTGCTCAGAAAATGCAGGACTATATCGAGTTGTACAAGAACGAGGAAAAAGACAAGGGAAATCCATATTTTGCACCAATTAAAGCGAAAGATTTTTCGAATTTACCGAAAGCGCTTATACTTACCGCAGAATTTGATCCGCTCAGGGATGAGGGGGAAGATTATGGAAGACGGATGCAAAATGCAAATGTGGATGTCAAAATGTATCGTATACGAAATGCAGTTCACGGTTTTTTTGCATTAGGATTAAAACATTATCATGTACAGGAAAGTTTGGAATATATTTGTAGATTTTTAGAGGAGTGTTAGCATGGGGGAAGCAAAAAGGGCGGCATGGAGAAAATTAGATAATGCGGCAAAGATATTTCCTGCGACAAGCGGCAGGGCAGATACGAGAGTTTTTCGCTTTTATTGCGAATTAAAGGAAGAAATAAAAAAAGAAATTTTGCAGCAGGCGTTGGATAAAACGGTTCAAAAGTATCCGATATTTCTTTCGGTTATGCGAAAAGGTCTATTTTGGCATTATTTGGAAAAAAGCCATTTAAAACCTATTGCCGAAGAAGAATGGAAAGAACCGTGCAGTGATATTTATATCAGGGATAAAAAAAGTCTGCTTTTTGAGGTGACTTATTATAAAAATCGAATTAATTTTGAAGTATACCATGCCCTGACGGACGGAACGGGAGCAACACTATTTTTGCGTGAGTTAGTGAAAAATTATTTGTTGATTGCCCATGAAGATGAGGGAATAGAGGATATTCCTCTCGGAAATGAATCGGTTACCGTGGCGGATCAGGAAGTGGACGGATTTGAAAAATATTATTCTCCTAAAATAAAAAAGCAAAAAGAAAAGAAACAAAAGGCTTTCCAACTAAAAAAACAGAAACAAAATCGTTTCCAAATGCAGATAACGGAGGCAACGGTATCTGTCGCGGAAGTATTGAAAAAATCAAGAGAATACGGTGTGACGATGACTGTTTTCCTCACTGCCGTACTTCTCTGTGCAATACATAAGGAAATGTCCAAAACAGAGGAAAAATATCCTGTAAAATTAATGATTCCCGTTAATCTCAGAAAATTATTTCCTTCGGAGTCTATGTTAAATTTCTTTGGCTGGATTGAACCATGCTACCAATTTGGACAGGAAAAAGACAGTTTTGAAGATGTGCTTATGTATGTGAAACAGTTTTTTCAGGATGAATTAAATACGCAAAGAATGGCAGAGCATATGAATGAGTGGATTGCATTAGAAAAAAATCCGTTTCTCAGAGTTACACCGTTGGAGTTGAAAAATGTCTGTATGCAGGCAGGGGCGAAATTGGCAGAAAAAGAATTGACTGCTGTATTCTCTAATATGAGCATAGTTTCCATGCCGAAAGAATATGAAAAATATATTTATCGGTTTGGTGTATATACAAGTACGGGAAAATTGGAATTGTGTGCCTGCTCATTCGGAGATAAACTGTCGCTCGGATTTACAGCAAGAAGTGATGCGGATAATGTCATTAGAAACTTTTTTGATATTTTGTCAAAAATGGGCATTCATATTAAAATTGAAAATCCTGCGTATCCGGACAAGCAGGAGCAGTCGGAATTGTCGAAAAAACTTTTGCGGTGGTTTTCATTTTTATGTATATCAGGTATTACGCTGACATTTTGAATTAATAATATAATAACTTCGGGAATTTATTGGGCAGTGTTTGTAACGGGACTTATTTGCAGTACATGGATTGTATTTGTGACGGGATTTAAGAAACGTCATAATCTTTTGAAAAACGGAGTGTGGGAAATGATGTTGATTACAGTAGGTTGTGTTTTGTGGGATATAGCAACAAACTGGCGGGGATGGTCCGTAGGATATGTGTTTCCGATTGCCGTGATTTGTATTATCGTATTTATGCTGGCAGCGATAAGAGTACAGAAATTAAATGCGAAAGACTATATCATTTATCTTTTGATGGCGGGAAGTTACGGTGTAATTGTTCCGCTTATATTTCTTATAACAAATGTGGTTACAAATACAATTCCTTCACTGTTCTGTGTAATGTTTAGTTTTCTTTTACTGGCAGCACTAGTGATTTTCAAAAAGGAAGAAGTATTGCAGGAAATCCATAAAAAGTTTCATATTTAGAAGGTGGGCATATATTAAAAATAAAGAAATAAAAAGGAAAGAATTATGGAAAATCTAGTTGCAATTACCGGAAGAATACAACGCATTCAACCGATGGGAGAAGATTGTTGCCGACAAATGATTACGATACAAAATACGGAGGGAGTGCATAACTTTATTATCTCTTCTGAAACGTATGTGATTGATATGGTGCGTTTCCGTCCAGGAATGCAGGTGACTGCTTTTTATGATACAAATCTTCCTGTTCCTCTTATTTATCCGCCACAGTATCAGGCTGTTATCGTCGGAAGAAATATGCCAAATGAGAGAATATATGTGGGATATTTTAATGAAAATCTGACAGCGGCGGATGACCGATTAAAATTAAATATTTCCAGAGGAACGGAAGTGATTACTTCAAACGGTCAGCAATATTTATGTCCGGTGGGCCAAAATACATTGATTGTATATTATACAATTACGACAAGAAGTGTTCCGCCTCAGACAACTCCGAGAAAAATTATTGTAATGTGTTAAAAACACCTATTTTCTGCTCTGACATATATTGATAGAGTAAAGAAATAAAGTGGGGGAAATAAAATGAAAAAGAGAGTTATTTCACTGGTGATGGCGGTTGCGGTAACTTTGACCGCAGTTTCTATGACAGCCTGTAAAAAGGAAGAAGAGCAGAAAAATAGGTTACAGAAGGTACGATTAAATGAGGTGGCACATTCCATTTTCTATGCACCGATGTATGTAGCGATTGAAGAGGGATATTTTGAGGAAGAGGGAATTGACCTTGTGTTGAAGACTGGATTTGGGGCAGATAAGACAATGACGGCTGTTTTGTCAGGTGATGCGGAAATAGGATTCATGGGTTCTGAATCGTCTATCTACACTTACAATGAAGGGGCAAAAGATTATGTCGTAAACTTTGCGCAGTTAACCCAGAGAGCAGGAAATTTCCTTGTAGCAAGAGAAAAAATGCCGAATTTTAAGTGGCAAGACTTAAAAGGGAAAGAAGTTATTGGCGGAAGAAAAGGTGGCGTACATATATTAATGTAAATTTAGAGAGTATTGTGATTTTATGTAACTGGGTGGACAGAATGAATAGTGCGAAGAGTATATAAAAAGAAGTGGCGGAAATATCGAAAATGATATTTCCGCCAAAATTATTAAGCCACCTGTGGATAATCGATAACTGCAATTTCCTGCATTAATTTTTTCGCCATATCAACAATCAATTCAAGGCGTTCAGCAACTTCGTCTGTATAATATTTTTCTCCACACTGATCACATTCAAGGCATGGAACATTTTTAATTACAATAATACAATTTTTATAATTTACGACGTGTGTTGTTGTGCTATTGACAGTTGTACTATTTTTACAATACATACACATATCCATCACCTCTTTCTTCGAGTCTTTAAATCATCTTCAAATTTCTTTGTATCTGGGTAATATGCCGTTATAATATATATATTTATATTATCACACCCGGCAACAATATGCAAAATTCGTCCATTTACGTTATATCCAAAAATCAGACAACTTGGATTAGGATAATCGTCAGGGTAGTCTTCTATAATTTCACCGGTTGCAATTCCATTTTTTACATCAGCACGACTGATATCTCTTTCCTGCATTCGTTGCAGACAATGCTGTGTCCAGAG
>Bissell_p2__coassemble_1186_pt1 | contig 13490 bp, 11 predicted proteins | sample Bissell_p2__metabat2_high_PE_001 | metagenome-assembled genome bin Bissell_p2 | reverse complement strand
ACCAGCGACACTACGGGTATGAACCGTATGCTCTAGCCAACTGAGCTATCCCGCCGCATTTAAGTTTTTGTAACTCAAACCTGCTCCGCTATTATACTATTAATATCGACAAATTGTCAATACTTTTTTTCACTTTTTTTACTTTTGATAGGATTTGCCAAAACAAAGCCAATAAATCGAATTGTTTTAGCAAATCCTTTTTACTATCAAAAACCTGTTTTATACAACACCCTGTGCTGTCATTGCCTCAGCCACTTTTTCAAATCCGGCAATATTTGCACCCACAACGTAGTTGCCTTTCACACCGTATTTTTCAGCAGCCGCAGCCATATTATGACAAATATTTACCATAATACCTTTTAATTTTCCGTCTACTTCTTCAAAACTCCAACTTAATCTTTCACTGTTCTGTGACATCTCCAATGCAGATGTAGCAACCCCTCCGGCATTTGCCGCTTTACCCGGAGCAAATAATACACCATTTTTCTGGAAATATTCTGTCGCTTCCAATGTAGTAGGCATATTCGCACCTTCTGCAACTGCAATAACACCATTTGCAACTAACGCTTTTGCATCTTCTAAATCTAACTCATTCTGTGTTGCGCAAGGAAGAGCAATGTCAACTTTAACTGACCACACTCCTTTTCCTTCATGATACTCTGCGTTTGGTCTGTATTTTGTATATTCTGTTAATCTTTCACGTTTTACTTCTTTAATTTCTTTCAATGCTTCCAAATCAATTCCGTCAGCATCATAAACCCATCCTGTAGAATCGCTTACTGTTACAACTTTTGCTCCCAACTGCTGTGCTTTTTCCGTAGCATAAATAGCAACATTACCTGCTCCTGAAACAGCAACCGTTTTTCCTGCAAGTTCGATTCCGTTTAACTTTAACATTTCTTCTGTCAAATATAAAAGACCATATCCTGTTGCTTCTCTTCTTGCCAATGAACCGCCGTAACTTAAACCTTTTCCTGTAAGCACGCCTTCATATACTCCACGGATACGTTTATACTGTCCGAACAAATATCCGATTTCTCTCGCTCCCGTTCCAATATCTCCTGCCGGAACGTCAGTATCAGCTCCGATATATTTGCATAACTCAGTCATAAAACTCTGGCAAAACGCCATAATTTCTCTGTCTGATTTTCCCTTAGGGTCAAAGTCACTTCCACCTTTTCCACCGCCGATTGGAAGTCCTGTCAATGAGTTTTTAAATACCTGTTCAAATCCTAAAAATTTGATGATTCCTAAATTTACTGAAGGATGTAAACGCAATCCTCCCTTGTAAGGACCGATTGCACTGTTAAACTGAACGCGGTATCCTGTGTTGACATGAACCTGACCATTGTCATCTACCCATGGTATACGGAATTTGAACTGTCTTTCCGGTTCTACCATTCTCTCTAATAAAGCATCTCTTCTATATTGCTCCTCATTTGCCTCCACAACGACACGCAAAGATTCCAATACTTCTTTTACTGCCTGATGAAATTCCGGTTCTGCCGGGTTTTTCTTTACTACTAATTCAATTACCTCATCTACATATGACATAACTTCTACCTCCTAATTCAAAATCAGCCGTGCAGAATGTGTTCTGTACGGCTTTGGTGTTTTTGACACTTTATTAGTATAATGTATTATCTTGTGAAATTCAAGAACTTTTTTCTTTATATAATCTTTATACTCTGGTATTTTTCTTTATACTCTTTTAATTATTAAACTCTTATTATTTATATAGTTTGACTATTTTTATCAAAGAGGTATTTTATTATGTCAACCATACATAAAATTCAAAATTATTTTCTTCATCTTTCTCCGATGAAGATTCTTTTATTTGGATACTGTACCATTATATTTATCGGCTCATGTCTTTTGAGCCTTCCCATTTCCGTACGTAATCCTCAGGATGCTGATTTTTTTACCGGATTTTTCACCGCAACTTCAGCAACCTGTGTAACGGGATTAATTAAAGTGGATACATATACACATTGGTCTTTCTTTGGACAGGCTGTCATTCTCGGTCTGATACAAGTCGGTGGTATTGGATTTATGACACTTTGTATTTCCATTATGACCATTACAAAAAGGAAAATAGGTCTTGTATCACGTTCATTAATGCAAAACTCTGTATCCGCACCACAGATTGGCGGAATTGTAAAAATGACCCGCTTCATTATAATAGGTACGTTTCTTATCGAGGGAATCGGCGTTATTTTACTTTCCTTTCATTTCTGCTCCATGTTTGGACTAAAGAAAGGTATTTGGTATTCCATATTCCACAGCATCTCTGCTTTCTGCAATGCAGGATTTGATTTAATGGGAACGGTACAACCATTCTCCTCCCTTACCGGAGAAGTTGGCAACTGGTATGTAAACATTATTATCATGCTGCTGATTATTATCGGCGGACTTGGTTTTTTTGTTTGGCATGATATTCTTACAACCAAATGGCATTTTCACAAAATGCATCTACATACAAAACTTGTATTATCCGTAAGTATTTTTTTAATCATCGGAGGAAGCCTTCTTCTCTTCGTCTGTGAACAAGGTACACCGATGTTTGAAAAACTTTCTTTATCCGAACAGTTGGCAGCCTCCAGTTTTCAATCTGTCAGCGCCAGAACGGCAGGATTTAATACAATTGATTTAGCAGGTCTTACACAGACTGGAAGGTTTATAATGCTTCTTCTTATGCTTGTAGGTGGTTCACCGGGATCAACTGCCGGCGGTATCAAGACAACTACATTCGCAGTATTATTCCTTTCCGTACTCACTACATTCCGTAACCGTAAATCTACGGAAGTGTTCGGAAGACGTTTGGAAGATTTTATTACAAGAAAAGCGACCTGCGTATTTATTTTATACATTACACTTTCTTTCTCAATCGGAATGTTTATTTCCCGTGTGGAAGGAATTAATCTTGTTGATTCCCTTTTTGAAAGTGTATCTGCTATCGCTACCGTAGGTTTGACAACAGGTATCACCCCCGGATTAAGCACTCTTTCACACGGCCTGCTCGCCTTTTTAATGATATTCGGAAGAGTTGGCTCACTGACAATGCTTTTGGCATTCTCATTTACAAAAAAACAAGCGCCTTCAACATCACCGTTGGAGAAAATTCAAATTGGATAATGGAGTGAATATATTATGAAATCTATTTTAGTTATCGGACTTGGGCGTTTTGGTCGCCATATGACAAAAAAATTTATCGAAGAAGGAAATTCTGTTCTTGCTATTGAAAAAAATGAAGAAAGGGCAGATAACGCCATTGATATTTTAAATGATATTCAGATTGCTGACGCCACAAATGAATCTTTTATTAAATCTTTAGGCGTAAATAACTTTGATTTATGTGTTGTTGCCATCGGTGATAATTTTCAGAGCGCCTTAGAAATCACAGTTCTTTTAAAAGACTTCGGAGCAAAATATATTCTTGCCCGTGCTTGCCGTGACGTACACCGCAAATTATTGCTCAGAAACGGAGCTGATCATGTTGTCTACGCTGAACGTGAAATGGCTGAACGTCTTGCAGTAAAGTATGGTTCAAAAAATATTTTTGACTATATCGAACTGACGCCGGATACCGCTATATGTGAAATCGCCGTTCCGTCAAGTTGGGTAGGTAAAAGTATCGTAGAAAAGGCAGTACGCAACCGCTATAACATCAGCATTCTTGCAACAAAAAAAGAGGGAGAAATCTTCCCTCTTCCACATCCTGAACACGTTTTCACTAAAAGTGAAACTTTGATTATTATGGGACACAAGAAAGTAATTCATTCTTTTACTTACTAATCGGGTACGCGTATCATTCTGTATCCGACTCCCACATGAGTCTGTATATATTGTGGATTTTGTGGGTTTTCTTCAATCTTCTTCCGAAGTGTTGCCATGAAAACCCGCAAAGATGCCACATCACTCTCCCACGAATTTCCCCATATCTCTCTTGTCAGATAAGTATGTGTCAATACTTTTCCCACATTTTTGGATAATAAAACAAGCAATTTGTATTCTATCGGAGTTAAATGTAGTTCCCTCTCTTTCAGATAAGCACATCCCGATACATAATTAATACGCAATTCACCATTGATAAATTCTGTCTGCTCGGGACTTGAATATATCATACGTCTTTCTCTTCGCAACACGACACGTATTCTCGCTAACAACTCATCTACGGAAAAAGGCTTTGTTAAATAATCATCCGCTCCCGAATCCAGCGCCATTATCTTATCCTTGTCTTCATTTCTTGAACTGATCACAATAATCGGCACATTCGACCATGAACGAATTTTCTGTATCACTTCTATTCCGTCCATATCCGGAAGTCCCAAATCAAGAAGCAGAACATCCGGCTTCTGCGAGGCCACTTCTAAAAGTCCCTGCATTCCATTCGATACAGCGTGAGAACGATATTCCTGTGTTTCCATTGTTGTCGTAATTAAACTGCGAATAGCCTTATCATCATCCACAACCAATATCAATGGTTTATTCATCTTCCTCTTCTCCTCTTACCTGCCATTTCATATATCGCCATTATAACACAACATTTTATTTCGGCAACCTTTTATTACGCAAAAATTCTCATACACATAATGGCATATCATGCAAAAAACGGGGAGTTTACACTCCTCCGTTTTCTCTGCATTCTTCCTATTTAAAATATTTTACTCCTGATTCAAATATCTTCATATCCTGTTCGCCGTAAATGTTGATTGCAACTCCATCTCCACGTCTTTCGGAATGAGCCATTTTACCAAGCACACGTCCGTCAGGGCTTGTAATACCTTCGATTGCTCTGTATGAACCGTTTGGATTCCATTCTTCATTCATTGTGATATTTCCATCTAAATCACAATACTGTGTTGCTACCTGTCCATTTGCAAACAATTCATTCAACACTTCCTCAGATGCTACAAAACGGCCTTCTCCGTGTGATGCAGGGTTTGTATAAACTCCTCCAAGTTCTGCTCCCTGTAACCATGGAGATTTATTTGTTACTACTTTTGTATAAACCATCTTAGAAATGTGACGTCCGATAGTATTATATGTCAATGTCGGTGAATTTTCTGTTTGTCCACAAATCTTACCGTAAGGAACTAATCCTAATTTAATCAATGTCTGGAAGCCGTTACAGATACCAAGTACAAGACCATCTCTTTCATTAATTAATTTTTCTACTGCTTCTTTTAATTTTGCATTTTGGAATGCAGTTGCAAAGAATTTAGCAGAGCCATCAGGTTCATCTCCCGCACTAAATCCACCCGGGAACATAATCATCTGTGACTGTGCAATAATTTTTTCAAATTCAGCAACTGAATCGCGAATATCTGAAGCATCTAAGTTACGGAAAATCTTTGTAACAACTTTTGCTCCTGCACGTTCAAAGGCTTTTGCACTGTCATACTCACAGTTTGTTCCAGGGAATACAGGAATAAATACTGTAGGCTGTGCAACTTTGTTTTTGCATACATAAATTTTATCTGTATTAAATAATTCTTCTTTTACTGCCTCAGGTTTTGTTGCTCCTGATGTTGTTGCAAATACTTTTTCAAGCGGTGCTTTCCATGTTTCCACTGCTTCATCTAAACCGATTGTCATATCACCGTATGTAATCGCTCCCTTATCTGTCACTTCACCGATAACTGTGTGAGCAATTGTAAGGTTATCCACTTCATTTGCAGGAACTTCCGCAATAATATCTCCGAAATAGCAAGCAAATAAATCTTCTTTCTCTACAGATGTGCTGATTTCCACACCCATACCGTTACCGAATGCCATTTTACTTACGGCAGCTGCAATACCATGACGATCTAATGTGTAGGCAGATACAATTTTTCCGCCCTGTACATCATCTCTAAATTTACCATATTGTTCCATAACGCTTTCGTATACCGGTAAATCATATTCATCTGTATCAATATGAAGCCATACTAATTTGTTTCCTGATGCTTTTAATTCCGGTGTAATAATATCTTTCTTCTCTGCAACATCCACTGCGAAAGATACCAATGTAGGCGGAACATCAATATCCTGGAATGTTCCTGACATACTATCTTTTCCACCGATTGATGCAAGTCCAAGTCCTAACTGAACACTGTAAGCACCCAATAATGCTGCAAATGGCTGACTCCATCTGCTCGGATCTTCTGTCATACGACGGAAATATTCTTGGAATGTTAAGTGGATTTTGCGATAATCTCCACCGTTTGCAACAATCTTTGCTACAGATTCAAGAACTGCATAAACAGCACCATGATATGGACTCCAACTAGATAAATATGGGTCAAATCCATAACTCATCATTGTTACTGTATCACATTTTCCATTTAATACCGGCAATTTAGCAACCATTGACTGCGTTTCTGTCATCTGATATTTACCACCATGCGGCATAAATACAGAGCCTGCACCGATTGAACCGTCAAATCTTTCTACAAGACCTTTCTGTGAACATACATTTAAATCCTGTAATGTATTTAACCATTTTTCTCTTACATCATCCACTTCCGAACGAACAAGAATACTATCTGCTCTGTTAGGCACATCTACTTTAACAGTTGTTTCCTGATGTGCTCCGTTTGTATCAAGGAAGGCTCTTGAAATATTTACAATTTCTTTTCCTCTCCAGTTTAATACAAGTCTAGGGCTTTCTGTTACAACAGCAACTTCAACTGCCTCAAGGTTTTCTTCTTTTGCATATCCTAAAAACGCCTCTACATCTTTCGGATCTACAACAACCGCCATACGTTCCTGAGATTCAGAAATCGCAATTTCTGTTCCGTCAAGTCCTGCATATTTTTTAGGAACTTTATCTAAATCAACTTTTAATCCCGCTGCAAGTTCTCCGATTGCTACAGAAACTCCGCCTGCACCAAAGTCATTACATTTTTTAATTAATTTACTTACTTCTTCTCTTCTGAATAAACGCTGGATTTTACGTTCTGTAGGTGGATTTCCTTTCTGTACTTCGGCTCCACAAGTTTCAATAGATTCTTCTGTATGTACTTTAGATGAACCTGTTGCTCCACCGCATCCGTCACGTCCTGTACGTCCTCCTAATAAAATGATGATATCTCCAGGATCAGATGTTTCTCTGATAACCGCTCTTCTTGGTGCTGCACCGAGAACTGCTCCGATTTCCATACGTTTTGCCACATAATCAGGATGATAAATTTCTTTTACTGCACCTGTTGCAAGTCCAATCTGGTTACCATATGAACTGTAACCATGTGCTGCACCTGTTACAAGTTTCTTCTGAGGAAGTTTTCCTTTCATTGTTTCTTTAACAGAAACAGTAGGGTCTGCTGCACCTGTCACACGCATTGCCTGATAAACATAAGTACGTCCTGAAAGCGGGTCACGGATCGCTCCACCAAGACAAGTTGCCGCACCACCAAATGGCTCGATTTCTGTAGGGTGGTTATGTGTTTCATTTTTAAAGTTTACAAGCCATTCTTCTTCCACTCCATCTACAGTAACCGGAACAACAATACTACAAGCATTGATTTCTTCTGACTCTTCCTGATCATTTAATTTACCTTCACGTTTTAATTTACGCATTGCCATAAGTGCTAAATCCATAAGACATACGAATTTATCTTCGCGTCCTTTGAAAATTTCACTATGATCTGCCAAATATTGTTTATATGAATTAACGATTGGTTCTTTATAATCCCCTTCACCAAATGTTACTTCTTTTAATTCTGTTGAGAATGTTGTATGACGGCAGTGGTCAGACCAATATGTATCTAACACACGGATTTCTGTCATAGATGGGTCACGTTCTTCTTCACCTTTAAAATATCCCTGAATATGAAGAAAATCTTTAAATGTCATGGCAAGTCCTAAAGAATTATATAATTCTTTTAATTCTGCCTCTCCCATATCTTTAAAGCCATCAAAAATCTTTACATCTTCTGGTTCTTCAAATACTGTCACAAGTGTTTCCGGTTTTTCTGCGTCTGCTTCTCTTGAATCTACCGGATTGATGCAATGTGTCTTTACTGCCTCAAATTCTTCATCCGAAATATTTCCTTCTATTACATAAGTAGTAGCGGTTTTGATTACCGGCTGTTCATCTTCTTTAATAAACTGTACACACTGAACTGCCGAATCTGCACGCTGGTCAAACTGTCCCGGTAAATATTCTACCGAAAACACACGGCTTCCTTCTGCCATATCAAATGTTTCATGATATAATACATCTACAGGAGGCTCTGCAAACACCCCGTTACATGCTCTTTCAAATGTTTCCTCAGAAAGATTCTCAATATCATAACGATTTAATACTCTTACGTTTGTAATCGTCTTAATTCCTAAATAGTTTTCCACTTCCTGACGTAACTCTTTTGCCTGTACTGCAAATTCTGGTTTTTTCTCTACATATACGCGTTTTACACTACTCATAATTTCCTCCATTTTAATAAGTACATTTACTGCTAGTTGCATTTTAACATATTTTATTTCATTAAAGAAATTAATATATCTTAATTTATTAATAAGTTTCACTTATTTGATGTTTTTTCTCTGCGATAAACACAAACACTAATGGCAAAGCAGCCTAAAACTGCCGCTGCCGCAAAAATCCCTATCCGCACAGAAAAATCTGCAAAAAATCCTTCCGGAAGCATACGAATCATCAAATCTGTATCCGGATCTAAAAGCCACAAATCATTATCGAAAAAAATCTCATGGAATTTCACAAAGTATTTATTAAAATCCTGTGCAAATAAATATCCCATCCCTATTCCCATCACTGTAAACACACAAGTAATTCCCATATACCATTTAGCAAGAAGATTTTTCCATTTTACTTTTGAAAGAATCAACATCGCTAAACTCACTAACATTATAATAGCCGCAATATTCCTTGCCTGTATACCGGTAAGAAATATATTTTTCACATCTACCATATGTTGTTTTTCCCTGTCATTAAAAAACTCTCTTTCTTCACCTGACACTGTTGTCATCACAATCAAATCATCTCTTTTTCCATGCAGATAGTCCATCATCTCACGGGTAACCGACATTACATCTTCCATTTGCATATCCAAATCGTCTAACACATAATATTTTTCATATTCCTTCTCATAAAATCGGAAATCCATATAAATCGCCAACTCTGTGGAAGTAACAAGAAGAACAACGATTGCCGAAACCACGGTCAGACACGCAAATATTCTTTGTACTATTTTCATTCTCTTCCTTTCATTATATTAATAGCATTCTGTGCCTGTGCAACATCCGGCAAATCTTCCAGCATACAACAAGTATAGTAAGTACTCTGCCTCCTACTATGCGTTTCCCTGCTAAAAATAATCGTTCCATTACCATTTTTGTACAGTTTTATTTTCATCGGCGGAAGTTCATCCGGCATATATATTTCAATATCATTATCCACTTTAATCATTAACTTCTTATTTGTAACAACATAAATCGTTTTCCCTTTTGCAAACACATTACTGAAAAAACTGCTATACAATAAGAAAATCCCAATCAAGACAAACGGTACTCCAAAAACACAATATATAAGCGGTGCTTCACTCATAATAACAGAGCCTTCAGTAAAAGTGCAAATGCCGTCCAAAAAAGTGCAAACGGAAACATTACCTTATCTATGCTGGAAAATCTATTCTTCTTTCCCCTCCACAAAACATATTCATCTTCTTCCAAATAGGAATTGATAAAATCCATTCCTTCCATGTATTCCATATTCTTCCCCTCGCTTTTTTCCATAAATTCATTATACCATTGTTATATCATATCGTCATTCTTTTTTTATCTTGTAATTCTCTCTATTATATCTTATAATACTTTTAGTTTTATAAGGAGGACTAATAATGGATATCAATTATGAATTATATAAAGTTTTTTACTATGTAGCAACCACATTAAGTTTCTCAGAAGCGTCAAAACAACTCTTCATTTCCCAATCTGCCGTCAGTCAGTCGATTAAGGCTTTGGAAAAAAAATTAGAGCAGACACTTTTTATCCGAAGTACAAAAAAAGTACAATTAACTCCTGAAGGGGAAATTTTACTTCGTCATGTAGAGCCGGCAATGAATTTAATCAAACGCGGAGAGGCTCAGATAATGGATTCTGTGTCTACCGGCGGACAAATCCGCATCGGTGCAAGCGACACTATCTGCCGTTACTTTTTAGTTCCTTATCTGGAAAAATTCCATAAAGACTTTCCAAATATACATATTAAAGTAACAAATCAGACTTCTCTAAAATGTGTCGATTTACTCGAAGCCGGACAGGTTGATTTAATTGTCACCAACTATCCAAATACAAACTTAGGAAATTTAGCGACAGTTAAAAAAATCAAAGAATTTAAAGACGTATTTATTGCAAATAATGATTTCAAAGAATTAAAAGGGAGAAAACTTTCTTTTAAAGAATTATTAAACCACCCTATTCTCATGCTTGACCGCAAGAGTACTACAAGTGAATTTCTGCACAGTCTTTTCCAGCAACAGCAACTTGACCTCGTACCTGAAATCGAATTGAGCAGTAATGACCTTTTAATTGACCTTGCACGTATCGGACTTGGAATTGCATTTATTCCTGACTATTGTGTACCAAAATCAAAAAATCTTTTTGTGGTAGACACAGAATATGAATTGCCGAAACGCCAGTTAGTTGTGGCACATAATGAACATGTACCGACATCTAAGGCTACCTTGGAATTTTTGAAGTATTTTGAATAAACTGTGAAACGGGACGTAGTTTTTTTTAAGTTCACTACGTCCCGTTTTATGTTTTCCCCTGTCCCTTTTCCAGAAATAACCTGTCCCTTTTTCCCTAATAACTCTGTATTTTCATTTTTAAACCACTCTAAAGCCCCAAAATACACCAATTTTCCATGCTCTATTATAAAATATCCAAAAACTTTTCTATCTTACTATAAAACATACGGTTTTTAAGGCTTTTCCTCACTTAATTTCAAAAAGGGACAGGGCAATTGGCAATTTGGAACACAGTGAATTTTAATTCGGGACAGTGTCTTTTTCAAGTTTACTACGTCCCCAAAACTTCTTCATCTCCCCTCCTACACTCTCCAGCGTGCATCTTTTTACATCTGCCCATTCTCTAGGAAAAATTTCCTGACATTGTCGCTGCAAAAATCTTTCATCCAACAACAAAATAACTCCTCTGTCTGTTTCCGTTCGGATTACTCTTCCCGCTGACTGTAACACCTTGTTCATTCCCGGATATAAATATGCATAATCAAATCCTTTTCCATTTTTCTTTTCAAAATATTGCCTTAAAATTTCCCGCTCATAGCAGATTTGTGGCAATCCTGTTCCTACAATAAATGCTCCCACCAGTTTTTCTTCTGTCAAATCAATTCCTTCTGAAAAAATTCCGCCCATAACACAAAGCCCGAGCAAATTTCCTTCCCTTTCTTTTGAAAATTCTTCTAGAAACGCTTCTCTTTTTTGTTCTGTCATCATTTTTCCCTGCAAAAGACAAGTTGTTTCTTCCGTCAGTTTCTGTTCCAGTATTTCATATACATTTTCCATAAATTGATAAGATGGAAAAAAGGCAATGTAATTTCCCCTTTTTACTTTTAAAGTTTCTATAATATAGAAAGCAATTTTTTCATACGTTTGTATATTTCGTTTTGTGTATTTACTGCTCACATCACTTCCTATTAAAATTTCTCTGTTTTTTGTGTCAAAGGGTGAATTGACATAAATAGCATAATTATCTTTTTCTGTGCTAAGTAACTGTTTGTAATAATGTATCGGAAGAAATGTAGCTGAAAAGAAAATCGTACTGTTTCCTTTATCTAAAAAGTTTTGTAAATTTAATGCCGGATTTACACAAAAAAGTTTTAGTTTAAAATTTCCTTCCTCATCTAATTCTGTATAAATCGTATAATTTTCATCTAAAATATCATACACATTTAAAAATGTACGAACGTGAAAATAAAATTCCAATAACTCTTCTTTTACGTCTGTCCTTTCGCATTCTTCCATAAACCGTTCCAGTTCCATTAAAAGATTAGTCATACTGATAGAAAAATGCCCTACCGACTGATGTACCTGATATGTTTCGCACTCCCTTTTTAATTCCAGCAGTTGACGATTGCAAATATCGAGTTTTCTTTCTAATCTTTTATCTAAAAATTTTACAATCCGCTTCGCTTCTAAAAATTCTTCTTTATATATAGTAGCACTATACATTTCTCTTGCTCGTTCAACAAGATTATGTGCTTCATCAATAAGAAATAAATATTCTCCTTTTACTTCATCTGCAAAAAATCGACGTAAATGTGCATTCGGGTCAAAAACATAATTATAATCACAAATAACTGCATCCACCCATAATGCCACATCCAGCGACATTTCAAACGGACAGACCTCATATTTTTTTGCATAGATTTCTATATTTTCTCTGCTCATATCATCTGTTGTCGTAATCATATCGTAAACAGCCTGATTTACCCTATCATAATGCCCTTTTGCATATGGACACCTCTCCGGATTACATTCCTTGTCCTCGCAAAAGCAAATCTTCTCTTTCGCCGTCAATGTAACGACTTTATAATGAAGTCCCTGCTTTTTCAATAATTGAAAAGCTTGTTCGGCAACAGTTCTGGTAATTGTTTTCGCCGTCAGATAAAAAATCTTCTCACCCAATCCTTCTCCCACTGCCTTCACGGAAGGAAATACTGTTGCCATTGTTTTTCCTACTCCTGTCGGAGCTTGAATAAATAATTTCTTTCTCCGCAGTATTGTTTTATATACAGATGTGGCAAGTTCTTTTTGCCCCTTACGATATTCATAAGGAAAGTCTATCTGCTTAATAGACCTGTTTCTTTCCTTTTTCCAATCAATCTGAAATTCAGCCCATTTTTTATATTCTTCAATCAAATTATTGAACCATATCTCTAATTCTTCCAACAGATAATTTTCTTTGAATCGTTTTATCTCTTCCGTTTCCAAATGACAATACGTCATCTGCACAGAAATTTTTTCCAATTTTTTCTGTCTTCCATAGATGTATGCATAACATTTTGCCTGCGCAAGATGAACCGTTATCGGTTTTTCCACCTGCTCTAAATCACGAAAAACACCTTTTATTTCGTCAATTGTAATTTCTTCCTCCTCCACGATTCCATCAGCACGTCCTTCTACCTGCAAATCATAATTCTCTTCATACAGCACCATTTTCAAAGGAACTTCCGCATGGTAAGACGAACCCATTTGTCTTTGGATTTTACGATGCATTTTACTGCCCAGTTGCATAGCTTCTTTATCGGCAGTTCTCGATATACGATTGTCTATATCCCCTTCCCGCAAAATAAACTCTACAAGATTTCTCACGGAAATTTTTATCAATTCCTTATCCATAATATCCTCTTTTTAACTCTTTATACATATTATATCATAAACCAAAAGAGGAGAGAACAAAAGTTCTCTCCTCTCAGACTGTAGACAAAGTTGGTGTTGGGGATTATTCCCAGCACCAACTTTTTG
>Bissell_p2__coassemble_1170_pt1 | contig 13685 bp, 4 predicted proteins | sample Bissell_p2__metabat2_high_PE_001 | metagenome-assembled genome bin Bissell_p2 | reverse complement strand
TGGGAGATTCGTATTTTAAGATTTAGAGCCTAAAAATCGGTATTAACCGATAGCCTCTTTTTTATCGTCTTTTTGGCATTTCCCATGCATTGTGATCCGTATGTAAAAGCATATGTGCTTTATGGGATAATGGTTTTTCCATAAAGTCTTCATATAATTTTAAAACGTCTTGATTTTCATGAGAAAAACGGATTTTCGCATTTTTATCCAGATAGTATAAGTTTTCACCACGAACATGAGCGAGTTCTTCACCGTCATGAATTGGCTGACCGCCACCGCCTACACAGCCACCCGGACACGCCATAACTTCTACGAAATCATAGTGAACGTCACCATGCTCAATGGCGTCTATCAGTTTGCGAGTATTTCCTAAACCGCTTACAACGGCAGTCTGAATTTTAGCATCGCCGATAGTAAATTCGGCGGAAATAACACCTTGATTGAATTTTTCGCTTCGTACTACGGAGAACGCATCTGCATCAGGGTTTTTTCCCATAAGAAGATAGTATGCAGAACGTAAAGCCGCTTCCATAACTCCTCCGGTTGCACCGAAAATAACACCGGCACCGCTGCCGTCCTGCATCAGACGATCGCATTCTGCATCGACTAATGTGGATGGCTGAATGTGTGAAGAGCGAATCATTCTAGTTAATTCTCTTGTTGTCAGAACAATATCTACATCATGTCCTGCGTATTCTTCATAGTACAATTCCATGTTACTTTCACCTTTTTTCGCTACACAAGGCATAATGGAAACTGTACATATATTTTCAGGATTTACTCCGATAGATTTAGCAAAATACGTTTTCATTACCGTACCGAACATCTGTTGAGGAGATTTTGCGGTAGATAACTGTGGAACTAAATAAGGATATTGGGATTTGATAAAACGAATCCAACCCGGACAGCAGGAAGTGAACATCGGTCTTGATTTTAGTTCTCCTGAAAGGAAACGTTCTAAAAATTCATTTCCTTCTTCCATAATTGTGAGGTCGGCTGAAAATGTTGTATCAAAAACATAGTCAAATCCCATTTGTCTGAGAGCATCCACGATTTTTCCGATAGTTGCTTCTTCGCGGCTAAGTCCTAAAGCCTCGCCCCATGCGGCACGAACGGCAGGAGCAACTTGCACAACTGTAATTTTATCTTTGTTGTCGATAGCTTCCCATACTTTATCTGTGTCATCGCGTTCACGCAAAGCGCCTACCGGGCAGTGAGTGATACACTGTCCGCAGAGAGAACAGTCAGCCTCCTCGATTTTACGGTTTTTAGAAACATGTACGGTTGTACGAGAACCTGTACTTTCCAAATCCCATACATGAAGATTTTGCACTTTATCACAAACCTGTACACAGCGCATACATTTGATACATTTTGCGGAGTCACGGATAAGAGGAAAGTCTTTGTTCCATTCTATATTTTCCAAACGCTGTTTAAATGGAATATCAATAATATTTAAGTCATTGGCGATTGTCTGGAGTGTACAATTTCCGCTTCTTGCACAGATTGCACATTGACAATCGTGTTGAGAGAGAAGAAATTCTACGGTTTTTTTACGGTTCATGCGGACCTTCGGACTATTTGTGTAAATAACCATTCCTTCTTCCACTACATTGTTACAGGAAGGAATGAGGCGTTCTTTTCCGACAAGTTCAATAACACATACACGACAGGCGCCTATTTCATTTAAACCTTTTAAGTAGCATAATCTGGGGATAGCGATTCCGTTCTGCTCTGCGGCTTCTAGAATAGTAGTACCTTCAGGCACGGAAATTTGTCTGTTGTCAATTGTTAAATTTACCATAATTTCTCTCTACCTCCTTTAAATATGCCAAAGCCAAAGTGGTCACAACGCAGACAGCGTGATGCTTCCTGTTTTGCCTCCGCCTCGCTCATACAGTTTTCCACGCCTTCAAAGTCGTGGATACGCTGACAGACTTCACGTTCGGTCATATTTACTCTTCCACAAGGAGTTCTGTCATCTAAGTTAGGCTCAGGGATTTCTACATCACAGGAAATAATATGATTAAATCCTAAATATTCATCAATATTTGCTGCAATAACTTTTGCCGCAGCGATTGCCTTGATAACGGATGCAGGTCCTGTAGCACAGTCACCGCCTGCAAATACTCCCGGAATATCATCGAAACCGCCGTATTTTTCAGACATAATTCTTCCGCGTTTTACAGGAACGCCGGCCTCTTCAAAATGCTGAAATTCAATATCCTGTCCGATGGCAACGATAAGTGTTGTACATGGAATATAAATATCTTCTTCACCCGTAGGTTTTACGCTTGCACGTCCGTCTTTAATTTTGCTGATCATTTGTGGGGTAACATACAGTCCTTTTACATGACCGTTTTCGTCCACATCAATTTTGGAAGGGGCTTTTAATGTCTGTACTTCAATTCCCTCTGCAACAGCGCCTTCGATTTCGTCAGGAAGGGCAGTCATATCAGCGATACGTCTTCTATAAACAATACTTACTTTCTTTGCACCTAAACGAACAGCAGTGCGGACGGCGTCCATGGAAACGTTTCCACCGCCGATAACGGCAACTTCCTGTCCTGTTAAGTCAGGATTTTGATTTTTGCCTACATCACGCAAAAATTGTACGGCAGAAAGAACCCCTTCAGCGTGTTCGCCTTCGATGCCGAGTTTTTTATCTGTACTTGCACCGATTGTAATTAATACGGCATCATATTCGGCACGAAGACTTTGGATTGTAATGTCTTTTCCAATTCGCAATCCGTATTTTACTTCAATTCCGGTCTGTAAAATTGCATTAATATCATCATCCAAACGCTCTTTTGGAAGACGGTAGTTTGGTATACCGTAGCGAAGCATTCCGCCCAGTTTTGGAAGCATTTCATATACGGTTACCTGATGTCCCATTAATTGTAAATAGTAGGCGCTGCTCAGTCCGCCCGGACCTCCGCCCACAACGGCAATACGTTTTCCGGTGGATTCGGCACATTTTGGCGGCGGAACTTTTCCTGCATAATCTGCCGCAAAGCGTTTTAATCCACGAATATTTATGGCATCGTCCACCATATTTCTACGGCATCGTGCTTCGCAAGGATGTTCGCAGATGAAACCGCAGGTTGTAGGGAACGGATTATCTTTTCGGATTAAACGGATGGCATCTTCGTATCGGCCTTCTCCGACAAGAGCGATATATCCAGGAATATCTACTTTTGCAGGGCAGAGAGAAACACAAGGCACAGGCTGATTATATGTACAGGTACAGCGACCTTCACGAATATGTTCCTCGAAATCTTCGCGATAGCCGATAAGAGCCTTATATACCATATGTGCTGCTTCATATCCGATCGCACAGTCGGAAGACTGCATAATTGATAATGCGCTGTCCTCCATTAAATCAAGTGTATCTAAAGTTGCATTTCCGTTCAATACATCTGTAAGTAAATTCTTCAATTGCCAAAGACCAACACGGCATGGCACACACTTTCCACAAGTCTGTGCGTGACAAAGTTCAAGGAATGCCCTTGCCATATCTACAGGACATAATCCCGGAGGACTTGCCTCAATCCTTCGTTCCAAATCTTTATAGAGTCCTTCTACAACGACCTGTGCTTTGTTGGGTGTAGCAATTTCCAGTCTGCTCATACAATCACCTCTCAATAGAATTTAATTTATAATCTTTATTGTAATATATAACAATAAAATCTTCAATAAAAGTTAAAATATAGCCAAAGTTTACAATGGAGAAAATTGAAGTTTTTTAATAAAACATTATAGTAGTTAATTTATCACAGAAAAATAAATGAAAAACTTTGATAGTAGTGCAGATTATGGTATAATACACGCAGAGCGTGTATTACACCTTGCACGGAATACTTTGAAATAAATTTAAGGACAAAGGAGAATAGAAGAGTGAAAGCGAAATTAATTGAACAGTTTAAAGAAATATTCGGAACAGACGAAGATGTGAGAGCATATTTTGCGCCGGGGAGAGTAAACTTAATTGGTGAACATACAGACTATAACGGAGGACACGTATTCCCATGTGCACTTACAATAGGTACATATGCGATTGTAAGAAAGAGAACAGATAATATCTTAAGATTTTATTCAGCAAACTTTTCTTCACTGGGAATTATTGAATCGAATTTGAATGATTTAGTTCCTTCAGAGGCGGCAGGATGGACAAATTATCCAAAGGGAGTTATGTGGGCGTTTGAAAAGAGAGGATACAAATTGACAAACGGTATGGACATTTTGATTTACGGAAATATTCCAAACGGTTCAGGACTTTCTTCATCTGCATCTTTGGAAGTGTTGACAGGAGTTCTGTTAAAAGATTTGTTCGGATTTGACGTTTCTATGGTAGATATTGCATTAATAGGACAGTATTCAGAAAATAATTTCAATGGATGTAACTGTGGCATTATGGATCAGTTTGCAAGTGCAATGGGAAAAAAAGATAATGCAATTTTCTTGGATACAAATACGCTTCATTATGAATATGCACCGGTTGTACTGGAAGATGCCAAAATCGTTATCGTCAACAGTAAAGTAAAACATAGCCTTGTAGACTCTGCATATAATGACAGAAGAAATGAATGTGAAACAGCCTTAAAAGAATTGCAGGAAGTGGTAGACATTAAAACATTGGGAGATTTATCTGAAGAAGAATTTGAAGCGCACAAAGATGCAATCAAATCTCCTATCAGACAGAAACGTGCAAAACACGCCGTATATGAAAACCAGAGAACAATTAAAGCGGTAGAGGCGCTAAAGGCAAATGAAATCGAAACATTTGGAAAATTAATGAATGCGTCACACACTTCTTTGAGAGATGATTATGAAGTATCTTGTGAAGAAATTGATATTTTAGTAAATCTTGCATGGGAAACAGAAGGAGTAATCGGCTCAAGAATTACCGGAGGCGGATTTGGCGGCTGCACAGTTAGCATTGTAAAAAATGATGCGGTAGATAATTTTATTGAAACAATCGGTCAGAAATATGAAGAAAAAGTAGGACATAAAGCAGAATTTTATGTAGTGGACATCGGAGATGGAGCTGGAGTATTGGCATAAAATCGAAATTGTGGAGGAAATCATGTTAAGTAAAAGTATTAAAAAACTGGTAGAATATGGTGTGGAAACAGGGTTAACACCTGAGTGCGAACGCATTTATACAACAAATTTATTGTTGGAATTATTCAAGGAAGACGAATATGAGGATGTTTCCATTGAAGGCGAAGAATTAAATTTGGAAGAAATTTTAAAAGAATTGTTAGATGAGGCGTGTGCAAGAGGAATTATCGAGGACAGTATTGTATATCGCGATTTATTTGATACAAAAATGATGAACTGTCTTGTTCCACGTCCGGCACAGGTACAGGAAACTTTCGCAAAGAAATACGAAATTTCTCCGAAGGAAGCTACAGATTATTACTATAAATTAAGTCAGGACAGCGATTATATCCGTCGTTACCGTGTATGCAAGGACAGAAAATGGAAAGTAGACAGTCCATACGGAGAGATTGATATTACAATTAATCTTTCCAAACCGGAAAAAGATCCAAAGGCAATCGCAGCGGCGAAAAACAGTAAAGCAAGCAGCTATCCGAAATGTCAACTTTGCGTGGAAAATGAAGGATATGCCGGAAGAGTAAATCATCCTGCCCGCGAAAATCACCGTATTATGCCGATTACCGTTAACGACAGTGCATGGGGATTTCAGTATTCTCCATATGTATATTACAACGAACACTGTATCGTATTTAACGGGCAGCATACGCCGATGAAAATCGAAAAACAAACATTTATCAAATTGTTTGATTTTGTAAAATTATTCCCTCATTATTTCTTGGGTTCTAATGCGGATTTGGCTATTGTAGGTGGTTCTATTTTAAGTCACGACCATTTCCAAGGTGGAAATTATACTTTTGCGATGGCAAAAGCGCCGATGGAAGAAACGTTTACAGTAGACGGTTTTGAAGATGTGGAAGCGGGAATTGTACATTGGCCATTATCAGTTATCCGCTTAAGAGGAAAAGAAGAAACAAGATTAATTGAGTTAGGTGCACATATTTTAGATAAGTGGAGAGGATACACAGATGAAGACGCATTTATTTATGCGGAAACAGACGGAGAGCCACATAACACAATTACACCGATTGCAAGAAAAGTCGGAGATACATATGAATTAGATTTGGCACTTAGAAACAATATTACGACAGAAGAGCATCCGCTCGGTGTATATCATCCACACGCTCAATGGCATAATATTAAAAAAGAAAATATCGGACTGATTGAGGTAATGGGGCTGGCAGTTCTTCCGGCAAGATTAAAAGAAGAAATGGAAATCCTTGCCGATTACATCGTTGAAGGAAAAGATATCAGTTCAAATGAAAAAATTGAAAAACATAAAACATGGGTAGACACATTCCTTCCAAAATATCCTGAAATAACAAAAGAAAATATTATGGATATTTTGCAGGAAGAAGTTGGAATTGTATTTACACACGTACTGGAAGATGCGGGTGTGTACAAATGCAATGAAGAAGGAAGAAAAGCATTCAGAAAATTCATTTCCGTGTTATAAAACTCAATTGGGGACGTAGTAAAATTAAGAAATACTACGTCCCCAATTGAGTTTTACCCCGTCCCTTTTTTACCTGTCTTATTTTTCTCACTGAAAATATTAAAAAATCATACCTTTTTCCTAAAAAAATATACTGAAAACATAAAAAAGTCGGTTTATAATATAAATAGATGCGATTTGTAAAATTATGGAAAAGGAGGAAAACGTATGAAGAAGAAACGGATTATTACCCTTCTATTGACGGCAGCAGTGATTGGAACGAGTGTCCCATATGGGTCATTGACCGTCCGGGCAAAAGAGCCATTAGCACCGGCGGAAGAAATCAAAGCAGACGTGAACAAGACAAAATTTACACACAAAGAATGGACGGGAAAAGACTACAAAGATGTTGATGGGAAAAAAGTAAAAGCAGAAGATGTATTCGGAATTAACAGGGAAGATGCAGGAGTCAGTATCATTCCTTATCAAAATTCGGCATCTGCAGCAGGTGCGGTCTGGGACTACAATGCGAGAGAAAACTCAGAGTATTTCCAATTGCTTACAGGCAAAAATCAAAAATGGGATTTGACTGTTGTGCAAAATCAGGAACAGGCGCAGAAATTCATGGGTGAAAACGGTTTCATGACAAAAGATTATCAGAAAAAAACTGAAGATGGATGGAAATCAGTTGAATTACCAAAGAGTTGGACGAGGGATGACTTTGACTTTTCAATTTATACAAACGTATTGATGCCATGGCAGGCTAAATACGATCCTATTGTACTTGCACCGAATGCTCCGACTAATTACAATCCGGTAGGCCTTTATCGCAAAACATTTACGGTAGATAACAAAATGTTAAATGACGGGCGAAGAGTGTACTTGAATTTTGCCGGAGTTGAATCAGCATATTATGTATATGTAAACGGTAAAGAAGTAGGTTACAGTGAGGACAGTTATAGCCCTCATCACTTTGACGTAACGGATTATTTAAAGGAAGGCGAAAATATTTTAGCCGTTAAAGTACATAAATTCTGTGATGGTACATGGTTTGAAGATCAGGATATGATTTATGACGGCGGTATTTTCCGTGATGTATATTTGACAAGCGCACCGCTTATGCAGATTAAAGATTATACGGTTCGTACAGATTTAGATTCTTCTTATAAGAATGCAACACTTGAAATTTCAGCGGACGTAAGAAACCTTTCGGATGCAGCACAGAGCGGATATAAAATTCAGGCAAAAGCATTGGATAAAAACGGAAATGATATTTTGGGAAATGTTTCTGTTCCGGTGGAAGAAGTTGTATCAACAAAGACAAAAACAGTAAAATTGAAAACAAAGGTAGCAAATCCAAAACTTTGGTCAGCAGAGAATCCGAATTTGTATGCACTTGTTTTAACACTTGTAGATGAAAGTGGAAAAGAGGTAGAAACAGTTTCTACACAACTTGGTTTCCGAGAAATTGAATTTACACGCACAGAAGTAGACAAAAACTATAATGTGACAACAAAGAAATGGGATCCTATTAAGGTTAATGGAGAACGTCTTTTAATGAAAGGTGCAAACCGTCATGATACAGACCCATTTTATGGAAAAGCAGTTCCGCAGGAAACAATGCGTGAAGATGTTAAGTTAATGAAACAGAATAACTTAAACGCAGTGAGAACATCTCATTATAGTAATGATGATTATTTTTACTGGTTATGTAACTCTTATGGATTGTATATGATTGGTGAAACAAACTTGGAAAGCCATGATTTAATGCACAACAATCCTGCGAAAGCGTTGTTCTATGAATTGACTATGGACAGAACAGAAACGGCATATAAACGTTTAAAGAATAATCCTGCAATTGTTATTTGGTCAATTGGTAATGAGATGGTATATACGTCAGATCCTAACACTTCTAACGGAATGTTTAGAGATATGATTTGGTATTTCAAAAATAATGACCCGACAAGACCGGTACATAGTGAGGGGCAGAATGATAAAATGGGAACTGATATGGGAAGTAATATGTATCCGGATGTTCCTACAACACAGAGCAGAGCGGGAGAAGGAAAGATTCCGTATGTACTTTGTGAATATGCACATGGAATGGGAAACTCTATCGGTAACCTGAAAGAATACTGGGATGCTATCCGAAGTGCCGATAATATGCTCGGAGCATTTGTTTGGGACTGGGTAGATCAATCTAGAGCAGTTGATTTAGATAAACTAGGTTATGAATACGGTGTGACGGATAAAACAGGTGTATCAGGAAATGCAGTCGGTAAAGAAGAAAACTGGATCGATAATGCCGGAGAAGGAAGTATGAACGGCGGAAAATCATTCAATGGATATACGATTATGGCAGAAAATGATAAATATAATGCAGCGTTATCCGGAACAGGTAAATCATTTACATTTGAAACGATTGTAAAACCTGCATCATCATCTCAGAACAGTGTATTCTTATCGAAAGGAGATACACAGGTTGCGTTGAAGACGCAGAGTTCAGGAAACGGTTTGGAATTTTTCGTCTATGCGGATAATAACTGGAAGAGCGTTTCTTGTGCTTTCCCTGAAAATTGGGAAAACCAGTGGCATCAGGTAGCCGGCGTGTATGATAAAGGTAAGATTAGTATTTATGTGGATGGTAAACAACTTGCAACAAATAATGTAGCAGATAAAATTGCAGCGGGAAGCAGTCCTGTAGGTGTAGGATATGACAGTGAACACGGACGTAAAGTGGATGGTCAGATTTCTATAGCAAGAATTTATAGCAAGGCGCTTACAGCAGAAGAGTTAAAGGCTCAAAATTCCACAACACCAGCAATTCCATCAAATGACAAGAGTATATTATTGTGGTTAGATTATGCAGATGAGCATACAAAAGTACACGCAGGTAAATGGGATTATTACGCAACAGAAAATGCACACACAAATTTATATGCAGATGAAATTAAAGGTAAATTCTATGGATACGGCGGAGATTGGGGAGATTTCCCAAATGATAACAGTTTCTGTGAAAACGGTTTAATCAGTCCGGACAGAAATCCTCAGCCGGAATTAATGGAAGTAAAATATCAGTATCAGAATTTCTGGATGAGTGCAGAAGTTGCCGACTTAGATGCACGTCAGGTAAAAGTATATAATGAAAGTAATTTCAAAAACTTAAATGAATATGATGTGACATGGCAGTTAATGGAAAATGGTAAAGAAATTCAGTCAGGAAAGGTAGAAAATCCTGATGTCGCTCCTCAGACAACCGGAAAAATTAAAGTACCGTTTACTATGCCAAAAGAAATTCCGGCAGGAAGCGAATATTATTTGAATATTTCCGTAAGTCTGAAAGAAGATACGGAGTGGGCTAAAAAGGGTGCTGAAATGTCATGGGCACAGATAGCAGTACCGGTTACTGTAGAACAGGCAGTACCACAGGTAAGTGATAAAGATGTAACAGTAAATGAAACAGACAAAGCCTTTGAAGTAAAAGGTGAAAAGTTTGCATTTTCTATTGATAAAGCAACAGGTACAATGAAAAACTACACATATAATGGTGAAACTTTAGTACAGCAAGGACCTGTTCCAAACTTCTGGAGAGGACTTGTAGAAAATGATAAAAAATCATTTGATAGTAGATGGAAAAATGCAGCAAAAAATATTAATGTAAAATCTGTAGAAGCAACGAAAAATGAAGCAGGACAGAATGTCATTACGGCAAATATGGTATTCCCAGCTGCGAACCTGACAAAAGAAACGATTGTGTATACAATCAATGGAAATGGGGAAGTTTCTATCAAGATGTCCGTAGATGCAACAAATAAAGTTATGGGTGGATTTATTCGCGTTGGTTCTATGATGACTCTTCCGGAAGGATTTGAAGATGTAACATGGTATGGAAACGGACCTGTAGAAACATTTAACGATAGAAAAACAAATGCAAGACAGGGTATCTACACAAGTACGGTATCAGATTTCTTCTATCCATACTTAAAAGTAGATGATACAGGAAACCTTACAGATGTGAAATGGATTTCAGTTAAGAGTGATAACAGTAACACGGCGCTTTTGATTTCTGCAAAAGATAAAGTAGAGGCAAGTGCACTTCACTTTACACCAGATGATTTGAACGCAGTTACACACGTTTACGGATTAACTCCGAGAAAAGAAACAATTTTAAGCGTAAACTACGGCTCACTTGGAACGGGTGGAGCAACTTGTGGACCTGGACCTTTAGCACAGTATCAGTTACCGTCAAGCAAAGTATATGAGTGGGAATTTACAATGATTCCAGCAGATAAAAATGCAAATGCAGAAACATTAGGTAACATGGCAAAATCTTATCATGAGGTTTCTTCTTTCAACAGAGAAGACTATGATAAAGAGTATGCTCAGTCTTTAATTGAACGTATTGATTCTTTTGTTGTATATGATTACAGCCAGTTAGAAGAAGTAGAAGAATTACAGGCTGCTGTAAATGCAATGACAAAAGAACAGGCTGCCATTGTAAATAAGGATAAAGACAGAAGCAAATTAGTAGAAGGATATGTAAAAGAAGTAAAAGCATTAGAGAACAAAGAAACGTACATTCAGGATTCAAGTAAAAATGCTTTAGAAATTCCATACGAATCTTCTGCAAAATTTGAAAAGAACGGTGAAACTGTTGTGATGAACGGAAAACTTGCAGTTCCGTTTAACGAAGTATTGAATCCTGTTTTGGAAGGAAATAAATCCTTTACAGTAGAAGCAAAAGTAACTCCTACAGGCTCATTAGATTATAATATGTTTGCAGGAAAAGGCGACGAGGCATTCGCACTTCGTTCAAGAACAGACAGTTACATTGATTTCCATATTTATGCAGGTGGAAAATGGAGAAGCATTGAATATAAGATGACTTCTGAACAGAAAGCAAACTGGTTTGGAAAGGAACATCAGATTGTAGGTGTATATGACGATGAAAATCATAAAATCCGATTATATGCAGACGGAGAATTAATGCAGGAGAAAAACACGGGTACACAGGAAGGTGTTGCACATTCTGATTATGATTTCACAATTGGAGGATGTCCTTCAACAAACAGAGCATCAGCAGCAGATTTTTCGTCTGTCCGTGTATATGAGAAAGCATTAACGACAGAAGAAGTTGCGGCACAAAACAGTGATAAACCTGCCATTGAGGCAAAAGATGAAAATGTAGCACTCTGGGTAGATATGAAAGATATTAAACACAGAGATAAAGAAAACATTTATAAAGTAACAATCGACCCTTCAAAAGCAGCAATTGAAGTTGGCAACTCAAAAGAATTTACACTTGTACCGGATAATGCAAATGCAAAATTGACAAGCGTAAAATGGTCTGTTTTAGATGCTGATGGATTTAATGCAGAAGGTATTGAAGTACAGTATAGTGCGGAAGATTACACAAAAGCAACGCTAGTTGTTTCTGAAAATGCGGAAGCAGGAAATTATGTATTGAAGGCGGAAAACGTAAATGGTAAAGAAGAATTGACGGCAGAGGCTCAGATTACCGTTACGGCAAGACCTGAACAGGAAGAACAGACAATTTTTGACTTAAGTAAAAATAAATTAGACACAGTTCTTCCGAATACAGCACAGTTTACAAAAGGCGAGAAAACAGAAGCAGGTGCTTTAAAAGGCTATTTCTCTGTAGATGATAAGAATAAAGTGGTAAATAATGTTATTTCAGGAAATAATGCATTTACCGTATCATCAAGAGTATATGTTCCGGCATCTGTAAAATCTGCAGACACAGGTGTATGGGATCAGACGAACCCACATGAAAAACATAATATGATTGCAAGTATGGGTGACAATAGTTTTGCTTACCGTATCTATTACGATAGAAACAGAAATGATGTTCATATTGATGCATTCATCAGTAATGGAACATCGTGGTTACAGGCAACAACAGAACAACTTTCAAATGATTTCTTTGATAAATGGCATACATTATCAGCATCCTATGACGGAAAGACATTGAAAGTTTATGTTGACAATGAAGTGACAGAAAAAGCAGGAACAATGTCTGTTCATAAGAGTGAAAATACATTCTCTGTAGGATATGAACCTCAGAAGGTCGGAAGACAGTCTGAACTTACTTTTGAACAGGTAAGAGTATTTAATCAGGTATTAAATGCAGAACAGTTAAATAAAGCAACAGATCCTAAAGCAGAAAATGTTGTACTTTGGCTTGACTTTGAGGCAGAAGAAGATAATTCAGCAACAGAGGCAGACAAACAAAATTTACAGTATTTAGTTGATGCATGTGAAAAACTGCAAAAAAACAATTATTTCAACAAAGGTTGGAATGAAATGGAAACAGCATTAAATCATGCAAAAGATGTATTAAAGAAAGCGGTTCCTACAAAAGAGGAAGTACAGAACGCTTACAATACATTGAAAGATGCTAAAGATAAACTTGTATTTATAGGTGATTTAAAATCAGCGGTTGAAAAAGCCGATGAAATTGCAGTGAATAAAGATACTTATACAAAGAAATCTTATGAAGTATTTGAAAAAGCATTAAAAGCAGCGAAAGAAGTTCTTGCTAATGAGGATGCAACTCAGGAAGCGGTAAATAATGCAAAAGTTGTACTTTTAGACACACAGGGGAAACTTTTGAAAAAAGCGGATGTAAAAGTATTAGAAGATGCGATTAGTAAAGCAGAAGATGTAAAAGAAGAAAATGTAACTCCATCTTCATGGGAAAGAGTACAGGCAGCAAAGACAGCAGCAGAGAATGTACTTAAAGCATTTGAAAAAGATGATGAGAGCGTAACACAAGAACAGATTGACAGTGCAGCAAAAGCATTGAATGATGCAATAGCTTCTGTACAAAATCGTGCAGATTTCAGTAAATTACAGGAAGCGATAGACCGTATTGAAAAATTAGACTTAGACGGTTATACAAAAGATAGTGTAAATGTACTAAAAGAAGCACTAAAAGAAGCGAAAGAAGTTCTTGAGAATAAGGAGTCAACTCAGCAGGCAGTGGAAGAAGTATTGACAAAACTTCTTGCAGCAGAAGAGGCATTGACGAAAGTAGAACCAGAAGACCCGAACAAACCGGTAGGACCGGAAAATCCAAATAAACCGGTAGGACCGGAAAATCCAAATA
>Bissell_p2__coassemble_967_pt1 | contig 16402 bp, 14 predicted proteins | sample Bissell_p2__metabat2_high_PE_001 | metagenome-assembled genome bin Bissell_p2 | reverse complement strand
CTTGTCTATAATATCATCCCCTCCTGCATATGTCAACATCTTTTTTCATTTTTTTAATTCTTTTTAGCATATGACATAAACAAAAATCTCTTATCATTCACACAAAAAGGAAGAGTCCTATCTGACCCTTCCTTTTATCGCACCTTACTGCATATTAATTTTTCTTCTTATACTTTAACGCCACTAAACTTCCCGTTGCAATTGTCATCATTATTAGCCAAATCATCACTTGTGCTGTGTCAGCTGTCTTTGGATTTGATGTTACATTTCCACTGCTTTCCGGTTTGATAATATTTTGCAACTTGTCGATTTCTTCTAAATTCTTTTGAACCTGCTCCACTTTTATCTTTAATAGTTTCAGTTCTTCTTCTGTATAATTTCCTTTATATAGTTTTTCTGCCATCTCTAAATCTTTTTTCGCATTTTCAAGTAATTTTTTATCCGCAACTTTTACATTATCCACATTGATTCGGTCTGCTTTGTTGATATTTTCAGTTTCTAAGGCTGATTTTGCCAGAGCAACCCTTTCTGAAAGCACTTTAATATGTCCCGCAATCTTATTTACTCTACTTTTCTGTTCTTCAGTTATATTAGGATTTGCCATTAATTCTTTTCCTTTTGCGTTTAACTGTTGAAGTTTTTCCATATCTGAAGATTTTATTGTTTCTATTTTATATAATTGCACCTCTTTTTCTAACCGTGCAACCTCTTCAACAAGATATGTTCCAACCGGCTGTTCTATTGCCCTTACTTTTGTATCTAACTCCAGTTTCAATCCCTGTGCATCTCTTCTGTCACGCAATGCCTGAATTGCACTCAAATTATCTACCGGCGCATCATCAGTAGGAACAAGAGGTTTTAAATCTTTAAATACAGAGCCATCTAAAGTTGCACAATATTCATTTACACAAACCGGATATTTCTTCTCTGTATCATAAACAGAAATTTCTTCTCCACTGTCCGTTATCATAGAAGTTACTTTTATTTTACCGTCTGCTTTTTCATAAGTAACTGTAATTCCTGAAAACTGGTCGCCAAAATTAGAACTTTCTTTTGTTCCCAACAAGGCATTTTCTAATTGTTGTGCCATTTGCTTTCCTGTTATTTCATAAGTATAAATTCTATTTCCAAACGGTGTGATTGTATAAATATCCGCTACTGTAACCTCTCTTGTTGCCATTCCTTCTTCCAGCAAAATATCTGTACGAATTCCGCCACTGTTCGTAAATGCTGCAACCGTATTTTGCTCTTTTGTTGCATCCAGCATCAATCCTGCCAGCCAGTTTCCTGCTATGGAAGTTGTTGTTCCTTCCTGAATAGGCGATTTTGTAATATTTTTGTCTACTGTACAAAGAACTTCATACATTTCGTCTTTCACTTCATCCCATGCTGCCTGACTGATTTTTGTAATTTCTTTATCCAAATGTGGATTATTTCCGTTCTGATAATACAAGTTTTGTACGTTTTCTTTCGCTGTCGTATCCACATAACTTGGTTCTACTACTTCTACATCATTATTTTCAGGATTAATCTTTACTTCCGCCGATGCATAACCATATGCTTTGGAATTTCCTTGAATATAATCAATTCCATTTTCTGCCGTTCCTACATTTTTCTTATGGGAATGTCCTCCCAAAACCAAATCCACCACTTCCGGATTCATCGCTTTCGCAATCGGTTCAGGTTCACCGTGTGCTAAAACCATAACAACATCCGCTTTTGTTTTTTCTTTTACTTCTTTTGTTTTCTCGCTAAGTTTATTTAAATCTGCATCTATTTTATATGGTGCTATTTGAGAAGCCTTTATATCATTCGTATAGTCTTCTACATATCCGACAATTGCTATATCGTAATCACCTTTTTTTACTACGGTATAATCCTGTGTAAATGGAACTCTCTGTCCGTTTTGCTTATAATAAATATTACCTGCCAGCACAGGAATATTAGGATCTCCCTTGTAACTTCCTATTTCATAAGGTGCTATCGTCCCCTGCTCATCTGCTGCGTATTTTTGAACATCCCAGTCAAATTCATGATTTCCGAGAGCAACTGCATCATATTGCATTTTATCATAAGCCGCACGCATCGGCGCTCCAAAAGTTAAGTTAGAATGCGGTGTACTCTGATAAATATCTCCGCCGTCCAGTAAAAGTACCCCTTCATATTCTTTATTTTTCCTTGCATCATTAACAATTTTTGCAATATATGCAAGTCTGTATTGAAAAGTTTCTTCCTCATATGTTGAAACATCTGTAATATATCCGTGAACATCTGTTGTTTCAAATACTTTAATCGTGTCCCAGTTTGCATATGGGTCATTATTTTCCGCCTGCACCTGAGGAACATTAACGAGCAGCATCGCCATAACCATCAAAAATGATAATAATGTTTTCTGTTTTCTTTTCATTATTTTTTCCTTTCTTTTTTCATGCATTTAGCCAGTTACACCTGCACACATAATATTTCTCCCTCTATAGCCACCTTTCTTTTCTTATTTGTGTGTTCTATTTATCCTTACCGCTCTCTTTTTCTGTATTATACTATGTTTTTACAAAAAATGTAAACATAATTCTTGTTCAAAAAAAGAACACCAAAATCCTCTGTATCTTAGAAAATTTTGGCGTTCTTCTATCATTAATGAGGTTTAAATCCTTCTCCTCGCACTTCATTTGATTCCATTGTTATTAAAAAGGCATTTTCATCTACCTCTTTGACCGCTTTTTGTACCATATGCATTTCCTTATTACTACAAGCACACATTACAACTAATTTTTCTTCGCCCGAATAACTTCCTACACCGCGCAAAAATGTCGAACCTCTCTGTGTAAGTTCATCAATCCGTTTCGCAACCTCATGTCCGTGGTCTGTGACAACTAACGTCATTTTTCCTGCATCAATACCATACATAACCTTATCTACAACAACAGAAAGAATGTATGTCAAAATCAATCCATAAATAATACTGTCCACATCTCCAAAAAGAAGTCCTCCGAGTCCGACAATAATCACATCTGTAAGGAATGTGATTTTTCCGATAGATAAGTGCGGTCTTAACGCACGAACTGACATGATAATAAAATCCGCTCCCCCTGTAGATGTATTTCTCATATAAATCATAGCGTAACCTAATCCCGAAAATACTCCTACACATATAGCCGAAAGCATCCTATCCCCTGAATATACTGGAAGCATAGGCGCTACATAGTCCATAAGAGGCCATGCAATAATCATTGTTTTAAGGGAACGAAGAAGAAATCCTCTTCCCAGTAATTTGTAACACATAATAACAATCGGAATATTTAATATAATTGTCATTGTACCGATTGGTAAGCCGAATAAATGATAAAAAATCATAGCAATTCCTGAAATTCCTGCAACAGGAAATCCTGAATTAGCCGCAAAATTATATACTCCAATAGCAATCAAAAGATTTCCTACAATATCTACCAAAATGTCAATCGCAAACTCTTTTACTTTGTTTTTTTCCATACTCTCTTCCTCTCTTATTTTTGTTTATTTTATCCCTAAACCGAAAAAAGAGCAAAGCAAATTATAATAGTATAATTCGCAATCGCTCTTTTTCAATTATAGTATATTCTTCCTTGAATTAAATGTCAATATTTTTCTCTTCCTTGAAATGTAAAATCATCTCATTTGTAAGGCTTATATTTCTTTCCGTTATCGGAATATTTTCACGTTCAAACCATTCCGCCAAAGCCAATTCTTCTCTATCCAAAGTAATTTTATCTTCTCCATCCAAATCCGCAAAAAATCCCAACAACAAAGTATCCGTAAAAGACCACGGCTGACTTTTATAAAATCGAATATTTTTCACCTTCAGACCTACTTCTTCCATAACTTCCCGCCTGACTGTTTCCTCAATTGTTTCTCCTATTTCTGCATACCCTGCAATCAGAGCATATTTTTTATATTCTCTATCCGCATATTTTGACAGCAAAAGCCTGTTCCCATCTGTCACTCCAACGATAACCGCAGGAGAAATTTTCGGATATTCCATTTGTCCGCAATTTTCACATTTCAGCATTCTTTCCTTATTATCTTTAACCATCTTCTTTCCACATCTTCCACAAAATCTGTGCGATTGATACCAGCGGTGCAACTGATATCCGGTAATTCCTGCAAAAGCGAGGTATTGCGGTTTCAGTTTGCGAAACATCTCCGTATCTTTCCAGCAATACCCTTCAATTTCTCCGCTTAAATTTTCCGCCAGATAAAAAGAGCAATTGTCAATCGAAAAAAGATATGTACATTTCGTCGCAAAATCAGACTCATATTTTTCCATTTCTTCAATAGTAGGAAAAACAATCTCCATGCAATCTTTCAACAACACTTCCCTCCCCCGATATATGCAGACAAAACTTTCTTTTTGGGGTTCTTTCGGTGTGTATTCATTCCTATAAATATGTGGATGTATATCTTGTATCATTTTATCATCTCCAGTAGACTTTTTTTATTTTTAACGATAAAATCATTTTATAACAAATCAGAAAGGATTGAAAGAATGAAAATAGTATTTTTAGATGCAAAAACAATCGGAGATGACATTGACCTTTCCGGTTTCGAAAAATTAGGTGAAGTTATTCGATATGATTTTTCCTCACCTGAGGAAATTCCCTCCAGAGTTAAAGATGCAGACGTAATTATTTTAAACAAAGTTGTCATTAATCAATCAACAATCTCTACTGCCAAACAATTAAAACTTGTCTGTGTTACTGCAACAGGTACAGATAATTTGGACAAAGAATATCTCGCTGAAAATAATATTGCATGGCGCAATGTTGCCGGCTATTCAACCAACGCTGTAGCGCAGCATACATTTGCCATATTATTTTATCTATTGGAAAAATTAAATTACTATGATAGTTATGTAAAAGACGGACGTTATGTCAACGACAAAATTTTCACTCATTTTGAAGAAAAATTTTCTGAAATAGAGGGAAAAACGTGGGGAATTATCGGTCTTGGAAATATCGGACGCCGCGTTGCTCAAATAGCAGAATGTTTCGGTGCAAAAGTAATTTATTATTCCCCTTCAGGAAGTCCTGCTCAGGAAGGATATATACAAGTAGATTTCGATACCATCCTTTCACAATCAGATATTCTCTCCGTTCACGCACCTCTCACAGAAAAAACACGCAATCTAATGAACAAGACTGCATTTTCTAAGATGAAACCTTCGTCTATTTTTCTAAATCTCGGACGAGGAGCAATCGTTGTGGAAGAAGATTTAACATATGCTCTTGAAAATCATCTCATTACCGCTGCCGGATTGGATGTTCTCTGTACAGAACCGATAGAAGAAGGAAATCCTTTGCTGACAATAAAAGACAGCCGAAAACTTTTTATCACTCCACACATTGCTTGGGCAAGCGTAGAAGCCCGAACAAGATTGATGAATATTATTTTGGAACAGATTAAAGAATTTTTCCAACAATAACAGTCTGAGGAGATGCATATGCATCTCCTCACTTATTTTTTAAACAGGATAAAACAAATCCGATCGCTCCGACAAAAATAGAAAAATCTCCTATATTAAATGTAATATTTGTAAACTTTTTCCACTTTGTCTGAAATCCGATATAATCCACAACATATTTCCTTTTCATTCTGTCATATAAATTACTTATCGCACCGGCAATCAGAAGACTTAAACTAATTTTTTCCAACCCATTTTTATTTCTTCCAAACAGACAAAGCGTATAAACACCTACCATACAAGTGAGAAAAAACGATAACCATCTCACCACTTTAGGATGTTTATCCCCAAAATTTAATGCCATTCCTTCGTTATGCACATGGCGAAAAATAATTCTTTCTTTGCAAACAGGAATTTCTTCCCCTCGTTTTATCTTCTTTTCCACCTGTTTTTTCATCCACAAATCAGAAAGTGCAACTCCAATAATTATCGAAAAGCAAAATACTATCATAATTAGTCCTCACCGATACATTCTATTTCGGCTTCACATGATTGTATTTCATCTTCTCTTTCGGAAATATTTTCACACAAATCGAAAAATTCCCCCTCCTGTACCTCACCGTTTTTGTAACGCTCATAAACCATACGTCCCAAATCTCTGAAATCTCTTCTATTATTTCTTTCTAGAGTGCGGATTTTTCCTTTAATCTTTTGCACTTCCACAACTTCCCCTGCTTTTTTCCCCACTGTTTCCGCAGTTTCACTAATTCTATCCACAATATCTTCAAACAAATCTTTCATCCCTATGTTTCTCCCTTCTTAAAATGACCTTAACTCATCAAATGTTTTATATAAATCCAGTGTTCCATATCCCCAAACTCTATTCGGATATTCTTCTGTATCCATACGATTTGTTCCCAAAACCAACAAATTTTTAATCTGTACGGTATCTACATTTCTTCTGCCCAACTGGTAATAAAGCCACTCCATAAGCAACGCTGAAGCCCCTGCCGTAATTGCTGTTGAAATACTTGAACCGCTTCTTTCTACAAACTGATTTCTTCCCGTCGCCCCCGTCACATTTATTCCGGGAGCTGCAAAATCCGGTTTCAGACTTCCATTTCTAGTATACCCTCTTCCCGAATCAATGGCAATACTATTATTACTTCCATTATAGTTTGCCGCTGTCATTGCTGTCCACACGCATCCCGGCTCTGTAATTGTCCAATCCGGATTTGACCGCAAAAAGTATACCTCCCCACTTAAAAATTCTTTTACCGGAAGCCACATATGGAAAATACCGTCTGCAACCTGTATTGCTTCCACCTCCACTTTCCAAATTCCTTCTACCGCATTTTCAAATCGAATGAACGCTAATTCTGAATTTGTTCTCTCTACAAGCAGCCTGTAATCTACATACACAGTTGTTCTTTCAAAAACAAAACTATGCACGGATGTACTTTCGCTTTGTTTCACCGTTGGAAACGGGATTCTTTCCCCCGCTGGCGAAGTGATCGTTATCATGAAAATATTCGGTATGTCCGTCCACATCTCCAAGGTAAATCCGGCCCCTGTTCTCTCCACACGAATTTCAACAGAATCCTTTCCTCTCTCTCCCTCCAACCTGCCATAATAATGATGGCGCTGGTTTGCCTCATTACCACCGCCCAATACAACTGCCATATTATGTACATTCGAATAATAAGAAAGAAGATTTCCAAGAGGTGATGTTCCATTATGATCTCCCAAATTTGTCCCAAGCGGTATACAGAAAATAAGAGGTAATTGTTCTTTTTCCGCTATCAACTCCAAATATCTCATTCCGAGCATAATATCATTTTCCTGATAGCATTTTGCCTCCTCATTTATAAAATAAAATTGTTTCAAATATTTTTTTGCTTCCTTTAATTTCACAATTCCTAATATCGCTCGCGGTGCTGCTCCCAAAAAATCTTCTTCTACATTTTCTCCGCCTGCTGCTACACTTGCCACAAATGTGCCATGTCCATCCGTATCCGTTGTCGGAACAATCTCTTTTGGATTATCGCTTTGCAATGCTTCGTTAATTTCTTCCCTGACATATTCACTTCCATATAAAAACCCTTCCGGCTCTCTTCCCGTCTGAATAGTCTGATCCCAAATTCCCGCAATTCTTGTCGTACCATCCGCATTTTTAAAAAGAGGATTTTCATAATCAATTCCCGTGTCAATAATCCCAATCATTACCCCTTCGCCTCTCAATTGTAATGTGGGGTAATTTTGTACCTGAGAAATTCCCGCCTGATTTAACGTTTCCGAATCTAACAATGTATAACATTTCGGAATACTCCCATAAGTAAATCTCTCCAATGTCATCGGATCTCCAAAAATCTTATTCACATAAACCGAACGATAATAAAATCCAATTTCTTGCTCACACAATCTGGTCTTTGAAGTCTGCTCCAGAAAATACGGATTTTCTCTTTCGTAAATAAAATCTCTAAAATCTTCCGATAAAATTTGCTCTTTGCATAAAGTTAAATCTTCCAACATATTTTCCTTTTATTTTTAATATATGAAAGCGTGAAAATTTCGTGAAAGGGGACGTAGTATTTTTTAATTTTACTACGTCCCCTTTCACGAATTATTCACATTTATTTCCAAATTTCTTTTTCTTCACGCATTCCACGAACACTGTCATCATATTCCGCAAACTTGTTGCTTCCTGCATAATCTGACGGTTGTGCATCTGCCGGTGCTGATTTGAATACGACTTTCAATAAAATCGGTGTAATAATTGTTGTAATAACAACAACAATAATAACCGGTCCTAAGAAATTAGACCCCAAAAGTCCTAACGCTTCACCTTTACTTGCCACAATTAACGCTACCTCACCACGAGAAATCATTCCGACCCCGATTCGCTTGCACTGATAATTTTCATATCCACAAAATTTTGCTCCCAAACCACAACCAACAATTTTAGTTAAAATAGCTATGATACATAGCACTACTGAGAACACAACAACGGCAACTGACATTTTCGGCAATACAACTTTTAAACCGATGCTGGCAAAGAAGATTGGCGACAACAACATATAAGATAATGTATCAAACTTTGATGCCACAAAAGCTGAACGGGATGTATTTGAAATAATCAACCCTGCAATAAACGCACCTGTAATATCCGCAACTCCAAACACTACTTCTGCAATAAACGCCATCAACAAGCAGAATACGAAAGCAATGATTGCGTGTCTTCTAAGCGGTTTGTGTGATGTTTCACTCCATTTTTTAAACAGTTTGTAAAACAAAACACCGATAATGCCCGCAAAGATGAAAAATCCTACAATTTTTAATAATACAACCGCAATACTTACAGAAGAATCTGCCATACTTGTTACAACTGTAAGGGCTACAATACCTAAAATATCATCAATAATAGCTGCACCTAGAATAGCATTTCCCGAACGTGTTTTTAATTTTCCAAGTTCTTTTAATGTTTCTACCGTAATACTTACGGATGTTGCCGTCAAAATAATGCCAATGAAAACATTCTGTAAAAAGATACTGCAACCTGCATCTGATGAAATCAACTCTGGCTTATTAAAGAAATACGCAATTGCAAATCCACCAATCAACGGAACAATAACACCACAAAGCGCAATTACAAACGACGCTTTCCCGCTCTCTTTTAATTCCTTAATATCTGTTTCCATACCTGCACAGAACATCAAAACGATAACACCGATTTCTGCGATTTCATGGATAAAACTAGTTTCTGTTAATATGCCAAGCATTGCCGGTCCCAATACAAGCCCCGCTAATAACGCTCCTACTACCTGTGGCATTTGTACTCTTCTCGTTGCAAGTCCGAGTACTTTTGTACTTAAAAGAATAATTGCAACGTCTAACAAATAACGATACTCTTCCATGTCTACATCTCCTTATCTTTTCTCTTCTCTTAAAAACCTTATTCAGATTACACCCCTTGGAGATGTTTTGCAACCGTCATTTTTTACAATATTTTTATCTTTTTTTATTTGTTTTTATAACTTTTCATTTTCTTTATGACTTTTGCTCAATAGCAGCCTGTCCTCGAAGAGTAATGATCGGTCCTCCCGTCCCCTCTATGTACGCCTTGGTAATTGTTACCTGACCGATATTATCATCTTTTGGAATTTCATACATAATATCAAGCATAAACTCTTCGATAATTGCACGCAACGCTCTCGCACCTGTATCTTTTTTCATCGCTCTTTCAGCAATTGCTCCCAATGCTTCCTCATCAAATTCCAGTTTCACTTCATCTAATGCAAGCAATTTCTGATACTGTTTTAAAATCGCGTTTTTCGGCTCTTTTAAAATTCTTACCAATTTGTCTTTGTCTAATCCCTGTAAAGTGAAAATAACAGGAAGACGACCAATAAATTCAGGAATCATACCAAAATTTCTAAGGTCTTCTACTTCCACTTTTTCCAAAAGATTCTTATCATTATTGTATTTATCTTTTAAATCTGCCATAAATCCAACAGATGCCTGCTTGTTCAAACGTTCTTTAATAATTTCCTCCAAATCAGGAAATGCCCCACCACAAATAAACAGAATATTTTTAGTATTGACGGTTGTCAGTGGAACCATTGCATTTTTGCTATTTGCTCCCACAGGAACCTCCACATCGCTTCCTTCTAACAATTTTAACATTCCCTGCTGTACGGATTCACCGCTTACATCTCTTTGATTTGTATTTTTCTTCTTGGCAATCTTGTCAATTTCATCAATGAAAATAATACCCTGCTCTGCTTTTTCCACATCATTGTCTGCTGCCGCCAACAATTTAGAAACAACACTTTCAATATCGTCACCGATATATCCCGCTTCTGTCAGAGAAGTAGCATCCGTAATCGCTAAAGGCACATCTAAAAGCCGTGCCAATGTTTTTACAAGATATGTTTTTCCACATCCTGTAGGTCCAATCATCAGCATATTTGATTTTTCAATTTCAATATCATCCATTGTATTTGTGGCAACTCTCTTGTAATGATTGTAGACAGCAACTGCCATGGCCTTTTTCGCGTGTTCCTGTCCTACAATATATTCATCCAAACTTGCTTTAATTTTATGAGGTGCCGGAATATTTTTTATATCTAATGCCGGTTTTGATTCTTCTTTTGGCTTTTTCTTCTTTACTTTCTGCTGCTTTGGAATCATGCTTTCCAAATCTTCCACATTCATCACCTGTATTCCGGGTATATTCATTAATTTACTATAATCAATCTGCCCATTGTTCATCGCATCAAAACTCTTCTGCATACAGTCCGAACATACATGAATGTGATTTGGTAATTCAATCATTTTCCCTGCTATACTTTCAGGGCGTCTGCACATAAAACAGAATTTTTCATATTCATCTTCTTTTTTATCATTTGTTTCCTGTAATTCAGTATCTTTTATATTGTTTTCGTTCTCTAACATATTATCCCTCTCTTAACATTTCCAAAAATTCTTCTTCCGAAATAATCGGTATTCCCAATTCCCTCGCCTTTTTATTTTTTGAAGAAGTTGATGTTGTATCATTATTGATTAAATAATTCGTCTTAGAAGTAACACTCCCTGTCACTTTTCCACCTTTACTCTCAATCATTTCCTTCACCGCATTACGATTTGCAAAATGATTCACGCTTCCGGTAATGACAAACTGGATTCCTTCGAGAATCTGTCCGCTTTCCTCTGCATTTTCCTCAGGAATAGTAACCTCTCGAAGAAGATTTTCAAATTCTCTTCTGTGTTTTTCTACAGAGAAGTATTCTACAAATGTTCCTGCAATCACTTCGCCCACGCCGTCAATTTGATTTAATCTCTCCGGTGTGGCATTCATAATCTCTTCTATATTATTATTAAATTCTTTACATATCATCTTTGCATTTGCCAAACCAATATTAGCAATGCCAAGACTGTAAATCATTTTCGGCAAAGTTGTCATTCTCGCTTTTTCTACACTCGCTTGCAATTTATTATAAGACTTTTCCCCAAATCCTTCCATCGATTTTATTTCTTCTTCGTAACGGTCTAAATGGAAAACATCCGCATACTCTTTGATAAAGCCTTCCAAAATAAATTTTTCTAAAGTCGCCTCCGACATTCCGTCAATATTTAACGCATCTCTGCTGGCAAAAAGTGCAAAAGATTTTATTCGTTTCGCTTGACATTCAGGATTTGTACAATAAAGTGCTTTTGCATTATTTACTTTTTTGATTTCTGTTTTCTCCCTACACACCGGACATATTTCAGGAATATCTTTCACTCCGCTTCTTGTCAGATTTTCAGCAATCTGCGGAATAATCATATTCGCTTTATATACCTGTATCGTATCGCCGATGCCAAGTTCCAATTCTTCCATAATACTGATATTGTGGACACTTGCACGACTTACAGTCGTTCCCTCCAATTCCACCGAATCAAATATAGCCACCGGATTAATCAATCCTGTTCTTGACGGACTCCACTCAATCTCACGAAGAGTTGTTTCTCGAATTTCATCCGCCCACTTAAATGCAAATGAATCTCTCGGAAATTTCGCCGTCATTCCAAGCGACTGACCATACGCAATATCATCATACACTAAAACAAGCCCATCTGACGGGAAGTCATTATCTTCTATCTTATGTGCAAATGCCTCTACTTTCTCTTCAATATCAGCACTTGTCACCTCCTCATGTTCCACCACATCAAATCCCTGTTCCGAAAGCCAGCGCATCTGTTCATTTCTTGAATTTTTGAAGTCAACACCATCTGCTTTCACGAGAGAAAATGCAAAAAACTTTACATTTCTCTTTGCAGTAATTTCGTTATTTAATTGTCGCACCGAGCCGCTACATAAATTTCGCGGATTTTTATACCTTGCATCAATATCTTCAATTTCTTCATTAATTCTCTCAAAATCTTTATAGCCGATAACAGCTTCTCCACGAAGCACCAACTCACCTTTATAAGAAATATGAAGCGGAATATTTTTAAATACTTTTGCATTATTTGTTATAACTTCTCCCACTTCCCCGTTGCCTCGTGTTACCGCTTTCTGAAGTTCGCCGTCACGGTATGTTAAAACAATTGTCAACCCATCTAATTTCCATGAAATAATCGCTTTCTGATTTCCTAAAAAATCTTTCAAACCACTGATTTCTTTCGTTTTGTCTAACGACAGCATCGGCTTCTCGTGCCGTTCTTTCGGCAATTCACTTAAAACTTCATATCCTACATTAACCGTCGGACTATTGGATAAGGTAACATTTAGTTCTCGCTCCAACTCAACTAACTCGTCATATAATTTATCATATTGAAAATTGCTCATAATTTCTGTCGCACTCTGATAATAGGCTTTTCCCGCCTCATTCAAAAGTGTAATCAGTTCCTGCATACGTTTTTTCTTGTCTGTCATTCTTTACTCCTATTTCTGTTCTATAACGGTTTCATTTGATGAATCTTTAATCAACTCATAAAGTTCCCTTATCTCATCATCCGTCACTTTTCTATACTCTCCTGATTTTAGATTTCCCAATTCGATATTCATTACACGCACCCTCTCCAGTTTTGTCACCTTGTAACCAAAATATTCACACATTCTGCGAATCTGTCTGTTTAATCCTTGCGTCAGTGTAATGTTAAATTTATATTTTCCGATGGCTTTTACTTCACACGGTCTTGTCACCGTATCTAAAATTGGAACTCCCTGCCCCATTTTCTCAATAAATTCCCGTGTAACCGGTTTATTTACCGTCACTTTGTATTCTTTTTCATGTCGGTTTCCTGACCGCATCATTTTATTGATTATATCTCCGTTGTTCGTCATAAGCAAAAGTCCTTCTGAATCTTTATCCAAACGTCCGATATATGTTACCCTTGTCGGATAGTTCAGGAAACGAATGATATTGTTCTTCTCTTTCTTTTCCTCCGTGCAGACAATTCCCACCGGTTTATTTACCGCTAAAAGTACCATTTGATTTCCCTTGCTGATAACTTTCTTTCCAACTTTCACTTCCTGCTCTTTAGAAATTTTCATTCCTGTTTCCGCACGTCTTCCATCTACAAAGACTTTACCTGCCTCTATCAGTCTGTCCGCTTCTCTTCTTGAACAGACACCGGCTTCACTTAAAAATTTATTTAAACGAATTAATTCTTCTTTCATTTTCATTCTCCCCGCTATTTAAACGCATAGGTTTATGATACTGTTTTACTTTCAAAAAGTCAATGTTTCTGCTATAATATAACCCATAGTAAATCTCAAAAAGGAGCAGATTATGAATATCAAATCTTTTACAGAAGAACCTGTTTCCAAAATCTTTTTTCGTTACCTTTTTCCTTCAATATGCGGAACAATGGTAACGTCTATTTATGTGTTGGCAGATACAATCATTATTGGAAAAGGAATAGGCGCCGACGCAATGGCTGCCTTAAATATTGTATTGCCTCTATTTAACATTTTCTTCGGAACAGGATTATTATTCGGCGTGGGCGGTTCTGTATTAATGTCTATTGCCCGTGGAAAAGGCGATAACAAAACCGGTGATAAATACTTTACCACTGCTGTACTGTTAAATGCCGTTACAAGCATTCTTTATATGATACTTTTTCTTATTTTTATGGAAGATATCGCACGTTTCCTCGGCGCGACAAAAGTTACTTTGCCATATATCATGGATTATGCGCCTTATGTTATCTGGGGACTTGGATTTTTCTCCTTCTCTACATTTTTGCAGACTTTTGTCCGAAATGACGGTGCACCTAAACTTTCCATGCTTGCCGTTGTAACCGGCGGTATTTCAAATGTATTTTTGGATATTCTCTTTGTCTATACTCTTGATATGAAAATGGCAGGTGCTTCCATTGCAAGTGTTATCGGAACAACCATTACAACCTGTATTTTACTGTTCCATTTCTTCTCAAAGAAAAACGGATTACATTTTACATTAAAAGGGCTTTCATTTTCCTTTGTAAAACAGATTTTTCAAAATGGATTTACCAGTTTTATTTTGGAAATGTCCTCCGGACTTGTTATGTTTTTCTTCAATATACAGATTTTAAAATATATTGGCGATGTAGGAGTAACTATGTATGGCGTCATCGCAAATACTGCTATCGTTGTCACCTGTTTATGTAACGGAATTAATCAGGCCTCTCAGCCTATTATTTCTATTAATCATGGTGCGGGACAACATGAACGTATTCACGTTGTAAAAAAACTGGGACTGAGAACCGCTTTTCTTATCTGTTCTGTCCCTGCAATACTCGGATTAATCGTTCCAAATATGTTTACAAATATTTTCTTAAATCCTAATGCGGAAATACTGGCACTTTCCCCTACGGCAATCCGTATTTACTTTATGGGATTTTTTGTTATTGGGATTAATATGTTTATTGTAGGATATTTTCAGTCCACGGTAAAACCACAGATTTCCCTTTTTCTCTGCCTTATGAAAAGTTGTGTGCTGAGTATAGTATTTGTCTATATTCTACCTCTCTTCCTCGGCATAACAGGAATATGGGCCGCTGTACCTTTAGCTGAATTTATCACACTAGGACTTGGTATCTATTTTCTTAAACGGAGGTAACTATGATTTTATTATCCATTCCTGAAGTGAGGGAGTTTATGTCAAAACTTCTTCTCTCTGAAACATTTGATTCTTTCCTTTTTATCGAAGGGGAAATCGTTACTTTTAATACATTTTCAATGAATGGACGGCTGCAAAAAGATTTTTTTGATAAAGACATGACTCCCGACCGCGCCTATTCTTTATGGAAAGATTTAAGGGAATATTGTTTTTCCCTTATTCGTGGAAAGCGTACTCCTCTTCGTTTTAAATTTGTGTTCGGATTATCTGAACCTAACATCGAAAAACTTTTAAAACAGCAAGGATTGTCTTTTACCACGAATGATGTGCAAGGACTATATTTGAATATTTCTTATGACGGCACTTCTCTTAAATGTGTCACAGGAACTTCTATGAACCTTTTTACAATGGACAAGTCTTTAGAGGAGGCTTGGGATAAAATGGTGCAGAAATTTTTTGTACAAAAAGAAATTATGTTTGAGGTAATGTAAAAATAATCGGAGGATATACGAATGAAAAAAGCGAAAAAATTTCTTATATTAATTGCCTGTAGTCTGTTTTTAGCAGGCTGCTCATCTTCTTTAACTGCATCTAGCATCAGTTCCATACAGCAAAAGCCTATTACTCCTAAAATCACATTACCCGAAATCAATCTTGTAAAACCAAAGCAACATACTATTGTAATTGATGCCGGACACCAGCTGAAAGGAAATGCAGAGCGTGAGCCAATTGGACCCGGTGCATCTGAAATGAAAGCAAAAGTTGCCGGCGGTACGTCCGGAGTATCGACAAAAGTACCTGAATATCAACTCACTTTAGATATTTCTCTTCTATTAAAGCAGGAGTTATCAAAACGTGGCTATCAAGTTATCATGATTCGAGAACAAAATGACGTCAATATCAGTAACGCTGAAAGAGCCGAAATTGCCAACCGCTCCGAAGCCGATATTTTTATTCGCATACACGCAAACGGAGATAGCAATCAATCTGTATCAGGGGCTCTCACCATGGCTCCTTCCAAAAATAATCGATATGTAAAGGAGATTGCTGACTCTTCTCGCAGACTTTCCGAATCCGTCATTACTTCTTACTGCAATGCAACCGGTTTTAAAAATAGAGGCGTACTTACAAGTGATACAATGAGTGGAATTAACTGGTGCAAAATTCCCGTTACCATTATCGAACTGGGATTTATGACAAATCCGTCAGAGGATAAAGCCATGCAAAACCCAGATACGCAAAATTTTATGGTTTCAGGAATTGCCGATGGTATTGATGCCTATTTCAATTAATTCTTCTCATAAAAAAAGGACACTATGTGTCCTCAGACTGTAGACAAAGTCCCGGACAAAAGTCCGGGCTTTTCTTTTATCATGTT
>Bissell_p2__coassemble_944_pt1 | contig 16817 bp, 15 predicted proteins | sample Bissell_p2__metabat2_high_PE_001 | metagenome-assembled genome bin Bissell_p2 | reverse complement strand
CAAAATCAGAGCATATCCGAATTAGATATACTCTGATTTGTATATTTTTGTTTTGAATTGTCATTTACATCATTTTAACTTAATGACATTGGCTGTTACACCTGTTATCCTTATTTCTTCTTTCTGACGCTATATCCAAAAGTTCCAAGCAAATTTCCGACACCATAATATTCTCCGTGAGAATATACAATCGGTTTTGCCCTTGACAATTCAAATTTATTTTTTTCATTCAAATAAGTTTCGTCAATATCAACCGCAACAACATCTGCCAAAAACATATGATGAGATCCTAATTCTTCAATCTTTCTCACTTTACATTCAATATTGACAGGACTTTCCTTAATAAGAGGAGCATTAACAATACTTGCTTTCTCTTCTGTCAGTTTCATTTCTTTAAATTTGTGTACATCTCTTCCCGAACGCACACCACAATAATCTGTCGCATAAGCCAAAGCCTCTGTTGTAAGATTTACAACAAATTCTCCGGTACTTTTTAAAATATCGTAAGAATATCTCTCCGGTCGAACAGAGATAGACAGCATCGGCGGATTTGTACAAATAGTTCCCGCCCATGCCACTGTTATAATATTAGATTTTCCATTCTCATCTGCCATACTGACCATAACGGCAGGCAATGGATATAACATATTTCCTGCTTTCCATGTCTGTTTTGCCATTTTTTCTCCTTAACTCTGCAATGATACTACAATCGCAGGTATCAACTGTTTTTTACGCGATACAACACCTTTTAAAATAATCTCTTCCGTATCCCCCGACAAATCAAATGCTTCCAACACAAGATTTTTTGCATTATTTCCAACACAGAGTAATTCGGTTGCTTCTTCAATAATATTAGTCAACATAATGAACATCATATCAATACCTTTTTCCACAAGAGCAGTTTTTAAATACGGTAAAATACGTTCCTTAATCTCATCTAATTCTTCTTTACTCATTGAATTAATCTGTCCTACACCAAAATCAACTCCGCTTACTTCAAACTTTTTGAAATCCTGAAAACAAATTTCTTTTGCCGTCTTATTAACAAGATTACTTCCTGCCTTAAACATATTTCCTGCCAGTTCTTCAATATCAATATGTGCAATTTCAGCCAATTCTCTCCCTGCTTTTTCATCTACTGCCGTACAAGTTGGCGAACGGAACATTAGTGTATCTGAAGTAATCGCCGAACAGAGAAGACCTGCTATTGTTTCATCAATCTCTACGTTATTTTCTAAATACATCTGATATACGATTGTTGCTGTACATCCTACGGGCTGATTTCTGAAATATACCGGACCAACGGTTTCAATTCCCGTTCCTAAACGATGATGATCTATAATCTCTAATATATCTGCTTCTTCTATTCCGTCAACCGCCTGTGTTTTTTCATTATGGTCCACTAAAATAATCTGCTTTTTCTTCGCATCCAATAAACGTCTTCGGGAAATAAATCCCACAAATCTTCCATGTTTATCAATAACAGGGAAATCACGATAACGCTTTTTCGTCATAACTTCTTTAATATCATCAATATAATCACTCGTCTTAAATGCAGTAAAATTTTCTTTTGTCATAAAATGTTTTACCGGAATACTCTGGTTAATCAATCTCGCCACCGTAAACGTATCGTGAGGTGTGCGGATAATAACACAACTTCTCTCTTCCGCAATCTTTTTGATTGTTTTTGAAACAGTTGCATTCTGACATACAACAAGACAACTTGCATCCATTTCTAACGCACACAATTGGGATTCATAACGGTTTCCTAAAATAACCAAATCGTCCTGCTCAATAAAGTTTTCCATTAATTCAGGACTGGATGCGGCAATAACCACCTTCCCTTTAATAAAGTAAGCGTGTTCATTTCCAGTTACAATCTCCCCGTCCAATGTATTTGCAATACTTCTGTACTGCGTTCTTGCAGACGCCAATATATTGCTATCATACACTTCCATATAAGAAGTAGCAATATCACCGATTGTAATCAACCCTTCCAATTCCCCGTTTACTGTAACCGGCATTGTTTTCGTATTATTCTCTTTCATCAATGCCCAAACTTTTTTAATGGATACACTGCTCTCCACACCCGACATCTTATTAATGTCAATATCTTTTACCTGTGTCTGTACATTATTTAACAGCCCCGGAGGAGTTACGCCAAAGCGTTTCAATACATATTGCGTTTCCTCATTTATCTGTCCCGCTCTCTTGGCAATATAATCATCTCCCGTAATCTGCTTTTTCAAATTTGCATATGCCAATGCAGAACAGATTGAGTCCGTATCCGGATTTTTATGCCCCACCACATATACTTTTCTTGCTTTCTTGTTTTCCATAAATTCTATATCACTCCTCGTTTAAATAGGTTGCTATTTTTTACTATGCAAGTGAAAAAAGAAACAGTCAAAGAACGTACTTCCATGACTGTTTTCTTCGCTAATCAACCTTTTTCTTACAATTGAATGTTTTTAAATAAATCCCCTAAACTTGTTCCGATTTCCTCTGCTTTTGGGATTTCCACTTCCTCAACCACTTCCTCTTCCGGTTCAATTAACGCTTTCATGCTCAGGCTGATTTTACCGTCTTTGACTCCGATAACTTTTACCGTAACTGTATCTCCTACTGCCAATACATCCTTTGAAGATTTGATACGTTTATCAGAAATCTGAGAAATATGTACAAGTCCGGACAAATCATTTTCCAAATGCACAAATGCACCGTAAGTCTGTAAAGATTCTACCGTACCTTCCAAAACGCTTCCCACTTCCACAGTGCTAAGTCTGCGTGCTTTTTCTTCATTTTCCTTCTCTTTTAAAATTTCTCTGGCAGACAGTACTAATTTATTCTCCGCCTGATTAACATCAATGACACGCACTTCAATCTCTTTCAATAAATATGCCTCTATATTTTCCACATAAGAAAGAGATAAACGTGAAACAGGAATAAATCCTCTGATTCCTTCAATATATGCGATTGCTCCACCATTTACAATTCCTTCTACTTTAACGGAAAGATTTCTCCCTTCTTCCATATAGCGTGTGACAATGTTCCACGGATTTGCCACATCAAACTGGTCTTCATAATCTGCCATAGTTTCTGTCTGTAATTGTTCTTCGCTCATAATCTACACCTCTTCACTACTTCATTCTGTGCAATTATTGTACCACAAATATATACTAAATTGCACCCCTACTTTTTCTTTTCACGTTCTTTAATAATCATCACAATCTGATAAATACAATATGGTATCAAGGATATTACACCTGCCATTAAGAAAAACGGTATGGTAAACACGATAACAACTATTTTCACCACTGTCGATACTTTACCGATAGCCTTCAAAAGAAGATATACTCCATTAATTATCCCCGCTATGAGCCAGCCACCCAACAAACCTATTTGAAGTGCAAACAATGCTCTATTTCCCCAGAGGAGTAACTCTACATCCATCATCGATAACGACTGATAAAGCCGAAGCCCCATAGCGCTGTAAATAATAAAGCCAATCGCATATCCCAAAACTATCCAAAGCAGGTAATTTATCCTTTGTCTTCGTTTGTACTTTTTTCTTCCGTTAAAAAATTTCAAATCCGGTTTTTCTTTGTACAACTGATTTTCTTCCCACCGTACACTCTCTGACACATTCTGCTCTTCCTCTTCTTTTCCGTTCATAACTGCCAGAAGTCTTTCAGCATTTTTTACATAGTATGTACGGTTTCCATGTTCTAAGACAAACTGACAATATTCTTTTGCCTTATCTATATTCCCTCTTCCAAACTCTGCTCTTGCCATCAATGTATATACGGAAACCTTCTGAAGCATTCGGGACATTTCAGAAGCACATTCTGAAATCAGTTTATCATAGACTGGATAATCTTTTCGATATGCCGACACTTGCAAATCCATCCACTTTATCTGCTGAATAATCAATTTCTTTTCCATTGCTTTAGCATTCTTCAATTTCTTTTCCAAAACATTTTTCACCTTTGCCAACTGCTCTTCGTCATGTTTAACGGAAAAATACATTCTCATAAAATCATAATAACTCAATTCAAAACGTGATGGCAAATCAGAAAAGTCTATTTTGTTCATTAACTCGTATGCCGAATCTTCATATCCCTGCATTATAAGTGCCGTAGCAATCTGGATATTGTAAAAATTTTTTACTCGCTCTTTTTTTGCTTTCATGCGAAAGTATTCGCATATTTCTTTGAAACGAAACGGATCACATTCCTCATACAAAACATCTTGCATTTTCTTCATTTGGGTTCTTTTCCAAAATCCAAAAGATAGTTCCGCACCTAATATAATAATCGTAGAAACTCCCCACACACCACCTATATCGTTAGTGCTAATTAGTTCGTATCCTGTAAAAAGTAACCAGCCAATTACAACAATATAAAGTATTATTGTACCAAAATACACTCGTTTCCTATAATTTTCCGCCCATTTTCTATCCGTAGACACCCACTCCTTTTTACAATTGCTCTAAATCCTCCATCCAAATTGTCATACACGCATCACTCGGCATTCTCAAATCTCCTCTTGGAGATAATCCTACCGTTCCGACCTTTGGTCCATCCGGCAGACATGAACGTTTAAATTGTTGTGTAAAGAAACGCCTGCAAAAACTCTTCAACCATTTTAAAATTGTTGCATCTTCATATTCACCGGCAAACGCTTTCTTGGCAAGACGATAAATTTTAGAAGGTTCATAACCATATCGAAGCATATAATACAAATAAAAGTCATGCAATTCGTAAGGTCCTACCACATCTTCTGTTTTTTGTTCAATTTCTCCCTCTTTCGCTGGAAGAAGTTCAGGACTGATTGGTGTATCTAAAATATCCAATAATGCTTTTTGTAAAGTTTTATCTTCGCATTCTAAAGCACAGTGTTTTACGATAAACTGTACAAATGTTTTCGGAATGGAAGAATTAACTCCGTACATAGACATATGATCGCCGTTATACGTTGCCCAGCCAAGCGCCAACTCTGACATATCTCCCGTTCCGATTACCATACCGTTTTCCATATTGGCAATATCCATTAACACCTGTGTTCTTTCACGCGCCTGTGCATTTTCATAAGTAACATCAAAAAGATCTTCTCTTTGCCCGATGTCTTTAAAATGATTTTTAACCGCCTCACGAATCGAAATTTCCCGAAGAGTCACACCCAGTTTTTCAATCAAAATACACGCATTTTGATATGTTCTGTCCGTCGTTCCAAAACAAGGCATCGTCACTGCCGTAATATTTTTCCGATCAATTCCAATCATATCAAATGTTTTCACTGCCACAAGCAATGCTAATGTAGAATCTAAACCACCGGAAACACCAATAACAACATTTTTACAATTTGTATGCTGTAAACGTTTTTTCAATCCTAATGCCTGAATCATCAAAATCTCTTCACAACATTCATCTCTTTCTTTTTCATCTTCAGGAATAAACGGCATCCGGGAAATACTTCTTGTCAACTCTGTTTCTTCCTTTTCGATTTCAAAAGGCACTGTAACCAAGAAATGTTTCCCGCTCATCTGCTGAAAAGTCGTATTCTTTCTTCTCTCATTTAATAGGCGGTGTACGTCTATTTCCGAATAAATGACATCATTCATATAACGTCTTGATTCTTTTAAAACAGTTCCGTTTTCTGCAATAATATTATGTCCTCCGAAAACTAAATCTGTTGTAGATTCTCCCGCACCTGCGTTGGCATATACATATCCTGCAATCATTCTGGCAGACTGCCCCGAAATTAAAGATGTTCTATACCCGTCTTTACCATATGTTTCACTACTTGCCGAACAGTTTACAAGAATTGTCGCTCCCTCTGTTGCCGCCATAATGCTTGGTGGAATCGGTGACCAGACATCCTCACAAATTTCTGCAGAAACAATCAATTCTTCCATACCTTTTGCCTTAAAGAGAATTTGCGGTCCAAACGCAACCTGCTCGCCTTCGTACAAAATTACTCTTGCTTCTTCCGGACCTGCCTGAAACGTTCTCATCTCATAAAATTCCGAATAGTTTGGCAAAAATGTTTTTGTCACCAATCCTATAATTTTCCCTTTATTTAACGCCGCCGCCACGTTATATAGTTTTCCATTAATTGCCAACGGAACACCTACAAAAACCAAGGCGTCTTTATTCTCTGTGTAAGCCGCAATTTCATTTAATGCCTCTCTGGCACGTTCCAACAAAATATCCTGAAAAAATAAATCTCCACAAGTATATCCCGTCACGCAGAGTTCCGGAAAAACAACGATTTTTGCCCCATTGGCAACCGTTTCATCAATTAGTTTGCAAATCTGCTCTGTGTTATATGAAATATCTGCCACCTTAATATCCGGTGTCGCTGCCGCTACTTTTACAAACCCCTGTTTCATAATCTATCTGCTCCTTTTTAACATTTCTTTTAATTCTTCTACGGAAAATGTATAGTTCGTGTTACAGAAATGGCAGTTTACTTCTATTTCTTTTCCGTCATCAATCATTTCCTGAATATCTTTCTTACCGATACTGATAATCGCTTTTTCTACCCTTTCTTTTGTACAGTTACAGTAAAACTGAGTTGGAACTGTATCCGTAAATTCAACGTCCAATCCTTCCAATACTTCTTCCAAAATATTTTCCGGTGTATACCCCCTATCTAACATTGCCGTAACAGACGAAATTTTCTTAATATTTTCTTCCAATTTCGACAATACCTCTTCCTCAACAAAAGGCATAACCTGTACAATAAATCCGCCTGCCTGTTTTACCGTATTATCTTTTTCCATTAATACCCCCAACCCTACTGAAGACGGAACCTGTTCAGATGTGGCAAAATAATACGTCAAATCTTCCGCAATCTCACTTGTCTGTAAAATTGTCTGCCCCACATACGGCTCTTTTAAGCCCATATCTTTAATAACGCTTAATACCCCCAAATCCAATGCGCCTGCAACATCTAATTTTCCCTGTTTATTCGGTGGCAACATAACATTTGGATTTTCCACATACCCTTTAACATTTCCGTGTCGGTCCGCCGTAACGGTCAACGCTTTAATCGGTCCGTCACATTTAATCTGAATAGTAAGCATATCCGTATCGTTTTTCATCATACTTCCCATCATTGCACCGCCTGTCAAAAGCCTTCCAAGCGCTGCTGTTGCAACAGGGCTCGTATTGTGCGCCTGTCTTGCTTTTTCCACTACGTCTTTTGTTGTTGCGGCAAATGCACGAATCTGGTTATTTCCTGCTGTTGCTCTTACAATATAATCTTTCATTTCTATTTTCCTCTTTCCCTTGCTATTACATAAACTCGTTCACTGTTTTCTCTTGGTTCTTCATGAGTAAACGCATCATACGCTGCCACATATTCCAACCCCGACTTCTCTACCAAACGACGAATCGTTTCCAAGCAATATGCTTTCTGATAATGAGTTTCCTCATACTTATGATAATAATCTGACTCTCCCTCACGGATAAACAAACTGAGTTCATACTCATTTATCTCTTCCTCATCATAATAATAATTATCCCAAATAAAACTGCATTCATCTCTGTTTTCCGCAATTGTCCTATCTCCCAAAAGTTCCCGATATTTATAAATGGTATTGAAATCAAAAATAAATATCCCTTTCGGGTCCAAGTAATTATTTACAAGTCTGAAAACTTCCGTCAATTCATCTTCTTCCATGATATAATTGATTGAATCACAGACACTGACAACTGCTTTTACCGTGCCATATAACTCAAACTCTCTCATATCCTGTAAAAGATACAAAATATCATGACCGGAAGATAACTTCTTCTCAAGGGCAATCTCCAGCATTTCTTCAGCATTATCTATTCCAATCATATCGTATCCTGCCGATGCAAGCAATTCCGTCATCGTCCCTGTTCCACACCCCAGTTCCAAGACCAGCCCTTCCGTCACTCCGTATTCTGTTAAAAGTTCTTTTACATAAACACTCCATTCTTCATACGGAATATTATCCATAAACGTATCATAGACAGATGCAAAACTTGTATACGCTTCCATTTGGAAATCACCTCTTTCTAAAATATAATCTGTTTTATTATACCATATCTTTTTATTTAAAATCAATCCCGCTAATTTTTCTTGACACACTATTTATTCCGCGTTAGAATGTAGAAGAAATAAATAAACTCGGTAGGTGAGGTTACCATAGGGATTTGGTTTTTCCTAAGATTGCTGCCGCAAAATTGTGGAGACACAATTAGTTGGTTAGCAGGCTATGTCGGAACAAGGCATAACCTAATGCAATTTTTATGCCCTATGATACTAAAGCTTGAACGATGTCCATTGTGGGAGTATTTTTATACCTTGTCATTGTTTAAGCAGTGACAAGGTTTTTTATTTTTATTCAGAAAGGCAGGTGAGGGCAATGGATGCTGGGGCCAGTAGGTATATCTTAATATTGGTAAATAAAATAAAAAAAGAAAAAAGGAGATGTCATCATGAACACAACAATTTTTATGGAACTTTTGGCAAAAAGAGAATTCAAAGCCATTCGGAGCATTCTAGAAGTGATGAACGCAGTGGACATTGCCATTCTGCTTTCCGAATTAGAAGATAAGGAACTTGCATTGGCATTCCGCCTAATTCCAAAAGACAAGGCAGCCGATGTATTTTCCAATATGAATAACTCCATGCAGACTTATCTCGTAAATATTTTCACAGAAAAAGAATTAAAAGAACTGCTGGATGATCTGTATATGGATGATACCGTAGATATGTTGGAAGAACTTCCTGCAAATCTTGTTACAAGAATACTGGACACGGTTGACAGTACAAAAAGAAACAGCATCAACCAGTTGCTGAATTACCCTGACGACAGTGCCGGAAGTATTATGACAACTGAATATGTCAATCTAAAAAAATCCATGACAGTTAAAGATGCTATGCTACACATTAAAGCGGTAGGTATTCACAAAGAAACCATTTACACTTGCTATGTACTTGAACATCGCCGTCTAATCGGTATTGTGTCCGCCAAAGACTTAATGACAATGGAAGATGATACTGTCATTGAAGAAATCATGGAAACAGAAATCATCTCCGTTTCCACTCATACCGATCAGGAAGAAGTCGCAAAACTTTTCTCTAAATACGGACTTCTCGCTGTTCCTGTATTGGACACGGGAAATTTAATGGTCGGTATCGTCACTGTCGATGACGCTATGGATGTTATGGTTGATGAGGCAACAGAAGATATTACCATTATGGCAGCTGTAAACCCAAGTGAGAAATCTTATTTTGAAACTTCTGTTTTTTCTCACGCAAAAAACCGTTTTTTATGGTTGTTGATTTTAATGCTTTCTTCTACTATCACCGGATCAATCATCACCAAATATGAAAACGCGTTCGCAGCTATACCGCTTCTTGTATCATTTATTCCAATGTTAATGGATACCGGTGGAAACTGCGGTTCACAAAGTTCAACTTTGATTATCCGAGGACTCGCCTTGGAAGAAATTAAATTTTCGGATATTTTCCGTGTTATGTTTAAAGAATTTCGCATTGCCCTTTTAGTCAGCGCCGGACTTGCCGTTGCAAACGGAATCCGTATTTTCCTAATGTATCATGATGCGAAACTTGCAATTGTAATCGGACTTTCTCTGATTGCTACCGTTATTATCGCAAAATTAATCGGCTGTATCCTTCCGTTATTTGCAAAAAAATTGCATTTAGACCCTGCCATTATGGCTGCACCGCTTATCACAACACTTGTGGATACTTGTTCGATTATCATTTATTTTTCTATTGCAACAAAAATATTTGCTTTATAGACAAAAACTCAGACCAATTCAAAATCGGTCTGAGTTTTTTAGTTATTCTTTTTCCGCCAGCATTTTCTTCAAATAAACTAAGAACCATGCTACTAAAATCACGCCTTTAAAAATACTTGAAATGGTAATACTCCACCAAATTCCGTTTAAACCTAATGCTGTTGATGTAAGTGCTATAGCCATCGGAATGCGGGCTGCTGTCAAAATAATGCTTGAAATTGACGGTGGAATTGTCTTTCCCAGTCCCGAAAACGCTCCTGCCGTTGTCAACTCAATACACATAAAAAGTTGGGATACTCCTAAAATTTTCAAATAATCTACTCCCATCGGAAGTACATCTGCTTCCGGAATAAAAATTTTAAAAATAACCGCCGGAAATACCATAAGTACAAACGTACAAAAAATTCCCCACACGATTTCTATACGCATTGCCACTTTATATCCCTGTACAATTCTCTTTTTATTTTTCGCCCCATGGTTCTGTGCCATAAAAGCATTTACAGCCGCACCAAATCCTTCGGCAGTCATCCATGAAATAGACTCAATCTGAGAACCCACTTTCTGAACTGCCACCGCACTATCACCAAATCCTGCAATCATTCGTGCGATAATCATAGAAATACTTGTAAAAATCATACTCTGCACACCTGTCGGAAAACCGATTTTTACAATTGTCATCATACTTTTCTTATCCACTTTTTCAAGCAAACGCACCTTTTGAAAAATAATCTCATCTTTTAAAGCCGCCATAATAAATACGCCTGTTACAATCATCTGTGCAAAAACCGTCGCAATTCCTGCACCCATAACACCCATTTTAGCAAAAGGACCTACGCCGAAAATCAGAACAGGATCCATAATAATATTAATAACAAGCCCTGCTGCAGTTGCTACAAAAGATGTCCTACTATTTCCCATAGCCGTCATAATTCCGGTAAAAATCTGATTTAAAAAGGAGAAAATCACTCCCCCGCAAGTAATCTGTAAATAAATTCTTGCATCAGCAACCACCTGCCCGCTGTTCAGTTTAAAAAAATCAATCAGCGGATTTGCCAGTACAACTGCCAGCACACCATAAATCAAACCTAACGCTATCCCTAACTGCAATGCGCTTTTTGCATAACTTACCGCCTGTTTATCTTCTTTCGCCCCCAAAGCCTGCGCTACTTTTACCTGACCGCCCATTTTTGCCAATGTAGCCAGTCCGTTTGCCAGCCACATATACATTCCAGCGGCGCCTACCGCCGCCACGGCTGAACTTCCCACTCTTCCAATCCAAATCATATCCGTCAGGTTGTACGCCATCTGGATAAGTGATGTCGCCATAATCGGAAGTGCCAACCCTGACAGTGACGGCAGAATCGGCCCTTCTAACAGATTAATGTTTTTCTTCATTTCCTTTCACTCTCTCATATCTTGTAAATACATACTCTAAATCAAAATACGTCTGTTCCTCAGTAATCCCCGTCATTTTCCAACCTTCCATTTCATCAAGATTTGGAAAATATGTATCCGCCTCATAAGCATGGTCAATCTTTGTCACATACGCTGTTTTACAATACGGAAGAAGTTGTCTGTAAATACTTTCCCCTCCGATAACATAAATCTCTTCTTCTCCATATTTTTTCAATTCTTCCAATGCCTCTTCCACACTTGTAACGACAACGGCATCTTTTACTTTATAATTTTTATCTTTTGTAATCACGATATTTGTACGGTTTTTAAGAGGCTGTCCTGCCGGAAAACTTTCTAAGGTCTTTCTTCCCATAACAACAACCTTTCCCATTGTTGTTTCACGGAAAAATTTCATATCTGCTGGAATACTTACTAAAAGTCTATTTCCACAGCCGATTGCCCAGTTTTTATCTACTGCTACGATTAAATTCATTCTCGTTCCTCCTTACACTGCAATTGGAATATTTTTAATCTGCGGACCTGTCTGATAATTATCCAGCCTTACGTCATCCGGTGTAAATTCATAAAAATCTTTTACTTCCGGATTAAGCCAGAATGCAGGAGCCGGATAAGGCTCTCTTGAAATCAACTCTTCAATTAAAGGAATATGTCTGTCGTAAATATGCGCATCCGCAATAACATGAACAAGTTCTCCAACCTGCATATCACACACCTGTGCAAGCATATGCACAAGCACTGCATACTGGCATACATTCCAGTTATTCGCCGCTAAAACGTCCTGCGAACGCTGATTTAAGATAGCATTCAATACTAATTTATCACTGTCCTTTTTCTTTGTCACATTAAATGTCACACTATATGCACATGGGTATAAATTCATCTCATGTAAATCCTGATGTACATAAATATTGGTCATGATACGGCGACTATACGGATTATTTTTCAAATCATAAATAACCCTATCCACCTGATCCATCATTCCTTCTTTGTACTGATGTTTCACTCTCATCTGATAACCGTATGCTTTCCCGATAGAGCCATCCTCATCTGCCCAACTATCCCAAATATGACTATTCAAATCATTAATATTATTTGATTTTTTTTGCCATATCCAAAGCATTTCGTCCACACAACTTTTGATCCCTGTACGACGCAATGTCAATGCCGGAAATTCCTTTGATAAATCATAACGGTTTACTACACAAAATTTTTTCATTGTATAAGCGTAACTGCCGTCCTCCCATTTCGGACGCACTTTCTCGCCTTCCGTACTTACTCCATTATCAATAATGTCACGACACATTTCTATAAACACTTTATCTGCATAACTCATTTCATTATCTTCCCCTTTATTTTTTTACTTTAACCAGTTCAAAAACTCTGGCCTTTGACAGTGCTTTTGCTACAATATAGAAAAGAAAACTTTCAATCGGAACAGACATAACCTGTTTCCATACTCTGACTGGAATTAAAGCCCAAAACGCTTTTCCATACATAATGTGTAACCAGTATGTCCCTAGAAATACATTTACAATAATTGATACAATAATTTTCGCAATCAAAATTCTTTTAAACGTGATTGGGCGATGATATAAAATCACCCCATAAATAACCGCTCCCAAAATTGCGTTAAATGTAAATCCAAAGAAATACGCTCCCGTAGGTTTTAACACAAACTTGATAATGTCAGTTACACCACCCATAATTCCGCCTACCACCGGACCGAACAGCAATGCCGTCATTTCATTGGCGATAAAGGAAAATCCGATTTTCAGAAAATCCGTTACCTGAATGGTAAAAAAGAATCCGAGTACGACACCGATTGCAATAAACATCGCAGTCACTACAATCGTTTTCAAATGTTTCAACTCTTGCCAAGAATCCTTAAACTGTGCTTTCATTTGTTCCATAAAAAATACCTCCTTTGCAGTAGTCCTCAAGCCACGCATAGCAGGTATACAATACAAACATATCTGTCATGTGTAGCAGCGGGATGCAAAATATGTACCGCAAGCCATTCACTTTTCGTCCCACCGGCAACTCCCCGTCCGGTCGGCACTTAACGCACATATTTCTACTCTGCTTTTTTATTTTATTTTCTTAGAAATTGTATCACAGTATGAAAAAAGATGCAAAAGAATTTCAAATTCCTCTGCATCTTTTTATTTTTTAGGCTTTTACCGTCACACTTTCTCTATGTTTTTTCGGATTTTTTTCCACTACGTCTTCATAAATCAGTTTCTGGCGTGTACCAAATTTTTCTTTATACTGTTTTCTCGCATATCCATAAAATATAATTCCCAAAAGTATCCATGCTCCTACGATTATCCACTCTTCCGTAATCAACTGAGAATTTCCCGGCACTACATATAACAGACACATGATTGTTGTTGTCAGAACAGCCATTCCTCCAACAAACTTTGCATTTTTCACTTTATACGGCCTGTTCATGTTCGGTTCACTTTTTCTTAGTTTTAAGAAAGAGGCAGAAACCATAAGATACGCAAGACAAACTGCAAAACTTCCCGCATCCGTAATCCATGTCATCATAGATTTACCGAAAAATGGTGCGATTACTGCAATAATTCCTACTAAAAGAATGGAATTTGTCGGTGTTTTTGTTTTCTTATTTACTTTTGCCAAAAATGCCGGTGCCATATGTGATTCAGATAGTGCCGCAATCGCTCTTGAACCACCCATAAAGAATGAATTCCAACTTGTAACAATCCCCATAATACCACCTAAAATACATACTGTAGAAGCAACATCGCTATTGAAATATGCTTTCTTCATCGCATCAGCCGTTACCAACTCAGATATACTCAAATCACCTTTTGACATAATAAGTGAAACTGCAAAAATAATTAACACATACCATGCAACCGCCATAAAAATAGAAAAGATAATAATTTTACCGATTTTCTTAAACGGAATGTTAATCTCCTCTGCCGCCTGCGGAATAACATCAAATCCAACAAGCATAAACGGTGTCATTACCGCAACTTTAAACACACCGCCAATCTCATCCCCTTTCAAAAACATCGGGTCAAGATTTGCCGTATTACCACGAACTACCGAGACCGCTATCAATGCAATTCCTACTAAAGCAATAACAACTGTAAGAATTGTCTGCACGTTTGCCGCCGTTTTCGCTCCCTTATAATTAATATAAGTAATAATAATCGCTGCCACTACCGCTACGGCAACCCAAGAAGCATATACATCAAAACCACCAATTGTATACATATATCCTTTTGTCACAAGTGACGGTGCAATGTATTTAATAACTGTCGGGAAAGCACACGCTTCAAAAGCAACAACACCTACATACCCTAAAATAATTGCCCATGTACAAATAAATGAACCGTTTTTACCAAAAGCCCTCAAACTAAATATATGTTCTCCTCCACATTCCGGCATTGCGGATGTCAGCTCTGCGTAAGTCAGACCTACAAACAATACCATAAATCCGCCGATTCCAAATGCAATCATTGCTCCGACACTGCCTCCGTAATTAATCCATTCACCTGTCATAACAATCCAGCCCCAGCCAATCATCGCTCCAAATGCAATAACGAATATATCTTTTGAACTTAAGACTTTATCATATTTTGATTTTTTCTCACCCATAATTTTTCCTCACATTCTGTTTTTATGACAACTTCACTATCTCTAAAAGTTGTCACTCCAAGTAACAACTTTATTATATTCCAAAGTTGTCATTTATTCAAGTACCACTTTGTGAAAAATTACCCAAATTTAGCACATCCATTTTTAGCATATTGTACAGAGAAATAAAAAACCTGACTACCAACAAAATACTGCTGATAATCAGGGTATATTTTCTTCTCTACTTATCGGGATACATAAATCCTTTTACTCTATCGGGACACTCTTCATCACCTGTATAATATACAATGTCATTCAATCGGAAAACTGCTTTTGGTCCCGGTGACATAATCAAAGTTCCCTTTCTTTTTATGGCTATCACTGTCGCAAATGTTTCCTGCCAAAAGTTAATAGAACCAACTGTTTTGTTTAAATACGGTGTTTTTTCCGTAATAACAAGTTCATATGGAATAAACGGATTAATAGAACGATAATTATCGATCTTCTTGATAACTTCATCTAAATATCCGTATAATTCTTTTGTCGCTTTCTGCTGCTTCTCCACATTTTCTAAAATATTTCTTTTCAGACTCTGTATAGACTGCATGTGTTGGTGTTGCTGCAGAAAATTCTTGGCATTATCTTCTGATTTAATAACAACCCCGCTATTCTTCGCAACTTCCACAACGTCCCAGTCAGATAATACGCACATCGCTCTTCGTGCTGTTTCCGATGATACTCCATAACGACTTCCAATGGAAGACCTTGCATACACTTTCATCCCCTCTGTGTAGGTGCCTTCCACAATCTTATACGCAATATCCGCGGCTATTTGCTGGTACTTCGGGATTCCCACTTCATTTTTCAATTCCTTTTCCATAGATTTCCCTCCGAGTTTATACTTTTATATACAAAAAAAGCACGAGACGGGATTCGAACCCGCGACCCTCGCCTTGGCAAGGCGATACTCCACCACTGAGCCACTCGTGCATATTTGTTCTGCTCGTCAGAACAATTATTCAATTATTTCTTTTTGGAAGCACGAGACGGGATTCGAACCCGCGACCCTCGCCTTGGCAAGGCGATACTCCACCACTGAGCCACTCGTGCGTATTTGTTCTGCTCATCAGAACATCATTAATTATACTTCTGATTTTTATATTTGTCAACACTTTTTTTCATTTTATTCGTTTATAGACGTCTAAATCAATCTGTGTTAGTATATTTTTTAAAGATTACGATACATTCAGAGGAGGTATTTATATGAACCCAAAACAACAGGCTTATGAAAATCTTGCAAACACTATTATTAAAAATCTTGCCAAACGTAACATGGAAGGATTTTATTGTCCCGACAGCAGTTCAGCAGTTACTCTTGCAATGGAAATTATCGGCGAAAATGCCTCTGTCAGTTTCGGAGGTTCTGCCACTTTAAAGGAAACGGGAATACTGGATACTTTAAGAAAATCTTCTGCCCGCTTGATTGAACCATTTTCCGCTAAAACACCGGATAAAAAACGTCAAGCCTTTCTCGACTGTGTTTCATCAAACTATTTTCTTATGAGTTCCAACGCAATCACTATTGATGGTGAACTTATCAACATTGACGGAAACGGAAATCGTGTTGCCTGTCTTATTCACGGACCTGAACACGTTCTTCTTTTAGTAGGCATGAATAAGGTTGTTCCTGATGTAAAGACAGGTATATCCCGCGTACAAAACATAGCTTCTCCTGTCAATGCAGTTTCACTCAACAAGAAAACACCTTGTGGAATTACCGGACATTGTGGTGATTGTCACTCCGCAGACTGTATGTGTTGTCAAATAGTTGTCACAAGACATTCCAGACACACCGGAAGAATTAAAGTCATTTTGGTCGGAGAAGAACTGGGCTTTTAATTTCGCATATGAAAGAGGGGAAGATTTTATTCCAATGTCATTAAGTTAAAATGATGTAAATGGCAATCCAAAACAAAAATATACAAA
>Bissell_p2__coassemble_897_pt1 | contig 17642 bp, 20 predicted proteins | sample Bissell_p2__metabat2_high_PE_001 | metagenome-assembled genome bin Bissell_p2 | reverse complement strand
CGGTAGGACCGGAAAATCCAAATAAACCGGTAGGACCGGAAAATCCAAATAAACCGGTAGGACCGGAAAATCCAAATAAACCAGAAAATCCGAGCGGAAGTAACAGACCTGCCAAAACAGGAGATACTTCACCGATTGCTGAAACGGGAGCAATTATGTTAGCAGCAGCGGCAGTTGTTCTTGTATGGAGAAAAAGAAACAGATAGTTAAATACAGAATGGGACGAGAAGAAAATCTCGTCCCATTTTGCATTTCATATACCGTTGAGATTAAAGGGAGAAGAGAGTATAATGAAAGCATTGTTTGAAAGAAAGAGGAGATAAAATCATGATGAATATAAATCAGAAAATAACAGAGGAGCTAGGAGTAAAAAAATGGCAGGTAGAGGCAGCGATAAAATTAATAGATGAGGGGAATACAATTCCGTTTATTTCACGTTACAGAAAAGAAGCGACAGGTTCTTTAAATGATGAGCAGTTAAGACAGTTGTTTGAAAGATTGACATATTTAAGAAATTTGGAAGAGAAAAAAGGACAGGTACTGTCAAGTATTGAAGAGCAGGGAAAATTAACAGAAGAACTTCGCAGACAGATTGTGGAGGCGGAAACATTAGTTGTTGTCGATGATTTGTACCGTCCATATAGACCGAAGAGAAGAACGAGAGCAACGATTGCTAAAGAAAAAGGTCTGGAATCGTTAGCAGCATTGATTACAATGCAAAAAACTACAGAACCTATTGAGGAAAGTGCTAAAGCATATATTTCGGAAGAAAAAGGGGTGGCAACTGTCGAGGAAGCGATTGCGGGAGCGAAAGATATTATTGCAGAATATATTTCAGACGAGGCAGATTATCGTATTTATCTTCGCAATTTTACCGCAAAACAGGGAAAATTAATTTCTACGGCAAAAGATGCGGACACAGAGTCTGTTTATGAAATGTATTACGATTTTGAAGAACCGGTTAATAAATTGGCGGGACACCGTATTCTCGCCCTAAATCGTGGGGAAAAAGAGAAAATATTGCAATTAAAGATAGAAGTACCTGAAGAAAAAGTGCTTCAATATATGGAAAAGAAAGTGATTCAAGGTGATAATCCTTATACAACGCCGATTTTAAAAGATGCTATAGAGGACAGTTATAAACGTCTGATTTCCCCTGCAGTTGAACGTGAAGTTAGAAGTGAACTGACGGAAAAAGCGGAAGACGGAGCGATTTCTGTTTTTGGCAAAAACTTAGAACAGTTATTAATGCAGCCGCCTATTGCGAACAAAGTAGTACTCGGTTGGGATCCGGCATTTCGTACCGGTTGTAAACTTGCAGTAGTAGATGAAACAGGAAAAGTTTTGGATACAACAGTTATTTATCCGACGGCACCAACGACACCACAGAAGATTGCACAGGCAAAAGAAACATTGAAAGAACTTATTCATAAATATGGAGTTACATTGATTTCCCTTGGAAACGGAACTGCTTCAAGAGAATCAGAGATGATTATCGTAGAATTATTAAAAGAAATACCGGAAAATGTACAGTATATGATTACGAATGAAGCGGGAGCGTCTGTGTACTCGGCAAGTAAACTGGCAACAGAAGAATTTCCACAATTTGACGTAGGGCAGAGAAGTGCTGCATCAATCGCAAGACGTGTGCAGGACCCATTGGCAGAATTGGTAAAAATTGATCCAAAATCTATCGGTGTAGGTCAGTATCAGCATGATTTGAATCAGAAAAAATTAAGTGAAACCTTATCAGGTGTTGTAGAAGATTGTGTAAATAAAGTGGGGGTAGACTTAAATACAGCGTCTGCACCATTGCTATCTTATATTTCAGGAATTTCCTCCACGGTAGCAAAAAATATTGTTGCGTATCGTGAAGAAAACAGACGTTTTAAAAGTCGTAAAGAATTATTAAAAGTAGCAAAATTAGGACCGAAAGCATTTGAACAGTGTGCGGGATTTATGAGAATAACAGGAGGAACAAACCCTTTGGACAGTACAAGTGTACACCCTGAATCTTATGAAGTAACAGAGAAACTTTTGGAAAAACAGGGATTTTCTCTTCAGGATATTGCTGAAGGTAAACTTTCTACACTCTCTAAAACAATAAAAGACGAAAAGAAACTGGCTCGGGAGTTAGGGGTAGGGGACATTACCTTAAAAGATATTATAAAAGAACTGGAAAAACCGGGACGTGACCCTCGTGATGAGATGCCAAAACCGATTTTAAGGACAGATGTATTAGAAATGAAAGATTTAACAGAGGGAATGGTTTTAAAAGGAACAGTAAGAAATGTGATTGACTTTGGTATTTTTGTTGATATTGGGGTACATCAGGACGGATTAGTGCATATCTCACAGATTACAGATAAGAAATTTATTAAGCACCCATTGGAAGTAGTGAGTGTGGGAGATATTGTGGACGTGAAAGTGATGAGTGTTGATGTGAAGAAAAAGAGAATACAACTGACGATGAAGGGGATTTCGTAGGCGATGAAACTGGGGGAAAAATTAAAAAAATACAGAAAAGAAATAAAATTATCGCAAAGGGAAGTGGCAGAAAAATTAAATGTGACAAGGCAGGTAGTTTCGTATTGGGAGTGTGACTTAACAATACCGGATATTCAAATTTTGCAGCAATTAGCAGAATTATATGAAATAGATATGGAGGAAATGCTGCAGGAAGAAAATTCTACTACACAAAATGAAGAAATTGCTGCACTAATATGTGGAATTATACTTGCAGTAGCCTTTAAAATACCGGTGGTTAATATTATTGTTTCCCTTATTGTGCTATGGAAGTATAAAAACAGAAAATATTCATTTTTCATTAGGACAGTAGCCATTGTATGTTTAGTGATAACTGTATATAATACTTATGGGACTTTTTATACGTGTTTTAATCCTAACAGCACTATAAAGAACAGATATTTATGGTGATCCCGTTTTTGGAATGCGGAATAAAACTTATGAGGAGAAAGAAAATGACTTTAGAAGAGAAATTATGTAAATATAGAAAAGAAAGGAAACTGTCACAGGCAGAAATAGCGGAAAAACTAAATGTGACAAGGCAGAAAGTTTCTCGTTGGGAGCATGGAACATCAGTACCGGATATTGAAACAATGAAACAGTTGGCAGAAATTTATGGAGTGAATGTTACGGAAATGCTACAACAGGAGGAAGAAAAATCTATAGAACAGCCAATTGTTAAAAAAGTGAAAGAAGTTTCTTCCTCTAAACATGAAGATATAGTTGCTTTGTTGTGCGGTATTTTGTTGTTAGCAGCCTGTTCAATACCCATTATCAACATCATATTGCCAATTGCTATTTTGATAAAATATAAGAAGAGAAAATATTCATTTTTTGTCAAAGCGGTGGCAGTTATGTGTTTGGCAGTGGCAGCATATAATATTTATCTTTTTGTTGATATATATTTTGTTGATGATGGTATTGTGGAAATAAGACAATTATAATGGTGCTACTTTAAGTGTACCGGAAGAGATATATGCTTTTACGCCGACTTTTACAGTAGGGCTTATTGTGGAAGGCTTCCAAGAGATTTCCAAAGTCGCTTTAGTGGAAGAATTCTTTTTCAGACTATGCCCTTTAATAGAGCCGGAAAGTGCGGTAGCAGAAGGTGAATGGACAGAAGAAAATTTATTGCTTTTTACATCGACAATAAATTTTCCTGTCCATTTTTTAGGTTTAGTATATTTTACCTCATATGAACCGTTAGAAACTTTTGATATAGGTGTAATGGTGACATAAGAAATTTCACCATTTTCTTCCAAAAGTGTAAAATGTTGTTCTTTCTGCTGAGAATTCAAATCATATTCGGCTATGTTGCTTGTGGCAGAAGCCGTAATAGATGTGGTGAGAAAGAAAATAGTAAATAAAGTTGCAAAGATTTTTTTCATAAGATTATCCTCCGTTTCTAAATGATTTGAAGTGTATTATAGGGGAAAAGTCAAGGAATGTAAATGGAAAAATGGAGAAAGTAACAAATGTTCAGTATTTTTGCGGGAAATGTTACGTTTTATAACAGGAAAACAATAAATGTTCAGTATTTTTGCTATGCAAATTGAGAAAAATAGCGTACTTTGAACTTAACAAATAACTTTAGATTTCATAGAGAAGAAGGAGGAAGTGTTATGAAATGTAAAAAGTATTAGCAGTAGCGGGAGCGGTAACTTGTTTAACAGTTGGAGGAATTGTATCACAGGCATCAAGTTATGTGCAAGGGAGTATGCCTGGTTTTCCGGAGATGAGTTGCACGGGAAGTTTAGGATTTGCCAATCATGCAATGACGGCGACAACTAACTGTAATAAAACACCGGGAGGATATAAGACTACTTTGGAAGGGAAACTGAAAAAAGGTAGTCAAATATTAGAAAAGCGTACTGCTAGCGGAAAGCAAAAAGCAACATTCAAAGATGTGGAAGCGACAGGATTTCACTATGGGCGAGCAACACATAAGGTATATTACAGAGATAAAACATGGGCACAAAATACTTTTATGTAATATACATAGAGGGACTTATAACTGTGTAAGATAATTTTAATACCACCCTCAATTCATTAGAATTGAGAGTGGTATTTGTGATAAATGCACTAATATTATGAGGGAATAAAGTAAAATGAAAATAAGAATAAAATATAAGAAAGGAAGTGGCGTCATGAAGAAAGCACTGGCAGGAATATTGATATTATCACTTATCTGTTGTACAGGCTGCAGCACAACAAAAAAGAATAAGGATAATGAAGAAAAAAGAATAAAACTTGTATGGCAGAGTGAACAAAGTTTTTGGGAACATCAGGATTATTTTAATCAGGTGTTGAAAGAAAAAGGGTATCCTTATGAAGTAGAGTTCGTGACGTCTGAAACCGTACAGAAAAATCAAACAGTAGATTTATTGGAAACAGGTATACCAACATGGGCAGAGCCTTATGATACGGATAAAGATGCTTTGGAAGGACTCTTACTTCCTTTAGATGATTATCTGAATACAAAAGAAGGAAAGAAAATCAAAGATGCTGTTCCAGAGAAAATATGGGACAGTTATAAAATAAATGGAAAACAGTATAGTGTAATATCACCGGGACTATTACCGGATAAGACAGTGTATATATGGGATAAAGAATTGGCAGAAAAGTATAATGTACACCCGGAAAATTGGGACGGAGATTTATGGAAACATAAAGAGGAATTATTAAAAGTGGCAGAAGGAGAGAAAAAGGCAGGGAGAAAAAATTTTGCTACAGTATCGGGATTATTAATGTATGCCAAAGAAATTCCGGAAACAACAGGAGCGATGGGCGTAATGTATCCGATTATCTTTAGGGAAAATACAAATAAAGCGGAAGCGGAGTTTTTGTATGAAACACCGGAATATAAAAGAAATCTTGCGGGAATGAGAGAGTTTTATAAAGCGGGATTATGGCGTCCGGAAATAGAATCAGAACGAGAATCAGAATATTTTCTATCTGTGGAAACAATTTTTTGGAGTAAAAATGCTTATTTAGGATTTCAAAAACCTAATTTTTGGGATACTCATGAAGTAAAGGAAATATATAGAGAAAAAGTGTGGGAATTGGCATTAGGATTTATAGAAACAGGAATTACAACGGAGTCAAAGCACCCGGAAGAAGCGTTTGACTTATTATGTGCATTGTATACAGATAAAGACCTAGTCAATGCAATTGAATGGGGAGATGAAGAAAACTATGAAGTGGTAGACGGAAAAGCGGTAAAACCGATGAGTGAAAGGGAATATATACCAAGATTATATGCGGGAAATCAATTATTGGGTTATGTGGAAGTAAATGAAGATAATAATTTAAAAGAAATTTATCCGGAAGAATTTGAAAACACAGAGGTATCAAAAGCATTAGGTTTCCGATTTTCGGGAAAAGGAATTGAAAAAGAATTAGAAAAAGTAGTTGCTTTGAATAGTTTAGTATATTCTGGAAGTGCCGAAGAAGTTATAAAAGACATGGAACAAACTATAGAAAAATACAAACAGGCAGGAATAGACAAAGTTATCGCAGAGTGGAACAGACAGTTTGCGGAATGGAATAAAGAGAGAAGGTGATTGTATGAGAAAGAAGATATGTCTTATTATAAGTGCGGCGTTATTTATTACGATGAGTGCGGCGTGTAAACGGGAGGAGAAAGCAAAAGAAAAACCGGAAAATTACTCGGTTGTAACAAACATGAGAATGCAAGTGAAAGAAGACGGCATTTTCTATTTAGACGGGTATGATAAGTTAATGAAATTCTATGACTATGAGTTAAAAGAAAACATGCCGGTTTGTGATAAACCAAATTGCAAGCATCGTTCATTGAAATGTAACGCTTACATAGAAAACGGATTTAATTCTACCGTAGGAAATTATAGAGGAAAACTATATTTCTTTAAACCGGCAAGTGAAGAATTTTCTTTATATGTAAGCGATGCAAACGGAAGCAATCGAAAAGAACTTGCCAAATTAAATGAGGGCGGAAAACATATGACTTGTATGATAAAAGCACCTATGTGGTTTATAGAAGATAAAATCTATTTGGGAGTAGAATATTCAGATTTAACAAACAATCCTGAAAATCCTGAAAAGTTAGTGTGGCAGTTCATTTCCATTTCGTTAGAAGATGGGAAGATAGATGTGTTGAAAGAAACGGAAGAAATAGATGAGATGACAGGTTATGTAGATGTTTTATCTTATAAAGATGGACAGTTACTTTATTATGCAGGAAATTCGCTTTATCTTTATGATATGGAAACGAAACAAACAGACATGATACTTACAGATGTGACAAAAACAAGATGGTGTTTGGGCACAGATAAAGAACAGAAAAATATGTATTATTCAGAAGAAAATGAGAAATATTCGGAAGTGTATAAATTAGATTTACAGACGAAAGAAAAAACAAGTATTGTTAAAAAGGAAAAGAACGGAAAAGAACTTGTGTGGAACTATTGGGGAGGGAAATTTTACTATTCCTTATTTGACAAAGAAGGTTCGCCTGTAGACGGAGAATTGAGAATATATGACGCTGAGAAGAAAACAGAGAAAAAAATTTCCAAAGAAGAATATTTGTACAGTCCGCAATATGTGGCAGGAGATTGGTATGTCAGCATGACGGAAGAAGGAATAGTGTGCATCAAGAAGCAAGATTATGAGAAGAAAAATTGGGATAAATTGCAGGTTATGGGAAGATTTTAAGGGGGAATGCATATGGAACTGGAAATTAGAAATCTTTCTAAGCGATACGGAAAAAAGCAGGCGCTCAGTAATGTGTCCTGTAAATTAAATGACGGTGTATACGGACTTTTGGGGGCAAACGGTGCCGGCAAAAGTACGTTGATGAATATTATTACGGGAAACATAGAGGCTGATGAGGGAGAAGTGCTTTTAGATGGAAAGAATATTTTAAAATCAGAAAATCAGCGTGAATTTCGGGAATATTTGGGATATATGCCTCAGTTTCCGATACAGTATCGGGGATTTACCGTATTAGATTTTCTTTTCTACATGGCGTCACTGCGAGGTATTTCCAAAAAGAAAGCGAAAGAAAAGATAGATGAACTTCTGGATATGCTTGCACTTACGGAGGTGCGCAACAAGAAAATGACAGCGTTGTCAGGAGGAATGAAACAGAGGCTAATGCTTGCACAGTCTGTCATCGGCAATCCGAAGGTACTGATTCTTGATGAGCCGACAGCGGGGCTTGATCCAAAGCAGAGAATTGCCGTGCGCAATCTGATTTCAGAAATTGCTTTTCAGAAAATCGTACTGATTGCCACTCATGTCGTGACCGATGTAGAATTTATTTCTAAGGAAATTGTTCTGTTAAAGGACGGGCAGGTGCTAAAGAAAGCAGAGAGAGAAACTCTGACAGCGAATTTGGAAGGAAAAGTATATGAAATAAAAGTTCCGGTTTCAGAATTGAAACGGATACAGCAAACCTATCTGGTGGGGAATATTGTAAAAGAAAGAGAGTGGATATATGTAAGAATTGTTTTCGATACATTGCCGCAGGAAAAGAATGTTACAATTGTACGTCCGTCTCTCGAAGACGTGTATCTCTACTATTTTCGCGAATAGGGGGTGTGTCGTATGTGGAAATATGAATGGAAAAAACTGTTGGGAAATAAAGCAATTTTAAGTATGATTATAGGTTGCTTTTTGCTCAACGGTTTTCTCGTATTCCGACAGGGAACGCAGTATGACGAGGAAAAAAGGAGTTCTCCGGACAATATACACCGAATTTACGAAGAGATGGACTCAATAGAAAATAAGCAGGAATGGCTTCAAAAGGAAATTGAGAAAGAAGAAAATGCGGAGGATATGGGGAACTATGCCCGAAGAAGTGCGCTGATATACGTTTTGGAATCTGTGGAAGAGGTAGAAAATTATGACGGCTATTTGGAAAATATTAAAATACAGGCAAAGCGTATAAGCCGGTCGGCTCTGTTTTCCGATACGGATTCATTTTCCAAAAGAAATGCGAGCCAAATTCCAAAAAAATATGATAAATTTGAGGGAATGACTTTGGAGGTGGCAGATTCACAGGGGGCTCTGCTGGCAACGAAGTCTGAGATGACCGATGTTCTGTTTGTAGTTTTGGCGGTGCTGCTCACCTACTTTTTTATCAGTATGGAGAGGGAAGAGGGGACGCTTGCCTTTGTTCGATGTACAAAAAACGGTGGCAGAGAATTGGGTGTGAGAAAAATTGCCATTATTTTGGCGGGAAGTCTCGTGGGAATGTTGCTTCTCTATGTGCAAAATTTTATTATTATGGCAAATCTGTACGGCTTTGGAAATTTGGGAAGACCGGTTCAGTCGGTAAACGGATTTATCGGAAGTGCGTGGAAAATTAATTTAGGACAGTACTTTCTCCTGTTTTTATGTGGAAAACTTTTTGTCGCCTGCGTTTTTGTGGGGGGAATTACATGGATTTGTCTGAAAGGGAAAAATATTCTTCGGACAAGTGTTGTCTTAGTGCTTCTTGTCGGTGTGGAATGGGTGTTTTATGCAAAAATCCCGTCAAATTCATGGCTTGGTATTTTGAAATGGTGTAACCTGTTTTCGTTTATCCGAACGGAAAATTTCTTCCAGACATATGAGACGGTCAATCTGTTTAGTTATCCGGTATCATCGGTAATTGTCTGCTCGATTGCGGGAGGAATTTTATTTATCATTTGCATTGTACAGAGTATTCTGTGCTATGAAAAAGTGAGTCGGGGGGAGTACGCTCAAAAGAAGGAAAAGAAAAAACGTGAAGGAAGACAGACAAAGGGGCATGGAATATTCTTTTATGAGTTCCGCAAAGTAATGTGGATTAACGGTGCGGGCGTAGTGCTTCTGCTCTTCACGATTGGATACTTTATGACGGTGTCCGGGGAAAAAATATACTTTTCTCAGGACGAGTTGTACTATAAACATTATCTGAAAGAACTGGAAGGGGAGATGACCGCAGAGAAAACGGAGTTTATTCAAAAAGAAGATGAAAGAATTAAAAAACTGGAGGAAAGTGAGGAGTCCTTTGACAAGGAGAGAATGTTACAATGTAAACCTGCATTTGACCAGGTAAAAATGCAGGCGGAGAGAATCGGTGAAAAAGGCGTTTTCTTAAATGAAATCGGTTTCAATTATCTGTTTGATAAAACTACCTTTATAGGGAGAACCGGATTGCTGCTTCTCATCATTATGCTAGCATTCTTTCAGACATTTGTCATGGAGCAGATTGCGGGAATGGATACGGTGTGGAACACTATACCGGAGGGGAGAAAGAAAATTCAAAGACGAAAATGGGTAATTTTAATTGTGTCCGTCCTTCTGTTATCTGTTTTTATAGAAGGAATGTTTATCGTACACGGAGTAAAAGGGCAGCAGTTGTCAGGACTTTCAGAACAAATCAAATATATTTCCGCATTCGAGGGATTTGGAAATATGCCGATTGCGGTTTATCTGTTTTTACGTTGGGGTTTTGAGTGTCTTGCGGGAATAGGAGGACTGATTGTAATTGCCGGCGTTTCCAAAAAAGTGAAAAATACTGCGACTGTTCTCCTAGTTTCGGGAGGCATTGCAGGTTTGTTCTATCTGTGTATGCGATTTATTATCATATAAAATACTTGCGAAAAGGCAGAGAAAAGAGATATAATAAGAAAAAAATAAAGGATTCTTCAGGGAGATGTGAAATTCATTACCGGCGGTAACAGTCCGCGAGCCATGAGAATGGTTGATTTGGTGTAAGTCCAAAACCGACAGTAAAGTCTGGAAGAGAGAAGAAAATCGTTTTGTGTGTAAGCAGAAAACTCCCTGAGTGTATAAACTTTTGGGAGTTTTTTTGTACAAAACTAAAGAAGAATTCCTTTTAGAAAGAAAGGAAAGAAAACATGAGTAGAAAAAAAGTAAATGCAAGAACGTTAGTAAGTATAGGAATGTTGTCGGCGGTGGCTGTTATTTTAATGCAGTTTGAGATACCACTTCCGTTTGCACCTGCATTTTATCAGATTGATTTTAGTGAGATACCTGTCTTAGTGGGGAGTTTTGCACTTGGACCGTTGGCAAGTATAACGATAGAATTTATCAAAGTATTGTTAAATATGCTTATCAGCGGAACGACAACAGCAGGGGTTGGCGATATGGCAAACTTTTTGATTGGCTGCGGTTTAAGTGTGCCGGCTGGGATTATCTATCATCAGATGAAAACAAAAAAAGGTGCATTTATCGGAATGGTAGCAGGAACAGGATGCATGACGGTGTTAGGATGTTTTTTGAATGCATATATACTATTACCGGTTTATGCGAATGCTTTTGAACTTCCGATTGACAGTTTGATTCAAATGGGAACGGAAGTAAATCCATCAATAACAGGTTTGGCTACATTTGTTATTTTTGCCGTTGCACCGTTTAATTTATTAAAAGGAGTGCTGGTATCCGTTATTGTTTTATTGATTTATAAAAAAATCAGTCCTATCTTTAAAATGAAGAGATAATTGGAAAAAAATGTGTTATAATAACAGATAAGAAAATCCATAAAACATAAGGAGTGATGGAAATGAAACTGATATTTGCGGTTGTACATGCTGAGGATGCTAAAGGTGCGGCAAAAGAATTAAATAAGAAAAAATTTGGAGTAACGAAATTATCAAGTTCAGGTGGATTTTTACGAAAAGATAACTGCACTCTGATGATAGGAACAGAGGATGATAAAGTTGAAGAAGTTATGGACGTATTGAAAGAAACCTGTGCAAAGAGGGAAGAAGTTGAGATTGTAACCCCTTATTTGAGTGAAGGTATGCAGATACCGAATTATGCGTACACTCCGATTAAAGTCGAAGCAGGAGGAGCGATTGTTTTTGTTGTCGATGTAGCGGAGTTTTGGAAAATTTAAAAGGGCAAAGTTGTAACGAATGTATAGGTGTGCTATAATTTTATGGCACATCTATTTTATTTAAAAGAAATGGTAGGGAAGAAAGATGACAGTAAAATTTAAAGTAAACATGACGGACAAAATAATGTACGATTTTTTGTTGTATCATAATTATACGAGTATGACGGGGCTTGTAGGAGCGATTTTAGGGGTTCTCTTATTAGGCGTTTCCGTAGCGAAAGGAACGGCGGGAGATATACAGACGGCGGTTCTTTTCTTTGCCATAGCCGTATTTGTACTTATGTCAACACCAATGACTTTAAAAGCAACGGCAAAAAATCAGGTAAAAAATACACCGATGTTCCAAGAACCTTTGGAATATGAGATTTCTGAAGAAGGAATTACGGTTTCACAGAATGAAGAAAGTGCGTTAAATGAATGGAAAGATTTTGCGAAAGTTGTTTCCACAAGCAAATCTCTTATTTTGTATATCACTCGTGTTCGTGCAATTATTTTGCCGAGAGAGAATATGGGAGATGATTATATGAAAGTAGTGGAAATGATTTCAAAAAACATACCTGCAAAAAGAGTGAAAATCAGACATACAAGATAGAAAAGGAAGAAAGATGATAGTAGAAACAAATAATGCGAAAGAAACATTTGAATTAGGTGTACAGATTGGAAAAGAAGCAAAAGCGGGTGATGTGTATACCCTCATGGGAGATTTGGGGGTGGGAAAAACAGTGTTCACACAGGGATTGGCTAAAGGATTGGAGATTGATGAACCGATTAGCAGCCCGACATTTACAATCGTGCAGGTTTATGAGGAAGGACGACTACCGTTTTATCATTTCGACGTATACCGTATAGGTGATGTGGAAGAAATGGAAGAAATCGGATACGAGGATTACATTTACGGACAAGGTGTGAGCCTAATTGAATGGTCGAATTTAATTGAGGAAATTCTTCCGGAACAAAGACGGGAAATTATCATAGAGAAAGATTTAGAAAAAGGATTTGACTATCGAAGAATAACAATTACGGAAAGGGAATAAGGATATGCGTATATTGGCATTAGACAGTTCAGGACTTGTGGCATCAGTTGCCATTGTGGAGGAGGAGCAGACAGTTGCGGAATACACCGTCAATTATAAGAAGACACATTCGCAGACGTTGCTTCCAATGTTAGATGAGATTGTGAAAATGACAGATATGGATTTACAGACGATAGATGCCATAGCGGTTGCGGGAGGACCGGGGTCTTTCACCGGACTTCGAATCGGTTCTGCAACAGCAAAAGGGCTTGGTTTGGCGCTGAATAAACCGTTAATTCACATTCCTACTTTGGAAGGGATGGCGTATAATTTATATGGCAGTTCGGCAGTTGTTTGTCCGATAATGGATGCGAGAAGAAAGCAGGTATATACAGGAATATATCGATTTACAGAAGGAAAATTGGAAGTTTTGGAAGAACAGATGGCGATTGCTGTTGATGAATTGATTCAGAAATTAAATGAAATGGGAGAGGAAACCGTTTTCTTAGGGGACGGTGTTCCGGTATATGCGGACTGCTTAAGAGAAGGGCTTTCTATACCGTTTACATTTGCTCCGGCAAATATGAATAGACAAAGGGCGTCTTCTGTAGGGCTTTTAGGGATAGAATATTTAAAACAAGGCAAAACGGAAAGTGCAAGAGAACACGAGCCAAATTATTTACGTGTTTCTCAGGCTGAAAGAGAGCGAATCGAGAGAGAAAAAGCGAAGGAAACAAAGAACGCATGATAATTTTGCAGGAAATGGAAGAAAAAGACAGTGTACAGATAGCAGAATTAGAGAAAGAAATATTTAAAGATGCATGGACACAGATTGGGATTGAAGAAACGTGGAGAGAGCCTCATTCTTTTATTATTGTGGCGAAAGAAGAGGGAGAAGTAGTAGGATATTGTATCGTCTACTGCGTGCTTGATGAGGCAGAAATTGCAAAAATCGCAGTGCAACAAACCAAAAGGCATGAAGGGGTGGGAAGTAGATTGCTTGAAGAAACAGAGAGAATTTGTCTTGAACGGAATATAGCAAGAATACTTTTAGAAGTACGTGAAAGCAATGTGACGGCGAGAAAATTTTACACAAAACAGAAGTTTGTCGCAGACGGTATTCGTAAAAATTTCTATGAAAATCCGATGGAAAATGCAATTTTAATGAGTAAAACAATTTCTATGCAATAAGAGAAAAACTTGCAGATATGGGAACACTTCCCACTGGGATTGGGACATACAACGGGCTATAATGAATGAGTACCTGAAAACAATATGGCAGACATTCGTAGGAGGAATTGTATGAAACAATATAAAACAAAAGAAATTTTAGAAGTAAAAAAAGTGATTTGTAATAAATGTGGAAAAGAAATTGTTGTGGAAAACGGAAGGCTTGTAGAAGATATGCTTCAGGTCGAAAAAAGATGGGGATACCCGTCCGAAAAAGACAATGAAGATCATTCGTTTGATTTGTGTGAACAATGTTACGATGAATTTACTGCAACTTTTCTTATCCCTATAGAACAACGATAAGGAGAAGAGAATGTTAGATGTATGTTTGTTAGGAAGCGGAGGAATGATGCCACTTCCTTATCGCTGGTTGACTTCGCTTATGACGAGGTTTAACGGCAGCAGTCTGTTAATTGACTGTGGTGAAGGAACTCAGATAGCAATCAAAGAAAAAGGCTGGAGCTTTAAGCCGATAGATGTCATCTGCTTTACTCATTATCACGGCGACCATATAAGCGGATTGCCGGGACTTTTATTAACAATGGGAAATGCAGACAGAAAAGAACCGCTTACTTTAATCGGTCCGAAAGGTTTGGAAAGGGTTGTAACGGCGCTTCGTGTAATTGCGCCTGAGTTACCGTTTCCAATTCATTATGTAGAAATTGAGGGGGCGGAGCAGACTTTTGAATTAAACGGTTATCGTTTGACGGCATTTCGCGTAAATCACAATGTACTCTGTTATGGATATACGCTGGAAATAGATCGTGCCGGTAAGTTTGATGTAAAACGTGCAATGGAGCAGGAAATACCAAAACAATATTGGAGATTTTTGCAACGCGGCGATACAATAGAGGAAAATGGAAAGATTTATACACCGGATATGGTGTTGGGTAAACAGAGAAAAGGAATCAAATTAACTTATACAACAGATACAAGACCGACAGAGTCTATCAAAATCCATGCGGCAAAATCAGATTTATTTATCTGTGAGGGAATGTATGGTGAGAAAGAAAAGGCGGCGAAAGCAATAGAATATAAACATATGACTTTTACGGAGGCGGGCAGACTTGCGAAGGAAGCTGAGGTAAAAGAAATGTGGCTTACCCACTATAGTCCGTCTTTGACAAAGCCGGAAGAGTTTATGGATGATGTGAGAAATATTTTTCCAAACGCAAAGGCGGGAAAAGACTGTATGTCCGTAACGCTGGAATTTGCAGAAGAATAAAGGAGAAGTTATGAGTGAAACAAAAGATGTTTTAATATTAGCGATAGAAAGTTCGTGTGATGAAACGGCGGCAGCAGTTGTCAAAAACGGAAGAGAAGTGTTGTCCAATGTTATTTCATCCCAGATAGAATTGCATAAATTATATGGAGGAGTAGTACCTGAGATTGCGTCAAGAAAACATATTGAAAAAATTAATCAGGTTATTGAGGAAGCGTTAGAAGAAGCAAATGTTACTTTAAACGATATAGATGCAATAGGTGTCACATACGGTCCAGGACTTGTAGGGGCACTTTTGGTTGGGGTTGCGGAAGCAAAAGCCATTGCATACGCAACGGGAAAACAGTTGATTGGCGTACATCATATCGAGGGGCATATTTCTGCGAATTTTATTGAAAACAAGGAGTTAGAGCCTCCGTTTATTTGTCTTGTGGTTTCGGGAGGACATACGCATTTAGTGTGCGTAAAAGACTATGGAGAATATGAAATTATCGGAAGGACGAGAGATGATGCGGCAGGGGAAGCGTTTGATAAAGTTGCCCGTGCGATTGGTTTGGGCTATCCGGGAGGACCAAAGATTGATAAATTGTCAAAAGAAGGAAATCCGGATGCAATTACATTTCCAAAGGCTCACATAAATGATGCTCCATATGATTTTAGTTTTAGCGGTGTAAAATCAGCAGTATTAAATTATATTAACGGCTGTCAGATGAAAGGCGAAGCATTTAATCAGGCAGATATTGCGGCATCTTTTCAGAAAGCGGTAACAGATGTGCTGGTAGAAAATGCCATGCGTGCAGTTGATGAATACGGCATGAAAAAACTTGCAATAGCAGGAGGAGTGGCTTCAAACAGTACACTTCGTCAGGCAATGAAAGATGCCTGTAAGAAAAAAGGGATAGAATTTTATTATCCATCTCCTATTTTCTGTACAGATAATGCTGCGATGATAGGTGTGGCGGCGTATTATGAATATTTAAAAGGAACGCGTCACGGTTGGGACTTAAATGCAGTGCCAAATTTAAAATTAGGAGAGCGATAAAATGAACAAAAAACCATGTACTGCGATTGTACTGTCGGCAGGGCAGGGAAAGCGTATGGGAACAACCATACAAAAACAATATATTCAACTGGATGGAAAAGAAATTATTTGTCATACGTTGGAAACTTTTCAAAAATCATCTGTTATAGATGATATTATACTTGTGGTAGGAAAAGGGCAGGAGAAATACTGTCAAAAAGAAATTGTAGAAAAATACCATTTTACAAAAGTGCAGAAAATCATAGAGGGCGGGGCGGAACGTTATCACTCGGTTTTAAATGGGTTAAGAGAAATTACGCATCAAGGGTATGTGTTTATTCATGATGGAGCCAGACCGTTCGTATCGGAAGAGATTATACAAAGAGCCTATGACTCAGTATGTATATTTGGAGCGTGTGTGGTAGGTATGCCTGTGAAAGATACGGTAAAGATTGCTGATAAGGAAACGTTTATCAGTGAAACTCCCGATCGTAGTTTTGTTTGGCAGGTGCAGACACCCCAAGTGTTTCAGACGGATATGGTAAAAGAGGCATATGAAAAAATGATACAATCAGGCTATTCGCAGGCGACAGATGATGCAATGGTTGTAGAAAAAATGTTGGGCAAAAAAGTGAAATTGGTAGAAGGAATTTATGAAAATATAAAAATAACTACGCCGGAAGATTTGGATATAGCGAAAGTATTTTTAAAGAGGAAATATGATGACTAGAGAAGAACATAATATAAAGCCTATATTTAATAAAGATTCGGAAATATTAATATTAGGGAGTTTCCCCTCTGTGAAATCAAGGGAGGGGAATTTCTTCTATCATCACCCTCAAAATAGGTTTTGGAAAGTGATTGCTGCCGTTACCGGTTGGAAGGTACCATGTACGATAGAAGAAAAACAGGGTATGCTTTTAGAAAATCATATTGCAATATGGGATGTAATTGCCTCTTGTGATATAGAAGGTTCCAGTGACAGTAGTATTAAAAATGTTATTCCGAATGATTTGGGGATGATTTTAAGTGTGGGCAAAATAACACATATATATACGAACGGCGGAACAGCAAGTCGCCTTTATCGTAAATATTGTCAAAAGAAAACCGGAATAGAGGACATAAAATTACCGTCTACAAGTCCGGCAAATGCCGCTTATTCTCTTGAACGTTTAGTATCAGAATGGGCAATAATAAATAAAAATAAAAAAATTGAAAAAAAGTGTTGACAATGAAATATACTATGTGCTAGAATACATCTTGTCGCTGAGGTAAACAAGTGACACACAAATAAATAAGTTATGCAGAGGTATCGAAGTGGTCATAACGAGGCGGTCTTGAAAACCGTTTGTCCGAGAGGGCGCGTGGGTTCGAATCCCACCCTCTGCGTTGGAAAAACTATCAATAACTTGATAGTTTTTTTACTGAAAAGGGCAGCGGGGAGAAATACCCAAGTTGGCCGAAGGGGCTCGTCTGGAAAGTGAGTAGGTCGTTAATAGCGGCGCGAGGGTTCGAATCCCTCTTTCTCCGTTTTTTGAAATTTAAAAATAAATTTCAAAAAAGGTATTGACAGATGCGAGCGAGATATGATAATATAGCAAAGCACTTGAGAAAACAACAGTTTGTTGAAAAATAAAAAATGAAAAAAGTTGTTGACAAGCAAGAAAGATTATGATAATATAATCTAGCGTTCGACAGAGAACGATAAAAACAGAACATTGATAATTAAACAATAGACAACGAACCTGAAAATTTCTAAGA
>Bissell_p2__coassemble_845_pt1 | contig 18751 bp, 14 predicted proteins | sample Bissell_p2__metabat2_high_PE_001 | metagenome-assembled genome bin Bissell_p2 | reverse complement strand
TTTTCTTATAAGGAATTCTCATTTTGACTTGTACTATTTATATTCTAACACCAGTATGTCCCTCAAGCGAGATGGAGTGAAATGAAATTGAGTTTGAACAGTATTGCGTAAACGGAATAATCTTCAAAGAAAAGGTATTATTGTTTGTGTCATTTTTGTGGTGAATGATGTAAATAATTATGAAGTATGATATTATGAGGAAGTAAAGAAAGGTGAATTTGGAGGTAGTTGATATGGAATTGGTATTTAAACCATTAACGCAAATTCATGCACTGGAAATCGCAAATGAGTGGAAATATAATGATATTTATTCTTTTATGATATGACTGCTGATATAGAAGACTACGAAGAATTTATTGATGAAGATTTGAGAAATCAAAATGACTATTATGAAGCATTGGAAAACAATGAATTAGTTGGATTTCTTTGCATTATCCAACAAAACTCATCAATTGAAATTGGTCTTGGGATGAAACCGGATCTTTGTGGTAAGGGTAAGGGAAAACAATTTGTAAAGCAAATCATAAATTTTTTGGAGTATAATTACAAATTTGATAAACTCATTATGAATGTAGCGTTATTTAATCAAAGGGGCATTAAAGTATATCATTCATGCGGATTCAAGGATTTTGAAATAACAAGTCGCAATTCTAATGGTGGAATATATGAATTTTTAACATTGGTTAAAAGGTATAAGTTAGAATTTGAGGAGGAAAATATGAAAGAATATACCTATGTTACTTTAAGACAAAAACCAGAATTAAAAGAAGAAGCTGCCGCATGGTTTCATGACAAATGGGGAGTGCCACAAGAGGCTTATCTAGAATGTATGGAAGCCTACCTTAATAATGAAACAGAATATGGTTGGTATTTTTGCTTAGACAGCGGACGCATTGTAGGCGGTCTTGGAGTAATCGAAAATGATTTTTATGACAGGAAAGACCTTACGCCAAATGTATGTGCGGTATATACTGAAAAGGATTATCGTTGTCAAGGAATTGCGGGAAAATTACTTGATATAGTCGTGAAGGATATGAAGTCCAAGGGAATAACTCCAATCTATTTAATTACAGACCATACAAGTTTTTATGAAAGATATGGTTGGGAATTTTTGTGTATGGTTCAAGGGGACGATGAGCCTGATATGACAAGAATGTATATTCATAGATAAATTTAATGTTGTGGAGGTATATTATGTTTGGTTTTAAGAAAAAAGAAAAGAAACCACTTTTAATTAAAGTGAAAGATGTGTTTTCAATCATCAAATCGGATTACGATGAAGGAATTGCTTTTTGTTTAATTGATTTTAATTTGGAAGGAAATCTCTATACAATGGGGGCGGTGCTTATTCCGAACAGCGAAGAAAAAAAGGAAAACATATATTTTGTTTTTGAAGAAAATCGTTATAATACTTATGAAGAGTTTACAGAAAACGTTAAGATTGACGGAAGGAAACTTTTCGATGCAGATACGATTATAGAAGTTGTGCGTGCGGGAATTATTGACGGAGAACCAATGATAAGAAGTCCTTGGGGAGATACCCGACTAGCGAAAATGGCAATTGCAGACTGATTTTAAAATTATAAATGATATGAAGAATTGGAAAATATGATATTCTATTATGTAAGGAAATGAAAAGAGGAGATAGGGTATGAAAAAGGGTACGATTTTTACAATACTTTTCCGATTATTAGGAATAATAGCGTTAATTTCAGGTATCCGCCTGATTGGTGGAGGCATTTATAATTATGTAGATGAACATAACCGGAAAGATTGGGTTCCAACAATAGCATATGTTACGGATGTATCCGGTGAATATTCAAGTTACGGAGGAGTGAAAGGTGCTTGACGAAGCCGTGTTGACTATGAAATTACTTATCAGTATGAGGTTGACGGAAAAGAATATTCCGACAAACTTTATAACAGAAGTGAGATAATGGAAATTGGCGATGAAGTAGAGATAAAGTATGATCCTGATGCACCGCAGGACTCTACCGACATATTAAAGCCTAGCGTTAAAAATTTGATTGTGTTTTTAATAGCCGGAGTAATGTTTACAACAGCAGGATTTTTCCTTTCGGGTGTTTGGGCATTATTGCAAAAAATACGGCATAGAGGAGAACCGGAAGAGGAAGAATATGTATCGCCTGAGGAGAGAAAAAATATGGCTTCAAAACCTTCGGCATCTATTGGTCGCAGAATTGTAGTCGGTATGATTGTTTTCGTATGTATATTTTTAGGAATAAAATGCTTTTCGGGAGTTCGCTCTATAGATGCAGAAGAGTTTTCAGAACTTGTTCAGGAGGCAGGGTATATTACTACAGATACAACAGAAACGTTAAGTCAGGAATGGAAAGTCGGTTCGATGCTTAAAGAGGCGGTTTCAATTAATGAAGATAATATACGAATGGATTTTGTTGTTATGGATACGAATGCCAGTGCAGATGCGTTATTTAACGGTATGACGCTTCCGCTGTCAAACGGAGATGTGGAAGAACGTAAAGGAAGAGTTCATGAATTATATTCTATAGAAAATAAAGAATTATATATTGCCAAAATCCGTATTAGTGATACGGTAATATACACTTCCGTTCGTGCAGAATATAAAAATGAAATTGTGAAATTGTTGGACAAACTGGGGGATTGGAAAGAATAAATAAAAATATTTTGGAGGAGATAAAAGATGAATAAAAAGAAAAGAAACGAGATTATTTCAATTATTGTAGTGCTGTTAGTTTGTGTTGTATTATATGTTTTTTTTATGAATAAAAACATCTACACATTAAATATTCCGAAAGTGGACGATTTAAGTAGTATATCATTAAAAAGCGGAAGTGTGACGAAGGAAATTACAGATGCAAAGACTATGAAAGATATGGTTTCGCTACTAAATGGAAATGGAAGAATGACTAAAGAAGAAAGTGTAAATGATGCCCCTGTCGATGTAGAACAACCGATAAAAGTGGAATTAATTTTCAAGGAGAAAGATTCTTCTATTATTTATGTGTATGAAAAGAAAGATTGCTATTATTTGGAGCAGGCATACAATGGTGTTTATGAAATCAGCGAGGACGAGTACAATAGTTTAGAGAAATATCTACAATAAATTGTGACTAAACAAATTAATATTGATTCAGGTGAAAATTCAAAGTTGAAGATGTAGTCAACATGGGGGATAATTAAAAATAAACATCTTGACATTACGTTTTTGTGTGATAGAATAATGAATGGATTTATATAATAAAAAGGTAATGAATGTGTTAGTAGAGAACCGTTTTCTAGCAGAGAGGGGAAATCATTGGCTGAAAGTTTCCTTAAGTTCAGACGGCAATTGAATTTCCCACAGGAACCGCAGTTTTGAAGAAAGCATTTGTGTAGAAACTGACGTATTTGCACGTTACGCAAACCGAGAGCCTGTCTGCGACAGGAATTAGGGTGGTACCGCGATTAACCTCGTCCCTTTTGGGACGGGGATTTTTTTATGATATAGGAAAAATACATTCTATGAAATCAAAGTGTTTTATGAAAGGAGATAAAATAATGAAAGAAAAGTTACAGAGCATTCAGGAAGAAGCCGTTCAGCAGATTCAGGCCTCTGAAGTGCCGGAAAAATTAAATGAGGTAAGGGTAAAATTTTTAGGGAAAAAAGGTGAACTGACAGCCATTTTAAAAGGAATGAAAGATGTTGCACCGGAAGATAGAGCAAAAGTAGGGCAGTTAGTAAATGAAACAAGAGCAACAATCGAATCTCTTTTAGAAGAAAGAAAAACAAAAATGGAAAAAGAGATTTTGGAAAGAAAGTTAAAGGAAGAAGTTATTGATGTTACACTTCCTGCAAAGAAAAATACAGTTGGACACCGTCACCCGAATACGATTGCATTAGAAGAAGTGGAAAGAATTTTCGTTGGTATGGGATACGAAGTTGTGGAAGGACCGGAAGTAGAATATGATGAATATAACTTTGAAAAATTAAACATTCCGGCTGATCATCCTGCAAAAGACGAACAGGATACTTTCTATATTAATAAAGATATTGTACTTCGTACACAGACTTCTCCGGTACAGGCTCGTGTTATGGAACAGGGAAAATTGCCAATCCGTATGATTGCACCGGGAAGAGTTTTCCGTTCAGATGAAGTTGATGCGACACATTCACCTTCATTCCACCAGATTGAAGGACTTGTAATTGACAAAAATATTTCTTTCGCTGACTTAAAAGGAACTTTAGAAGTATTTGCAAAAGAATTATTCGGACCGGAAACAAAAACAAAATTCAGACCTCATCACTTCCCTTTTACAGAGCCAAGTGCGGAAGTAGATGTTACTTGTTTTAAATGTGGCGGAAAAGGCTGCCGTTTCTGTAAAGGTTCAGGCTGGATTGAAATTTTAGGATGTGGTATGGTACATCCGCATGTTTTGGAAATGTGTGGAATTGATCCGGAAGAATACAACGGATTTGCGTTCGGTGTAGGATTAGAGCGTATTGCTTTACTGAAATATGAAATAGATGATATGAGATTATTATATGAAAATGATATTCGCTTTTTGAAACAATTCTAATGGCGAAAGTCGTAATTCTAAAAAAAGTATAAAAAGGGACAGGGCAAAACTCAATTAGGGACGTAGTAAAACTTAAAAAGGGTACGTCCCCAATTAAAGAAAGGAAGAAAAAGAAGATGAATACATCATTATCATGGATTAAAGCATATGTGCCGGAACTTGATGTGACAGCACAGGAATATACAGATGCGATGACACTTTCAGGAACAAAAGTAGAAGGGTATGAAGTGTTAGACGCTGATTTAGAAAAGATTGTAATCGGGCAGATTGAAAAAATTGAAAAACACCCTGACGCAGATAAGTTAGTTGTTTGTCGGGTAAATGTCGGAGAGGAAACAGTTCAGATTGTAACAGGAGCAAAAAATGTCTTTGAGGGAGCAAAAATTCCGGTTGTTTTGGACGGTGGACGCGTTGCCGGCGGACATGATGGAAAGAAAACTCCGGGAGGAATTAAAATTAAGAAAGGGAAACTTCGTGGTGTGGAAAGTTTCGGTATGATGTGTTCTATCGAAGAACTTGGTTCTACAACAGAGATGTATCCGGAAGCGGCAGAGGACGGAATTTACATTTTTGAAGATGACGCTGTTGTAGGAAGCAGCGCAATTGAGGCGCTTGGAAGAAATGACGTTGTATTTGAATACGAAGTGACTTCAAACCGTGTAGACTGTTTCAGTGTAATCGGAATTGCAAGAGAAGTAGCGGCAACATTTAGAAAAGAATTCTGTCCTCCGGTCGTAAAAGAAACAGGGAATGATGAAGACGTAAATGATTATGTGAAAGTGTTAGTGGAAAATACAGACTTATGTCCTCGTTACTGTGCAAGAATGGTGAAAAATGTAAAAATCGAACCGTCACCAAAATGGTTACAGAGAAGACTTGCGTCAGTTGGTATTCGTCCAATCAATAACCTTGTTGATATTACAAACTATGTTATGGAAGAATTTGGACAGCCTATGCACGCATATGATATGTCAACAATCGCTGGAAATGAAATTGTAGTAAAAACAGCGCAGAGCGGAGAAAAATTCGTTACTCTGGATGGGCAGGAAAGAGAAATGGACGAGTCTGTATTAATGATTTGTGACGGAGAGAAGGCAATCGGTATCGCCGGAATTATGGGTGGAGAAAATTCTATGATTACAGAAAATGCAGATACTGTTTTACTTGAAGCAGCTTGCTTTGACGGAACAAATATCCGTAAATCAAGTAAAAAAGTCGGACTTCGTACAGATGCTTCAGGAAAATTTGAAAAAGGACTTGATCCGAATAATGCAAAAGCAGCAATTGATAGAGCGTGTCAGTTGATTGAAGAATTGGGAGCGGGCGAAGTTGTAGGAGGAACGGTTGACGTTTATGGTAAGGTGAAAGAACCTGTTCGTGTACCATTTGATGCCGAGAAGATTAATGTAATGTTGGGAACTGATATTTCAGAAGAAGAAATGCTAGGTTATTTTGAAAAAATCGGCTTGGAATATGATGAGGAAGCAAGAGAGGTGATTGCACCGACATTTAGACACGATTTATTCAGACTTGCAGACCTTGCGGAAGAAGTGGCTAGATTTTACGGATACGATAACATTCCTACAACACTTCCAAGAGGGGAAGCGACAACAGGAAAATTATCATTTAAACTTCGCATTGAAGAAGTGGCAAGAAATATCGCAGAATTTTGTGGTTTCAGTCAGGGAATGACATATTCATTTGAAAGCCCAAAAGTATTTGATAAATTATTAATTCCTGCTGAGTCGAAATTAAGAGAAGCAGTGGAAATTATGAACCCATTGGGAGAAGATTACAGCATTATGCGAACAACTTCTTTAAATGGAATGCTTACATCATTGGCAACGAATTATAATAGAAGAAACAAAGATGTGCGTCTATATGAATTAGGAAATATCTATCTTCCAAAACAACTTCCGGTAACAGAATTGCCTGAAGAACGTATGCAGTTCACACTCGGTATGTACGGAGATGGTGATTTCTTTACAATGAAAGGTGTTGTAGAAGAATTTTTTGATAAAATTGGTTTACATGAGAGAGAAACATATGATCCGAATGCAGAGAAAACATTCTTACATCCAGGACGTCAGGCAAATATTATTTATGGTGGAAAAGTAGTCGGCTATCTTGGAGAAGTTCATCCGCAGGTTGCAGATACTTACGGCATCGGAACAAGAGCGTATATTGCAGTGTTAGATATGCCTGAAATTGTGGATTTGGCTACATTTGACAGAAAATATGAAGGCATTGCAAAATATCCGGCTGTAACTCGTGACATTAGCATGGTTGTACCTAAAGAAATTTTGGTAGGACAGATAGAAGAAGTGATTGAAAAGAAAGGCGGAGAATATTTAGAAAGTTATCAACTTTTTGACATCTATGAAGGCTCACAGATTAAGGCGGGATTTAAGTCGGTTGCCTACTCTATTGTATTCCGTGCGAAAGATAAAACATTGGAAGAAACGGACGTTACAACAGCAATGACAAGAATTTTAAAAGCCTTAGAGGAAATGGGAATAGAATTAAGACAGTAGACTTAGAACGCTTGCACAAAAAAAGTGCAAGCGTTTTGTGCATTATATCTAAAGTGTAAAGATGTTATTGAAAGGAAATGGAAAATATAGTATAATTTAAACAAAATCATATGGATTGTAACTATTGAATTAGGCAAGACCAAGAACAGTATATTTGACTCACTTTTTCAGATTGGACAAGATGTTTCAAAATGTTTTTGGTCTTTTTTTTGAAGAAAAGAATTTACCGAAAAGATAGTCGATTCAGGAAAGGAAAATTTATGAAAAAGATTTTAAAACGTATCTTAACAGGCGTGCTTGCTGTTGCTATGGTACTCACTATGATGCCGATTTCAACACCGACAGTACAGGCAGCGGAAGATAAGACAACTTATGAAATTTATCCAAATCCACATGAGATGTCTTATCAGGACGGCGAATTTGTTATTCGTCAAGAGGTAAATGTCGTTTTTGAAGAAACGATTGATTCTGTTACACAGAAAAGAATGAATGAAGTTTTGGCTTCAAAAAACAAGAAAGTAACTACTTCACAGAAAAAAGTGGAGGGAAAAACAAACATTTTAGTAGGTACATATAATTCAAAAGGATATGTAGATACTTATGTAAAAGAGCACTACAATGTTGCTGCAAGTTTGTTTGAAAAATTTGGAGCAAACTTTGTTGCTTCTAACAATGGAGAAATCGTTGTATTAGGACGTGATACAGATGCAGCATTCTATGGTATCACATCTTTAAAACATATCTTTAATCAGATGAACGGTTCAACAATCCGCAACTTTACGATTAAAGATTATGCAGACACCAATATCCGTGGATTTATCGAAGGATACTACGGAATTCCATGGTCTAATGAAGACAGAATGTCTTTGATGAAATTCGGTGGAGATTTTAAGATGACTTCTTATATCTTTGCTCCAAAGGATGACCCATATCATAAAGAAAAATGGCGTGAAGAATATCCTGCTAAAGAACTTGCAGAAATTACAGAAATGGTAAAAGTGGGAAATGAAGCTAAATGCCGTTTTGTGTGGACAGCACATCCGTTTATGGGTGGATTCAATGCCAATAATGCAGATGCTGAAATTCAGGCATTGTTAAAGAAATTTGAACAGTTATACAAAGCAGGAGTGCGTCAGTTCGGTGTACTTGGCGATGACGTAGGACAGTTAAATAAAGACATTGTTGTTAAAATGATGAAAGAAGTATCTAAATGGGCAAAAGAAAAAGGTGACGTATATGACACTGTATTCTGTCCGGCAGGTTACAACCATTCATGGCAAGGAGATTACTCTGAGTTAAATAAATATGATAAAGAATTTCCTGAGGATATTAAAATCTTCTGGACAGGTGAAGCGGTATGTCAGCCGGTTGAACAGAAAACATTAAACCATTTTAGAACACACAACCTTAACGGACAAGCAAAAAGAAGAAGTCCTTTATTCTGGTTAAACTGGCCGGTAAATGACATTAATGGTCAACGTTTGATGATGGGAAAAGGTAGTCTTTTGCATACAGATATTACACTGGAAGACTTGGCGGGTGTTGTAACAAACCCTATGCAAGAGGCGGAAGCATCTAAAGTTGCTATTTTTGCAGTGGCAGATTATGCTTGGAATGTAAAAGCGTTTGATGATGATAAGAGTTGGGAAGATTCTTTCAAATATGTAGATGCACAGGCTTCAGAAGCATTACATACATTATCAAAACATATGTCTAATCCACAACCGAATGGTCACGGACTTGTATTAGCTGAATCAGAAGAATTACAGCCATTGATTAATAAAATCAATACGCAGTTAACAGCAGGAAAATTAGTTGACGCAGATGCAAAACAGATGATTGCAGAAATGCAGACAATCATCGATGCTTGCAAAGAATTCCATGCGCAGAGTAAAAACGCAAACTTAAAGAAAGAATTGAAACCGTTTACAGGTTCTTTGGCAGATTTGGCAAAAGCTATTCAGGAATATGTCAAAGCAGAGATGGCAGTAGAAGCAAAAGATATGTTCACTGCATTTAACCACTATAATACAGGTTACAGTGCATTATTAAGCAGTAAGAAACATGAGAGAAAAATGCTTAATGGTTCTGCTATGGTTAGCCCTGGATCAACACACTTAATTCCATTGGCTGATAAATTACAGAAAAAATTATCAGGTCCTGTGAATGACTATGCAACAGGTGGAGTAGGTTCACAGCAAGTGGAAATGACAGCTACATCTAATATTAGTGGTTGGCATCAAGGACCAATTGGAAATATTATCGATGGTAATGACAAAACACATGCATGGGCAAATACAGAAGAAAAAGTTGGACAATATTTCCAAGTAGCATTTAACAAACCGGTAACTGTATATGGTATTCATATCATCAATGGTGCAAACCAAGATAATAAGCATCAGGATACATTCGGTACAGCACAGTTGAAATACAAAGTTCAAGGATCTGAAGAATGGAAATTGGTAAGCCAGGATACTTATAGAGATTATGCAGAATTTGTTGATGTAAGCCAGATTGAATTGGAAAATGTTGTTGCAGTTCGCTATGAATGTACAGAAAAAGGCAGTGGAAACAAATGGCCTGCAATGCGTGAATTCAAAGTATCTACAATACCTGAAAATGCAGAAAACTTTACAAAAACAGTTATTCGTACAAGTAATGCAGAAGGCTGGTCAGTTTCTTCAGGAAAAGAAACAAATGTAGTAGACGGCGATTTAAACACAAATGTACACTATAATGTAAGACAGCAAGGAGATCCAGTAAATACAACTATTGTCGGTGATTATGTTGGGGTAGAATTATCTAAACCAATTGTATTAGGAAAAATCAATATTACACAAGGCAGAGATGATAATGATGGAGATTATTTTACAGATGCAGATTTAGAGTATTCAATGGATAAAAATAAATGGACAACAATTAAAAACTTTAAAAATGCAAGAAAGATTTCTGTAGACGTTTCAGATCAGAATATTACTGCAAAATATGTACGTTTAGTGAACAAAAAACAACAACCGACATGGATTGCAATGCGTGAATTTGATGTAGATGCAAAAATCTTCCATAACGGAAAAGTATTTACAAACGTGGATAAATACAAAAAACATACAGCAGATTATCTTGCTGATACAGCAGAGGTAACACCGATTGATAATGTGACATTAGCAAAAAATGAATACATTGGATTGAAATTGGATAGAATTCATGAATTGGCAGAGATTACAAGTAAATTATCAGATGAAAATTTAACTGTTCAACTATCTAAAAACAATGTAGAATGGAAAGATATTAACGTAAAAGAAAGCAAAGCAACAAAAGTGACTGATGATGCACGTTATGTTCGTATTATCAATAAAACAGAAAATGCTATTACATTTAATGTGGAAAAATTCGCTGTAAAAACAGTAGAAATTTATCCGAAATCAGTAAAAGAAACAAACTACAGCGAAATTGAAAATCCATTAAATGTATTTGACGGAGATATTACAACAGCAACACATTATAAGAATAGTCAGACGCAAGGAAAATTCTTTACTTATGATTTAGGACAGGAAATCGACTTAAAAACATTTAAAGTTGTATGTCGTGACAGTGAACATGACTTCCCACGTCATGCAAAATTCTCTGTATCTACAGATGGAAAAACATGGGAAGAAATCATGACTTTAGGAAATCAGGATAAGGACAACGAAGGAGAATCAGCAGGTTCAGACCATATCAATACTGTTTTACCTACACATGAAATTTCTTACAATGTGAAGAAAGAAACAAACATCAATAAAAAAGCAAGATACTTGAAATTTGAAATTACAAGAAATAAATCTGGTAGTGATAAATGGGTGCGTTTCAATGAGCTTGAAATCAATGACGGCGAATTTATGCCATCAGAAAACAACCCAACATACAAATCAGATGCTGAAGAAACAAGAGATGGTTTATTCAGAAATATGTCAGACGGTGACATTGCAACAATGTTCGTGCCAAGCAAAGACAACGGATATGTACAGTACTCACTTTCTGATAACACAGATGTAAATACAATTAAAGTTTTACAGAATGCATCGGCAATTTCTAATGCGACTGTAAAAGCACGTGTATGGGAAAATGGAAAAGACAAATGGGTAACAGTTGGTAAGTTGAGCCAGTCTTATAATGAATTTGTTCTTCCAAATAATACTGTTTTACTTGATGTAAAAGTAGAGTGGAATAAAACAACACCAAACATTACTGAATTATTAACTTATAAGTCAGAATATAAAGCAGCAGATAAGAATGCGTTAAAAGTATTAATCGACAGCAAACAGGATACGACAAGATGGACAACATCTACTGCAAAAGTATATGCTGATGCTTATAAAGCGGGACAGGAAGTAATGACTAGCGAAAATGCTTCACAGGATTCTGTAAATAATGCAGTAACAGCAATCAACAAAGCGATTGAAGGAAAACAGTTAAAAGGTGATATTTCTGTACTGGAAACAATCGTTAAAGATGCTTATAAAGATGCCGATACATACACAGCAAAAACATGGGCTGTATATGAAAAAGCAATCAATGCTTGTAAAGTAGCAATCGAAAACAAAGATGATACATCTGAAAAAGATGTAGAAACATTGAAAAAAGCAGTGGAAGATGCAAAAGCAGGATTAGTATACAATCCAACAAATCAAGAAATGGCTTCGATCGCAGTTGAAGAAGCAAATGCCTTTATCGCATCTATCACAAATCCGGAAAAGGTATATACACAGAACTCATGGAAAGCATATGTTGATGCTAAAAAAGAGGTAGAAAGTTTATTAGAAGAAAACAAAACAACACCACAGCATCCGGATAAATTTGAAGCAGCATTAAATAAATTAACTGCAGCAAAAGAAAACTTAGTTGCTTTAGGTGAATTACCTGCATTAATTGCAGAATTTGATGCAATTAAAGATTCGTCTATTTATACAGAAGAATCATTTGGTACGTATAGAACAGCAGTAGACAATGCACGTCAGTTGCTTCTGAACGGAACAAAAGAAACTATCGCGGAAGCAATCAAAAATATTGAAACTGCGAAAGCAAACTTAAAATTAAATGGAAATGTAAACGCATCAAAAGTGGAGGCGTTATTAAAAGAATTGAAAGATTTAACAGCAGGAGATTACACAGAAAAATCATTTAACGAGTTACAGAAAGTAGTAACTGAAATTGGAAACAAAGATTTATCTGCTTTAAGTCAGGAAGAATTACAGAATTGCTTCAATCAGTTAAACGATGCAAAACAGAACTTAGTATCTGTAAAAGCATTAAAAGAAGCAATCGCTTCAGCAACAACATATCCGGCAGATAAATATACTGCAAATAGTTATAAAGTATTAACAGATGCAGTCGCAAGTGGAAAAGCATTATTTGCAACTGGTACAAAAGAAGAAGTAAGTAAAGCAACAGATGCTATCTACAAAGCAATGAAAGGTTTGGTTGTAAGAGCAAATGCTGATGAAGTGAAAGAGTATGTTGAGTCTATCGTAGAAAAAGACTTAAGCAAATACACAGAAGAAAGTGCCAAAGTATACAAAGACGCTTTAGCAGTATTAAAAGATATGTTAAATGATTTAGACAATGTTTCGGCAAAAGCATTCGCACAGGCGAAAGCAAACTTTGAAAAGGCAGAAGCAGGTCTTGTAGTAAAAACTACAACAAAACCAAACAATAAACCAAGTCAGAACAACAAACCGATAAAAACAGGTGATACAGCAAACAGCGTATTCCCAATGTTAGTTATGATTGCAAGTTTAGCAGTTGTAGGCGGTGTTCTCGTATTTAGAAGAAAAAGAACTAAATAATACAAAGTAAATGTAGAGAAAAGAGGTTTCTAAATAGAAATCTCTTTTCTTTTGATGAAATTTCTCGGAGAAAATGTTATAATTACACCATATTGTGAAAAGGGAGAGAGTTTCGTTGAGCAGAAATACGATGAGAAAGTTATTGGAGCAGCCGGCAATGTACAAATATATGCCTGATGTGTTTGGAAAACGAATACTTGAGATTGGATGCGGTTACGGAAGAAATTGCAGATATTTTGCTGAAAATGGTGCAGTTAAAGTGCTGGGAACAGATATTTCCGGAAAAATGCTTCAGACTGCGAAAAGAAAATCTTTAGGGCAGCCTATAGAATATCGCTTGTTAGAGCCGGAAAATACAGTAGAAACGGAAGAGAAATTTGATATGATATACAGTTCTTTTGTTTTTCATTCTGTAAAGCATTTTGATAAATTCATTGCAGAATTAAAGGATTTGTTACATAAAGGCGGCATTTTGCTTTTTTCTCAGAAGCACCCGATTACAACGGCAACTATAGACAGAAAGTCCGGCTGGAATTATAATGAACGGGGAAAAGAAATTTCTTATACATTTTCAAATTATCATCAATCGGGAAGACGAGGGTCCGGTTGGTTTATTGATGATGAGATTATTTATCACAGAACAATGGGGGAAATCATAACGACACTTGGACAGAACGGTTTTTGTATAGAAATTGCAGACGAAACAAAGCCAAGTCCTTTTTTATTAAAACAATATCCGAAGTTGGAGAGAGAGATGTTAAAACCGGCCTTTTTGATTATACGGGCGAGAAAGATATAGAGGAAGGATACGAAGAATGAAACGAGAAGATTTTTATTTTGAATTACCAGAAGAGCTGATTGCACAGGATCCGCTTGAAGATCGTTCCGGTTCAAGACTTTTAGTTTTGGATAAAGAAACAGGGAAGACAGAACACCATATTTTTAAGGGAATTATCAATTATTTGGAAGAAGGAGATTGTCTTGTTATCAATGACACAAAAGTACTTCCGGCAAGATTGATTGGCTCTAAAGTAGGAACTGATGCGAAAATAGAAGTTCTTTTGTTGAAGAGAAGAGAAAATGATATTTGGGAAACTTTGGTAAAACCGGGGAAGAAAGCAAAAATAGGAACAAAAATTCGTTTTGGAGAAGGGCTATTGGAAGGAGAAGTTGTTGATATTGTTGATGAGGGAAACCGATTAATTCAATTTCGCTATGAAGGAATTTTTGAGGAAGTTTTGGATCAGTTGGGACAGATGCCTCTTCCACCATATATTACACATCAGTTAGAGGATAAGAATCGCTATCAGACTGTGTATGCAAGACATACCGGTTCGGCGGCAGCGCCAACGGCAGGACTTCATTTTACGGAAGAATTATTAGAAGAAATTGCAAAGAAAAATGTAAAAATTGCCAGAGTAACGCTTCATGTAGGACTTGGAACTTTTCGCCCTGTAAAAGTAGATAATATTTTGGAACATCATATGCATTCGGAATTTTATCAGATTGACGAGGAAGCGGCACAGAAAATTAATGAAACAAAGGAGCAGGGTCACCGTGTAATCTGTGTTGGAACGACAAGTTGCAGAACGGTTGAGTCGGCGGCGGATGAAAATGGAAGATTGCAGGCGACAAGCGGTTGGACGGATATTTTTATTTATCCGGGATATAAATTTAAAATTTTAGATTGTCTTATTACGAATTTTCATTTGCCGGAATCTACGTTGATTATGCTTGTGTCGGCTTTGGCAGGAAGAGAAAATGTGTTGGCAGCATATGAAGAGGCTGTAAAAGAGAGATACCGTTTCTTTAGTTTTGGAGATGCAATGTTTATTAAATAGAGTGGTGTGTACCACTCTATTTTTGTATCTGATAAAAAACTTGCTAAAATCTTTTGTTTGTGTAAAAATGAGTTTGTGAAGGAGTTAGTTGTGACAAACATCTGACGGATTTCAGTGAAAGGAAGTAAAATGACAAATCAGTTTGAAGAATATGAAATAGAGAAAAAGAATGATGCGGTGACAATATGCAGATGTTATGTCTGTGGTGGAGTGATTGAAATTCCTGAGAAAATTGAAGGTTGTTTTGTGACGGAAATAGGTGATTATGCTTTTTCTGCTCATGGTCCGTCAGGGAAAGGCGATATTTCGGTCTGTGGGGCAAAGTTAAAAGAAATTATTTTGCCAAAAACAATCAGGAGAATTGGTAAATATGCTTTTTACGGCTGCAGTGAATTAGAAAAAATAAGTTTTTACAGCAATATTTCCGATATAGGTGCGGGAGCGTTTACCGGATGTCATCGGGTAAACAGGTTGGATGTTACTCTGGTGAAAGGCGAAAAATCCTGTCTTCGTGAGTTACTTTTGGAACTTAGGGAAAAACAGTCGGTTACGCTTAAAAGTGAACAGGGTAAGGCAAAACTTGTCTTTCCTGAATTTTTCGAGGAGGCGGTGGAAAATACGCCTGCAAGAATTTTGGAAACTCATACGCATGGGAGTGGGATGTGGTATCGGAATTGTTTTATCCAGACAGAAATACAGTTTGACTTATACGACAAACGCTTTCCGTGGGCGAGAGAGGATGAAGAATTAAATGTTGTATTGGAAATGACATTTGGCAGGTTGTTATATCCGATGGAGTTAAGTCGGGAGGCGGAAATAAAATATAAAGCATTTTTGACGGAATATTTTGAGGAAGCGTGCAGGTGGGCATTTTCAAGAGAAGATTTTGGTGAGATGAAATATCTGGTGAAAGAGATTGCTGTTGAAAAAGAAATGTTGCAGAAGATGATTCGTATTGCGGGGGAACAGAAAAAAGAAGAGATTTTCAGTTATTTGATGAATGAAGAACACAAACGGTATCCGAAAAAGAAAGAAAAAGAGGATAAATTTGTATTATAAAGGCAGGTGAGGACAATGGCGAGAGAGTGGAACGTGTTGCAGAAAGAACAACAAAAAGAGTTGGAAAAAATAGAAATCTGTATGGAGATATGGGAACAGGCAAAACAGGAACTATATGTTTCCATGCGTTTTTTTCATGTTGCCCTCAGCAGATTGGAGTTTGAACCACAGTATTCTTCGGGCGAGATTGGGACAAACGGTGAAACGGTATATTTTTTGCCGGACACTCTTATCAGTCTGTTTCGGGAAAATCGCATAAAAATAAATCGAATGTATCTGCATATGATCTTGCATTGTTTGTTTTTACACTTCGCATTGCCTGCGACTGTGGATGGGCGTTATTGGAATCTTGCCTGCGATATTGTCGTGGAGAAAATGATAGATTTTCTTGATGCGAGAAGTGTGAAACGCTATGTTTCTCCGTATAGAAAAAATCTTTATCAGACAATCGAGTCAGAAAAAGGAGTTTTGACACCGAAAAATGTATATGAATTTTTGCGAAAGACAAATGTTTCGGAAGAAGATTTAAGGAGAATGGAAAATGAATTTTATATGGATAACCATTCTATGTGGTCTGAACATTTGACACCGAAAAGTACTCAGGAAAGAAACAGACGCTGGAAAGAAGACAGTGAGAAAATGCAGACGGAGATAGAAACTTTTGGGAAAGAGCAGTCAGATGAAATAAAAGAGATACTTGAGCAGATACAGATTGAAAATAGGGAAAAATACGATTATAGAAAGTTTTTAAGAAAGTTTTCGGTTTTGAAAGAAGAAACACAGGTAGACATGGATTCTTTTGATTATGTATTTTATCATTATGGTATGGAATTATATGGAAATATGCCGTTGATTGAACCGCAGGAAACAAAAGAAGTTTATAAAGTAGAAGATTTTGTCATTGCAATAGATACGTCCATGTCATGTAAAGGGGAACTGGTAAAACAATTTTTGCGGGAAACGTACAGTGTTCTTAGCGAATCGGAAAGTTTCTTTCGTAAAGTGCGTATACACATTATTCAATGTGACGATAAAATTCAGTCGGATGTTGTTATTTCAAATGAGGAGGAACTTCGTTCATATATGGACTCCTTTGAAGTAAAAGGACAAGGAGGAACAGATTTCAGACCAGTGTTCGTCTATGTGAATGAATTGATTAAGCGAAAGGCGTTCCACCATTTGAGAGGATTGATTTATTTTACAGACGGTTACGGTACGTTTCCGGTGAAAAGACCTCTTTATGAAACGGCGTTTGTTTTTATGAAAGAAGATTACAGAGATGTGGATGTGCCGATTTGGGCAATGAAATTAATTATAGAACCGGAAGAATTTAGTGGAAAGGTGGAAGCAGAATGGACATAAAGAGAGCAAAACAGGAAATTAAAGATACGATTTCAGCGTATTTGTTGAAAAATGAGTATGGAGAATATGCAATTCCTTCTTTGCGGCAAAGACCAATATTTCTTATTGGGGCTCCGGGGATTGGGAAGACGCAGATTATGGAGCAGATTGCGAAGGAGTGCGGAATAGGAATTGTTTCTTATACGATTACACATCACACAAGACAGAGTGCAATCGGATTACCGTTTATTTCAAAACACATTTACGGTGAAAAGGAATATTCGGTTACAGAATATACAATGAGTGAGATTGTGGCATCAGTGTATGATAAAATAGAAAAAACAGGGTTAAAAGAAGGAATTTTATTTGTAGATGAAATTAACTGTGTTTCAGAAACGTTAGCACCTGCTATGCTACAGTTTTTACAATATAAATGTTTTGGAAATCATAAGATACCGGAAGGTTGGATTATTGTCACGGCAGGAAATCCGCCTGAGTACAATAAATCCGTGCGGGAATTTGATGTGGTTACAATGGATAGAGTAAAGAAAATTGAAGTACAGCCGGAATTTTCCGTTTGGAAAGAATATGCATATAAATCTAATATTCATGGTGCAATTATATCGTATCTGACAGCCAAACCGTCTTATTTCTATCAAATGGAGATGACGGTAGATGGAATGTTCTTTTCCACACCGCGAGGTTGGGAAGACTTATCGAATATGCTTTATGTATATGAAAAGCAGGAAAAAGAAGCGGATTGGGAAGTTGTTGTCCAGTATATTCAGTATCCTAAAATCGCAAAAGATTTTGCAAATTATTTGGAACTATATCATAGATACCGCTCAGATTATCGGATGGATGAAGTGTTAGAAGGAAAAATTAATGAACGGATAAAGAAGAAATTGAACCACGCTTCTTTTGATGAACGTTTAAGTATTGTAAGTATTTTGCTGGCAAAATTAACAGAGCAATTCCGACAGGCTTATCGCAAAGAAAAGGAAACGGAAGTTCTTTTTAAATGTTTGAAGAGATATAAAAACAATCTGGAGTTTGGAAAAGATGCAATTTCTTGTTTAGAGGAAATAAAGGAGCAGGAAATAGAAACGTTGGAATATAAGAAGAAAGCGGAACTTCTAAAAAGAGAAGAAAAATATATATTTTCCCGCACAATTCAGACGTTGGAGTCTTACACTATGGTGCTAAAAAGAGAAAATCTGTATGAAAAGGAAGAGGGATTTGAAAAGATACGTTCGCTTTTCGCAAAAGAGAAAGAAAGTTATACAAATTTGGAAGATGTAACAGAAAAAATATTAGAAAATGCCTTTGATTTTATGGAGATTATGTTTGGGAACAGTCAGGAAATGGTATCCTTTGTGACAGAACTAAATGCAAACTTTTATAGTATGTGGTTTTTACAGGAATATTCTTGTGAGAGGTATTATCAGTATAATAAAAATGTTTTGTTTGAAGAAAGAGAACAGAATTTATTGAAGAGAATTGAGAATTTATAAAAACAGAGAGGAGTTTTCCTCTCTGTCAGACTGTAGACAAAGTTGGTGTTGGGGATTATTCCCAGCACCAACTTTTT
>Bissell_p2__coassemble_834_pt1 | contig 18953 bp, 25 predicted proteins | sample Bissell_p2__metabat2_high_PE_001 | metagenome-assembled genome bin Bissell_p2 | reverse complement strand
AAAAAGTTGGTGCTGGGAATAATCCCCAACACCAACTTTGTCTACAGTCTGAAAGATGCACTCGATTTATAAGTGCATCTTTTTTATAAGCATTGTTTATTAACCGTTTGAAATCTATTATAAAGAAATCTTAACTATTTCTTCTTTTTAGGTTTTGGTGTGGGCAATTCCTCATACATAACATTAAACAAACCGATCAAAAACTCTTTATTATCAACTTCATTTACCAGCAACATTTCTTTCGCCCCCTGATAAGGTGCTTCATAAAAAACGGAAGGCATATAGGAAATCGCTGATTTCACCGGCTTTACAAGTAATCTATCATCATATATCCCACCAACAATTTTCCCCCTATAGTATATAATATACTCTCCCATCATTTCTCGATATGTAATTTCTTCCAGTTCAGATAACTGTTCCAAAATAAATTGCAAATATCTTTTGTTCGATGCCACAATCTCACTCCTAACTAAGATTTTTTATAAATAAAATCATTCTTCAAAAACAGAAAAATATATCCCTTTACTTTTACTTGTTAATTTTACAATCCAAATGAATCCGGATTTACTAAAGGTATTATTAACTCACATATTTCGTTATTCAAATCATATCCCCAATAACTTTGATAAAATCCATCTCCAAAACCACTTGCTACCACAACTAACTTATTGTTCGTATTGGGGTTTATCCATTCAATAAAATCTCCCTCTTCAGATTGGAACTGCGGATACTTTTCTACACTATTCTTGAAAAAATCAGAAAAATAATCTTCATCATGATTTCCATTTGGATTATCTCTATATCAGTTATCTATAAATTGTCTATATTCTTTTGCAACTTGTTCGTCGCAAATGGAAAGCATACCTGCATCAACAGAAAATCCGCTTAACACACCATCTGTTCCTACAAATACTGCACTATCTTCAGTTGGAGTGGTTAATTTATATACTATGGCATCTGTTTCTTTTATTTTCATTCTAGCAGTACACATACGAATTCCAATTTCAGCACTCCTGCAAATAGAAATTTCTATAGGATATTCACCGATAGGTATTTGCGTATCTAAAATCGGAGAAAATTGATTTTATGGTAAATGGGCAAGGGGATCGGCAACTATAATCTTACCCGTTGGACAGCTTATCTTCCCTATTATTAAATAAAATCTAGTATTGGTTTTTACAAATTGTTTTTTTATATCATCAGCCTTTACTTCCATATTAGAAATATATTTCTAATTAAATTCAAGCGCCTTCTGAATATCCGTCACTAAATTTTTTCTTTATTCTTCTTAAACTTACTAAGCAATCCCATAGTCATTCTCCTTCTCCAATTCCGATATACTGGATTGCTTCCAGTAATTATTTTTTATTTAAATTTGCGGTCTGTATCTATAAATCACAAAACTATCATCCGATGTATCTAACAATTTTTTATTGACCGTAAATTTTAGATTTCTTGGCTTTCCGTCACTATTTAAACCAAATTGTTTGTTAATTGAAAAATACTTTTCTTTTGTTATTTCATTTAATTCAATTATTACCATTTCGGAATATGCTATTGAATGAGGGGTATTTCGTGCAGATAACTCATTAAATGGCTTTTTAGAATCCCATTCCCCCATATCCTTAATAAAATGATTTCGCCATTTTACCATTTCATAATCATTCGTTTTTCCTTGCTTTTTATCGTGTATATACATAACAAACCAAATTCGATGATATTTATTTAAGGCATCTATTACTTTAGTTTCATCATTTAACAATGTATTTCCGCCGCCTTCACAAACCGCTTTCAAATCACCAATAAAATGATATTTGCAATGAGGAAAAGCTAAATCCAATCCCATTTTCCCATATTCTGAAATAACTGATAAATCTTCACTTGTTGCAATATAATCTATATAATCTGATAAATTATCATGAAAAAATTCACTATAGTATGCCTCTATAAGCCATCCATTCCAAAGATTTTGTTTCCACATACTAAATCCTGTTTTGTCCTTAAGATCTTTCATGTATGTAATGGCTTCTTTAGCCGTAATCCATTCGTTCCAACGGATTTTTTCCTTATTTAATTTTTGAATTGCTGCAATGATCGGATTTTTTTCTTCTTTTTCTGTTGAAGAAAAGAATTCTTTTAAAGACTCACTTTTTATTGCACCAACAATATTATTATTTTTATCAACCTTCTCAAAATATCCGTTCATATAGCCCTGATACAAGTCATTTAAGAAAATATGACAAGAATACTGAGCTTTATGTCCTCCAGCGGAAACCATTTCTTTACCTATATGTTTTTTCAAGTAGGATTCCGGTTTAAAGTATGCCCAAATATTAATATCATTATAAGAGTACAGACCAAGCCACATCACATCACCATCACCTGAATATTTATCATAAAATGTCTTCCAATTACTATTGTATTGAATTCGCTTTAAATCTTTCGGATGCTGACCCTCTTTTCCACCCATAAATGTCAGATTTGCTGCCATAATATAAGTTTTTCTTCCTTCTTCACCTTCGATGACTCCTGTAACAATCCTTTGCCCCTTAAAAAATTGAATTACTTTAAAAGAATTTCCCAAGGAATTTTTAAGTATTATTTCCATCTCATCTCGTGTCTTTTTTGTATCCGGTGAATATTCTACTATCAATTCATCATTGAATATTTTAAATTGTTGCGGTAATACATTTGTCATATTATATTTCTCCTTAACTATTCTCCAAAGATAAAATTCTCAATTCTTCTCTGTATAGGTAAAACTCAAACTTACTGAATATCTTAACTTTATTCTTTCTCACAACAGTCTAGATAAAAATTGCTAATGTATCATTCTATCTAATCATATCTAATGTGCTTTCCTCTAAGTTAATAATTTTACTTGCAGATACAGATGCGTAATGTCTAAGTATAATGCTAGCGAATCAATCATACTCTCTTTTGTTCTTGTATCAACAAGCAAATTTACTTCACCGCTTTCAACACCATCCAATCCACAGCCTAAACGCTGCCACATTTTTTACTGTTTCTATTTCCGTTCATGCAGACTGCCCGGTAAATAAATTCCCTACAACAAAACCGGACTTTCCGCAAGGCTCTCGTGACGCAAACCTCACAAAAAATCCGAAAACACGCAAGCTTTTAGTGCTTATTTTTCTTTCCTTGAAAGCAGACATACCGTCTCCACATGCACCGTATTTGCAAACTGATCCACCGCCACACATTTTTCCACTCTATATCCTCTCTCCTGTATCATCTCTAAGTCCCTCGCAAGACTTGTCACTTTACAAGAAATATACACGATTTTATCTACCTGATAATCCAATATCTTAGGCAGGGCTTTCGGGTGAATTCCATCTCTTGGCGGATCTAGTACAATCACATCCGGCCTCTCTTCAATCTCATCAAGAACTTTAAATACATCTCCTGCTATAAATTTACAGTTAGAAAGTCCGTTATGTTTTGCATTTTCCTTCGCTGCCTCAACAGCCTCCTCGATAATCTCCACACCGATTACTTCCCTTGCCACTGGTGCAAGTATCTGACCGATCGTCCCTGTTCCACTGAACAAATCATAAACTGTCATATCATCAATATCACCGATATATTCTCTTACCGTGTCATACAAAACCTCCGCCCCTACAGAATTCGGCTGAAAAAATGAAAATGGTGTAATCTTAAACTCCATACCTAAAAGTTCTTCATAAAAATAATCTTGTCCATATAACAAAATCGTTTTATCACTCTGCACTACGTCTGACAAAGAATCATTTAAAATATGCAAAATGCCTACAATCTTGCCTTCTAGTTGAAGAGAAAGTAATCTGTCAACTAACGGCTGCATATCATGTTCTTCCTGTGTCGTCGTAACAAGATTAATTAGAATTTCTCCTGTTTTATCGCCACGTCTTAACAATAGATGGCGAAGATATCCAATATGTTGCATTTTTTTGTAATAGCCGACATTTTTTTCCTGAAAATATGTTAAAACACAATTTAAAATTTTCGTCATATCTTCATGAACCAATTTACAATCCGACGCCGTCAAAACATCATATGTACTGCCTTTTTTATGCAATCCAAGAGAAAGCGGACCATCTTTATACTCATCGCCAAAAGAAAACTCCATTTTATTTCGGTAAGCAAACTGTTTCGGACTTTTCTTTACTCCTTCAAATATATAGTCTTCTTTTATTACGGAATCTAAAATTTCTTTTACCTGTGTACTTTTCATTTTTATCTGTTCATCATATGACATCGTCTGATACATACATCCCCCACATTGTGGAAAAATGCTACATACAGGTTCAATTGTTTCATATGGTGACTTTTCTAAAACTTCCAAAAGTCTTCCTTCCGCTTTTCCTTTTCGCATTTTATTGATACAGAATTTTACTTTCTGCCCCGGAATACCGTTTTTTACAATCACCTTTCTTTCTTCGGATTCCACCGGTACAATTCCTTTATTTAAAAATTCTACCTTTTCGATAATCCCTTCATAAATCTGTCCTTTTTTCATTTAGTCAAACCTCTCCGCTTCTATTCTTTTAATAATTTTTTATATTCCGGAATATAAAGAACTAACGATACCGTTAATAAAACACCGCTTACTAAAATCATTCCGTTAGCAATATTCATATTGATATCCGGTATTAATATGAGTGCAAACATAATAACATATAATACTGCTGTAGATACTTTCCCAAACCATTTTGCACCGTTTAACATCTTCCCTTTTCTAATTAAAATATATCCCATTATTCCCATAAAACCTTCTTTTACAATAAGAAGACACGCAACTACTCCAAACCATTCAAACCGAACGGATAATGCACATACAATTGCTATCTGTGTCAATTTATCTGCAATCGGATCTATTGCTTTGCCAAGTTGGGTAACCATATTGAATTTTCTCGCTACAAATCCATCTAAGAAATCTGTAATACCTGAAATTCCGATAATTACCGCCGCCATTCTATAATCTGCAATTGATTCTGCCGTTAAATATCTCCATAAAATAACAGGAATTAATATAATTCTAAAGTATCCCATTAAATTAGGAATTGAAAAAATCTGTTTCTTTAAAGGTACATCTCCTAAAACCATAACTTCTTCCTCCAAATAGATTAGGCAGGACTTCGTCCTGCCTAATTGTTGCTAACTAAATTTCATCTTCATCTCCGAAAAACTCATCATCGAAATCATCTTCAAAATCTTCCTCAAAGTCTTCTAAATAATCCGGTGTAAAGAAACGATATACTGCATATGCAATTCCTGCAACAGCCGCAATCACACCAACAATTGCAAGTACCCAAAGTACTGTATTTTTTGTCTTATCCTCATCTTTTTTGTGTAACAATTCACTTACTTTTGATGCTGCAATAATGTCTTCAAATTTACTCATATCCGCACGTCCTTTCTATATTGTTTTTTCACATACAAGTATCATTTCCACCATTATACCACTTGTATCTATAGATTTCTACCACTAAATTGGCATTCTTTTGTAAAACAAAATAGGATTTTTAACCCTCTCGATCTGACTATATATTATATGAAAATACTGTTATTTTATCCTCTAAATTTTTTGCAGTTTTGCAAATGTCGCAAACATTTTTTTCACGCCAACCTCGTCAAACTGAACCGTCACTTCGTAATCTCTTCCACCTGCCGTCATGGCTGTCACACTTCCTTCTCCGAACTTCATATGTTTCACTCTGTCACCCACATCGTATCCCGGTCCTTCACCTGACACCGTTCCGAACTGTTTTATCGGTTTCGCCGTTGTAAATGCTTTCGTTCTAAAGGTCTGTTTAGCCTGAGCATATGCTGTCTGTTTTGGCATTTCCACTGTATTTTTTTCTACAATACTTCCGGTATCCAGTAAATCTAACGGAATTTCTTTTAAAAATCTGGACAGTTTATTATATTGCGTTTCCCCATGTACCATACGCCTTCTTGCACTGGTCATTGTCAAATGTTTTTTCGCTCTTGTAATTCCCACATAACAAAGGCGTCTTTCTTCTTCTATTTCCATTGGATCATCCGCTGTGATTGTCATATAACTCGGAAACAATCCGTCTTCCATTCCTGCCAAATATACATTTGGAAACTCTAGACCTTTTGCACTGTGCAATGTCATCAAAACTACATAATCACTATTTTCATCTAAAGTGTCTACATCCGCCACCAATGCCACTTCTTCCAAAAATCCACTTAAAGTCGGCTTCTCATCTTCGCATGATTCTTCATATGCAACAATTTTATTTTTTAACTCTTCTATATTCTCTATTCTTGTCTGTGCCTCAATTTCATTTTCAGCCTCTAAAGCGTCAATATATCCTGTCATTTCAATAATTTCTTCCATTAATTGTGACAGAGAAATTTTTTCTGACCGCTCCTTAAAATGCTCAATTAACGCCACAAAAGAATCAATCTTCGAAAGACTTCTTCCTATATTATCAATTAAATCTGCCGAACAAAGTGCATCATAAAAACTGATGCCTCTTTCAAGTGCATTTTCCTGCACTCTGTTCACTGTAGTAAGACCGATACTTCTTTTGGGAACATTGATAATCCTTCTGACTGCCAAATCATCTTTCCCATTGTCAATCGTTTTCAAATAAGAAAGTAAATCTTTGATTTCTCGTCTGGCATAAAAGTTTACGCCACCAATAATTTTATACGGAATATTTGCTGTAACAAATTTCTCTTCAAACATTCGTGACTGGGCATTTGTACGATACAAAACCGCATTATCACTATATGTAAACCCTTTATTAGCGCATCCTTTTCGTATATCGTCCACAATATATTCCGCTTCATCAAACGCCGTATCAAACTGCCTGAATCCGATTTTTTCTCCTTCTTCATTGTCTGTCCAAAGAGTCTTCTCTTTTCTTCCCGTATTATGTCGGATAACCGCATTTGCAGCATTTAAAATGTTGGAAGTAGAACGATAATTCTGTTCCAATTTAATAACTTTACAATTATCAAATACCTTTTCAAAATTTAAAATGTTATGAATATTTGCCCCTCTAAATTTATAAATGGACTGGTCATCATCTCCGACAACACACAGATTTTTATATTTTTCTGCCAGGATACGAATCAATTGAAACTGCACCGTGTTTGTGTCCTGATATTCATCAACCATAATATAGCGAAATCTTTCCTGATAGTAATCCAAAACATCCGCCTGCGTCTGAAAAAGTTGTACGGTTTTTAAAAGTAAACCATCAAAATCCAGTGCATTATTCGCCCGCAGTTGTTTTTCATATTCTTTATATACCTGTGCAATTTTACCTTTTACATAATCCCCCGCTGCATTCAATTCATATTCTTCCGGTGTAATCAACTCATCTTTAGCGGAGGAAATCTCACCTAAAAACATTCTTTCTTTATATACTTTCGTATCAATCTGAAGCATTTTACAGACGTCTTTCATCAGTGTTTTCTGGTCATCTGTATCATAAATAGTAAAGTTCGTATCATACCCTAACCTGTCAATATAACGTCTTAAAATACGGACACACATAGAATGAAATGTACTGACCCAAATACTTTCTGACCCAAATCCCACAATTTTATCCACACGCTCACGCATTTCCCCTGCTGCTTTATTCGTAAATGTAATCGCAAGGATATTCCAAGGATTTACACCTTTTTCTTCTATTAAATATGCGATTCGGTGAGTCAATACTCTCGTCTTTCCCGATCCTGCCCCCGCAAGTATTAAAAGCGGTCCCTCCGTATGAAGTACCGCCTCTTTTTGTTCTGCATTTAATGTATCATAAATACTCATCTGTAACTTCCCTCTATTAATTTATTTCCATATAGTAGCCTGTTTAGTATAGCATTTTACCCCCTCCATTTCAACGCTATTCACCCACGATTTCTATCTGACAGACTTTCATAGTTTCTAAAGCCTGTCTATGACTTTGCGGTGTCACTCCTGCGCAGCAAGAAGCATCTACAATAATCGGAATTGCAGGAAAATACGTTTTCAATACCATTGCATTTGAAATAACACAAATATCCGTACAAAGACCAATCAATGTTATGCTCTCAATTTTCTCTTCTTCGTTATATTTTTGTAAAACAATCGGTAATTTCCTACTGCCAAACGTTTCCTTGTCAATCGGCGTTTCAGAAAGCAAACTTTGAATCTTTTCGTTAATTTCCCAGCCGACAGTATTTCGTATACAATGTTTTATCGGAAGTTTTCCTCCCTCCTGCGTTTCCAAATAATTTTCTCCATGGGTATCTCTTGTTGCCAACACTTTTCCATGAAAGGTTTTGATTCTTTTTATTACATTCGGCACAATCGCCACCGCTTCATTTGTTCCTAATGCTCCGTCAATAAAATCATTTTGCATATCTACTACAACTAATATATTCATTTTTCTTCTCACTTTCTTCTATATTTTGCCTCAATTTTCATGTAGACAATCATCATTCCTATCACCGCAAACATAAGTCCTATTACACTAAACAAAATAACAGGTGAATTTTGTTTTGAAAATAATAATGGTACTCCAAGCAGAATAAAAATCATTCCAAAATAGAAAAATAATTTTCCTACTGCCCTATTGTACATTTTTACATCACTTATCGTCACGGTTTTAGCATTTGCCCAAAATCCTGCCGGTTTTTCTGAAAAATAATCGTAAATTCCCATTACCATAAATACAAAACCGATAATCGCCCAAATCACAAATGCTATTTTCATTTTTCACACCTGCCTTCCAACTCTTTTTGAAATATTTTTAAATGTACAGGAGAAATCAACGTGAATTTACTTCTTCCGCCTACAATATAATCTATTTCTATTCTATCCAAAGAACACGCCGGTGCTGAGAGAGGATTATGTGTTTTTTTTATATTTGTTATGGAAGAATACAAAATTCTCTCTTTTCCAAGCCATCCCGCCTTAATCAAAAGATGATCTGAATAAAAAATATACTTAATTCTTACAAGAGGTATAATAAGAAGCAAAATAAATGCAATACTTCCCAACGTGACCCACTCTATCTTTCCTTTTTCAATCAGGCTATGAACCAAAATCCACAGTTCCATTCCGATAACTGAAATAATGATGAGAGCCAGCCACCAGTCAACTGCCGTACGATAGGCAACTCCTTTCTCCTGACTTTCCACCTGAAGAAATTTTGCTTTTTCTCTCGGATTACTTTTAGCAATTTTCTTTTCCTTTACTATATAAAATCCGATAGGCAGAAATACTGAAATTAATGTTATTGGCAGAAATAAAACACCTAAATTTCTTTCTAAAATCGAAGTTATAATCATATAGGCAAATATACAAACTAAAACAAAAGCCGTCCACGTCATCATCGGATATGCCGTATGTAAATTCTCCTTATCCTGTTCACTCGCATATTTGGATATTCCACTTGCTTTCAGATAATATGAAACAATTGAAAAAAGCCCAATCAATAGCCAAAGAATAAAAAACAATAAAATCAATTCTTCTTTATTTCCTATCCTATCTACCTGTCCGGACATTCCGTAATGTGCCGGAATTTTGTCGGGAATATGACTCCAAAAAAGTACCGGTAAAGCAGTAACTGCCGCTCCTATAAATAACGTGATTTTACGTACAATCTTACACATTTTCAATACCTTATTTTCCTTCATAGCCATTCCCCCTTTAATTGATTTGCCCTCATTATACTACTATCCAAACCTTTTGCAATAGTTATTTTTTGCCCTTGTCATCTAGTTTTGATTACTATATAATAAGTGTATCGAGGTGATGAAATGACAATTGACAAAAATGACTTTTTAAACAGTATTCTTTCGAGTATTTCTCGAATTGATTATGTAAAATTGGAAGATATTCCAAATATTCAACTTTATATGGATCAGGTAACGACGTTTATGGAAACTCAACTTTCCTCATCTAAACGTTACGAAGAAGATAAAATTCTTACAAAAACAATGATTAATAATTATGCAAAAAATAATCTTCTTCCGCCGCCTGAAAAGAAAAAGTATTCAAAAGAGCATATGTTAGTGCTTATTTTGATTTACTACTTTAAAAATATCCTTTCTATTAAGGATATTGAAACACTGTTAAAACCAATTACAGATAATTATTTTCACTCCGACTCTGATTTTAACCTGACTACCATTTATGAAAAGGTATGTAAATTAGAGAAAGAACGAATTGATTTTCTACAGGAAGATATTAAAAACATTTATACAACTTCCACGGAAACTTTTGAAGAATCTGATACCGAAAATAAAGAATTTCTTCAACTATTTTCCTTTATCTGTACACTCAGTTTTGACGTGTATGTAAAAAAACAATTAATCGAAAAACTGATTGACCTGCTTCCCGAACCCGACAAAAAGAAGAAATAATATTAACTTTTATACTTTAGTAGAATGGAGTTCAAAAAATTATACCATTGGAGGAGGCTACAATGAACTTATGTATTGACACACATTCCCATACGCTTGCAAGCGGTCACGCTTACAGTACCATAAGAGAAATGGCTAAAGCCGCATCGGAAAAAGGGCTGATCGCTCTCGCAATTACAGAGCACGCTTCAACTATGCCTGAAAGTTGTGGAAACTTTTACTTTTCCAACTTAAAAGTTGTTCCTCGAAGGATGTACGGCGTTAATTTGCTCCTAGGAGTTGAATTAAATATATTAGATGAAGAGGGAAATATTGATTTGCCTCTTTCCTTATTAAAAAGTGTAGATATTGCCATTGCAAGCATTCACACCCCGTGTTTTCAAGAAAAACGCGGTATTGAAGAAAACACAAATGCCTATATTTGTGCCATGAAAAACCCATATATAGACATCATCGGGCATCCTGATGATTCCCGTTTTCCCATCGATTATGAACGACTTGTATACGCAGCAAAAGAAACAGGAACTCTTTTAGAAGTAAACAATACCTCCCTTTCCCCTAATAGTTTTCGGGAAGGTGCAGTAGAAAATATAAAAACAATGCTATCTCTCTGCAAAAAGTATCATGTGTCAATCACTACAGGAAGTGATGCTCATGTAGATATTGATACAGGCAACTTCACTTATACCAAACAAATATTAGAAAGTTGTGCTTTCCCTGAAGAACTTGTTGTAACAACAAATTGGGATAAATTAAGAAAATTTATGAAACGTAACAAAAAAATGTAGACTTCAAAAGTTTACTGTGCTAAAATAGAAAAGTAGTTTAGAAATACAGAGTTATAGGAGAATTAGAAATATGAGTAAGAAAATCAGAACAGAGTCTGTTGATTATCTGTTCGATGCTATTCTAAGTCTAAAAGATAGAGAAGAATGCTATACATTTTTCGAAGATGTTTGCACAATTAATGAACTACTTTCACTGTCCCAACGCCTTGAAGTAGCAAAGATGCTTAGAGAGCAAAGAACATATTTGGAAATCGCAGAAAAAACAGGAGCGTCTACTGCAACTATCAGCCGTGTAAACCGTTCTCTTAATTACGGAAATGACGGATACGATATGGTATTTGAAAGATTGCATAAGTAATTAAAAAATATAAGAAAGCATTGGTCTAAAAAGACTTTTGACTTTCTTATATTTTTTTATTTTGTGCGTATACTATAACCGAAAGGAGCGTACAAAATGAAAAACCATTTAAAACGTTATATACTCATCGGAATTATATTCGTCACTATAACAGGAACATTATCTCATTTCATATATGAGTGGTCCGGCAAAAACCCGTTTTTAGCCCTTTTCTTTCCTGTAAATGAAACCACATGGGAACATATGAAACTCGTTTTCTTCCCGTGTATCATTTATGCATCATTTATGGTTTATAAATTACATTCTTTATATCCTTATATTGTTTCTTCACTCTCCGCCGGTATCCTTATAGGTACATTTTCCATACCGGTTATTTTTTATACTTACACCGGAATTTTAGGGTTTCATACTCTGCTTCTCGATATTATAACGTTTCTGCTCAGCGTGATTATCACTTTCCTTACGGCATATTTTTTTACTATTTCCTGCAAATTGAAGAAACAAGCACCTTGGATAATCTCTCTGATATGTCTTACTCTTTGCTTTTTCTTCTTTTCTATAAAATGGATATAATTATTTCTGTGCCTTTTTTGCATATTCTGTCGTTACAAGTTCTTTATACGGAACTCTTTTTTCTAACTCATCGGCACTTTCCAATATATCCTGTAATAATTCAAAACTTTCTTTCTCAAAAATTAAGTTTTCTTTCCATGTTTCCTGCTCAGCATATCTTTTTACGATTGTTGTAATTGTTTCCATATCCGCATCTTTAAATTGCGGTTTTATTATCTCCGCAATTTCTTCAGGTGTATGTGATTGTACATAATCCATTCCTTTTTGTAAAGCATTCGTAAATCCCTGTAAAACTTTTTTGTTTTCTTTTATATAACTTTTTTTCGCACAAAAGGCTGTGTATGGAACATAACCACTGTCTTTTCCGAGAGATGCCACGACATATCCTTTTTGTTCAGATTCAAGGAGAGTTGCACTCGGTTCAAATTCAACAGTATTATATATTTTACTTCACCTTAAAGATGATACAATATAAGCCCCTTCTCCGAAGAGTTGGGGCTATTCTATTAGTGGATATTTCTTTTTAGCGAATATCATACTATCGCTGTTATTTTGACATATCATCTAATGATACAATGTATAAATCACATTCTTCATTAAACGTTTCTCCAATTTTCTTTTGTACGTTTTCTTCTGCTTTATGGAATCCTACACTCTTATAAAAAGCAACTGCTCGTTCATCTTCTGCTTCAACAAAAGCAATTATTGCTTTTACAGCAACTATCTCTGAAACCATCTTAATTTTAGTCAAGATATATTTATAAAATATCATCTTTCCTATCTTTTTATTTTGAAACTCATGATGAACCGCAATTCTAGCAAGTTCTATAGCCGGAATTGAATTATATTCTCCACTCTCAAAAACTTGTATTCCGCTACTTTTCAATGTATAAAAAGCAATTAGATCATTCCGATCTTCCTCTCTATTTAAAACTAAGTATGTATTTCCATATTTTTTCTCGTCATACTTAAACGCATCGCTACTTATAAAATTATCTAGTGGATTATCTGCTCCACAAGAAAAATTATCTACTATTTCGAAATGTTTGTCATCAGAAAGTCTTTCTTCAACTAAACTCACTATTTATTGTCCCTCTTCTTCAAAATCTCTTGAAGCAACTTTTCTGATTCTGCTATTTTTTCTTGTGAATATGGTTTTATTTTTGCCGTCTCTAATGTTTTTAGTAAAGAAGTAGCCACCTCACCTGTTAACATTGGTATAACCGCTTTTGACACTGCCATATGCTCATCCCCTTTTTTTTTGGATTTTCTTTTGTTTTTTTCCTCTTTCTCAATTTCCGCTTTTTCTTGCTCCATATCAATCACCTCTATTTTTAAAGTATAATAAATATGTTGATATTGGCATAAAAAACGGTGTCGAATATACTGTAAAAATTTTTTACAATATCCGACATTTCTTTTTAATTCAATTATAAATTGTCAATAAGCATATGTCAATAATTATGCACAAAATTATAAGGCAGTTTTATAGAATTTTTTGTTCAAAAAAAGTTTTTCTAAACTATTGATTTTTTCAATAAAATGCGGTAGAATACTTAATTTTATCACTTTCAAAACTTTTCTCTATACAAAATTCTCTTTTTTCTTTTAATTTCAAATCAATAAACTTCAATATATTTATGAACAATTTTGTTATAAACCGTTATGTTTGTTTTGTATAATTTTGTTCGATGATACAATATAAGCCCCTTCTCCGAAGATGAACTGACCTCTAATCGTTAGATTTTTAGGTCTAACTTTTGGGGGTCAGTTCAAGAGTTGGGGCTATTCTATTTTAGTGTGTATTAAGGTATTTTTGCCAAGCACATACTGTATTGTACCCCATGACACCGTCTGCTCCGTACTTACCTACACTGTAACCATTTCTGATAAGGAAGTTCTGTAATGCTTTTACAGATTCCTTTCCGAAGAAACCGTCGACCTTTGCTCCAATTAAGTGCTGCAGCGCCTTAATCATCGCCGAACCGCCTTTGTAGTGGTTTGTAAACTGCCATGAATCCGTAAAGGCATTTTTAAGATATTTACGGTTTGACGCAGGCTGGCGGGAAACAATACCGTCCACAATGGTTTTCAAGAACCTCTGTGTTTCTTTTGTGGTGTTTACACCCCAACGTCCATCTACTGTTAATTTATCTTTCTTCTGAGGCGGAGTAGTAGGTTTTGACGGTGGTGGTGTCGGTGCTGCAGACTGTCCCAAATATCCACGAATAAGATTAAGGAAGCGTTCCCAACCTAAATCCAAAGTTCTATGAGGACAGTATTTTCCACTAAAGTCTTGGTGTTTCTTTACTTTGTCAATTCCCCAACCTTTTGCTTTTAAGCCTTTCGCAATAAATTCAGCAGCGTTCTTTTCCGCTTTGGTGAATTTCTCTCCACCACTCTTGCTATAACAAATTTCAACTGCAATATACTTTCTGTTACCATTTCCATTAACACCGTCACCGGCATGAAATGCATTGCGATTTTCAGGAATGCACTGGATAACTTCTTTGTCATCAACAACGTAATGAAAAGATACTTTTTTATCATTGTTTCTCATGTAATTCGCTTCATTTTCTGCTGGTGCATCATTATAAGTGTTATGCACACAATATCCTTCTGATACCATTGTATAAGGACACTTGATATTAAATTTACTTTCTGATACTAATAATTGTCTTAATGCTACTGCCATAATACATTCTCCTTTCTAATCTCTACAATATTCAAAAAGAGGACGATTACTCGCCCTCTATACTATCTGTATTTTTATCTCTTAACTGCAGTAATACCTCTTTTAATTTTTCCGGAATCGGTACAAATACTGCTGCATTCTCTAATAGACTTAATGCTTCATTCGCGATGTAAAACATAATTACGACTTCCCGCAGTGGCACCTTACCTCCGAGTAATTCCTGGATTGCAAAGGCTACTGCAATTACGATAAACATCACTATTTTCTTCAGTAACCCTTTAAATCCAATCTCTGAAGACAGTTCTTTTGCGTAAAATCCTTTTATGATTCCTGTAATGTAGTCTACGATTGCAAGAAATACAATCGTTTTGAGCAATGTATCCCAGCCACCTAGCCAATATGAAAGGAATCCACCTACCATACCTGCAATTACACTAATCCAATTAAATAACTTGTCCATTTCTTTCATATCCTCACTTCCTTTACATCTGCACTTCTAAGTCTTTCAATATTGCTTTTACTTCTTCCCTGATTCGCTCAGGTACGTCTTCTAATCTCTTTTTCCCTTTCAGGATAAGTGTTGCGTATACTACTGCCATATCTTCCACCTCCCTTCGATGTAACGTTATTTTATTTATTCTTAGCACTTACGCCCATTCCCTCATACAATTCGCACATGGCCAACTGTAAATCGGTTATCTGTGCGTTTGCATTTTTCAATTCTTCTGTTAGGCTCTTTATCTGTTCGTCTTTCTCCTGTAACTGCTCTTCAAGGCTCTTCCCCACTTGGTTCATCGCAATTCCGTAAATCTGGCCGGGATACTCTTCGGTATGGTCATACTCTGTGTAGTTCTCATAAGTTGCAATAAGTTGGCCACGCTCTTCCACTTTCATAACTTTTGTTTTGACTTTATCGGAAAATATTTCCCTTAACTGCTCAGGTGTTGTTCCGATCGTAAGTATCCTAAGACCTTGTCCAACAGGTTCTGCAGATTGTATCTGCAGTTCTGTGGCATCGTTAAATTTTAATATCATGCGTTCTCCTTTCTACTGGTATCGCACCAGCGGGCATAAAAAATAGAACCCGAAGGTTCCTGGTTAATAAGTATCTGTATGAATAATATGTATTTGTCTGATAAAGAAAATCCGGTCATCATGGAAAAAATCGTTAAAACTCCCGGAATTACGCTAAATGCTTTTGAAGGCAAAGCACTAAGCAGTTCCGCACTTACTCCTCCAACTGTAGAAGGATATAAATGTATTGGACTAGCAAGTGGTTGGGGTGATGGACAAATAGGTCTTTTGTTTTCTCCTAATGGTTGGGTTGCAAACTGTACTAATGTTAAAAAAACATATAATGCAGTTACATTGAAATTTTTGTATTTGAAAACTTTTTAATTTTTTAAATGGTTAAACTAAAAAACCACTTACGCAAACATCAAAGCAATAGGTTAATGCAGTCGTATCCTTTGCAGTAAACACGATTACTGCTTCAGATATAACAGCATTATCATCGGTTTGCCCCGAAGTATTGTGATAGAAATTAGCCACATTCCAACCGTTTTGTGCCGGTGTCATTTGAATGCGGACATTTTTTAATCTCATTCCATCAGGAAATGCTAATTTATAAACAGTTTGTTCCTTGCTGGCACGATAAACCTGTGCTTTGATGTATAATTTACACCAGCCATTTACATATTTTTCGACAACCCAGCCACCCTGAGTACTTGTTTTTTGGACAGTTAAGTTGGACAAATACATATTTATCATAGGGATTGTCGGTATAACAGGCAACAACATATCCACACTAACAATATTCAATCCCTCTAACTTTACTCTCGCAATGGGTACCTGTCTCAACTGTTCTCCCTGATACAAATCACCTTGCGTAACAACTGGGTCTTCTGCTGTTCCTGTAGTTACTTTTCCCTTCAGGACTTCAATCTTCATTTCATCAATGGTATGTTCCCCATTGTTTGAAAAACTTCCAATAATCAAATCATTTCGATTATATCCTGTTTCCCCGTTTTCAATAACACAGTCCTCATAGTCCGCATATTTAATTCTACCTAAATGACCGCCTACACATAGTACACCGTCATTTAGCCGCACAAGATTATTTGTTTTAACCTCTGTTTTAAATCTTGAGCCTACACTTAATATTCCATCTCCACCAAATATACTCTGAAATACTGCCGCATCATCTTCCGCATAAATATGAGGTGCTGCCTCAGGCGGAGTATTTACTGTCATTGGATTAAAAGCCATTACTGGTCATCTCCTTTCGTTTCGTACTGCACTTTTACAATTCCATTTTCCAAATTAATAATTTTCCTGACTATCGGTTTTTTCACATATAAACCTGTCACTTCTTCTCTGCCTCCCACAATGTCTCCCAAATTCACATCATACTCTTCAATAGTTACTTCAAACGTCTGTTTATTTCTCAACTCTTCGAGTCGCTTTATACCGCCCTCTAACAGTTCGTTCATATCTGCTGAATTAGATTGATATATTCCCTCTCTTTCCGCCAAACCTGTGTAAAATCTCGTTTTTCCTATCGTGCCGTCTTCCTGAATATATAAATCCAAACGAGTTCTTTCGTTACCCTCGCCCTCTCCTGCACATACAAGATGATTTATCCCCTTGCGGTCATCTTTTATCCTAAAGTTGATTGTTCCGTCTCGAGAATATTCTAACTCATCTGACCAGTCTATAATCGGTACTGCTTTAAGCAGCACATATCCTGTGTTTGTTGTGTTTGGCTGAACATAAGTTATTTCCAATCCAAAGTCATTCTTTTCTAAGAATCCCATAATTGCATCATACAGAGTGACAAACCTTGGCACCTCATAATTCTTTAAAATAACACCGCTGTCTTCTTTAGATACTACAAACAATCCGTTAAACTTGCCTGATACCAATTCTCCTATGACTGTATTTACTTCCCCGTTCAACACAACGTGTTCCTGAGTAGTCGGAGGAGCAATTACTTTTTGAGTAAGTAAGCCACGCCACGTATAGCCTGATAAAACTACAATATTATCAGCCGTACTTGGCTCCAAGCATTCTATAACCCCTCCGTATTCTGTCCCTGGTATAAAAAACCTGCAACCATACCCGTACTTTTCATGCGTATAATCACCTATATCAAGTTGGAATGAAAATTCATTTGTACCTCCTATATCAATATCCATTTCTTCAACAGAATCAATATATCCTGCTTCTACTCCATTTGAATCTGATACGATGAATTCAGCAGAAGTATATGTTTTTTTTACATCTGACAGTTTCTCTACCATGCTGACTCTGACCTCCTCTCAAACAGTGTCAAATCAAACGGGAAACTCCCCGGCCACCTTATTTCTTGCCTTCCCGGTTTAATCTTTGTAAAAACAGATGGCTGCTTTTGTCTGTAATGAAACATATTGTCCTGATCGCCATTCGCCCTTATTTTAATTACCGTTCCCTGCATAGAATTTATCTCCAAGCGTTCTCCCTCTTTCAAATCTGTAGAAACAAGATACGGTATTCCTCCTATGTATACTAGCGGATTTAATACCGGACCATATTCGGTAAGTAAAAAATCAGATTCATAAAAACTTGGATTAATAATAGAAGTATTAGTTAAATCACCACCATAAAGATATGCATATTTATAAGCATACTTTTTCCCACTTCCCACATTCCCTGAAGAAGTTTCAAAATGAAACAAATTGTCTTTTATCCATACTGGTGTCTTGGCAAGTATTTTGAGCGTATTAAACATTATCGGAAGCCCCATTTTCCAATCACTTTTTTCTGAACCGATAATCATGCAGTTCATGTAATATCCCGTACCGGAATATAATTTTCCTTCCTGATTATCAAGAACGTCTTCTTCAAATACTTCCATTAAATAATTAACGGCTTTCTTCCACTCTTCTTCCCTCTCCTCAAAGGGAATTGTAAAATCACACATAACTGCCAGTTTCACGGAAAATTCTTTTATTCCTTTTCTGAAATTGGACACCTTATTTCTAATACCGGAAGAAGAATCATATTCATATTCCCAATCAAGAATATCTCCCTGTTGAAAAAGGTAGGGGCAGTCAGACACAATGTCATTAAGTTAAAATGATGTAAATGGCAATCCAAAACAAAAATATACAAA
>Bissell_p2__coassemble_758_pt1 | contig 20638 bp, 20 predicted proteins | sample Bissell_p2__metabat2_high_PE_001 | metagenome-assembled genome bin Bissell_p2 | reverse complement strand
TTAGGGCTATGCCCGAAACTGAAAAACCACCCGCTAGGCGGGTGGATATTTATTTTTGCTATATAGGAAATTTTGTTCCTATATAGCAAAACTAATTAAAAAAGGAGAGAGAAAATGAGTAAAGTAAATGTGGATAATCCGTATGTAACACAGATAGATAAATTTGCAAGTTCACTTAGGCATTTATCGAATACATTTTTACATTTGGAAGAAAAGCGAGAGTCGCTGACACAGGCAGAAATGGAGGAGATTTTCGCTGAGGTGGATGAAAATGTCTGTAAGGATTGCGAAAACAGAGAGTGGTGTATGGGAGAAAATTCTATTTCTACATATCAGATGGTATATGAAATTCTTTCTGCGGTGGAAGAATATGGTGTTGAATTAAACACGGAAATAAAAAGAAAGTTACAGAAACGATGTATACAGGCGCCGAGATTTTTGAGGGAAACTCTCGATACATTTCAGGGGGTGAAAAAGACGTTGGCTTGGAATAATAAACTGGCACAGAGCAGACAGGGATGTGCCATTCAACTGGATTCTTTTGCACATATGATTCAGCACGCAACACGCGAATTAAATGCCAGCATTTTTTCGGACGAGGCTTTGGAAAAAAGAATACAGACCCAGTTGAAAAAAATAGATGTGCGTCTGTTGAGCAGTGTTTTTTTGATTACTCCTGAGGGAAAATATGAAATACACTTAACTGTCCGTTCAAAGAAAGGTCAGTGTGTAACGACAAAAGAACTTGTGTGGAATTTATCAAAAATAGTGGGCAGGAAAATGGTTTTGCCGGAGGGAGAGAGGTTTTTAGTGGGGCAGGAATATTGTACGATTGTTGCCATGGAAGGTCCTAAGTATCATACTTTACAAGGAGTTGCGAAAATTGGAAAAGGATGTGACAAGATTTCTGGGGATAACTTTTCCATGATGGAACTGCCCGGTGGAAAACATGGTGTCGTTTTGTCAGACGGTATGGGTTCCGGGGAAAAAGCATTTCAGGAAAGTGCAATGGTTGTGGAAATGTTGGAAGAATTGTTGATTGCAGGTTTCCCGAAAGAAACTGCTATCCAAATGATGAATACAGCGCTTGTTATGGGTAGAGAAGAAATAAGGTTTTCTACGATAGATATGAGTGTCTTTGATTTGTATAACGGAAAATGTGAATTTGTAAAAGTGGGTGCATCGACAACTTATATAAAACGTGGCAACAAAGTAGAAAGAATTAGTTCCACAAGCCTTCCGATAGGAGTTGTACAATATTTGGAAATTGAAACAACAAAGAAACGTTTGGAAAACGGTGATTTTGTTATTATGGTTACGGATGGTGTACTGGATGCATTTCCGGTGGGAGAACAGGATTTGCTCATGGAAACAATTATAAGCGGAACAAATAAAAATAATCCGAAAGAAATGGCACATCATATTTTAGAGCAGGTGTTGGAATGGACGGGGGAAGAACCGTTGGACGATATGACTGTGTTGGTTGTGGGATTTTGGAGTTTATAATGGAAATGAAAAGGTTGCATTTTAAAAGGGAATTCTATATAGTGGAAATGTATATCAAAGGATAAAAGGACTGAATGTAATGATAGAAAAAGTTGCGAAATTTGTATCAAAGTGGGAAATGCTTCATAAAGAGGATAAAGTTATTGTAGGCGTATCAGGGGGTGCGGACTCGGTATGCCTTCTTTTTATTTTGCTGGAATTACAAAAGAATATAGAATTTGAGATAATTGTTGTCCATGTAAATCACCTTTTACGCGGCGAAAATGCAGAAAATGATGAGAAATATGTGAGGGAACTTTGCGAAAAATATCATCTCATCTGCGAAGTTTATCGGGAAAATGTGGAATTAATTGCAAAGAAAAGGAAAGAATCATTAGAGGAGGCGGGAAGAAATGTAAGGCGTGAGGCTTTTGAAAAAACTTTGCAAAAGTATCATGGGACAAAAATCGCATTGGCGCATCATAAAAATGATAATGCGGAAACGCTTCTGATGAATCTTGCAAGGGGTAGCGGCTTGGCAGGACTTGGAGGAATGCGTCCGGTAAAAGATAACAGAATTCGTCCGCTTCTCTGTCTTGAGAGAAAAGAGATTGAGGAATACTTGAGAAGCAAATGTATTTCTTATTGCACAGATGAAACGAATCTTTCTGATGATTACACAAGAAACCGTGTGCGTAATCATGTGATACGGATTTTGGAACAGGGTGTAAATGCAAAGACAGTGGCACATTTTTCAGAAACAATGGAGAGAATATGGGAACTTCAGGATTATATGGAAGAGGAAACAGAAAAATTATATAACCGTGTTGTTTCGACAGAGGAAAAGAAGAGAATTATTTTGAAAGAAGAATATGAAAAAGTTTCTTCTGTTTTTTGTGGGTTAATTATAAAAAAAGCGATTGTTTCTATGGCGGAAAGGGAAAAAGATATCCATGCCGTGCATATAGAGGAAGTCCGTAAATTAATGGACAATCAGGTGGGAAGAGAAATTTCGCTTCCTTATGGCATATGTGCATACCGATGTTATGAGGGGGTATGTCTGATGCATGTAAAGGAAAAGGAGCAGAAAATACAACAGGAAAAAGTAAAGTTGGATTTATGGAAGAGTAACAACAGACGGATAGGGGGATGGCACATTTTTTATGAAATAAAGGATGTGGGGGAAATAGAAAGAGTTGAGATAGAAAACCCCTACACGAAGTGCTTTGATTATGATATAATGAACAGTACTATAACGATACGGACGAGGGCTGCGGGTGACTATATTACTATTAATGAAAAGGGAACAAGGCAGAAATTAAAATCCTATTTTATCAATGAGAAGATTCCGAAAGAGGAGAGGGATAACATTCTTCTTCTGGCGGATGGAAATCATATTTTATGGATTTTCGGATATAGAAAAGGATGTGCGTATCAAATAGGTAAGAATACAAAACATATATTGAAAATCACAATAGACAAAGGAGAAGAAGATAATGGCAGAAAAGATTAAAGTGTTAATTTCAGAAGAAGAAGTAAATGAGAGAATTGAAGCGTTAGGAAAGAAAATCAGTGAAGATTATGCCGGAAAAGAGGTACATTTAATCTGTGTATTAAAAGGCGGAGTATTTTTCATGTGCGAACTGGCTAAGAGAATTACAGTTCCTGTATCTATGGACTTTATGAGCGTAAGCAGTTATGGTGACGGAACATCTTCAAGCGGAGTAGTGAAAATCGCAAAAGATTTGGACGAAACATTGGAAGGAAAAGATGTTATTGTTGTGGAAGATATTATTGATTCAGGAAGAACATTGTCATACTTGTTGGAGATTCTCAAGAAGAGAGGACCAAAGAGTATGGGATTATGTACATTGCTTGACAAACCGGATCGTCGTGTAAGAGATGTAAAAGTAGACTATGTGGGATTTGAAATTCCGGATGAATTTGTAGTTGGATATGGACTTGATTATGCACAGAAATATAGAAATCTACCATACATCGGCGTAGTGGAAGGTGTCGAGTAGAAAGGGGTATTAGGAAATTGAATAATGGTAAAAGCAGAGGTGTAAGTGGTTTTCCCTTCATCTTCTTAATTGTGATGTTTTTAGGAATGTGGTGGTTATTGAACGATACTCCGCAGGGCGAAACAGCCTATACCTACAGTGAATTTAAGTCTGCTGTTCGGGAAGATGATGTGAAAACCGTTACAATTAAGCAAAATAAAGCAATTCCAACCGGGCAAGTGGAAGCGGTTTTAAAAGATGACAGGAAAGAAACGTTTAATGTATCGGATGTAAAAGAAGTTGAAAAGTTCTTGGAAAAAGAAAAAGTAGACTATTATGTAAATGATGTTCCGAAGGACAGTTGGTTTGTAACGACAGGATTTTCAACGCTTGTATCCGTAGGACTTATTTTATTCCTGTTTATGATGATGAATCGTCAGGCAAGCGGAGGTGCAGGTGCGAAAGCGATGAATTTCGGAAAGAGCCGTGCAAAAATGAGTACGGACAAAGATAGAAAGATTACGTTTTCGCAGGTAGCGGGACTTCAGGAAGAAAAAGAAGACTTGGAAGAAATTGTGGACTTTTTAAAAGAGCCGAAGAAATATATTCAAGTCGGAGCAAGGATTCCGAAAGGAGTACTTCTCGTAGGCCCTCCGGGAACGGGTAAGACACTTCTTGCAAAAGCAGTTGCAGGGGAAGCGGGTGTTCCGTTTTTCACCATTTCCGGTTCAGACTTTGTGGAAATGTTTGTCGGTGTCGGCGCTTCCCGAGTGAGAGATCTGTTTGAAGAAGCGAAAAAGAATGCACCATGTATCATTTTTATAGATGAGATTGATGCGGTTGCGAGAAAGCGTGGAACAGGAATGGGTGGCGGTCATGATGAGAGAGAGCAGACTCTGAACCAACTTCTTGTTGAGATGGACGGTTTTGGTGTGAATGAAGGCATTATTGTAATGTCTGCCACAAACCGTGTAGATATTCTTGATCCGGCGATTTTAAGACCGGGACGATTTGACAGAAAAGTTATGGTTGGAAGACCTGATGTAAAAGGAAGAGAGGAAATTCTCCGTGTACACGCAAAAGGGAAACCGCTGGGTGATGATGTGGATTTATTACAGATTGCGCAGACAACAGCGGGCTTTACCGGAGCGGATTTGGAAAATCTGTTAAATGAAGCGGCAATCAATGCGGCGAAAGAAGACAGGGTTTATGTAAAACAGGATGATATTCGCAAAGCGTTTGTAAAAGTCGGTATCGGGGCGGAGAAGAAGAGCCGTATTATTTCCGAGAAAGAAAAGAAGATTACAGCATATCACGAGGCAGGACATGCGATTTTATTCCATGTTCTTCCGGATGTAGGACCTGTTTACAGTGTGTCTATTATTCCAACAGGAACGGGGGCTGCAGGTTATACAATGCCTCTTCCTGAAAAAGATGAAATGTTTAATACAAAAGGACAGATGCTGCAGGATATTACGGTATCACTCGGTGGACGAATTGCGGAAGAAATTATTTTTGATGATATTACAACGGGGGCATCTCAGGATATTAAGCAGGCGACAGCCATGGCGAAATCGATGGTAACAAAATTTGGTATGTCAGAGGCGCTTGGCCTGATTAATTATGATAATGATAGTGATGAAGTGTTTGTGGGGCGTGATTTTGCACATACGTCAAGAGGATACGGTGAGGAAGTTGCAGGTCAGATTGACAGAGAAGTGAAACGTATTATTGATGAATGTTATGCGAAAGCGAAATCAATTATTGAGGAATATCAGTCTGTACTTCATGCGTGTGCCGAGGCTCTGCTTGAAAAAGAAAAAATTACAAGAGAGGAATTTGAGGCGTTGTTTGAAGAAACGGTTTCTGAGAGTTAGAGAAGGAGTGCTTCTATGAATAGACAGGCGTTATTTAGTGATGGGACGGGGAGTTATGTTTGGCCTCCCGACCCGTCGGTAAATGGCCGGATTACTATACGTTTTCGCACAGCTAAAGATGATGTGGAAAAGGTATGGCTTGTATCCGGAAAAGAAAGATTGCCGATGACAAAGACAGGAACAAAAGGGAACTTTGATTATTATACGGTTGAAAAACAATTGGGCAGTGAGATTTTTTATTATTATTTTGAGATAAAGAGTAAAGATGATTATTGCTACTATAATACATACGGAGTTTGTAAAGACCTGATTCATTCTTATTCCTTTGCCGTTGTACCGGGATTTTCTACACCTGACTGGGCGAAGGGAGCGGTAATGTATCAGATTTTTGTTGATCGGTTTTGTAACGGTGATAAAACAAATGATGTGGAAACAAGAGAATATTTGTATATAGGAGAACCGTCCCAAAAGGTGACGGATTGGAACCGTTATCCGAGAGAAATGGATGTGCGTGATTTTTACGGCGGAGATTTAAAAGGGGTTATGGATAAATTAGACTATCTTCAGGATTTGGGTATTGAGGCTATTTATTTTAATCCGATATTTGTTTCTCCTTCTAATCATAAATATGATATACAGGATTACGATTATATTGATCCGCACTATGCGGTAATTGTAAAAGACGGCGGAGATTTAATTGGAGAGCGTGCTAAAAATAATGTTCATGCGACAAAGTATCAGGTAAGAACGACAGACAAGGAGAATTTAGAGGCGAGCAATCGCTTTTTTGCTCAGTTAGTTGAAGAGATTCATCGGCGAGGAATGAAAGTGATTTTAGATGGCGTATTTAATCACTGCGGTTCTTTTAATAAATGGCTGGACAGAGAGCATATTTATGAGAGACAACAGGGATATGAAAAGGGGGCATATGTTTCAAAGGACAGTCCCTACAGGGAATTTTTTCATTTTGATGCAAATAATGACTCCGACTGGCCGTATAATAGCCGTTACGAAGGCTGGTGGGGACACGATACCCTTCCTAAATTAAATTATGAAGATTCTCCAAAATTGGAAGAATATATATTAAATATTGCAAGAAAATGGGTTTCTCCTCCGTACAATGTAGATGGTTGGAGATTGGATGTTGCCGCGGACTTAGGTTACAGTAACGAGTATAATCATGAATTTTGGAAAAAGTTCCGTAATGCCGTTAAAGAAGCAAACCCGAATGCTGTTATTATTGCGGAGCATTATGGTGATCCGGGAGAATGGCTTTTGGGTGATGAGTGGGATACGGTGATGAATTATGATGCTTTTATGGAACCGATTACATGGTTTTTAACCGGTATGGAAAAGCACAGTGATGAGGAACGACATGAACTTTGGGGAAATGCAGATCATTTTATTGAAACGATGAAATATCATATGTCTAAAATGTTTACACCGTCAAGTCTTGTTGCGATGAATGAACTTTCCAATCATGACCATTCCCGTTTTTTGACGAGAACAAATCATATGGTTGGGCGAGCGGCGCGGCTTGGTCCGGAAGCGGCGGAAGAATATGTGAGTAAGGCTGTTTTCAGAATTGCCGTCACAATGCAGATGACTTGGATTGGTGCGCCGACTGTTTATTATGGTGATGAAGCAGGGGTATGTGGATTTACCGATCCGGATAACAGACGAACGTATCCTTGGGGATTTGAGGATAAGTCATTGATTTCTTTTCATAAAGAAATGATACGTATCCATAAGAAATATGAAGAATTTAAGAGTGGTTCGATTTTATTGTTACACGGTGATGAACATATTTTGGCATATGCCAGATTTAGTGATGAAAAGCAGTTTGTCGTCGTGATAAATAATAGAAGTGAGCGTGCGGAAGTGGTTGTTCCGGTATGGCGTGCCGGCGTTCCGGAACAAAGTCGGATGAGAAGATTGATGTACACTTATGATGATGATTATACAACAGAATATGAGGAAATCATTGTGAAAAACGGTGAAATTGTTGTTAATATGGGAAAGCATTCGGCACTCGTAATGAAAACAATGGAATTTTAAATTATAGGGCGTCTTATGGCGTCCTATTTTTAAATAATTATAAGTTTTTCTTGCTTTTTTTATTGGGATATGGTATAAATAATTATTGTTGAGATGTATGGATGGATTCCCGAGTGGCCAAAGGGGGCAGACTGTAAATCTGTTGGCACCGCCTTCGAAGGTTCGAATCCTTCTCCATCCATTCCAAATTTCTTATTTATATATGCCGCAGTGGCGGAACAGGCAGACGCACAGGACTTAAAATCCTGCGGGACTTATACTCCCGTACCGGTTCGATTCCGGTCTGCGGCAGTAAAAAGAAGCGGGAGAGAAATCTTTGAGATACAAAGGTTTCTCTCTTTCTTTTTGAATGTATATGTAAAAGTGCATTTTTAGAAAAACAGACTAGGAAATTGTAGAGAACTGCGGTATAATGTACCGAGAGTAAGAAGTAGTATAGAGTGAAAGAGAAGATAATTGAGGAGAAAGAGATGAAAGAGATGAAGATCACAGATACAGTTAAGTATATAGGTGTAGATGATAAGACGTTAGATTTGTTTGAAAGTCAGTATGTGATTCCAAATGGAGTTTCCTATAACTCATATGTCATTCTTGATGAAAAAGTAACGGTTATGGATACGGTAGATGCAAGGGCGACAGAAGAGTGGCTTGCTAATTTGGAAGAAGTTTTGAATGGAAGAACGGTAGATTATTTAGTTGTATCTCATATGGAACCGGACCATGCGGCGAATGTACAGAGATTAATTGAAAAATATCCGAATATGCAGGTGGTTGGAAACGCAAAAACATTCAATATGATTCTACAGTTTTTTAATGTAGATTTAGAAGGAAGAAAAGTTGTTGTAAAGGAAGGCGACACTTTAAATATTGGAAATCATACATTACAGTTTTTTATGGCTCCAATGGTACACTGGCCGGAAGTTATGGTTACTTATGAACAGTCAGAGAAAATTCTCTTTTCAGCAGATGGATTTGGAAAATTCGGAGCGTTAGATGTAGACGAAGAATGGGCTTGTGAAGCCAGACGTTATTATTTTAATATTGTAGGAAAATATGGTATGCAGGTACAGGCGCTTTTAAAGAAAGCGGCAACACTGGATATTGAAATGATTTGTCCTCTTCATGGTCCGATTTTAAAAGAAAATTTAGGATATTATATTGATAAATATAATACATGGAGCAGTTATGAGCCGGAAGAAGAAGGCGTTTTGATTGCGTACGCTTCTATTCATGGAAATACTGCGGCGGCAGCGAAAAAAATGGCGGAAATCCTTTGTGAAAAGGGTGTGAAAAAAATTGATGTGATAGATTTGGCGAGAGGTGATATGTCAGAGGCGCTTGAAGATGCATTCAAATATGACAAATTGGTTGTGGCTTCAGCGACTTATGATAATGGAATATTTCCGTGTATGGAAGACTTTTTAGCACATTTAAGAGCGAAAAATTTCCAGAAACGTAAAGTAGCACTTATGGAAAATGGTTCGTGGGCGCCGACAGCGGCAAAACAGATGAAAGCAGTGTTTGAAGGGTTGAAAGAAATGACAATCTGCGATACGGTAGTGACAATCAAATCCGTGATGAATGACGACACAGTGGAAGTTATGGAAAAAATGGCAGATGAATTAATGGCGTAAAGTGATAAGGGCATGGCGTGTGAACCATGTCCTTTTGCTTTATGGTGGAGTAATGAAAAAGTTGAATAATTATGAAAAAAGTTCTTGACAATATTTTATATATCTGATATGATATTAAACGTGTCAGAGATAAGTTATCAAATGGCATAAGCCCAGATAGCTCAGTCGGTAGAGCAGAGGACTGAAAATCCTCGTGTCGCTGGTTCGATTCCGGCTCTGGGCATAGTTGAATAAGATTTATTATGCGGGTGTAGTTCAATGGTAGAACACTAGCCTTCCAAGCTAGATACGTGGGTTCGATTCCCATCACCCGCTTTTTTGCTGTGTAAAAATAGAGAATATGCTATACTATAATCAACTAAGCGATATGTTTTGTAGAGTAAGGAGTTGACGGTATGGTTAAGAAAATGAGTATTCTGTTATTTGTAACGGCATTATCCTTTTCTACTATTTCCTGTAAAAAAGAGGTAAGCCCATTAGAAGATGTGAACAAAGATAATCTTGTTCAAATCTCAATGGCTGATGAGGAAATAATAACACGCGGGCAAGAATATATTGTTTTAGGTGAGGATGACTCCGAAACATTGCTGGAGGAGTTGAAAAATATATCATATAAGAAAGTGGACAATGATAGCATTAAGGGTTCGATTTATCATATGGAGATACAGTTTGAGGTGGAAAAAGAAATCATGTTAAAGACACTGTATTTTTATAATCCGGATAAAATTAAAATAGATGACGAACTGTATCGGACTCCAAAAGAAACATATAAAAAGTTTGAGAAATATTTTTAGTGAAAATGGGCGTATCAATTTTGGTATGCCCTTAAATTTTGTCTATTATCAGATAAATTGAAACACTTCTTAAGGAAAAGATAAGCATTTGTTCATAGAATATAAACAAAATACGGATTGTTTTAAAAGAATACAATTTATAAAAAATATTTTCTTGCAATTACTGGGGTGACCATATAAAATAAGTCTAACTTTATAAAACGGTAAAATGAAAGGAGATATTACTAGGAAAAAGAATTTGAAAAAACTTGTTACTTTTTTATTGGTTTTTGCCTTATGTTTTTCCTTTTGTCCGTTTGCATTAGCAGTGGATGGTTCGGTGTAAAAAACGCCAGATGAGTCAAAAGAGTACTACTTAGATGTGGTTGATGAAAACGGAAATATTATTACTCTTTTTGTTGAAGAAAGTACGTATTATCTTGAACAATTCAGTACTCGTTCTATCCCTTCTCATCAAGGGGGAACGGGAGGTCATAAAGTAGGCGAAACAAAAACAGTTAAAGTTAAAATCACAAATGCTCAATTGGCTGGTATTGGTAAAGTTGGAGATATATTAAAAGGAAATGCGTTGACAAAACTAGGGGAATTAGCCGGTCAAGCAGCAGTGAAAGCAGTGGGAAAAACTATAGCTAGAGGTGCTGGTACGGTTGCCATAGTTGCAGGAGCTATTGGAATTGCAAACGCATTTATAGGGAATAATGGTTTTCAAGTGACAATGACATTTAAGTGGACACATTTTGAACACAAAATCCAAGGAATAGATCTGTATGATTGGGGACTTAGTGGCGTGAAAGTTGTCCCTTATTAAAGCAAAAGTTTCATACAGAAGCGAGGTGGATTGTTATGAAAAATGTAAAAAAATATTTACCTTATATCATTGATGTTATAATCTATATTGTTATTGGAATTGGTATAGTCCGTAATTGGATAGCGATTAATATTCTTCTTCTAATTCTCTTGCTAAAGATAATACTTGACGAGTTTCGTGGGTGGAAAGAAAACAGGAAAATTTCAACGTTTATTTCATTTCTTGCATTGTTTGTTGGGTGGATTTTGCAGATAGCGTTGACAATAAAGACCGGAAAACTACTATAAATATTCTTATTATAGACTGTGGGGCGTATCAAACGATACGCCCCACAATTTTATTTCGTCAGCACCTCGGCGCCGTTTTCAGTAATTAATACCATATATTCAATCTGAGCGGACAGACCGTCATCTTCCGTGTAAACGGTCCAACCATTATCCTCGTCGACAAAGAAATCAGGACTTCCTTCATTAATCATCGGTTCAATAGTGAAAATCATGCCCGGAACGAGTACCATTTCACTTCCTTTTGGTGTAACGTAACTGACAAAAGGCTCTTCGTGAAATTCAAGACCAATTCCGTGTCCTCCAATATCCTCTACAACGGAATAGCCGTTAGCCTGTGCGTGAGAGTTGATTGCATCTGCAATGTCGCCTAAATGTCCCCAAGGTTTTGCCATTGCCAGACCTCTTTCTACACATTCTTCTGTAACTTGAACGATTTTTTCTGCTCTTTCAGAAATTTTTCCAATAGTAAACATTCTGGAAGCGTCAGAAAAATAACCATTTAAAATTGTAGATACGTCTACATTAATAATATCTCCTTCTTCAAGGATAATATTTTCATCAGGGATTCCGTGACAGATTTCATTATTTAATGATGTGCAGACACTTTTTGGGAAACCCTCGTAGCCGAGAGGGGCAGGGATTCCGCCGTGTTCGGTTGTATAGTCATATACGAGTTTATCAATTTCAGCAGTACTCATTCCTGCGTGAATATGTTTTGCAACATGGTCCAATACGGCAGTATTTAATTCAGCGCTTTTTTTAATTCCTTCAATCTGCTCGGGAGTTTTCAATATATCGCGGGTCGGCACGATATGCCCCTGTTCTTCCAGTAAAGCAATTTTCTCATCAATAAACATATGGCATTTTTTATATTTTTTACCACTGCCACACCAGCAGGTATCATTTCTCTCCATATTAAATCCTCCTTCTTTTTCATTCTATTCTATTATAGAACATTTTTTGCAGAATGACACGGACAAAATGGAAATTAAAAATCTTGTTTGTGTTCCTGTATTCGTGCTATAATGAAGTGTCAAGCAGACAATTTTTGCGTCAGCATAGAAGGAGAGAGGATATATGTCATATACAGCATTATATCGTAAATTTCGTCCGAGCGAGTTTGATGATGTTAAAGGACAGGATCATATTGTGACGACTTTGAAAAATCAGATAAAAGCAGATCGTATTGGTCACGCCTATCTTTTTTGTGGGACAAGAGGAACGGGTAAGACGACAATAGCCAAAATTTTTGCAAAGGCAGTGAATTGTCAGCATACGGTAGACGGAAGTCCTTGTGGTGAGTGTGAAATGTGTCGTGCCATTACTTCGGGAGCGTCCATGAATGTGATTGAGATAGATGCGGCGTCCAATAATGGTGTAGACAATATTCGAGAAATTCGTGAAGAAGTGGCGTACAGACCAACCGAGGGGAAATATAAAGTTTATATTATTGACGAGGTGCATATGCTTTCTATAGGAGCGTTTAATGCACTGTTAAAGACCTTGGAAGAACCGCCGGAATATGTTATTTTTATTTTGGCGACTACAGAGGCACATAAAATTCCGATAACCATTTTGTCGAGATGTCAGCGATATGATTTTAAAAGAATTAGTATTGATACGATTGCTGACAGGCTGAGGGAACTGATGTTAGAAGAAAAAGTGGATGTGGAGGAAAAGGCAATTCGCTATGTGGCGAAAATGGCGGATGGTTCTATGCGAGATGCACTCAGTCTTTTGGATCAGTGTATCGCTTTTTATCTGGGACAGAAGTTGACTTATGATCATGTGCTGGAAGTGCTGGGGGCAGTGGATACAGATGTGTTTAGCAGGCTTCTCCGTCAGATATTAAGAAGGGATGTTTCTGCCGTACTAAAGAGTGTGGAAGAACTTGTTATGCAGGGACGCGAACTGACACAAATGGTAAATGACTTTACATGGTATTTGAGAAATCTGCTTTTGGCGAAAACTTCTGATAATATGGAAGAGGTTTTGGACGTTTCTACAGAGAACTTGCAGCAGTTGCAAGAAGAGGCGGAAATGATAGAAGTTGATGTGCTTCTTCGCTATATTCGAATTTTTTCGGATTTATCTAATCAAATAAAGTATGCAGTGCAGAAACGTATTTTATTGGAAGTAACGTTGATTAAATTGTGCAAACCTGCTATGGAAACAAATCAGGATACACTGCTTGACCGTATTCGTGCCGTGGAGGAGAAAGTGGAACAGGCGGGAGAGATACAGGTTGTCAGAGAAGTAGTTGAAACGAAAAGAGAACCGATGGTGAAACCGGTGTTGGAAAAAGCGATTCCGGAAGATGTAAAAGAAGTTGTGAAAAATTTTCGTTCAATTGTCAATGAAACTTCGGGGCTTTTAAAAGGATATTTGAAAAATGCAAGATTAAGCCTTGGAGGCGAGGATAAATTACTTGTTATTCTGCCGGATGAATTGTCGGCAGATTTTGTCAGACAGGAACAGCACAAACAGGAATTAACGGAATTGATTGAAAACAGAATCGGCAAAGCGATTACGATAGAAGTGCGTCAAGTGGAAGAAGGACGTAGATTTGAGGAAAGTTTTGTGGATATAGAACAAGTAGTGCATATGGACATTACAATAGAAGATTAAGGAGGATTTTAATATGGCAAAACGTGGAGGATTTCCGGGAGGAATGCCTGGGAATATGGCGAATTTAATGAAACAGGCTCAGAAAATGCAGCGTCAGATGGAAGAGCAGGCAAAGGAAATGGAATCAAAAGAATTTACGGCAACTGCGGGTGGTGGTGCTGTAGAGGTGACTGTATCAGGAACAAGAACGGTTACGAAAGTGAAATTACAGGAAGAAGTAGTTGATCCGGATGATATAGAAATGTTGGAAGATTTAATTATGGCAGCGACAAATGAAGCACTTCGTAAAGTTGATGAGGAATCTTCATCCGCAATGGCAAAACTTACAGGCGGATTAGGCGGAGGAATGCCATTCTAATTTAGGGGAAATAGAAATGGATTATTATAGCAGTCAGATAAGCAAATTGATAGAGGAACTTTCAAGACTTCCCGGAATAGGAGCGAAATCTGCGCAACGTTTGGCATTTCATATTATTCATATGCCGAAAGAACAGGTAGAACAAATGGCGAATGCCATGGTAGAGGCGAGAAACAATGTTCGCTACTGTTCAAAATGTTATACGCTGACGGACAGGGAAGTATGTCCTATTTGTAGTGACAGCAGTCGTGATGAGAAGACGATTATGGTTGTGGAAACAACGAGAGATTTGGTTGCCTATGAAAAAACCGGAAAATATCGCGGAGTTTATCATGTACTTCACGGTGCGATTTCTCCAATGCTTGGAATCGGACCAGGGGATATTAAATTAAAAGAACTTATGGAACGTTTACAAGGTGATGTGGACGAAGTGATTATTGCGACAAATTCCAGTCTTGAAGGGGAAACGACAGCGATGTATATAAGTAAATTGATTAAACCTACAGGTATTAAGGTAAGCCGAATTGCAAGCGGAGTTCCTGTTGGTGGGGATCTGGAATATATTGACGAGGTGACATTGCTTAGAGCGTTAGAAGGAAGAACAGAATTATAACGTTGGAGAATAGGAGTTGCGTCTTACAGCAAAGTAGGATAGAATAGGGTAGAAAAGAAAGAAAACAGGAGGCAAGTCTAATGAACAAATTAGAATTGATGAAAGTTGCTAATGAAGTTCGTAAAGGTGCGGTGACGGCGGTATTTAATGCTAAGTCGGGACATCCGGGCGGATCGTTATCTGCGGCGGACATTTACACATATTTATTTTTTGAAGAGATGAATATTGATCCTGCCGATCCGAAGAAAGATGACAGGGATCGTTTTGTGCTATCAAAAGGGCATACGGCACCGGGATACTATGCGGCGTTGGCAAATAGAGGATTTTTTCCGGTAGAAGATTTAACTACATTGAGAAAAGTTGGTTCATATTTACAGGGACACCCAGATATGAAGCATATTCCGGGAGTAGATATGTCAAGCGGTTCTCTAGGACAGGGTATTTCGGCAGCAGTAGGTATGGCGATTTCGGGGAAACTGAGAAAGAAAGATTATAGAGTATATACACTGTTGGGTGACGGAGAAATTCAGGAAGGTCAAGTTTGGGAAGCGGCAATGCTTGCGGCACATCACAACTTAGATAATTTAGTTGTTATCGTGGATAACAATAACCTTCAGATTGATGGTTCGATTGATGAAGTCAACTCTCCATATCCGATTGATAAAAAGTTTGAAGCATTTAATTTCCATGTAATCAATGTGGATGGACATGATTTTGATGCTCTTGACGCTGCGTTCAAAGAAGCGAGAGCAACAAAAGGTCAGCCGACAGCCATTATTGCAAAAACAATCAAAGGAAAAGACGTTTCCTTTATGGAAAATCAGGCTTCATGGCATGGTGCTGCTCCAAATGAAGAACAATATGCAGTTGCTATGGCAGATTTAGAGAAAGTAGGTGAAGCATTATGTCAGATGTAAAGAAAATCGCAACGAGAGAAAGTTATGGCAATGCTTTAGTGGAATTAGGGAAACAACATGAGGATATCGTAGTGCTTGACGCAGATTTAGCGGCAGCAACAAAAACAGCAATGTTTAAAAATGTTTTCCCTGAACGTCATATTGACTGTGGTATCGCAGAATGTAATATGGTTGGTGTGGCAGCAGGACTTGCGGCAACAGGAATGGTTCCGTTTGCGAGTTCATTTGCCATGTTTGCAGCAGGACGTGCTTTTGAACAGATTCGTAACTCTGTAGGGTATCCGAAATTAAATGTAAAAATTGGTGCAACTCATGCCGGAATTTCCGTAGGGGAAGACGGAGCGACACACCAGTGTAATGAAGATATTGCTTTAATGAGAACAATTCCGGGAATGGTTGTTATCAACCCTTCGGATGATGTGGAGGCAAGAGCGGCAGTAAAAGCGGCTTATGAACATGAAGGACCGGTATATCTCCGCTTTGGAAGGTTGGCAGTTCCTGTTATCAACGACAATACAGAATACAAATTTGAATTAGGAAAAGGTATTACTTTAAAAGAAGGTAAAGATGTGACAATTATCGCTACGGGGCTTCCTGTATCGGAATCTCTTGAGGCGGCAGAAATGTTAGAAAAAGACGGAATTTCTGTGAGAGTTATCAATATTCATACAATCAAACCATTGGATGAAGAAATTGTTGCGAAAGCAGCAAACGAAACAGGCAAAATCGTTACAGTAGAAGAGCATTCTATTATCGGTGGTCTTGGAAGTGCGGTTTGTGATGTTGTTGCAGAGAAAGCGCCTGCAAAAGTAATGAAAATCGGGATTAATGATGTATACGGAGAATCGGGTCCGGCGTTGGAATTAATTAAAAAATATGGTTTAGATGCGGAAAGCATTTACAAAAAAGTAAAAGCATTTGTATAGAAGAAATACACCTTGAGTTTTGACTTGAGGTGTATTTTTGACAAGCGGGGGCAAAATGAAGAGGGAAAATATCGTTCAAAAAATATATAAATTGAGAGAAGAGTGGAAATATGATTTTTATGAGTGTGTACAGGATATTGCGGAACATCCTGTAGTATTGCGTATGAAACTTTATTCTCATCATGGCACGACAAGTTGCTATAAACATTGCATGAATGTGGCGTATTATAATTACCAGTGGTGCAGATTTTTTCATTTGGATGCAAGGTCGGCAGCAAGAGGTGCTATGCTACATGATTTGTTTTTGTATGACTGGCATACTCATGCGGCAAAAACAGGAGATAGATTTCATGGGCTGACACACCCAAACACTGCTTTGAAAAATGCAGAAAAATTTTTTGAACTGAATAAAATAGAAAGAGATATTATATATTCTCATATGTGGCCGGTGACTTTGTTTAGATTTCCAAAGACAAAAGAAGGATTTATTACGACATTAACCGACAAATATTGTGGCGCTTGTGAGAGTAGTAAAAGAAGAAAAAGAGAGAAAAGGCGGGAAAAATAAAAATCCCGTCTTTTTCTGTATGAAAAAGTCGAAACTTTTCAGAGGTAAGGTGACAATATCCGATAAAATAAGCGTTTCTCATATGCTAGTATGAAGAAAAATATGCGGATGAGGTGAAGAGTTATGGAAAGAAAAATCCCTAAAAATGTAAAGCAGATAGGAAATGTCAGTGATTCTCTGAAAATTTATGTGGAAGATTATGTCGATACATATCTAAATCAACTTTGTGAAAAAGAGGCGGAAAATCCGGTTGGAGCATTTTTGATAGGAGATGTTGTCAGAGAAGAGGAATTGGAGTACAGATATATTTACGGTGCGATACAAATGGAGGAACTTGGACAGGATGAAAATGGTGTTTTTGTCAGTGAAGGAACATGGAAAAACGCCTGTGAGGTGTGTCAGACTTTCTTTGAAAACGGAGAAATTATCGGTTGGTTTGCGGCAATACCGGGTATTCCATTTGCGATGAATGGGAATTTGAAAAAAGTACATCAGGAAATATTTGAAAAAGATAAGGGGGTTTTTATTTTAAAAGATCCTGTCTGCAAAGATGAAATGTATTTTGCACCCAAATTTAATGATTTAATGCAGATGAACGGACATTACATTTATTATGAAAAAAATCCGTCTATGCAAAATTATATGATTTCCTCCCGTAAAAAGATTGGCGTTACACCCAGTGAAATTGTTGTGGATAGGGCTGCAAAAAGTTTTCGCGATTTAGTGCAGAACAAAATGCTGCAACAGGAGAAAAAAGAAATGAGCAGGTGGGCATATGGAGCGGCAACATTTCTTATTTTGGTGATTTTAGTTATCGGCGTAACGATGATTAATAATTATGATAGGATGAAATCTGTTCAGAAAGCGATAGAAACTATTTCAAATTCGGTTGGAGAGAAAGAAGAGGCAGAGGAAAAAGAAAAGAAAGAAAATAAAGACGAGAAAAAAGAAGAGCAAAAGGAAAATGTTTATATTGTGGAAAAAGGAGATACGTTGGAAAAAATCAGTAAAAAAGCATACGGGGATATTCAGCATATCGAGGCGATCAGTAAAATGAACGGCTTAGAAAACGGGAACTTGATTTATATCGGTCAAAAATTATTACTGCCATAAAGAAAAAATATGCTATAATCATAAAATACAAATGCGAAAAGGGGAGAAATTGAATGGAAGGGAAAAAAAGCAAAAAAGTTTTGATAAAATGGCTTTCGATTATTGTAGTCATACTTCTTTTTGTCGGAATCGGGGTATATATTTTTCTGACGCACAGAACATATGATAAAGTTCGTGTTTTGAGTACGGTGGCTCTGGAACGTGAAAATGGAGAAAAATATGTGAAGTTTTGGGACGGAATTTTGAAATACAGTAAAGATGGGGTTGTTTTTTTAGATAAGAAAGGAAAAGAACAGTGGAAATCTTCTTATCAGATGCAAAATCCGATTGTCAGTGTTAATGGAAAATCAGCGGTAATTGTTGATAAGGGAGCAAATGATTTGGTAGTATTACAAAAACAGGGTGTAAAAGGGGAAATTCATACGAGTCTTCCGGTGGAAAAGGCGGAAGTTTCACAACAGGGAATTGTAAGTGCGGTTTTAAAAGATGAAGTTTCTTCAAAAATTGTTTGTTATGATGCGAAAGGAGAACTTCTTGTAGAGCACATTACTTCCCCGACAACTACCGGTTATCCTTTGGATGTCGCTATTTCCGATGACGGATACACACTTTTGATTTCGTATCTGTTTGCTGAACAAGGGAAAATTGAAACGAAAATAGCATATTATAATTTTGATGAAAAGACCGAAAAAAAAGAAAACCATCTTATAATGGAGGAAAAATACGAAAATGCCATAGGGCCTACAGTATTTTTCTTTGATAATAAAACATCCGCGATGGTTTCGGACAATCAATTATATATTTATGAAGGAAAAGACAAACCGCAGAAAAAAACAATTGTCAAAATAAAAGAACAAATAGAAAATGTTTTTCATGATGATAAGTATATCGGTATGCTGTTGAAAGGGGATAAAAATTATCTTATAAAATTATTCGATAAAAGTGGTCAGGAACTGTTTTCAGAAACAGTTGAGCAGGCGTATAAGAATATAAAAGTAGAAGACGGGCAGATTATCATGTATGATGGGAAAAAATGTCAGATCATTACAAAGGCGGGAGTACATTTGTTTAATGGAGAAATGGAAAGTGATATTTCAAATATAATTTCTGCCATTGGATTAAATAAATACTTAGTGATAAATGCAAATGGCTTGGAAGAAATCAGGCTTGCAAAGTAGGAGAAAATATGAATTGGTTATTAATTGGAGTAGGAATTATCTTTTTCATCTGTATGGTGGTGGGGTATGCTAAAGGATTTATTAAAATTATTGTGTCATTTGGGACGACGATTGCGAGTATTATACTTGTTATTTTCCTAACACCTTACACGAGCAAGGCGATTGTGTCTTTGACGCCTATAGATGAAATGGTAAAGAAGAAATGTGTTTCTATGATGACGTCTGAAGGGGTGGATGTAGATATATCTAAACTTCCTTTGGATAAAATAGAATTGCCCAGACAAAAACAGATGGAAATTTTAGAAAAAGCGGATATACCGGAATTTCTGAAAAGAGGTTTGATAGAAAATAATAATAACGAGGCTTATAAACAACTGGGGGTTTCAAATTTTGTGGACTATATAGGGGCATACGTTTCGGATATTATTATAAAAATCATTTCGTTTTTGATTACATTTATTGTTGTGACAATTTTTATACGGGCAATTATCTTTGCGTTAGACATTATTACTGCCCTTCCGGTTATTAATGGCTTAAATCGTATTGGCGGAATGTTAGTAGGGGTGTTGATAGCGGTTGTTCTTGTATGGGTAGGTTTTCTTATTATTACATTGTTATATAGCAGTAATATAGGGAAAGAGTGCTTTAAATATATAGAAGATAGCAGGCTTTTGACATTTCTATATGAGAAAAATGTGATATTGGGTTGGGTTACGAAATTGAGGTGATGGAAAAATGGTTTTGAAACGTATTACAAATGCATCGCACTCTATGTATCAAGAGGCATTAAATTTGTATCGGATTAGTTTTCCCTATCATGAACGGAGAGAAGGCTTCTCGCAAAAAGAGATTTTAAAGGATAGAGAATATCATTTTGATTTGATATATGATGAAGATGTTTTTGTTGGATTGATTTTATATTGGGAAAATGAACAATTTGTTTATATTGAACATTTCTGTATTTGTCCGGAGATGCGGAATAAACAGTACGGACAGAAAACATTAACTCTTTTGAAAGGGGAAAATAAAACATTGCTTCTTGAGATTGATCCGCCGGAGGATGATATTTCTAAGCGGAGAAAATGTTTTTACGAACGATGTGGTTTTGTGGAAAATTCTTTTAGTCATATTCATCCGCCGTATCATAAAGAGAATGAAGGACACAATCTGCTTGTAATGACTTGTCCAAAACAAATTTCTTGGGGCGTTTTTGATGACTTTAGTTTATATCTGAAAAATAAAGTTATGAAAAACACATTTTTATAAAGAGGAGAAATGGAAAGTAAATGAGCATCGTTGTTTTAAAGAAATTTGAACGGCGATGCTTATCTGTTTGTTGTAAGACTGAAAAAGATTAAAAAAAATGAAAAAAGATGTTGACATATGCAGGA
>Bissell_p2__coassemble_664_pt1 | contig 23248 bp, 20 predicted proteins | sample Bissell_p2__metabat2_high_PE_001 | metagenome-assembled genome bin Bissell_p2 | reverse complement strand
AAAAGTTGGTGCTGGGAATAATCCCCAACACCAACTTTGTCTACAGTCTGAAAGGGTATCGTACTGATACCCTTTTTTCTATCCTAATAATTCTTTTAATGTTTCGATTACCGAGTCTGTAACGTAAGTTGAATGAGAAGCAACACCCGGAGCAGCGTTAGACATGGCATATCCTTCGCCGGCAAGATGAAGCATTTCAATATCATTGTGTTGATCGCCGAACGCCATTGCCTCCTCTGGAATAAGGTGGAAATAGTCTAAGAAAACTTGGAGTGCAGTTCCTTTATTTGCCTCGGGAGAGATGAAATCAACCCATTCATTTCCGGAAGTGACAACTTTAATATCAGATTTAAATTCTTCTCGGAAATGTATAAAAGTTTCTTCTGGTGTCACGTTATCAAAAATAGCAATTTTTAAAAATGGTGAAGTGACAGTGGATAAATCGTCTACGCGGGTTACTTTATTTCCCATATCTTCCTCAAGGTGACGGAGAAATTCTTCGTCTTTTGTTTCGATATAGCATGAATCCTCACAGGAAAGAACAGCGTCACAATGTTCACGATTTCTGATTTCTTCAAAAATACGGATTCCTAATTCGCGGTCAATTGTTCCGCGGCTGATAATTTCACCGTCATGAATACAGAGAGAGCCGTTTTCCGTAATGTAAGAAATCTCGTCTTTTATAGGTTCGAAAAGTCTGCGCAGACTTGCATACTGTCTTCCGCTTGCGGCGATAAATCGAATTCCCTGTTTTTTCAATTGTAGTATAATGTCAAATAATTCAGGGTTTAATTCATTTTCACCGTATTTCAATAATGTTCCGTCAATATCGCTTGCTACTAATTTTATCATAATCAATTACCTCATATTGTTTTCATGTTTACTCCACTATTATATTACCGGAATGTAGGATAGACAAGAGAAAAAAATAGGGAAAAATTCATCTCATTGAAAAGTTTTCAAGGAAATGCTATAATCTAACTGTTTAAAAGGATTTTAGATTTCGGAGTGAAGGAGAATAGCAAAATGAAAATTGGAATTGGTAATGACCATGCAGCAGTAGAAATGAAACAGCAGATTGTAGCGTTTTTGGAAGAATTAGGACATGAAGTGGTAAACTACGGAACAGATACAAATGACAGTTGTGATTATCCGGTTTACGCTGAGAAAGTAGGACGTGCAGTTGTAGACGGAGATGTAGAGTGCGGAATTTTGATTTGCGGAACGGGAGTTGGAATTTCCATTGCAGCGAATAAAGTAAAAGGTGTTCGTGCGGTAGTTTGCAGCGAGCCATATTCGGCAAAACTTTCTAAACAGCATAACAATACAAATGTACTTGCATTTGGTGCAAGAGTTATCGGTATCGAATTGGCAAAAATGATTGTGGAAGAATGGTTAAATACAGAATTTGAAGGGGAAAGACACCAAAGACGTGTAGACATGATTTCAGATATTGAAAATAGATAATAATGAGCCGAGTGGAGTTATAAGATAACTCCACTTTTTTCACGCTTCTTTTTCTGCGACATATTGTATTATAGAAAAGAAATAAAGGGGTAAATATATGCCAATTTCAATTATGCTTGACGCGGGTCATGGGGGAACAGACCCCGGAGCTGTATACAACGGAAGAAAAGAGGCGGATGATACACTTAAACTGACATTGGCTGTAGGTGAGATTTTACAAAATCGCGGTTTTGATGTAGAATATACAAGAACAACAGATGTATATGAATCACCTTATCAGAAGGCGATGGAGGCAAATGAGGCAGGAGTTGATTATTTTGTATCCATTCATCGAAATTCTTATCCGACAGATAATGAAGTTTCAGGGGTGGAGAGCCTTGTCTATAATTTGTCAGGAATTAAATATGAAATGGCAAAGAATATTAATGAGCAGTTAGAGTCTGTCGGCTTTGTCAATTTGGGAGTTCACGCCAGACCGAATTTAGTTGTTTTGAAAAGGACAAAAATGCCTGCGGTATTAGTGGAGGCGGGATTTATCAATTCAGATACGGATAATCAGTTGTTTGACGAATCTTTCTATGATATAGCAGGTGCGATTGCAGATGGAATTATTGATACATTAATGAAACCAAATATGAATCAAATCATGCAATATAGAGTGCAAGTTGGGGCGTATCGGCAGAGAAGATATGCGGAAGAACTGTTAAATGAATTGTTAGCACAGGAATATCCGGCATTTATTGAAGAAGGAAATGGATTTTGGCGTGTGCAGGTAGGAGATTATCCTACATTAACGGAGGCGGCTGACATGGAAAGACGTTTAAAACGTGCAGGGTATCCGACTATTATTGTAAGTTAAAAGAACAGGAGAAATAGGATGAGCGGTAAATTACAATTTCGCGAAAAATTAAACGGAATTTTAGAGTTAGGAAAAGAAAAACATCGTGTATTAACAATGGAAGATGTGGAAAAATACTTTGAGGAAGATGCACTTTCCGAAGAACAGATGGAACTGGTATACGACTATCTTTTGTCGCAAAAGATAGCCGTAACCGGCTATGTAAAAAAGGGCGGAACAGTTTTAGAAGAAAAGGAAGAAAAACATTTCTCAAATGAAGAAGAGGCGTATTTAGAAACGTATTTAGAAGAAATGTCCGCACTAAGACCACAAAATACAATGGAAGAAAATCTGAAACAATATTTCCCGAAAGTTGTGGAGATAGCGAAAGAATTACATAATTCGGAACTTTTTATCGGAGATTTAATTCAGGAAGGAAATATCGGACTAATGCTTGCAATAGAAAATGAACAGGCAGGAGAAACAGAAATTTTAGAAAGCATCCGTCAGATGATACAGCTTCTTGTGGAAGAACAGGAAGAAGTAAAACATCAGGATAATAAAATGATAGAAAAAGTGAAATTCCTTGATGAAAGTTTGAAAAATCTTACGGAAGATCTGGGAAGAAAACCGACCTTGGAAGAGTTGGCGGATTATATGGAAATGCCGGTGGAGGATGTGAATGATATTATCCGTTTAACCGGAGAAGATGATGACGAAGAGGACGAATAGAAAAATGGTGGTTTTACGGTGGTTTTTACCGGTTTGCTTGAAAAAGGGACAGGGCTTTCTGTAAAAAGGGACAGGGTAAAATGAAATTGGGGACGTAGTATTTTGTGATTTTACTACGTCCCCAATTTTTGAATTATTCCTCTTCCTCGTGTTTTTCCTTATGGAAGTCCTCAGGAAGATAAATATGTACATCTTCTACACGGTTCTTGTCTAAAGTTTCTACGACAAGCCGGATACCCGAATCCGTGACCACTTCGTCATGAAGTTCAGGCAAACGGTCTAACTGTTCAATGATAAATCCGCCAAGGGAATCATAATCTTCAGAAGTTAAACCTAAATCTAAACGGTCATTTAAATCATCTAAGTTCATAGAACCTTCTACGATAAATTCACGCTCATTAATTTCTTTAAAGAACTCTTCTTCATTTTCGTCATATTCATCATGAATTTCACCGACAATTTCTTCAAGTAAATCTTCTAAAGTGATAAGACCTGCTGTTTCACCATATTCGTCAAGAACAATAACGATGTTGAGAGAGGCTTCTCTCATTTCTACAAGCAGTTCAGAAATACTCTTATACTCATAAGTAAAATATGCCTCGCGAAGAATATCGCGTACATGAAATTCTTTTCGATTATCAAAAAGAAGTAAATCTTTCATATTAATTGTTCCGATAACATTGTCTGTCGTATTTTCGTATACAGGCAGGCGAGTGAACTTGTCCTCACGGAATATTTCAATTAATTCTTCGTAAGTACTTTCCACATCGGCAAATGTAACGTGTACTCTCGGTACCATAACATCTTTTGCCTTTGCATCCCCCATATCGAACACATTGTAAATCATCTCTTTTTCTTCAGATTCAATAACCCCGTCCTCATGGCTTACATCTACGATTGTACGAAGTTCACTCTCAGTCATGGAGTCGTTTTTGGCATCAGGGTCTACTCTGAGGATAAATAAAATTATATTCGATAAACTATTTACAATAAAAATTAATGGTGTAGTAATCTTCATAAGAAAACTAATAGGGTAAGCATAGGCTAATGAAAGTTTTTCTGAATGAATTGTTGCCACCGTTTTAGGAGAAATTTCTCCAAATAAAAGAATTAACAGGGTAATAATACCTGTAGCAATAGCAACTGCCGAACCACCAAACACATAAGCAATACTTGTTGTGATGGAAGAGGCGGATAGATTTACAAGGTTGTTGCCGATAAGGATTGCACTCAACATTTTACCGGAGTCTTCGGTAATCTGAATAACCCTTTTGGCACGCTTATTTCCTTCCTCTGCCAACGAACGCATTCGTATTCGGTTGACGGTAGTAAGCGATGTTTCTGCTGATGAAAAAAATGCAGAAAGCATTAATAAAATAATTAAAACGATACTTTGGGCGACGACACTCGAGTCCAATTGTTTTTCACTCCTTCTTAAATAAAAAATTAAAAATAAATAGTATTCTTAATATAACGTATTTTTGATGAATTTGCAAGAGTTCATTGAATTTAGAGGAGGATTAGTGTATCATGAAAAGAAACGTTTTGATAGTATATAGAGTATAAATATTAGGAGATAAACATGGATAGAAATTTTTTGGATAGAGTGACAGAAATTATAGATAAAGAAAGAGTTTTGACGAATGAACCGATGAGTAAACATACAACGTTTCGTATCGGTGGTCCGGCAGATTATTTTGTCTGCCCTGAGAATATTGAAGAGGTACAAAAAGTTGTATGTCTTTGTAATGAAATGGATATGCCGTTTTATTTACTTGGAAACGGAAGTAACCTTTTGGTAGGAGATAAAGGCTACAGAGGCGTAATTATTCGTTTGTATAAGCAAATGGATAAAATCGAAGTATCAGGAACAAAAATAAAGGCACAGGCAGGGGCGTTGCTCGTCAAAGTGGCAAATGAAGCGTGTAAAAATGGGTTGACGGGACTTGAATTTGCAGGTGGAATTCCGGGTACTTTGGGCGGCGCAGTTATGATGAATGCAGGCGCTTACGGCGGAGAAATGAAAGATGTTTTAGAAGAAGTGACCGTACTTACAAAAGAGGGAGAAATTCTTACCTTAAATAAAGAAGAGTTAGAGTTAGGATACAGGACAAGTATTATAGGAAGAAAAGGATATATTGCGCTTGAAGTTATTTTGCGATTGAAAGAAAAAAATGCTGATGAAATCAGGGCATATATGAATGAACTTCGAGAAAAAAGAGTGACAAAACAACCGCTTGAATACGCAAGTGCCGGAAGTACGTTTAAAAGACCGGAAGGACATTTTGCGGGACAGTTGATTGAACAGGCAGGACTTAGAGGATTTCAGGTCGGAGATGCACAGGTGTCCGAAAAACATTGTGGTTTTGTCATTAACAGAGGGCAGGCGACTGCAAAAGATGTAATGGATTTGATGAGAGAGGTATCGGCTAAAGTAGAAGAAAAATTTGGTGTCACGCTGGAACCGGAAGTGAAGAGATTGGGAGAATTTTAGGATGAGAGTAGTAATCGTAACCGGAATGTCGGGAGCAGGCAAAAGTACAGCATTAAAAGTTTTGGAGGACGTAGGGTATTTCTGCGTAGATAATCTGCCGATTCCGTTATTTCCTAAATTGGCGGAACTTTTGAAAGCACAGACAACAGAATTTAATAAGATTGCACTGGGACTTGACATTCGAGGGGGACAGGAATTTTCTGAATTGGAAGAAATGCTAAAAGGAATTGACTGTGAGATTGTATTTTTGGATGCGAGTGACACAGTGTTGATTAAGCGTTATAAAGAAACGAGGAGAACACATCCTCTGACTGCACAGGGAAGTATAGGGGACGGCTTGCAGAAAGAGAGAGAAATTCTTGAGCCGATTAAAAGGAAAGCGGATTATATTATCGATACGAGTCTTTTGCTGACCAGAGAATTGAAGCAGGCTTTACAGAAGATTTTTGTGGATAATCAGGAATATAAAAATTTATATTTAACAGTTGTATCTTTCGGGTTCAAATATGGCATTCCAAATGATGCTGATTTAGTGTTTGACGTCCGTTTTCTACCAAATCCTTATTATATAGAAGAACTTCGTGCAAAAACGGGCAACGAAAAAGAAGTGCAGGATTATGTGATGAGCAACGGGAAAGCGGATATTTTTTTACAGAAATTGAAAGATATGGTCGAATTTTTGATACCGAATTATATAACGGAAGGGAAACATCAACTGGTTATCGGAATAGGATGTACAGGGGGAAAACATCGTTCGGTTACGTTGGCGAATGCCCTGTATGATTATTTTCAGGAAGAAAATCAGTACGGCGTAAGAATTGAGCATCGTGATATTGAGAAAGATGCACGCAGAAAGGTGTAAATAGAGGTGGCAAATGTCGTTTTCGGGAGAAATTAAAGAAGAGTTAGGCGGACAGATAAGTACGGCAAGGCATTGTCAGATTGCAGAACTTTCTGCGTTGATAAGTATGTGTGGAAGTGTTATGATTGACAGTAATAATCATTATGCAATAAAAATACATACAGAAAATCTGATTGTTGCAAGAAAGTGCTTTACATTACTGGAAAAAACATTTAATATAAGAACTGAAATTTCCGTGCGGAAAAATCTTATCAGGCAGAGTGTTTCGTACTGGATAATTGTAAAAAAGCATGAAGACGCAATAAAAGTGCTTCAGGCAACAAAGTTGATTAATAAGGACGGGGAGGTTTTCGAGGAACTTTCCATTGTAAAAAATGTAATCGTTCAGCAGTATTGTTGCAAAAGGGCGTTTATCCGAGGTGCATTTTTGGCATCGGGGTCGATAAGCGATCCGGAGAAATCCTATCATTTTGAGATTGTCTGTGCTGTTCGAGTAAAGGCGGAGCAGTTACAGAAAATAATGAATAGTTTTGGGATTGATGCGAAGGTGATATTGCGAAAAAAATCTTATGTTGTGTACGTCAAGGAGGGCGCGCAGATTGCAGACCTTCTTAATATTATAGAAGCACACGTTGCATTAATGAAATTTGAAAATGTGCGCATTTTAAAAGATATGCGTAATACAGTGAACCGAAAAGTGAACTGTGAAACAGCGAATATTAATAAAACAGTTTCCGCAGCGGTAAAGCAGGTGGAAGATATTGTATATATTCGTGATACAATCGGATTGGAAAATCTGTCGGATGCTTTACGAGATGTGGCGTTGACAAGGTTGGAATATCCGGAAGCAACATTAAAGGAATTAGGAGATTTGCTCACTACTCCGGTAGGAAAATCGGGAGTAAATCACCGTCTGAGAAAATTGGGAGAGATGGCCGATAAACTCAGAGAAAATAAGGAGGTACGTTATGATTAAGCAACCCGTGACGATTCAGGCAGAAGATGGAATTTGTGCGAGAGTAACAGCGAAGGCAGTTCAGGTGGCGAATGAATTTAAAAGTCAGGTATTTATTGAGGTAGGAACAAAGAAAATTAATGCTAAAAGTATTATGGGAATGATGAGTCTTCAACTTACAACAGGAGATGAACTTACAGTAGTTGCAGACGGTGACGATGAAACTATGGCAACTGAAAAGATGAAAGAACTTTTAGTAGCAGGAAAATAGATAGAAAAGATTGCGTCTTGACGCAATCTTTTTTGAAATATAAGGAGGGTCAGTATGAAAAAATTATTATTTATTTACAACCCTAATGCAGGAAAAGGATTGTTAAAACCGAGATTATCAGATATTTTTGACATTTTTGTAAAAGCAGGATATGAGGTGACTGTATATCCGACACAAAAATATCGGGACGGTTACAAAAAAGTTGCACATTTTACAGGCGATTATGATTTGCTTGTATGTAGTGGCGGAGATGGAACGCTTGATGAAGTGGTAACGGGAATGATGCAGAGAGAGAATAAAATCCCAATCGGTTACATTCCTACTGGTACAACAAATGACTTTGCAAAAAGTCTTCATATTCCGAGGGAATTGTTAAAAGCTGCCGATGTTGCCGTAAACGGAGAAGTATTTTCCTGTGATGTGGGAAGATTTAACAAAGATATTTTCGTCTATATTGCTGCGTTTGGCCTGTTTACAGACGTTTCTTATCAGACAAAGCAGGAAGTTAAAAATGTTCTCGGACATTTAGCCTATGTTTTAGAAGGGACTAAGAGGTTATTTAACATACCGTCTTATCATATTAAAGTGACGCATGACGGAGAAGTTATCGAAGATGATTTTATTTTCGGTATGGTGACAAATTCACGTTCCGTAGGCGGATTTAAAAATATGGTTGGTAAAAGTGTTGTTTTCGATGACGGAGAATTTGAAGCAACATTGATTAAACGGCCGAAAAATCCTTTAGAACTACAGGGGATTATGTTGGCGCTTGTTTCAGAGCAGCAGGATTCAAAATATATGTACTCATTCAAAACAAAGGAAGTTACATTTGAATCTTTTGAAGAAATTTCGTGGACTCTTGACGGAGAATTTGGGGGCGAGCATGATAATGTTGTTATCAGAAATGCTCAAAAAGAGTTACAGATTATGGTAGATGCGGAGTGCAAATCATCATTGATGGCACATCCGAAAGACACAGAATAGGAATAAAGGGAGGATACATATGGAAAAGAGAGAAAAGTTTTCTTCGAGGTTGGGATTTATTTTAATCTCGGCGGGGTGTGCAATCGGGTTAGGAAATGTATGGAGATTTCCATACATTACAGGACAGTATGGAGGCGGTGCGTTCGTATTGATATACCTGTTCTTTTTAGTAGTTTTAGGTTTACCGATTGTTATTATGGAGTTTGCAGTGGGAAGAGCAAGTCAGAAAAGTGTTGCCCGCTCTTATGAAGTGCTTGAACCGAAAGGCACGAAGTGGCATATCCACAAATATTTTGCTATTGCCGGAAATTATTTGCTGATGATGTTCTATACAACAGTAGGTGGCTGGATGGTAGCTTATTTTGTGAAAATGGCAAAAGGCGAATTTGTCGGAGCAAATGCAAAAGAAATTTCAGATGTTTTTTCAGCATTGACATCTAATAGAAATGAAATGTTGTTTTGGATGCTGTTAATTTCTGTTATCGGTTTGATTGTATGCTCCTTTGGTTTGGAAAAAGGGGTTGAAAAGATTACAAAAACAATGATGGTCAGTCTGTTTTTGATTATGGTTGTACTTGTTGTTCGTGCAGTTACACTGCCAAATGCGTTAGAAGGACTTTCGTTCTATCTAAAACCGGATTTGAGTAAGATGAAGGAAGTGGGAATCGGAACAACTGTATTTGCGGCGATGGGACAATCTTTCTTTACGCTTAGTATCGGTATCGGTGCACTGGCGATTTTCGGAAGTTACATCGGAAAAGAAAGAACGTTGGCAGGTGAAGCAATCAGTGTAACATTGTTAGACACATTTGTGGCGATTATGTCCGGATTAATTATTTTTCCGGCGTGTTTTGCTTTTGGCATCAATCCGGGCGAAGGACCGGGGCTTGTTTTCGTAACATTGCCAAATGTATTTAACGAGATGGCAGGCGGACGTTTATGGGGGACATTATTCTTCTTGTTTATGACATTTGCAGCGTTGTCTACAATTATTGCGGTATTTCAAAATGTAATTACCTGTGCAAGAGAGTTGTGGGGATGGTCGTTGAAGAAGTCTACGTTGATTAACGGTATTTTGCTTGTGATTTTGGGAATCCCTTGTGTTCTTGGAATGACAGATTGGTCTGCATTTACAGTTGCAGGAAAGAATATTATGGATTTAGAAGATTTTATTGTCAGCAATAATCTTCTTCCGCTTGGCTCTCTTGTCTATCTGTTGTTCTGTGTGACAAGATATGGCTGGGGATGGGATAATTTCCTGAAAGAAGCAAATACGGGAACAGGATTGAAATTTCCAAAGAATAAAGCAGTGAAATTCTATCTGACATTTATTTTACCGCTTGTTGTATTGTTTATTTTCGTGCAGGGATATTGGACGATGATGAAATAAGATAAGTTTAATATATTTTCTTTTATCTCAGAAAAACAAATGATTTCAAAATTTGTACTTGTATATTAGAGAAAAATGTTCTATAATATACAAGTACGAAAAAAGGCTCCATGGTCAAGCGGTCAAGACGCTAGCCTCTCACGCTGGAATCAGGGGTTCGATTCCCCTTGGAGTCATTAATAAAAAACTGTCAAGTTCCTTGAAAAAGGAATTTGGCAGTTTTTTTGTTATTTTTTATTCTTTAAATTCTACTGTATTTCATTTTAATAGTAAAAGTATACAAAAAATAAAAGGAATTTTCCTTGTAAAGCGGAGGATAATGTATAAAATAACGAAAAGTACAAAAAGCATACGAGAATGTTGAAAAAATCAGTAAAAACATACAAAATAAAAAGATAAAGAGAAGGAGGAATATCATGAGAAAGAACAAAAAACGAAGTACAATCATGAGTTTGCTGCTTGTATTCGCTTTATTGCTTCAGCCAACAGTCAGTTTGGCAAAAAATGGAGAGAAAAGCACTAAGAAAAATAGCGATGTTGTAATTGATGTGCGTGATTTTGGTGCAGATCCGACCGGAGTCAATGATAGTGCGGAGGCAATTTGGAAAGCGTTAGAAGAAGCAAAAAAGGTATCAGATGGAGGAAAGAAATCAGTTACATTGAACTTTCCAAAAGGGGAATACCATATTTACAAAGACAAAGCACAGAAAAGGGAGTATCATACTTCTAATACAAACAGTATTGAAAATCCGGTAAAAACAATCGGAATTTTAATCGAAGAGCAGAAGAACCTGACTATTGAAGGAAATGGTTCTTTATTTATGATGCATGGGAATATGATGGCTTTAGCGGTAGCAAAGTCAGAAGATATTACTTTGCATAATTTTTCGTGGGATTTTGCGGTGTCGACAGTATCTGAGATGACAGTTACCAATATGGGTAAAAACGGAGTGCAAGATTATACAGATTTTTATATTCCAAATTGTTTCCCATATGAAATTAAGGGAAATACGATCCTCTGGAAAAGCGAAAATAGTCCGTATACAAATCAGCCGTATTGGACAGAGGAGGGAATACATAATTCTTATGCAGTAGTTGCGTATCAACCTGATGATGAGATGACAAGAAATTACTATACTTTTCAAGGACCGTTTCAAAATGCAACTAAAATAGAAAAATTAGAAAATAACCAAGTGAGAGTTCATTATGCCTTAACACGTCCTGCTATGCAGAAAAAAGGAATGGTTTTTGAACTGGCAAGCAGTGCTGTGAGAGAAACAGCAGGTGCATTTACCTGGGAGAGTAAGAATGTCCGTACAGAAAAAGTAAATGTTCACTTTATGCATGGATTTGGATGGTTAATTCAGATGAGTGAAAATGTATACTACAAAGATTGCAATCTTATGCCAAGAGAAAATTCAGGTCATTTGACGGTAAGCTACGCTGATGGTATCCATGCGTCAGGTGCTTCAGGAGAAATTGTGATTGAAAATTGTAATTTTGCAAATACGCATGATGATCCGATTAACTTGCATGGAACTTTTACAAGGGTAGAGAAAAGAATAGATTCTCACACATTGGAGTTAAAGTATATCCACAATCAGCAGGGAGGATTTCCACAGTATCATGTAGGGGATAAGGTACAGTTCTTCACGAGAGATTTGCTTTCTTCAACAGATGGAGAAAAACAGTATGAAGTAGCAGAAGTTGTTGCCAATCCGGGTGAAAACGGAAATGATCTTCGTACAATGAAGATTAAATTTAAAGAAGAGTTGCCGGAAAATTTATCGGATAAAATTGGTCTTCAGCCTAAATATGTGGCAGAAAATGTAACATATGCACCGAAAGTTACGATTAGAAATTGCACATTCAGAAATGTACCTACACGAGGAATACTTTGCACGACAAGAAAAGAAGTCATTATTGAAAATAATACTTTTTATAATATGTCTATGGCAACCATTTTTCTTTCTAACGACTCAAATGACTGGTATGAGTCGGGCCCTATCCGTGATATGAAAATTCGAAATAATACTTTTTATATCAAGGATGTAGGAAGGACGAGTTGGGAATATGCACCGGCAATCTATATTCATCCGGTAACAAAAGGCGGACAATTCCCTGATGCGTCAAATCCAATTCATAAGAATATCAGTATTGAGGGAAATACGTTCTATATGGATGAGGATACGGTGGTAAAAGCGGAAAGTGTAGAAAACCTGACATTTAAAAATAACAAAGTATTTCGTATGAATCCTGACGTGACAGTCGGAATTACATTAGATAACAAAACCATTCAGAAAGGGCAGGCTGTACAGTTAAAAACAGATGCCAAAGGAAATACAAACAATAAAAAAGTAGACAATGTTTTTGAATTTACAAAATCAAAAAATGTTAAGATTGAAAACAATGTGTATGATGATGGATTGAAACTGTATGCAGTGGCAGAAGACGATGCAACAGAAAAGAATATTTCAATCAAAGGTGATGATATTAAAGTTATTCGTAATAAAAATCAAGCGCCTGTAGAACCGATGCGAAATATTTGCTATGCAAGCACCAATCCGGAGATTGCAACTGTAGATGAAAATGGACAGATTTTAGGAATAAAATCGGGAAAAACAACTGTTTTTGCGTATTATCGCTGGAATGATACGATTGTAAAATCAAACGAGATTGAAGTTACGGTTGGTGAAGAGGCAGCAGAAGCAGAGAAAATCGAAATTAAAGAAGAGGATAATAAAGAAGTAAAAGTAAACGAAAAAGTGCAGTTTACACTAAAAGAGGGAAATGGGGCAACATGGTCTGTAACAGACTTCCTTACAGGCAGAGAAACGGACATGGCAACTATTTCTTCCACAGGAGAATTTACGGCAAAGGCAAACGGTGTTGTCTGGGTAAATGCAGTAAAAGGAACGGCCAAAGATAGAAAAGCAGTTGTTATTTACGGTGGAGAAGTGAAAGCGCTTAATACTGATTTTGAGATTAAGCGTGAAGATAAGGCAAAATATAAATTAACAAATGACTCTATTGAAGTGACAATGCAGTCAGGTGATTTATATACGAATACAAATACAGTGAAGAACCTATTCTTATATAATCCTAAGAATGTGGATAAAAACAACCTCCGTGCAGTTGTAAAAGTAGATGGATTACCAATAAAGGAAAATAATCAGTGGGATACAGCATCATTTATTTTATACCATGATGATGACAATTATGTGACAGTAGGAAAGAAGTCACATTATAACGGAATTGCTACTGTAGAAGAGAAAAATGCCACTGCACAAGAATATCATGGAAATGAAGCAGACAACAATGTAACTTCTGCATATTTGGGAATAACGAAAAAGAATGACAAAATTATACTTTCTTATAAAAAAGAAAATGGGGAATGGCAGACAGCAAAAGAGTTTGTAAACGCATCATTTGGAAATGATTATAAAATCGGTATGGCTTGTTGGGAGTCAAACACAAGAGCAAAGAAAGTAACGTTTTCGGATTTCCATGTGGGAAGCGCCGATACAGAGTTCAACAAGTTGTTGGAAGAAAAGACAATTTCTGTCCAGCAATCCAAAACAGCACGTCCGACTGTGTCTGATGTAAAGACAAAACTGGCAAACGGTAAGGCAAAAGTAGAATATAAATTTACAGACACACAAGGTGCAAAAGAGGGAGAAACTGTATGCAGATGGTACTGGAAAGAGGGCGAAACAGAAAAGACAATCGTAACAAAGGAAAAAGAACTTTCAGTTGTAGGTAAAAAGGATATTTTCTGTCAGATATATCCAAAAGACCAGTATGGTATCGCAGGAACACCGAGCGAGAAAACGAAGGTAGAAGTTTCTTCTGAACAGACAGACGAATTACAGGAAATTTCTGTAAATAATGGCATTGTATATAAACGTGGCGATAACAAAGAACAGAATATACTTGTACCACAATCGTTAAAGAAAATAAGATTATCTTATGTTTCCGTAAATGATAGTGTAGGTAAAACACAGGTATATAAAAATGGGGTAGAAATTGCAGGAAAAATAAGTAATACAGATAATCTTATTTTAGATGTGCAGGATAAAGATGAGATTCGGATTGTGCGTGGAGAAAATACATATGTACTAATAGTACAGTTGAAAGGTGACAGTGCAATTCAGGTAAATAAATTGAGTATGCCACAACTTCAGTTTGAACAGAACGAACCGATAGAAACAAAGAGTTTTTATATGAATGCAGATAGCAGTAAAGCAACATCTGACATTGTAGTAGAAACAGAGGGTAAAATCGGAAAAGTGGAAGTACTTGTAGGAGAATATAGAACGCCATTGAAAGTTTCAAATGAAGGAAACAGATATATGGCAAAAGCAGATTTTAGAAATGGTTTAAATAGTTTCTATGTTCGTGTCTATGCAGAAGACCATACAACATATGAGCAATATATTTTAAATGTAACTTATATGCCTTCAGCAGAAATGCAGATAAGCGGTATTCTATTAAATGGTAAAGGTTTAGAAAACTTTGATGCAACTAAAGAAGAATATTTCTTTGCATTGGATAAAAGAGAAAAAGACTTAAATGTAAAAGTCAATACAAATGCCTCAGCAGTTAGAATTTCTTTAAATGGAGATGTAAAGAATGGTACAGAAGCCACATTTAGCAAATTAAAAGCAGGAGAAAATACACTTCTTATACAATGCGTGGCAGGAGATAAACTGCTTAAGAAAAATTATCGTATAACAGTTTATAAACACTTTGATACAAATGCAGGCATTCAGGAAGTGATTTTAGGAGATAAAAATATTACTTCTGATTTGTTAAATGAAAAGAAAACAAGTGAGCAGTTTGTAGATAGTGATAAGACAACATTAAAAGTAACTGCGATTGATCCGGATGCGACCGTGGAAGTGAAACAGACAAGGGAAAAGACAGTGAAGGGAAATGTTTTCGAGGGAGAACTAAATGTTTACTCTGGACTGCAAAATGTAGATATTGTTGTAACGGCGGCAGATGGAAAAACAAAGGAAACTTATCGTATTGAACTGAGAAAAGGTGCATATCTGTCCGACTTAGAGTGGGAGAGTGCAACGGTCGGTTACGGTACGCAGGTAAATCGTGATAAAAACCATTTAGGTAGTACAATTCAATTGGCAAATGAAAAAGGTGAACCTGTAGCGTTTAAAAAAGGTTTAGGAACCCATGCTGAATCTGTAATTGTATATGACATTACAGACAAAGATTACAAAGCATTAGAAGGATTTGTTGGAATTGACTATTGTCAGTATAATGCAGATGACGGAAAAGTACAGTTTTGTATTGAAGTAGACGGTCAGACAGTATTTGACAGCGGTGAAATGTTACAGAAAACGCCAATGAAAAAATTTGCTATAGAATTGCCTGAAAATGCAAAGAAAGTTACACTTAAAGCGTTAAAAGGTGAAAACAACTTTAATGACCATGCAGACTGGGCAGATGCCAGATTTTTAGGAGGATTTCCAGAGAAAACATATACAATTACTACAAATGTAAATGATGATAAAATGGGTGTAGTGGAAATTATTCCTGAAAAAGATGTCTATGAAATCGGAGAAGAAGTAAAAATAATAGCAAATGCAAATGAGGGATATAAATTTGTCGGATGGTTAGAAAATAATGAGATAATCAGCACAGAAAAAGAATATGCATTTACGGTAGATAAGAATAGAGAACTGACAGCACAGTTTGAAAAAGAAGAAAAACCGATAGAGCCAGAGAAACCGGAAAAACCGGAGAAACCGGAAGAACCGAATAAACCGGAAGAACCAGAGAAGCCGGAGAAACCGGAAGAGCCGAATAAACCGGTAGCACCAGAGAAGCCGGAAAAACCGATGGTTCCAGAAATTCCACAGACACCATCTAAACCAAATAGACCGAATGAAACAAAACCGTCGCAGAATGGAAATGGAGGACAAACACAAAAACCGGTAAAAACAGGAGATGACAATCAAGGGACAGTAGCGTTATTTGGTTTTGGAGTTTCAGCAATTGCTTTAGCATATGTACTAGGAAGAAAGCGAAAATAAGTGTTTATTTTGTCATGTAGTTGGAAAACGGAATTTAGGGTTTCCATTTTCAATAATTTAGGGTATAATTATCTTATTCTAAAAATAGATTAACAAACGGAGGAATGAATTATGTTAGTATCAGCAAAAGATATGCTTCAGAAAGCAAAAGCAGGACACTATGCAGTAGGACAGTTCAATATCAATAACCTTGAATGGACAAAAGCAATTTTACTTACAGCACAGGAAAACAATTCACCTGTAATTTTAGGTGTTTCAGAAGGTGCAGGAAAATACATGGGTGGATATAAAACAATCGTTGGAATGGTAAACGGATTGTTAGAAGAATTAAACATCACAGTACCTGTAGCACTTCACTTAGACCACGGTAGTTATGAAGGATGTTTAAAATGTATTGATGCAGGATTTTCATCAATTATGTTTGATGGTTCACATTACCCAATCGAAGAAAACGTTGCTAAAACAAAAGAATTAGTAGCAATCGTTAAAGAAAAAGGAATGTCACTTGAAGCAGAAGTTGGTTCAATCGGTGGAGAAGAAGACGGTGTTGTAGGTGCAGGTGAATGTGCAGATCCAGCAGAATGTAAAATGGTAGCAGATTTAGGAATCGATTTCCTTGCAGCAGGAATTGGTAACATTCATGGTAAATATCCTGAAAACTGGCAGGGACTTAGCTTTGAAACATTAGATGCTATTCAGCAGTTGACAGGAGATCTTCCATTAGTTCTTCACGGAGGAACAGGAATCCCTGCAGATATGATTAAAAAAGCAATCGATTTAGGTGTATCTAAAATCAACGTAAACACAGAATGTCAGTTAGCATTTGCAGCAGCAACTCGTGAATATGTTGAAGCAGGAAAAGATTTAGAAGGTAAAGGATTTGACCCTCGTAAATTATTAGCGCCTGGTTTTGAAGCAATCAAAGCAACAGTAAAAGAAAAAATGGAATTGTTCGGTTCAGTAAACAGAGCATAAGAAAGAGAATGAATGGAAAGAGATGCAGTTTAGGCTGCATCTCTTTTTCTATCCCTTTTTCCTTGAAGAAAACCTTGCAAAATGAAAAAAAGTAAGGTATCGTATAAGTAAATTTGCGTATACGTTGGAGGAAGAGGAGAAAATGAGCGAGTTTATTAATGTAGCAGAGATTTTTGGGGAAAATGTATTTAATGATACGGTTATGCAGGAGAGACTGCCGAAGAAAGTATATAAAGATTTAAAGAAAACAATCGAGGATGGGAAAGAGTTGGATCTTGCAACTGCGGATGTTATTGCACATGAGATGAAAGAATGGGCGATTGAAAAAGGAGCAACCCATTATACACACTGGTTTCAACCTTTGACAGGGGTAACTGCGGAAAAGCATGATTCTTTTATTTCCGCACCAATGTCGAATGGAAAAGTTCTTATGAGTTTTTCGGGAAAAGAATTAATCAAGGGAGAGCCTGATGCATCTTCTTTCCCATCGGGCGGACTTCGCGCCACATTTGAGGCAAGAGGCTATACAGCGTGGGATTGTACATCACCGGCATTTGTACGTCAGGATGCGGGAGGAGCAACATTGTGTATTCCTACGGCATTTTGTTCATATACAGGGGAGGCGCTTGACCAGAAAACTCCACTGCTTCGTTCTATGGAAGCATTAAACAAACAGACGTTACGTTTGCTCCGTTTATTTGGAAATACAACATCAAAAAGAGTGATTGCATCCGTAGGTCCGGAACAGGAATATTTCTTAGTTGACAGAGAAAAGTATTTAAAAAGAAAAGATTTAGTGTTTACGGGAAGAACATTATTTGGGGCAATGCCGCCGAAGGGACAGGAATTAGACGATCACTATTTTGGAAGTATCCGTGAGAGAATTGCGGCATATATGAAGGATGTCAATGAAGAATTATGGAAACTGGGTGTTTCCGCAAAGACACAGCATAATGAAGCTGCACCTGCACAGCATGAATTGGCACCGATTTATGCACAGTGCAATGTGGCGGTAGACCATAATCAGTTGATTATGGAAGTGTTGAAAAAGGTAGCGGCTAGACATGGTTTGCACTGTCTTCTTCATGAGAAACCATTTGCAGGCGTAAATGGTTCAGGTAAGCATAATAACTGGTCTTTGACAACGGACGATGGAAAGAATTTACTTGAACCGGGAAAAACTCCTCATGATAATATTCAGTTCCTCTTTATTTTAATGTGTGTATTAAAAGCGGTAGATACATATGCGGAATTATTGAGAGAATCTGCGGCAGATCCGGGAAATGATCATCGTTTGGGAGCAGCAGAAGCACCACCTGCAATCATTTCTGTATTTTTAGGTGAGCAATTAGAAGATGTATTAGAACAACTTGTATCTACTGGATCCGCTACACACAGTTTGAAGTCAGGGAAATTAGAAACAGGTGTACGTACTCTTCCAAATCTGGCTAAAGATGCAACAGACAGAAACAGAACATCGCCGTTTGCGTTTACAAATAATAAATTTGAATTCCGTATGGTAGGATCAAGGGATTCTGTTGCCGCACCAAATGTAGTGATAAATACAATCGTGGCGGATGCGTTTTGTGATGTCTGTGATATTTTAGAACAGGCAGAAGACTTTGATTTGGCAGTACATGATTTGATTAAGGAATATGCGATTAAACACCAGAGAATTGTATTTAATGGAAACGGTTATTCAGAAGAATGGGTGGAAGAGGCGAAGAGAAGAGGACTTCCTAATTTGAAATCAATGGTGGAATCTATTGATGCCATAGTTTCTGACAAGGCAGTAAAATTATTTGAAAAATTTAATGTATTTACGAGAGCAGAATTGGAGTCCCGTGCGGAAATTCAATATGAAACATATGCGAAAGCTATTAATATCGAGGCAAGAGCTATGATTGATATTGCGAGCAAACATATCCTTCCTGCTGTTGTGAAATATACAAAACAGTTGGCTGATACAGTTATTGCAGTAAGAGAAGCGGGAGCGGACGCAGAAGTACAGTCTGAGGTATTAGATGAAGTTTCCAGACTATTGAAAGAAGCAAAGGAAGCGCTTGTCAAACTTGGTGAAGTGACAAATCAGGCACAGGAAAAAGAGGAAGGAAAAGAGCAGGCATTTTGGTTTTATGAGGAAGTATCTCCGGCAATGCAGGAGCTTCGAGATCCGGTGGACAAGTTAGAAATGATAGTGGCGAAAGATGTTTGGCCAATGCCTTCATATGGTGACTTAATGTTTGAAGTATAAAAGAAAGTGAGTTAAAGAATGTATCACAATAAGTTTTTAAGCAGTCTTCGGGAAGCTCTCGAAGGAAATATGAGTGAACAGGCGATAAAAGATAATATACAGTACTATAGGACGTATATTGAAGATGAAGTGAAAAAGGGAAGAACAGAGAAGGAAGTTATAGACGAACTGGGAGAGCCATGGATTATTGCCAAGACTTTAATTGAATCTCCGGGTGGCGAGCAGACGTACGAAGGTACAGCAGAAGAGAATGTGAGCCAATACGAAGAGCAAGGAAGAAAAGTACATATTTTCGGTTTAGATACATGGTGGAAGAAGGCATTGCTTATCCTTATCGTTTTAGGTATTGGATTTCTTATTGGGACAATTATGGTTGGTGTAGTGCGGATTGTATTGCCTATACTTATACCATTCTTGGCAATTATGTTTTTGGTTAAATTTTTTCGTAAGAAATAAAAAGACGGCAAGTCGTATCGTTTTGATATGACCTGCCGTTTTTCCATAGCACATTATACTCTCGTGTTATGTAAAAGACCGATAGGGGAGCTATCGGTCTTTCGAGGGGAGTATAAATAATTAATAAGGGGTTGTAGAAATAATTTCTACATGGGTTAGTATAATATAAATTGGTAAAAAAAGCAAGAAAAACTTAAAAAAAAGTTAAGGTTCTTATTTTTTATGTAATGAATAGAAAGAGTAATTTAAAGCCATAATATTTTTGTAATCAAAGTACAACGTGATTTACAGGATGTACTTTGAAAAACAAAAAGGATGAGGAGGAAGTAATAATGGCAAAAACAAATTCAACAAACAACAAAACAAAAAATGCATATTCATCAGAGGCGGATTATCAGAGTAAGAAAAACAAAACTTCAAACAAAAACACAAACGCAGCAAAAAACAAAATGAACAACGCACAGTCAAACGATTATAACAACAACTAATCTTCAAATGGGGACGCTAAAAATATGGCGTCCCCATTTGACATATAGGGCAAATTCAAATAATATAGAAAGTAGAGAACATTGGAGGTATATATGAAAAAAATAGAGTTAATTGCCCCTTGTCATTTTGGACTGGAGTCTGTCCTAAAACGAGAAGTACAGGATTTGGGATATGAAATATCAGTCGTGGAAGACGGAAGGGTTTCATTTTATGGTGATGTGGAAGCCATTTGCCGTGCAAATATTTTCTTGAGAACGGCAGAGAGAGTTTTATTGAAAGTTGGGGCGTTTAAGGCGACCACGTTTGAAGAACTATTTCAAAAGACAAAACAAATTGAATGGGAGAAATATATAGCCGAGGACGGCAAATTTTGGGTGACAAAAGCGGCGTCCGTTAAAAGCAAATTGTTTAGCCCATCGGATATTCAATCTATTATGAAAAAGGCGATGGTAAACCGTTTGAAAGAGCATTATCATGTCGATTGGTTTGAAGAAAGCGGAGCATCTTATCCTGTGCGTGTGTTTATTAAAAAGGATATGGTGACGGTAGGCTTGGACACATCGGGCGTTTCTTTACATAAAAGAGGATACAGACAGTTATCAAGTAAAGCGCCTATTACAGAAACGCTGGCGGCAGCACTTATTATGCTGACACCATGGAAAAAGGATAGAATTCTTGTTGACCCGTTTTGCGGAAGCGGTACATTTCCGATTGAGGCAGCAATGATTGCGGCGAATATCGCACCGGGGATGAATCGTTCCTTTACGGCGGAAGAATGGACAAACTTTATTCCGAGGAAGGCGTGGTACAATGCCGTTAATGAGGCGAATGATTTGGTAAATGATGATGTTGAAGTTGATATTCAAGGTTATGATATAGATAAATCCGTTATTAAGGCAGCAAGAGAAAATGCGAGAGAAGCGGGAGTGGAACATCTGATACATTTTCAAGAAAGGGAAGTTAAAGATTTACGTCATCCGAAAAAGTACGGTTTCATTATTACCAATCCACCATATGGGGAAAGGCTGGAAGAAAAGAAAGATTTGCCAAAACTATATGGAGAGTTTGGAGAAAGTTTTAGAAAGTTGGATAGTTGGTCTGCGTATATGATTACGAGTTATGAAGATACAGAAAAATATTTCGGGCGTAAGGCAGATAAAAACAGAAAAATTTATAATGGTATGTTAAAAACATATTTCTATCAGTTTTTAGGACCAAGGCCGCCGAAAAAACAGAAGGAGGATACAAATGAGTAATGGAATTTTATTTGCCACAGGAAATGAAAATAAAATGAAAGAAATCCGTATGATTTTAGCGGATTTAGGAATGCCGATTCGTTCTATGAAAGAGGCAGGTATTGACATTGACATTGTGGAAGACGGCAGTACATTTGAGGAAAATGCAATTATTAAGGCAACAGAGATTGCAAAATTGACGGGGGACATTGTGCTGGCAGATGATTCAGGGTTGGAAATTGATTATCTGAACAAAGAGCCGGGGATTTATTCGGCGAGATATGCCGGAGTGGATACTTCGTATGATATTAAAAATCAGATGTTACTGGATCGTTTGGAAGGAGTGGCTGATGAAAAACGTACTGCACGTTTTGTGTGCGTTATTGCCTGTGTATTTCCGGATGGAACGGTAGAAACGGCAAGAGGTACGATTGAAGGTATTATCGGTCATGAAATAGCGGGAGAAAACGGATTTGGTTATGATCCTATTTTTTACTTGCCGGAATATGAATGTACTACGGCAGAGTTAGAACCGGAGAAAAAGAACGAATTAAGTCACAGAGGAAAAGCGCTTCGTGCCATGCGTGCGATTATAGAGAAAAAGTTGGGATAATAGAATGAGAGTTTTGATTGTAAGTGATACACACAGATTACATAAAAATTTAGACATTGCGTTAGAACAGGCGGGGAAAATAGATTTACTTCTGCATATGGGAGATGTAGAAGGCGGTGAAGATTATATTGAGGCTGTTGCAGGCTGCCCTGTACGGATTGTAGCAGGAAATAATGATTTCTTTTCACAGTTGAATAGAGAAGAAGAAATTCAATTAGGAAATCACCGTATTTTTATGACACATGGGCATTATTATTATGTGTCTGTCGGAATGGAAAGAATTAAGGAAGAAGGGCTTGCAAGAGGTGTGGACATTGTTATGTTTGGACATACGCATAGACCTTACCTTGATATAGGCGAGAAGATTACGGTGCTGAATCCGGGAAGTCTTTCTTATCCAAGACAGGAAGGACGTAGAGCGAGTTATATGATTATGGAAATTCATGATGATTCTGTAGAATATGAATTGCATTATATTTAAAATCAAATAATTTATTAAAACTGAAATCGGCATAAAGGCCCGAAATCTCTGTAAATATGCGGTTTTCGGGTGTCGATTCTAGTGTTGCAAAAGTTTGAAATTAAAAAAATTAAAAAAAATAAAAAAAGTTGTTGACATTTCTTGTAGGAGCATATATAATAACCATTGTGTCACGGAGATGACAACAAAAAACTTCACATCGGGGTGTGGCTCAGCTTGGCTAGAGCGCCTGGTTTGGGACCAGGAGGTCGCAGGTTCGAATCCTGTCACCCCGATTTTGCGGGTGTAGTTCAATGGTAGAACACCAGCCTTCCAAGCTGGATACGTGGGTTCGATTCCCATCACCCGCTTTCTTAAAGCCAATTTAATATAAGAAATTACTTTAAGACAAAAGCATATGTGTTTGTAGCTCAGTTGGATAGAGCAACGGCCTTCTAAGCCGTGGGTCAGGGGTTCGAATCCCTTCAAGCACGCTTTGTGGTGGGTATGGTGCAGTTGGTTAGCGCGCCAGATTGTGGTTCTGGATATCGTGGGTTCGAGTCCCACTATCCACCCTCAAATATAGTGGGCTATCGCCAAGCGGTAAGGCACAGGACTTTGACTCCTGCATTCGTTGGTTCGAATCCAACTAGCCCAGATAAAATATGGAGCATTAGCTCAGTCGGTAGAGCACTTGACTTTTAATCAAGTTGTCCG
>Bissell_p2__coassemble_645_pt1 | contig 23887 bp, 28 predicted proteins | sample Bissell_p2__metabat2_high_PE_001 | metagenome-assembled genome bin Bissell_p2 | reverse complement strand
CTAGAGCATACGGTTCATACCCGTAGTGTCGCTGGTTCGAATCCAGTTCCCGCTATTATAAAAGGTTGTGAAATTACACAACCTTTTTTGTTGTATAGGAATTTTTGTTTCTATATGATAAAATGTTCTAACAGAGAAATGTAGCGATTAATCATCTTTAGGACATTTTCTTATAGGTACTTTAGGCGGGGTAAAATGGTATACGTCTTCATAGGACTGTATCTCGTTTTTTGAAATCGGTGCGGATGGAATCAATCCGGTACAGTCATTACTGGATGCAGAATTTCCTAAATAATCGTAAGAGTCGATAATCGCTTCATTTTTTTTATCTTTTTTCATTTTTATATTCCTTTCCTTAGTTTAGATTTAGTGTGTGGAAAATAAGCAAATATATTCTAAAAAGCAAATAAATTTTTAGGATGACATAGCCTTTTTGCTTTGTCTAGGCAAAATAGAGAAAATATGATAAAATGAGCGTTAATATAGAATAATAATTGTTAGAAAAAATGGAGGGAAAATTATGCGAGTTGGAATGGGTTATGATGTACATCGCCTTGTGGAAGAAAGAAAACTTATTTTAGGTGGAGTGAATATACCTTATGAAAAAGGACTTTTGGGACATTCTGATGCGGATGTTCTTCTTCATGCAATTATGGATGCACTGTTAGGGGCGGCAGCACTTGGCGATATTGGAACACATTTTCCGGACACGGACGAAAAATATAAAGGGATTTCCAGTATTCTTCTTTTAGAACACGTTGGCAAACTGTTAGAGGAGCATCTATATGTTATTGAAAATATTGATGCTACGATTATTGCGCAGAAACCAAAAATGAAACCTCACATTGAGCAGATGAAAAAAAATATTGCTGCTGCTTTACGGATTGAGGAAGATCAGATTAATGTGAAGGCAACAACGGAAGAAGGGCTTGGATTTACGGGAGAAGGAGAAGGTATCTCTTCTCAGGCTATTTGTGCATTGGAAAAGATAACGAATTATAGTTATAAAGTGGCTGATGATGAAAATGGTTGTGTAGGATGTACCGGTTGTGGAAGGGATAAATAAATGAAAGTTCGCAAATTAGAAAAAGCAGAACATATAAAAACAAGAAAATTGTGGGAAGAGATTTTTACTGAGGATACGCCGGAATTTTTAGATTATTATTATTCTGTGAAGGCTGAAGAAAACGAAATATATATAGTGGAAAAAGGGGGACATATTTGTGCAATGCTTCATCTTAATCCATATACGATGAAAATTGCAGGGGAAAGTTTTTCGACACACTATATTGTTGCAGTAGCGACAGAAGAGAAATACAGACATCAAGGCATGATGCGGGCATTATTGCGAAAGGCACTTTCTGATCTGAAAGATAACGGAGAACCTTTTACTTTTCTGATGCCGGCAGCGGAGCAAATTTATTATCCACACGGTTTTCGTTATATTTATAAACAACAGCAGGGTGAAATTTATAAAACAGTGAGAAAGAAGGAAGAGTGGGAGATTTTTTACGCAACTAAAAAAGACTGTGAGGAAATAGTGGCATTTGTAAATGGTATTTTAGAAAATCGATATGAAGTTTATGCGAAAAGGGACAGAAAGTATTATGAAATGCTTTTAAAAGAACAAAAAAGTGAGCAGGGCGGAATATTGATTTTAAGAGAAAATCAAAAGATAATAGGGGTTTTCCCTTATGCAGTGGGAGAAGAATGCGAAATTAGGGAACCGTTGTTTGTGGGAGAAAGTAAAGAAGTTTTACCATATATTTCGGCATATATCAGTGGTGAAAAAAAGATAAAAGTTTTAGGATACGGAGATACAGAAAAGCCGATGATTATGGCGAAAATATTGGATGTAGAAAAAATGTTTTCATGTATAAAGACAACCGAAGAGATGTATTTAAAAGTAGAGATTTGTGATACATTGACAAATGAAAGTGTCGGTTGTTTTTTACTGGATGGCAGAGAAAAAATAGAAGTGAAGAAAATAGAGGAGGTTAAAGAATGTGTCCGCATGGATGTCGGAGATTTAACAGCCATATTATTTGGTACGGCGGATATGGAAAAACTTGAACTATCTTCACAAGTTAAAGAGGAATTGTCGAAAATTATTCCCCTTACAAAGATATATCTGAATGAAGTTGTGTAATTATAAAGGAGGAAGAAAAAATGAGTGAAGATTTATTAAAAACATTGCTGGAAGTGCCATCTGTTTCGGGAGATGAATTTACCATTCAAAAAGTATTAAAAGAACATATGGAATATTTCCCTGAGGTGCAAACGGACAGTATCGGGGACAGTGTATACATTTTGGAAGGGCTTGGGGAGAAAAGAATTTTAATGACTTCTCATATAGATGAAATCGGACTTTTAGTTACGGGAGCGACGGGGGACGGTTTTCTGAAAGTGACAAATTCCGGAGGGTTTGCGGCAAAATTATATGCAGGACACGGGGTGCAGGTTAATACGGAAAACGGCGTAGTGTACGGAAGCGTGGTTGTTACTTCAAAAATGCTGAAAGACAGTGAGTTTTCTGTGTCAGATGTACTGATTGATATAGGAGCAAAAACAAAGGATGAAGCATTATCTCAGGTACAACTGGGTGACTCGGTTGTTTTTGACACAAATATACGGCAATTGCTGAATGGACGTATATCAGCAAGAGGATTGGATGATAAATCGGGTGTGTATGTTGTTATGGAAACAATGAAACGAATGAAAGAAAAACAACATAAAGCGACTGTTATCGGAGCGGGAACAGTTGGTGAGGAAACAAGTAAGCATGGTGCGGGCTGGGTAGCAAACAGAGTAGAACCGACAGAAGCCATAGTAGTTGATGTGACGTATACAAGTGACTATAATGGGATGCGAGATGCAGAATGGGGCGAAGTAGAACTGGGTAAAGGGCCGGTGCTTTGTATAAATCCAATTTGTGATAGGAAAATCAACAAAAAACTTATGAAACTGGCGGAAGAAAGAGGTATTCCATATCAGGTGGAAGTAAGTGGAGGAAGAAGTTGCACGGATGCGGATGAAATCCACATGGTAGGAAAAGGGGTGCCCGTTGCATTAGTTTCCATACCATTACGTTATATGCACAGTCCTGCGGAAGTGGCGGACAGAAAAGATTTAGAAAATGCGATAGAACTATTAACTGCTTATCTGGAAAATGCGTAGGTATTTGCGGTTGACAAACAGAAGATTTTTGCATACACTATAGTATATATTGTAAATGCGAGGAACGAAAAGAGTAACATTTTGGAAACTGACAGAGAGGAATTGTCATCGGCTGAAAGCAAATCCAAGTGAAAGAAATGAGAAGTGCATTCGGGAGCAGATATGGTGAACAGTAAAGTAGCCGTATACGGTGGCACACGTTACGTGTTTTGAGTGAAGGGGTTACCCTTTATGAGAGTGGAATCGCGGATATAACTTCGTCTCTTGGTGAGGCGGAGTTTTTTATTATATAGGAAATTCTTCTCTATATAATTAGAATACTCCGTGTCGGATGCATATTTTGTTCTATATCAAGAAAGGGTTGTGAAATAATGAAGTTGATTACTTATATAAAAGAAGAACTGCAAGTTATTAAAGAACGTGACCCCTCGATAAAAAGCAATATGGAGATATTTTTATACCCAAGTTTCAAGGTAATGATAAGGTATCGTTTAGCACATAAACTTTATTTGAGAAAACATTATTTTCTGGCACGTTGGATTTCACAGCGGGCGGCAAGAAAAACGGGAATTGAAATTCATCCGGGAGCGACTATCGGCAAAGGACTTTTCATTGATCATGGGAGCGGAGTGATTATCGGTGAAACAACCGTTATTGGAAATAATGTGACATTATATCAGGGTGTGACACTTGGAGGAACAGGAAAAGAGAAAGGAAAAAGACATCCGACTCTTGAGGACAATGTAATGGTTTCGGCAGGAGCAAAAATTTTGGGCTCGTTCACTATAGGTGAAAATGCAAAAATCGGCGCAGGGTCTGTTGTTCTGGAGGAAGTTCCGCCGAACTGTACCGTTGTGGGAGTTCCGGGACGAATTGTCCGTATGGGAAATCAAAAGATGCCTCGTGTGGACTTAGACCAAATTCACTTACCTGATCCGGTATTGAATGATATTCGGGAATTGCAGAATAGAAATATTCAGTTACAAAAGGAACTGGAAGAAATGGAAAATGATATGAGATGCAGACAATATAGAAAGCAGGAGGAGAAAGATGAAAGTATATAATACATTGACAAGAAAAAAAGAAGAGTTTGTACCGTTGGAGGAAGGAAAAGTTAAAATGTACGTTTGCGGTCCGACTGTATATAATCTGATACACATTGGAAACGCCAGACCGATGATTGTGTTCGATACGGTGAGAAGATATTTTGAGTATAAGGGGTATGAAGTAAACTTTGTATCGAACTTTACCGATGTGGATGATAAAATTATCAAAAAGGCAATTGAAGAGGGTGTATCTGCCAATGAAATTTCTCAGCGTTATATTGCAGAGTGCAAAAAAGATATGGAAGGAATGAATGTAAAACCGGCGACAAAGCACCCGCTTGCAACGGAAGAAATATGCGGAATGATTGAAATGATTTCCGATTTGATTGAGAAAGGGTATGCCTATGAAAAAAACGGAACAGTTTATTTCCGTACAAGAAAATTCAAGGACTACGGAAAACTTTCTCATAAAAATTTAGATGATTTACAGTCGGGGGGACGTTCTCTTTTAGTTACGGGAGAAGATGAGAAAGAAGATTCTTTGGACTTCGTTCTGTGGAAACCGAAAAAAGAAGGAGAACCTGCGTGGAAATCACCATGGTGTGAAGGACGTCCGGGCTGGCATATTGAATGCTCCGTTATGTCTAAAAAATATTTAGGAGATCAGATAGATATTCATGCGGGAGGGGAAGATTTGGTTTTCCCACATCATGAAAATGAGATTGCACAGAGTGAAGCGGCAAATGGAAAAGAATTTGCTAAATATTGGTTGCACAATGCCTTTTTAAATATTGATAACCACAAAATGTCAAAATCACTCGGAAATTTCCGTACGGTAAGAGAAATCGGTGAGAAATACGATTTACAGGTTCTTCGTTTCTTTATGTTAAGCGCTCACTATAGAAGTCCGTTAAACTTTAGCGCCGCTTTAATGGAATCATCTGCTAATGGTTTAGAACGTATTTTAACTGCGGTAGCAAACTTAAAACATTTACTCGGAGTTTCTGCTGTAGAAAATATGACAGATGAAGAAAAAGAGCAGATTACAGAAACAGAAAACTTTGTAAAGGCATATGAAACGGCTATGGAAGATGACTTTAATACGGCAGATGCAATTGCTTCTATTTTTGATTTAGTGAAATTTGCCAATACAACAACATCGGCACAGTCTTCAAAAGAATACTTACAGAGTTTATACGATTTAATTGTGAAATTATCAGATGTGTTAGGATTAATTGTGGAAAAAGAAGAGGAAATGCTTGCAGAAGATATTGAGGCGCTTATTGAAGAACGTCAGGCTGCAAGAAAAGAAAGAAATTTCCAAAGGGCAGATGAAATCCGTGACGAATTATTGAAAAAGGGTATTATTTTAGAGGATACCCGTGAAGGTGTAAAATGGAAAAAAGCGTAGAAACAAACTTTAATGATTACATGAAAAAAGTGTTTGCCATGCAGGAGGTGGATATAAGGGAATATTCTCCTCTTACGCTGGCGTATATCGGAGATAGCATTTATGATTTGATTATTAAAAGTTTAGTAATAAACAGAGGAAATAAGCAGGTGCAAAAATTGCACAAAGAAACAAGCAGTCTTGTACAGGCATCGGCTCAATCTATGATGATGAGAGCGATGCAGGAAGAACTGACAGATGAAGAAAGGGCTGTTTACAAGCGGGGAAGAAATGCGAAATCTGTTTCTCCTGCCAAAAACCAGTCCATTACGGATTACAGGAGAGCGACGGGATTTGAGGCGCTGATTGGTTATCTGTATTTGAAAGAAGACTGGAAAAGAATGCTGGATTTAGTAAAAATAGGATTAGATAGTCTGGAAAAAGAAGAGATATAGGAGAGAAAAATGGCTGAAGAAAGTTTAGTGATAGAAGGACGTAATGCTGTAATTGAAGCGTTTCGTTCGGGGAAAACGATTGATAAAGTGTTTATTTTAGATGGCTGTCAAGACGGACCAATTCGCACAATTGTAAGAGAAGCAAAGAAACACGATACGATTTTACAGTTTGTGGCAAAAGAAAGATTAGATCAGTTATCCGAAACGGGAAAACATCAGGGAGTTGTCGCTCATGCAGCAGCATATGAATATGCGGAAGTAGAGGATATACTTGCATTGGCAGAAGAAAAAGGAGAAGATCCGTTTATCTTTATTTTGGATAATATTGAAGACCCGCATAATCTCGGAGCGATTATCCGTACGGCAAATCTAGCCGGCGCTCATGGAGTGATTATTCCGAAACGCCGTGCAGTAGGATTGACGGCCACAGTTGCAAAAACTTCAGCAGGGGCATTAAATTATACGCCGGTTGCGAAAGTGACCAACCTTGTAAAAACAATGGAAGAATTGAAAGAAAAAGGACTTTGGTTTGTCTGTGCGGATATGGGCGGAGAAACAATGTACCGCTTAAACTTAAAAGGACCTATTGGTTTAGTTATCGGAAATGAAGGAACGGGTGTTGGACGTCTTGTGAAAGAAGAATGCGATTTTGTTGCGTCTATTCCAATGAAGGGAGATATTGACTCTTTAAATGCATCGGTGGCAGCGGGAGTGTTGGCATACGAGATTGTAAGACAGAGATTAAATTAGTAACGGTGTAAAAACCGGAGGTGCATATGTGCAGATACAGTAGGATGACGGATGAAGAACTGATTCAGTGCTTGCGAAACGGTGAAAAGGAAATAACAGATTATATTATTAATAAATATAAAAATCTTGTGAGAGAAAAGGCGAAGGCGATGTTTCTGCTTGGCGGAGATAATGATGATTTAATTCAGGAAGGAATGATTGGGCTGTTCAAAGCAATACGAGATTACGATGAAGAGCAAGAAACTTCTTTTTATTATTTTGCTGAATTATGTATTTCAAGGCAGATGTACACGGCAATTGAAGCGTCAAAAAGGCAGAAACATATTCCGCTTAATTCGTATGTATCTATCTATGAGGATAAGAATGAACAACCGTTGATAGACACCATTCAGACAGTAAAGGAAAATAATCCGGAAGCGTTATTTTTAAATAAAGAATATTTGCAGATGATTGAGATGGAATTAAAGAAAAATCTCAGTGAGTTTGAAAATAAAGTATTGTATTTGCATTTATTCGGCATGGATTATCAGAAGATAGCAAAGATTTTGGATAGGACACCAAAGTCTGTTGATAATGCATTACAGAGGATAAAAGGGAAAACAGAAAAGATAGTCAGACAGAAGACAGGGCGGTAAAAATACGTTGACAAACAGCATGGATATATTGTATATTAATTACGTTGTATATAGAGATGCTGTTGTGGCACAGTCGGTAGCGCGTCGCCTTGGTAAGGCGGAGGTCACGGGTTCAAGTCCCGCCAACAGCTTAAAACATTTTGCAGAATTTCTTGATAAAATTAGGAAATTCTGCATTTTTATATTATAGCAATCTACAAAAAGGGGATAGAAAGGGGAATGTTTTAGTAATTTCTACCGTAGTGCAGATATTTTTTATATGGATTAATTATTGCCATGTGACATGCCTACTTTTCTATATTCGTTTCTATATTTAATTAGATATGAATTTCTATCAAATAAATTTATGGTCAATTCTTTGTGCATTATCTATTTATCGCCTTGGTGATTGATTGAAACAAAACATCCAGTTTGTTGGTTAGTTGAATGAAACATATTTTAATGTCAGCATATGATAGGAAAACGGGCGGTAAACCGGCAGTCGAATGAATTAAACTATTGGTCGGTTGAGTATATTTAGAAAAATGTGATAAGATGCGGTCATCAAAAACAAGGAGGAACGAGGAAAATGAAAAAGCAGACGCTCGGTATGACGATTTCATCATTAAGAAAAGATAAAGGAATGACACAATTAGAACTTGCAGAAAAAATAGGTGTAACAGATAAGGTTGTTTCTAAGTGGGAAAGAGATTTATCTTTTCCGGATATAAACTCTATTCCTAAGTTAGCGGAAATTTTTGAAAATTCTGTTGACGATTGAATGCAGGTAAAGCCGAAAACAAAGGAAAACGAGCGAAAAAGCAAAGTAGATGAAATTGTTGATATAGCATTAAAAGGGATTGGCATTGCTATGGGAATTGCCGTAACAGTATTATCCGTTCTAGGAGAAGTAGAAATGAATACGGCTTTTACCATGTTAGGAATTGGATTGACGGGACTATCCATTTCTGTGTTAAAGGACGGGCATGATAAAAAGTAAACAGTATCTGCAACAATGAGGAAAAGCCGGTCGTTGACCGGCTTTGGTTATGAAAAAGAAAAGTTAATGAAAAAGTTTTATTAACTTTACAAGGAATACTATAACGAAGAATTGTGATAAAAAAATGATGATTTTGTGAAGAAATTTTGAACGGGTGAAAGCTTTTGGTGGATTTTTTTGAAATCGATTATTTGAAAAATACCAGACGGAATAAAAAGGAAAAAAAGTTGTTTGCCGCTATAATTTGTGGTAATATATAAAGATACTGATGATATTTTGTGCAAGCACAAGGAAATATATGTAAACTGGAGGATAACATGGAAAACGAAGTAGTTTCAAAAAACTTTATTGAACAGGAAATTGATAAAGATTTAAGAGAAGGTGTATATGATACTGTATGTACACGATTTCCGCCTGAACCGAACGGGTATCTTCATATCGGACACGCAAAATCCATTTTATTAAACTATGGATTGGCACAGAAATATAACGGAACATTTCATATGCGTTTTGATGATACGAACCCGACAAAAGAGAAAGTTGAGTTCGTAGAGTCAATTAAAGAAGATATTAAATGGCTTGGTGCAGACTGGAAAGATAACTTGTTTTTTGCATCTGATTATTTTGATGCAATGTATGAATGTGCGGTTAAATTAATTAAAAAAGGTAAGGCATATGTATGTGATTTAACTCCTGAAGAAATCCGTGAATACAGAGGAACACTTACAGAACCCGGCAAAAACAGTCCGTACAGAGATAGAACGGTGGAAGAAAACCTTGAATTATTCGAGGCAATGAAAAACGGAGAGTTTGAGGACGGAGAGAGAGTACTTCGTGCAAAAATTGATATGGCATCTCCTAATATCAATATGCGTGATCCGATTATTTACCGCGTGGCTCATATGACACATCATAACACAGGTGATAAATGGTGCATTTATCCGATGTATGACTTTGCTCATCCGATTGAAGATGCGATTGAAAAAATTACACATTCCATCTGTACATTGGAATTTGAAGACCACAGACCACTTTATGATTGGGTAGTCAGAGAATGTGAATTTGATCCTGCTCCAAGACAGATTGAATTTTCAAAATTGTATTTAACAAATGTTGTAACCGGAAAACGTTATATTAAGAAATTGGTAGAAGAAGGTATTGTTGACGGATGGGATGATCCAAGACTTGTTTCTATTGCGGCTTTGAGAAGAAGAGGATTTACACCGGAATCTATTAAAATGTTCGTAGATTTATGTGGTGTATCTAAGAGCAATAGTTCTGTAGACTATGCAATGCTTGAATATTGTATTCGTGAAGATTTGAAGATGAAAAAACCGCGAATGATGGCAGTATTAGACCCGATTAAATTAATTATAGACAACTATCCGGAGGGACAGGTTGAGTATTTAGATGTGGCAAATAACTTGGAAAATGAAGAACTTGGTTTCAGAAAAGTACCATTCTGCCGTGAACTTTATATTGACCGTGAAGACTTTATGGAAGAACCACCGAAAAAATATTTCAGACTGTTTCCGGGAAATGAAGTACGTTTGATGCACGCTTACTTTGTAAAATGCGAAAGTTTTGTAAAAGATGAAAACGGAAATATTGTAGAAATTCATTGTACTTACGACCCTGAAACAAAATGTGGAACAGGATTTACAGGGCGTAAAGTAAAAGGAACAATTCACTGGGTACCTGCTCCGTATGCAACAAAAGCGGAAGTGCGTTTATACGAGAATATTGTAGATGAAGAAAAAGGAGTATACAATAAAGAAGACGGTTCATTGAACTTAAATCCAAACTCACTTACGATTTTGAAAGACTGCTATTTAGAACCGAGTTTTGACGGCGTAAAAGCATATGATAGTTTCCAGTTTGTAAGACAGGGATATTTCTGTGTCGATGCAAAAGATTCAAAACCGGATGCACTTGTTTTCAATAGAATTGTATCATTAAAGAGTTCATTTAAATTACCAAAATAGAAACGATAAGAGCGGAATTTTCCGCTCTTATTTTATACTATAGGGAAGGAGAGAAAGTGATGGCACGAAAAATGGAGGTTGTTCCCTATCGACCGGAATGGGAGAAAATGTTTGCCGAGGAGGCAGAAAAGATTAGAACAATATTGGGAGAAAATGTAGTTGAAATATATCATATTGGTTCAACTTCGGTAAAAAATCTTTGGGCAAAACCGATTATTGACATTATGCCTGTTGTGAGAAATATCCGTTTGGTTGATGAACAGAATAAGGAATTTGAACAGATGGGGTATGAATGCAAAGGTGAGTTTGGGATAAGCGGACGGCGTTTTTTTATGAAAGGTGGAGATAACCGAACGCATCACATTCATATTTTTGAGGAAGGTAACAAGGGAGATATACAACGTCATCTTGCGGTTCGCGATTATTTACGAGAGCATCCAAAGAAAGCAGAAGAGTATGGTTTATTAAAACGAAAACTGGCAGCAGAATTTACGTTTGATAATGACGGATATTGTGACGGAAAGGATGAGTTTGTAAAAAATATGGAAAGACAGGCATTGGAGTGGAAAAATGAATGAATTGACAATTCGATTGGAAGCAAAGTCGCAAATTCCTCTATATGAGCAGATATATACATATATTAAAAATGATATTCAATCCGGAAAAATAAAATATGCCGATAAATTGCCGTCTACAAGGGCGTTGGCAAAATATTTGGAAGTCAGCAGAAGTACAGTGGAACTGGCGTATGAACAGTTGCTTGCGGAAGGATATGTGGAAGCACAGGCATATAAGGGTTTTTTTGTGGCAAAAATAGATAACTTATATCAGTGGAAACAGTCTAAAGAAATAACATCGATAAAAAAAGAAAAAAGGGAACAGGAATATGTGTATGATTTTACACCGAATGGAATTGACTTAAATAGTTTTCCTTATCGGATATGGAGAAAATTGGCTAAAGATGTGCTGGCGGATGATAAAACGGAACTTTTTAAAACGGGAGATTCGCAAGGGGAATATGAATTGAGAGGTACTATCTGTCAGTATCTTTATCAATCAAGAGGAGTGAATTGTGAACCGGAACAAATTATTGTAGGAGCGGGGAATGAGTATCTTTTGATGTTGTTACAGATGATTTTAGGGACGAATTATCGTATTGCATTTGAAAATCCGACTTACCGACAGGCATATAGGCTGTTTCAACAATTATCTTATGAAACCGCAACAGTGGAAATGGATGAAAAGGGGATGCGTGTGGATGAATTAAGAAAGGTACGGGCAGATATAGCTTATGTTATGCCTTCACACCAGTATCCGCTCGGAATTATTATGCCTATACAGCGGCGAATGGAATTGTTGCGTTGGGCAGCAGAAGAGGATGGACGATATATTATAGAGGATGATTATGATAGTGAATTTCGATACAAAGGGAAACCGATTCCCGCCTTACAAGGATATGATAGAAATGATAAAGTTATTTACATCGGAACATTTTCAAAATCTATTGCTCCGGCAATTCGTGTGAGTTATCTTGTTTTGCCCAAACCGCTTTTGAAAATTTATCAGGAAAAGGGACGTTTCCTTAATTCTACAGTTTCCAAAGTGGATCAGCAGATTATTCATCGATTTATTGGAGAAGGATATTATGAAAGGCACTTGAATAAAATGAGGGGGGTATATAAAAGTCGTCATGATATAATGATTAACAGTTTAAAGCCCTTATTAAAAAAGTGCAAAATATCAGGAGAAAATGCAGGTGTTCATTTATTGCTTACGTTTCCTTTAGAAGTGTCGGAAACAGAATTGATAGAAAGAGCAAAACAAATGCATATTAAAGTGTATGGATTGTCTGCATATGATGTATGTACGGAAAAGAAATTAAATCCGACGATTTTGCTTGGATATGCAAATATGCCGGAGAAAGAAATAAAAGAGGGAATAAGACAATTAATTGTCGCATGGGATGAAGAGATTTAATGAAAAAGGGAAATTGATGATAGACATCACATTTCCCTTTGACATTATTCGTTATCGGATTGTTCTGTCTTTTCAGCCGGAACTTCCTCATCAGAAGCAATTTCCTCCTCAGGTTGAACTTCTTCGTCAATAGATTCTGTTTCAGAAGGAGTATCAGGAGTTAAAGATACATATTCTCTTGATGTAGCCTCCTTTAAATCTTCATCTAAATCAAAATCTTCATTTTCAAAATCATCTGAGAATTCGTCTTCGCTGTTGCAGCAATCATTCTTTTTATTTAAGTAAGCAACGACTCCACCAACAGCAGCGCCAACAGCAACAAGTCCTAAAAGTCTTTTTCCCCATTTGTTGTTTGCCATATCAATATGCTCCTTTCATTACCATTAATATAGTATTACTATTGTAATCCATTTTATGTAAAAAGAAAAGGCTTATTGAGAATAAAATCTAAGTATGTTAGAATATCTGCTATAGAAAGGAAGAGAAGTGGTAAAATGAAGGCAAAAAAAGCGAAAAGTGGAATTTTTAAAATTATATTTAGTAGAACTGCATTAGTAGCAGTGTTATTACTTTTTCAGATTGGGTTGATGGTAGCGACAATTACAACTATTGAACAATATGCGTTTTCGGTATATGTAGGATTCATTGTTTTAAGTATGATTGTAATTATCTATATTATTAACAGAAAAGAAAATCCGGCATTTAAAATGTCGTGGATTTTATTTGTAACTTTCATTCCTATTGTTGGTACGGTATTTTATATTTTTATGCAGATTCAACCGGGAACACGATATATAGGAAAGAGATTGTTTGTGCTGGGCGAGAAAACAAAACCATATATGGTGCAGAATGATAAAATTATTGAAGATTTAAGAATTTCAAAGCCGGCAAATGCAAATTTAGCGCATTATCTCTCAAAACAGGTTGGTTTCCCGGTACATAGAAATACGAAAGTGACTTATTTTAGAGTTGGAGAAGAGAAGTTCGAGGAGTTGAAACGCCAGTTGGAATCCGCAAAATATTACATTTTTATGGAATATTTTATTGTGGAAGAAGGAATTATGTGGGATTCTATTTTAGAGATTTTAAAGAGAAAAGTAGAAGAGGGAGTAGAAGTCCGTTTTATGTATGACGGAATGTGCAGTATTGTTCTTCTTCCTTATAAGTACCCAAAGAAACTGGAGGAAATGGGAATTCGTTGTAAAATGTTCAGTCCGATTAAACCGGTGCTATCCACACACCAGAATAATAGAGATCATAGAAAGATATGTGTAATTGACGGACAGATTGCCTTTACAGGCGGAATTAATCTGGCGGATGAGTATATTAATGAAAAAGAACGTTTCGGACATTGGAAGGATACGGCGGTTATGCTGCAAGGTGAAGCAGTGCAGAATTTTACAATGATGTTTTTACAAATGTGGAATGTAACTGAAAAGAAAGAAGAAAATTTTGAAAAATATCTTACTCCAAAATCAAAAGAGTTCAGAAGGGAACTGGGGTATGTTCTGCCATATGGAGATAGTCCATATGACAATGAGAATATTGGTGAGCAGGTATATTTTCATATTTTGAACCATGCGAAAAAATATGTGCATATAATGACGCCGTATTTGATTTTGGATAACGAAATGGTAACAAATTTGACTTATGCGGCAAAATGTGGAATTGAAGTGATTATTATCATGCCTCATATTCCTGATAAATGGTATGCATTTGTGTTGGCAAAAACATATTATGAGGAACTCATCAATGCCGGAGTACAGATTTACGAGTATACACCGGGATTTGTACATGCTAAAGTTTTTGTGTCTGATGATGATACGGCAACTGTAGGTACAATTAATTTAGATTATCGAAGTCTTTATCTGCATTTTGAATGTGGTACATTTATTTATAATAATCAGGTAGTCAGAGATATTGAAAAGGATTTTCAGGATACTTTGAAAAAATGTCAAAGAGTAACAATTACAGATTTGCGTATGCGAGGAGTAATTGAAACGGTAGCGGGACGAGTATTAAGACTTATTGCACCGTTAATGTAATGAAAAGTCCAATCAAGAGTAGATACTTTTGATTGGACTTGTTGTAATTTGGAGGAGGGAAATGATGAGATTAAAAAATGTATTAATTGTTGTAAAAGATATTGAAAAGTCTAAGAAATTTTATCATGATTTGTTTGGACTTGATACAATACTCGATAATGAAGGAAATGTGATTTTGACGGAAGGACTTGTACTTCAGGATGCGGAGATTTGGAAAGACTTTTTGAAAAAAGATATTGTTCAGGAGAGTAATTCGTGTGAATTGTATTTTGAAGAACGTGATATAGAAACATTTGCTAAGAAATTAGAGGAATTATATCCTTCTGTTAAATATGTGAATAGGCTTATGATACATAGCTGGGGGCAGAAAGTAATTCGATTTTATGACTTAGATGGAAATTTAATAGAAGTAGGGACGCCGATGTAATGACATGAGAAAGGTCTACTTTTCGTAGGTTGTTATATTATTTTGAACAATGTAAACTGATTTCAAAATGATAAAGAGGTGAACAATATGGAATATGTAACAGGAAATACGATAAAAAGGCTAAGAGAAAAACGAAGAATTACTCAAAAAGAACTTGCTGAGAAAATAAATGTAAGTGATAAGACTATATCAAAATGGGAAACGAATAAAGGGTTGCCGGATATATCTGTTATTGAGGAGTTGGCAAAGGCTTTAGGAGTATCCATAGCAGAACTGTTGACAGGTGATTTAAGGGAAAATGAAAATATGTCGGGCAACATGAAGAAAGTACATTTCTTTGTATGCCCTATTTGTAATAATGTCATTATGTCTGTAGGACAGGGGAGTTTTGCCTGCTGCGGAATTACATTGCCTGAAATAAATTCGGAAAAGTGTGATGAAAATCATATGATTTCTGTTGAAACAATAGATAATGAATATTATGTGTCAATGAAGCACTCTATGGGGAAAAGTCACTATATCTCTTTTATAGCTTATGCGACATCCAATAGTTGTGAAATAATTAAGTTATACCCTGAACAAGATATATCCGTTCGTTTTAGAAAAAAGGGGCACGGTATACTATATGCTTATTGTAATAAACATGGAATGTTCAGAATGATTATATGAGGTTACCTGTATTTGAAAATTTTTGTTGTGTTTATCAATAAAAGAGGGTATAATCGTGAAGTAAAAAAGCAAACTTATATGTATTGAGAACTATAGGAGGATATAGAATGGTTAAAGCAGTAGTAGGCGCTAACTGGGGAGATGAAGGTAAAGGTAAAATCACGGATATGCTTGGAGAGAAAGCGGATATTATTGTTCGTTTTCAAGGTGGAGCAAATGCGGGACATACAATTATTAACGAGTATGGAAAATTTGCCTTACACACATTACCGTCAGGAGTATTCTATGAACATACAACAAGCATTATCGGAAATGGTGTAGCACTGAATATTCCGGTATTATTTGAAGAAATTCAATCTGTAATTGACAAAGGAGTTCCGATGCCGAAAATCCTTGTGTCTGACCGAGCACAGATTGTTATGTCATATCATATTTTGTTTGATCAATATGAAGAAGAAAGATTAGGTGGAAAATCATTCGGCTCTACGAAGTCAGGTATCGCTCCGTTTTATTCAGATAAATTTGCAAAAATCGGATTTCAGGTAAGCGAGTTATTTGATGACGAATTGTTAAAGGAGAAAGTTGTTCGTGTGTGCGAACAGAAAAATGTACTGTTAGAATATTTATATCATAAACCGCTATTAAAACCGGAAGAGTTATATGCAGAATTACAGGAATACAGAAGAATGGTTGAGCCGTATGTCTGTGATGTATCCTTATTTTTGCATAATGCCATTCAGGAAGGAAAAGAAATTCTTTTAGAAGGACAACTTGGTTCATTAAAAGATACAGATCATGGCATTTATCCAATGGTAACATCTTCTTCCACACTGGCTGCGTATGGTGCAATCGGGGCAGGTATTCCTCCATATGAAATAAAACAGATTATTACGGTTTGTAAGGCTTATTCAAGTGCAGTTGGTGCAGGTGCATTTGTAAGTGAGATTTTCGGAGAAGAAGCAGACGAGTTAAGGCGCAGAGGCGGCGATGGCGGTGAATTTGGTGCGACAACAGGACGTCCTAGACGTATGGGGTGGTTTGATGTAGTGGCATCAAAATACGGCTGTAGAATGCAGGGAGCGACTGATGTAGCGTTTACTGTGCTGGATGTGCTTGGATACCTTGACGAAATTCCTGTTTGTGTCGCTTATGATATTAACGGCAAGATTACGACAGACTTCCCAACAACACACCTTTTAGAAAAGGCAAAACCGGTATTAGAAACGCTTCCGGGATGGAAAACAGATATCAGAGGTATTAAGAAATATGAAGACCTTCCTGAAAATTGTAGAAAATACATTGAATTTATTGAGGAAAAATTAGGCTATCCGATTACAATGATTTCAAATGGCCCGGGAAGAGATGAAATTATTTATAGAAATAAATAAAATGAAAAATGACACTTCACATAGATACAATATCTAAAAGAAGTGTCATTTTTATTATAGCAGTTGAATATTGTATTCTTCCGCTTTTTTTGAAATATGTTCAGGCCAAATGGAAGACTGTACTTCTCCAATATGTGCTTTTCTTAAATAAAACATACAGATTCGTGACTGACCGATACCGCCACCTACTGTGTAAGGAAGTTCCCCGTTTAACAGAGATTTTTGAAAAGTCAGTTCGGCACGATCTTCGCAGTCTGCAAGTTTTAACTGTCGTTTTAAAGAGGTTTCATCTACACGAACTCCCATGGAAGAAAGTTCTAAGGCAATGTCAAGAACAGGGTAGTAGACAATAATATCGCCATTTAATTCCCAGTCATCATAGTCGGGAGCGCGTCCGTCATGTTTTTCTCCTGAAGATAATATTTTCCCGATTTGAGAGATAAATACAGCACCTTTTGATTTTGCGATGCGGTATTCTCTTTCTTTTGGAGCACATTCAGGGTACATATTTTCCAGTTCCTGTGAGGTGATGAAAAAGATTTCGTCAGGTAAAATTGTGTCAATATAATTATAACGTCTGGAGATATGTTGCTCGGTTTCCTTTAATGCACTATATACATGACGTACATTATGCTCTAATGTTGCAGTATTTCGTTCTTCTTTGGAAATTACTTTTTCCCAATCCCACTGATCCACATAAAGAGAGTGGATATTGTCTGTATCTTCATCTCGGCGGATGGCGGTCATATCTGTGTAAAGACCTTCTCCTGAGTGAAAACCATAACGTTTTAATGCGTATCGTTTCCATTTGGCGAGAGAATGAACAATTTCCACAGCACTATCATTCTGTTCTTTGATTCCGAAAGAAACAGGACGTTCTACACCGTTTAGGTTATCGTTTAGTCCACTTTCAGGTTTTACGAAAAGCGGGGCAGAAACGCGAGTCAAGTGGAGAGATTTAGCCAATGCCCGTTCAAAGTGGTCTTTTATCTCTTTAATGGCTACCTCGGTTTCGCGAATGGAGAGCGGTGAGGAATAGCCTTTTGGTATTGTTAATTGTTGCATTGTTTTGCATCCTTTCTAAAGTGTCAAATTATGTTCAGTGTGATACATCTGAATAAGAATGTCAAGGAAATCTTAAGAAATAAGTTGAAAAGGTTTAGAAATAATACATATATTTGTCACAGTCTTTGCATATACTATATAGATAGAGAAGGAGGTAATGATATGCAGCAGGAAGAAAATAGAAAAGAACAGGAAATTATCTCTATTGAGGAGTATTTATATAAAAGAAAAAAGATTAAGGAGCAGGAAGAGCAACAACTTTCGGTTTACGGGAGTTCTATAAAAGAAAAAAGTTCTGCTTTAATGTTGGCAGAACTTTATATGTAAGCAAATTATTTTTCTTCGTCTTTATCCTGTTTCTTTGTAAGTTTGTAAATCATAGAGTAGGCATATAGGAGAACAGGAACTAAAATGGTAAGAGCAACAGAGGCTTTGAACAGACCTAGAGATTTGCTCGTATCGATAAAAGCAAATAAAAGTGTGCTTCCATAAAGTGCAACGAGGAGAATTACTCCAATAATAGCTAAAATACGTTTTGTTTTCTTCATATTCTTATCCGTCCTTTATACATGAATTTGTTATGGGTAAAGTTAACACTTTAAAAGTGCTATTTTTGTCTATTATAACAAAGAAATAAGAAAATTTGCAAAAGTTTTTGAAAAACATGAAGATATGGTATATAATGGACATATTAAAATGAAGAATAGAAGGAGAACATAGAAATGAGTTTATTAGAACAATGGAGAGATACTGCTTATTCAAAAGAAATGGATAAAGCGGCATTACAGAAATTTTGGGGAACATATTTTCAAATTGAAAAAGAAATTTATGAAAAATTATTAGAAAATCCAGATGAAGAAGTGAAAGGAACAGTAAAAGAACTGGCTGAAAAATACGGAATTGAAGTATTTACAATGACAGGATTTCTTGACGGAATCAATGACAGTTTGAAAGAACCAAATCCAATTGAAGAAATGGAAGAAGATACAGTAGTAAGTCTTGCATTTGATAAAGAAAGTTTGTACAAAAATATGGTGGATGCTAAAGCGGACTGGTTATATGAACTTCCACAGTGGGATAATATTTTCACCCCTGAGAGAAAGAAAGAATTATACAGAGAACAGAAACAGTCAGGAACGATTCGCAAAGAGAAGAAAATCGGAAGAAATGATCCATGTCCATGCGGAAGCGGTAAAAAATATAAAAAATGTTGTGGTAAATAATTAGTTAATAAAGGGTGAAAGAATATAATTCTGACACCCTTTTGCTTGTTTATGGAGGTATATATGTCAAGTGCTTTTTACAGTATGGGGATATTGTGTATATTATATTACTTGCTTATTGTTTTGCATACGCGTAACTGGAAAGCGACTTTTGCAAGATTTTGGGTAGTTTTCGGCAGTATACAATTTGTTATTGGATTTGGCGTGGAAAAAATGGCGGAATGGATGTATCTTCCATTTCAGATAGTATTTACGATTCTGTTTTTGATTTTTTTTGCAGTGGAGATTGTTATTTTAAGTGCAATAATTCCAACTACTTTTGATGAACTTTCAACTATCATTATTTTAGGTGCGTGTGTAAAAGGGAAAAAAATTACAGGTGCTTTGCAAAAACGGCTTGATAAAGGGGTGGATTATCTTCTTGCCCACGATAATACGAAAGTAATTGTATCGGGAGGACAAGGAAGAGGCGAAGATGTAACAGAAGCATTTGCTATGAAAAACTATTTAACGGATAAAGGAATTGATGAGAAAAGAATTATTATGGAAGAAAAATCCCGTTCCACTGAAGAAAATCTGAAATGTAGTTTGTCATATATAAAAGATGTGAATGAAAAAGTAGGAATTGTAACTAACAATTTCCATGTTTACAGAAGTGTAAAACTGGCAAAAAGAGCAGGGTATAAAGATGTTGTAGGTATTGCAGCGGGAGCAGATCCGGTTCTGCTTTTAAATTATTTAGTTAGAGAATTTTTTGCAGTTGTTTACCTTGTGCTTTTCCGCAAGTAAATGTTATAATGAAGAGAATTTAATTTTGGAAAGGATTTTACAATAGATGAAAACAGTAATCATAGGAATTGCAGGAGGTTCCGGTTCGGGAAAATCGACATTTACCAACAGGCTGAAAGCCGCATTTAAAAATCAATTGACTGTGATTTATCACGATAATTATTACAAGTGTAATGACGGTGTTCCGTTTGAGGTGAGAAAGAAAACGAATTATGACCATCCTGATGCACTGGATACAGAACTTTTGATAAAGCATTTAAAGGCATTGAAAAATGGGGAAACAGTCGAAGGTCCGACATATGATTATTCAAAACATAACAGAGCAAAAGAAAAAGTGACATTGCATCCGACAAAAATTATTCTTGTAGAAGGAATTTTGGTTTTGGAAAATAAAGAACTGAGAGATTTGCTTGATATTAAAATTTTTGTGGAGGCAGATGCGGATGAACGTATTTTACGAAGAGTGATTCGTGATGTGCGTGAGAGAGGACGTTATGTTGAGGACATTGCCGAGCAGTATTTGACAACGGTAAAACCGATGCACTACATTTATGTAGAACCGACAAAATCGATGGCAGATATCGTTATTAACAGCGGAATGAACGATGTTGCTTTTGATTTGGTTAAGACGAAGATAGAAACTTTACTCATTGACAAATAGAGTGATAATGTTATAATAATGTGTATATATGATAATACGTTGACGAGAAGAGTAGGATGTGAAAGGATACAGAGAGAGAAGTCATCGGCTGGAAGCTTCTTATTTCGGAAACATTTGAAAACTACCTCTGAGTGACAGCAAAACTGTCCGGTGATTCCGTTATCATCAGTAGAAGTGGTTCTGACATTGTCAGTACAATTAGGGTGGAACCGCGAGTGAATGTACGCTCGTCCCTTGCAATGAGGTGATTCATTGCAAGGGATTTTTTTGTTACCATATATATGAAAATGTCTGATAAACATTTTAGTAACAAAGTGAGGAGAGAAACAAGATGAAGGCATATAAGCATAAAGTACAGTATTACGAAACAGACCAGATGGGCATTGTTCATCATTCAAACTATATTCGCTGGTTTGAAGAGGCGAGAACAGATTTTATGGAACAACTTGGAATGGGATATGATGAAATGGAAAAGGAAGGTATTTTAAGTCCTGTTTTAGAAGTGGAAGCCACATATCTTCGCATGGTTCGTTTTGGTGATACAGTTACAATTACAACGAAAATCAAAGAATACAATGGAATTAAACTGACTGTCGTATATGAAATTCGTAACGAAAGAACAGGAATGATTCATTGTAAAGGTGTTACAAAGCACTGCTTTTTAACAAAGATGGGCAAACCTATTTCGCTGAAAAAAGATTTGATTGAATTTCACAATATGTTTGCAAAAGGATTAGAAGACTCACAAAATAAAGAAGAGGGAGAAGGAGAAAAATAATGAAAATTACATTAAAAGACGGCTCAGTAAAAGAGTATGAGCAGAGTAAATCAGTATATGACATTGCATTAGATATTAGTGAAGGGCTTGCAAGAGCAGCCTGTGCAGGAGAAATTAACGGAGAAGTTGTTGATTTAAGAACAATGGTGGAAGAAGACTGTTCTTTAAATATTTTAACAACAAATGATAAAGAAGGGCTGGCAGCGCTTCGCCATACAGCATCTCATGTTCTTGCTGAAGCGGTAAAGAGATTATATCCGGAAGCAAAACTTGCTATAGGACCATCAATTGATACAGGATATTACTATGATTTTGAACACGCACCATTTTCCAATGAAGATTTAGGCACAATTGAAAAAGAGATGAAAAAAATTATTAAAGAAGGTGCAAAAATTGAACGTTTTGAACTTCCAAGAGAAGAAGCAATTGCTTATATGGAAGAAAAGGGAGAACCATATAAAGTAGAATTGATTAATGATTTGCCGGAAGATGCTGTTATTTCATTTTATAAACAGGGTGAATTTGTAGATTTATGTGCAGGTCCACATTTGATGAGTACAAAAGGAGTGAAAGCGTTTAAACTGATTTCATCTTCAGGCGCTTACTGGAGAGGCGATGAGAAAAACAAAATGCTCACTCGTGTTTACGGCACTGCGTATGCAAAAAAAGATGAATTAAAAGCACATATGGAACATTTGGAAGAAATTAAAAAGCGTGACCATAATAAACTGGGACGTGAAATGGGATTGTTTACAACCGTAGACGTTATCGGTCAGGGACTTCCTTTGTTAATGCCAAAAGGAGCGTCAATCATTCAAACAATGCAGCGTTGGGTAGAAGATGAAGAAGAAAAACGTGGATATGTAAGAACAAAAACACCTCTTATGGCGAAAAAGGATTTGTATGTAATTTCAGATCATTGGGGACATTATAAAGAAGGTATGTTTGTTCTGGGAGATGAGGAGAAAGAAGGCGAAGAAGTATTTGCACTTCGTCCAATGACTTGTCCATTCCAGTATTATGTATACAAACAGAGTCAGAAGAGTTACAGAGATCTTCCTTGTCGTTACGGTGAAACATCTACTTTATTTAGAAATGAAGATTCAGGGGAAATGCATGGATTAACTCGTGTAAGACAGTTTACAATCTCTGAAGGACATCTTATTATTACACCTGAACAGGTAGAAGACGAATTTAAAGGCTGTGTTGACTTGGCAAAATATTGCTTGACAACACTTGGGGTAGAAGAAGATGTAACATATCGTTTATCTCTCGCTGATCCGGATAATATGGATAAATATCTCGGAACAAGAGAAATGTGGGATGAAGTTGAAGATGTTATGCGTAAAATGTTAGATCACCTTGAAATTGATTATACAGAGGAAACAGGTGAAGCGGCATTCTACGGACCGAAATTAGATATTCAGGCGAAAAACGTATATGGAAAAGAAGATACAATGATTACAATTCAGTTAGATATGTTCCTCGCAGAAAGATTTGACATGACATTTGTGGATAAAGATGGAGAAAAGAAACGTCCGTATATTATTCATCGTACAGCAATGGGATGTTATGAAAGAACACTTGCATGGCTGATTGAAAAATATGCAGGTTTATTCCCAACATGGCTTTGTCCGGAACAGGTGCGTGTACTTCCGATTTCAGAAAAATATCATGACTATGCACATCAGGTATTAGCAGAACTACGTGAAAACGGTATTAAATGTACAGTAGATGACCGTGCAGAAAAAATTGGTTACAAGATTCGTGAAACACGTTTGGATAAAGTTCCGTATATGCTTGTTGTCGGAGCGAAAGAGGAAGAAGAAAAGGTCGTATCCGTACGAAGCAGATTTTTAGGTGATGAAGGACAAAAATCATTAGATACATTTATTAATGACATTTGTAAAGAAATTCGTACAAAAGAAATTCGTAAAATTGAAGTAGAAGAGAATAAATAAGAATTGGCAGGCAATACTATCTCTGAATATAGAGAAAATATAAGGAGGTAGTACAATGCCGGAATTAAAATGTACCGTGCAGACTTGTGTGCACAACAAACAGTTTTTATGTGATTTAGATGCGATTGAGGTAGGTGGAAGTTCTGCTAAAAACTCAGAAGAAACCTGTTGTGACAGTTTTCAGGAAAGAAAAGAAGGAAATTACACGAATAGTTACAGTGATGTTACAGAAAATACAGCCTCAGACAGAAGTGAGATTGACTGTAAGGCAACGGATTGTATGTATAATGAAAAATGTCACTGTCATGCGGGAAAAATCAGTGTAGAAGGAAGTAACGCATGTGAGTGTGGCGAAACAGAATGTGCAACATTTACCTGTAAGTAAGTAAAAATGCTTATATCTGTCTGGTGAAGACAGATATAAGCATTTTCTATTATGGACTTTAGTCTGTTGAGCCCATTGGAGTTTTTCGTTGATCCGAAAAAT
>Bissell_p2__coassemble_636_pt1 | contig 24199 bp, 18 predicted proteins | sample Bissell_p2__metabat2_high_PE_001 | metagenome-assembled genome bin Bissell_p2 | reverse complement strand
GAACCCCTACAAACAGAGTCAGAGTCTGTTGTGCTACCATTACACCATTCCGCATCAATACTATATTTAATTTTCAAACTACGGAAAAGGGATTCGAACCCCTACAAACAGAGTCAGAGTCTGTTGTGCTACCATTACACCATTCCGCATTACTTGTTGTGTAGTAACTGAACCACACAACAAATTATTATAACAGGTTTTTTTGAAAAATCAACTACTTTTTAAATATTTTTTTATTTTTTTATCCTTCTTCCAACTCTAACGTTTGACATCTGCCATATTGCTGCACAAAATCAATAATATAAGAAGAAACTGTTACTGTGATAATTGAAAAAACAATTCTTCCAACAGGAATATAACTTAATGATAATATCAACACGGTGAAATCTGTAAACATATATGCTCTGGACAAACGCCAATGTGTTACCTTTGAAATAGCAAGTGCCAGTGCATCATCTCCTCCGCTTGAACCTCCCTGTCTGACAATAAGTCCTACTCCCACTCCGACAAAGACTCCTCCGAGTACTGCCGAAACAAATGGATAGGCAGATAAATTTGGTAAAATCGGTGGGAACTGTTCCCAGATTTTAAAGAAAAATGAAACACTCATTGTAGAAACAACTGATATTTTTATAAAACGTGCTCCTAAAAATTTATAGGCAAAAAGATAACAACTAATGTCTAATATAGGCGTGATAACAGACGGCTTAAATCCAAGCCAATGATTTATGAGAAGCATCGTTCCTATAACTCCTCCTTCAGTCACTCCTGTCTGCTGATGTATGTTATAAATCCCAAAAGAACAAATAACCGCTCCGATTACAATATAAACAATCTTTCTCCATGATAATCCATCCATAATCCGTTGGACGATTGTTTCCGTCCATTTTCTATTCATTTTTATATCCTCCTTTGCAATTTATCATAAACCTTAGTATAATACTAAGGTCAATACTTTTTTCAAAGGAGAATACTGATTATGAAAAAATATTACCATATCGGAGAAATTTCTAAATTATATCATATAGGTACAGACTCCCTACGTTACTATGAATCACTCGGTATACTCTCACCCATAAGAAGTGAAAAAGGCTACCGCCTTTATAGTTTAAATGACCTTTGGCGACTGAATGTCATTCGAGATTTACGCAGTCTTGGATTTTCTATGGAACAAATAAAAACATATTTGAATAATCGAACCATTCATTCAACCGAACAATTGCTTACCGATGAACTGTCCGTTATTACAGAAAAGTTAAATACACTTACTAATTTAAAGGAAAATGTAGAGGAACGTCTTCGCACCGTTCAAGAAGCAATTTTGCAGCCTATCGGAGAAATCCGAAAAGTACACTTAAAACGAAGATATTGCCATGTCATCCATTCTCCATATAAAACAGATGAAGAAATGGATATGCTGATTAAACAACTGCTAAATAAAGATGAAGACAGGCTATATATTATCGGCAACAACAGAATTGGTTCTTCCATACCTATGGAAAGCATTGAAAAGAAATTATTTTGTGACTATAGAAACGTATTTATAATAGATAGAAACGGAAAAGAATACATAGAAGAAGGGAATTACCTTACTGTCTGCTATAAAGGAAAGAACAAACAAAATGCAGTTTATATTCCAAAATTACTGCAATATGCAAATGAGCATCATCTCAAACCTTCAGGTCCCATTCGAGAATTACTCTGGATTGACATTCATCAGTCAAACAATACGGAAGAACATATTACAGAACTGCAGGTGCGCTGCCTATAAAGGTAACGCACTTATCCGTTCCAAAGCCCTTTCCGTATCCTCTTTACTTCCAAATCCCGTCAACCTAAAATATCCCTCTCCTGCTGTTCCAAATCCGATTCCGGAAGTTCCGACTACATTTGCAGTTTTCAAAAGATATGTAAAAAAATCCCATGATTTCATATGATTAGGAGTTTTCAGCCAAACATATGGAGAATTTTTTCCGCCGACAACCGTATAACCTAATGCAGATAACGTTGTCCGTATTTGTCCCGCATTATTCATATAATATTTTATCTGCTCCTCAATCTGTTTTTTCCCTTCTTTTGTGTATGTTGCCTCTCCTGCCCTCTGCACAATATAGGACGTTCCATTATATTTTGTTTCCTGACGTCTTGCCCAAAGAGAATGCAGAGTTACTCCTTTTCTCTTAATCTCTTTCGGAATAACCGTTGCTCCTAGCCGTATTCCCGTAAATCCCGCCTTTTTTGAAAAACTTCGCACTTCAATGGCGCACATTCTCGCTCCTTCACACTCATAGATTGTATGAGGTACATCTTCTTCCGAAATATATCCTTCATAAGCACTGTCATAAAAAATAATCGCCCCAACCTGATTGGCATAATCAACCCATTCCTGCAACCGTTCCTTTTTCATCACTGCTCCCGTAGGATTATTAGGAAAACAGAGATAAATCATATCTGGAACACGTTTCGGTATTTCCGGCAGAAAATCCGTTTCTTTTGTACATTCCATGTAAATAATATTTCTCCACCTATTCATTTTTAAATCATATTGCCCCGCCCGTCCTGCCATAATATTAATGTCCGTATAGACAGGATATACCGGATTACAAACCGCCACTTTATTTTCCCTGCTGAATATTTCCTGCAAATTTCCTATATCACTTTTAGCACCGTCTGATATAAAAATTTCATCTTCGCTTATATTACATCCTCGTTTTTTATAATCATTTTCCGCTATAGCATTCCGCAAAAATCCGTATCCCTTACTGCTTCCATATCCCCTAAATGTTTTCTTTTCCCCCATTTCTTCTACTGCTTTTTTCATTGCTTTGACAACAGCCGGCACAAGAGGAAGAGTAACGTCCCCTATGCCAAGTTGTATCAGTTCGGCTTGCGGATTTTCCTTTTTATACTCTTCCGTTCTCCTTCTCACCTCCGCAAACAGATAATTATGAGGCAGTGATAAATAATTTTCATTTATAGCAAACATACATCAATTTCCCCCTCAAATACCGTTTTCGCTTCCCCTGTCATAAATATATGGTTGCTCTCTTTATCCCACTCAATAAATAAATTTCCACCAGGCATATTTACTTTCACGCAGTTATCCACATACGTTCTCATCATACAAGCAGCTGCCGCTGCACACGCACCTGTCCCACATGCCATCGTTTCCCCCGTTCCTCTCTCCCTCACACGCATTCTTATTTTCCCTCTATCTATTATGGATACAAACTCTACATTAAACTCTGTGAAATCCTCCCACTCTTTTATATCCACTTCATCCACATCATCTACATAAACAACCAAATGTTGATTATCTATAAAAACATAATCTGAACTATATTCTGTTTCGCCTATAATAATTTTTCCGTTTTTTTCTCCTACACTCACTTCTCCCATATCTGCAACCATCATATCTATATCTTTCTTTAGAAATATTTTAGTTTCTATTACCCTATTATAAGTTTCTATTTTAATTTTTTTATTTCTCACAATTTCGTGGTCGTATACATACTTTGCCACACATCTAACTCCATTTCCACAAAGTTTTCCTTCCGTTCCGTCCGCATTATACATACGCATTTTCACATCTGCTTTCTCTGAAAAATCGATAAAAATAACTCCGTCCCCTCCTACACCAAAATGTCTGTCACTCAGTTTTCTTACTAATTCAGAAGGATTCTCTATTTTTTCATTCATCGCATTTATATAAATATAGTCGTTTCCTAGTGCCTGCATTTTTGTAAATTTCATTCTTATCTCATTCCCTCTTACCTTTTATCACTAAAGTATGTTCACAGGAATAAAAATATGTTCACAAAAAAGAAGAGGGGTGATTCCCTCTTCAAATTCCATCTTACTTTTTAGAAATGGCGTCAATAGCATCTAATTCTTCCTGTATAAATGCTGTATTTTCTACTATCTTTACATTTTCACAAATTTGCTCAGATGAAGACGCACCAATCAATACACTTGTCACATCTCCGTCACGGATCACCCATGATAATGCCATTTGTGCCAATGTCTGTCCGCGCTCTTTTGCAATTTCATTTAATGCTTCAATCTGCTCAAGACGTTCTTTCGTAATTGCACTTTCTTTCAAAAATCTTCCGTCTTTTCTTATTCTGCTGTTCTCAGGAATACCATGCAGATACTTATCTGTCAAAAGTCCTTGTGCCAGCGGACTGAAAGCAATTAACCCACATCCGTTTTCCGATGCAAATTTTTTCAATCCGTCATCTTCAATCCAACGGTCGAAAATGGAATAGCGTACCTGATTAATAATAAATGGGCATTTTAATTCTTTTAAAATTTCCATTGCCCTTTTCGTTGTTTTTGCATCATAATTAGAAATTCCGGCATACAATGCTTTCCCCTGTTTTACCGCCGTATCAAGTGCCATCATACTTTCTTCAAGCGGAGTTGCCGGATCCATTCGGTGATGATAAAAAATATCTACATAGTCTAACCCCATTCTTTTCAAACTTTCATCCAAACTCGACAACATATATTTTCTGCTTCCCCAATTTCCGTAAGGGCCTTCCCACATTTCATATCCCGCTTTTGTACTGATAACCAGTTCATTTCTATATGATTTCAATTCTCCATTAATAATCTTGCCGAAATTTTCTTCCGCACTGCCATTCTTCGGTCCATAATTATTTGCCAAATCAAAATGCGTAATACCACAATCAAATGCCGTTTCACACATATCTACCATATTTTCAAAAGAATCATTTGTTCCAAAATTGTGCCATAATCCCAAAGAAACTGCAGGTAATTTCAAACCGCTGTTTCCACTGCGAAAATAATTCATCTTTTCATATCTTTTTTCATCTGCAATATAACTCATGAGCATACCTCCTTACCTTTTCTCCTATATTATATCCCATTTTCATAAAGAAAGGTATATATAAAAAACTTCTTCCACCACTCTGTGATGAAAGAAGTTTTCTTATTTTATAATCCTTTTGCAATTTTTACGCAGGCTTTCATCGCCTCAATAACACTGCTTCTAAATCCTTTTTCCTCTAATACGCGAACTGCCTCAATTGTTGTTCCGCCCGGTGAGCAAACCATATCTTTTAATTCGCCTGGGTGTTTTCCCGTTTCTAAAACCATTTTCGCACTTCCCATAACTGCCTGTGCCGCAAATTTATATGCCTGCTGTCTTGGCATTCCATCTGCAACCGCTGCATCTGCCATCGCTTCAATAAACATAAATACATATGCCGGTGAACTTCCGCTTACAGATACAACAACATCCATAAGTTTTTCACTTAGTACTTCCGCTTTACCAAACCCGCTTAAAATGTTACATACAGTATCCAACTCTTCTTTTGTCACTAAATCATTATGACAAACTCCCGTAATACCCTCTCCAACTAACGCAGGTGTATTTGGCATTGTACGAACGATTTTTACAGGATATCCGAATGCTCCTGCAAGATATTCTAAAGTTTTACCTGGTGCAATTGTAACGATAATCTGGCTTTCCGTAATACAGTCTTTAATTTCGTCAATCACATCTGCATAAAACTGTGGTTTTACCGATAATACAACAATTTCTGCCTTTGCTGCCACTTCTTTGTTATCTGTTGTTACATGAATTCCTAATTCTTCTTTTGTTTTCTCCAAGCCCGGAACATACATATCAGATGCAATTACTTCTTCCGCTGTTAAAATTCCGTTTTTTAAAATTCCGCCCATCATTGCTTTCGCCATATTTCCGGCACCGATAAATCCTAATTTCATCTTTCCATTCTTCCTTTCACTTTAAATGTATACATTTCTTTTCTTTGTATACAATATATCACTTTTTATTTCTTCTGTCAAGATTTCCATTGGATTTCTATATAGAAAAATGAGGATAGAATTACTATCCCCATTTTCTCTTCCAACACATTTTTATTTGTTTAAATCACGGCGTCTTTTTGTTTCTGCAAAAACAATACATCCTCCTGCCATAATCGCTAATAACATAAGCCCTAATCCATTTGCCGTATCGCCCGTCTCCGGAACTTTGTTATTCGGCTTTTGCTGTGGTTTTTGTGGTTTTTGCTGCGGTTGTTCTGGTTTCTGCGGATGCTGCGGTTCTTCCGATTCCGCCTCTTCCAGTCCATCAACTGCTGCAACTAAGTCTACAAGTAATTCCTTCATTTCTTTTTTACTTATATTACTTGTGTCCTTAAGTGCATTTTCCACTTTTTCTTTTGCTTTTACATATGCTGTCCAACTGTCTTTAGTGTAAACACTTTCTTCTTTTACATCTGCAATAATCTTATCAAGTTCTGCTCTACTGTCTTCTGCATCTGCTTTTTCTTCTAATTTCATGGCGTTTGTTAGTTCTTCTACCATTGCGTTTAATTCTGACTGTTCTTTTGCTTCTGATAGAACTTTCTCCGCTTTTTCAATTGCTTTGTTTAATACACTTACACTCGATGTTGTGTAACCTTCTGTTTTCAACTCTTTTGCCTCTGCCAGCTTATTTACCAATGCCGTCTTGTCTAATTCAACAACAATGTCTTTTTTATCTAAGTTTTCCACTGCTTTCACTAAATCTGCAAGTAATGTTTCCATCTCTTTTTTGCTTACATCACTTGTATCTTTAAGTGCTTTTTCCACTTCTTCTTTTGCTTTTGCATATGCTGTCCAACTATCTTCCGTGTAAACACTTTCTTCTTTTACATCTGCAATAATCTTATCAAATTCTGTCCTGCTGTCTTCTGCATCTGCTTTTTCTTCTAATTTCATGGCGTTTTTCAGTTCTTCTACCATTGCGTTTAATTCTGACTGTTCTTTCGCTTCTACAAGAACTTTCTCCGCTTTTTCAATTGCTTTGTTTAATACATTTACACTGGATGTTGTATACCCTTCTGTTTTCAACTCTTTTGCTTCTGCCAGTTTTCCTTCTAATAACGCTTTATCTAACGCAGGTATGTCTGCTTTTTCCTGAGTCAAACGCATTTCTGCTGCCGAAGCATAGTTATTACTACCATTTGAATAAGATTCCACTGCATATATTCTTACGAATTTTGCTTCCCTTTCTTCAAAAGAGGCTTTTTTCCAACCCGGAATTGTATCCCACTCTCCCGAAACCGCTTCTGTAAAGTTTGTTCCATTCATACTTGTTTCGATTCTATATTTTGTAATAAAACCATTTGCATATGAATTACGTGTCTGCAAACGCACACCATTCACTTTCTGAGCCTCAGGAAGTTCTAACTGTAACCATAAATCTTTACGTTCTGCACCATTCCATGAAGAATGCCAAATTGTTGCCTGATTATTATCCAACACATTTACAGCCGCACCTTCTTCTCCCGGTGTCTTTGACTGTTCACTTCCTGCTGTTGCTTTAATTCCGTCTACTTTAATATCATTGGAATCATTTGCATTAGGATCTTTTACGGAAAATTCTTTTAAAATTGTTTTTCCGATTTTATCTAAGTTTTCTAAGTTTTCTTTATTTGGAGTATTTGTGTATTTCGTGTTTGCTCGTACCCATTTCCATTCCCATTCAAACCAGTTAATATTTTCAGGCTGTTTGCTGTCTAATTCATCATTTCTTGCCTGAATCCATTTCTGCCATCTTACTTTATAGAAATCATTTAACAAACCTGACCATTGACGGTTAGAGTAGTCTTTTAATCCTCCGCCTTCTGCCTGGTTTACAGATCCCCATGTTGTGACTAATGCTTTCGCATTAAATTCATACAAATCTTTTGTAAAATCATCAGCATTTTTTGCCAAGTCTTTTGCCTGCTCTACCCAAGTACCAAGCAAATAGTATTTACTTGTGCTTGTCACTTTTTCCATATTATCAATAATACTCAAGAATTTTTCCGCATATTTGTTAAACGCTTCTTTATTTCTCGCTCTGAAAGCACTGGCCATTTTACGCTGATATTCCTGTGCACTATTTGACAACACTTGCTGAAGCATTGTCGCCAAGTCATACTTATATCCGTCACTATCTTTTAATTTGTCATAATCTTTCAAAAGAAGTTCTGCCGCTTCTTCTAATTTAACTTTATCATAATCGATAACTGCATTTCCCCATGTGGAAGCCGCATTAATATCTAATGCTGGACGGGCATTTACAACCGATTCAGGCGCTCCCTGTCCCTTCATATTTAACTCTGCTTTATAAACCGTATCTTTCATAATCAATAAAGCTTCATATGCTGACTGACTTTCTTTTCCGTATCTTCTTTTTGCATAGTCTTTCAACCATTTGTCCAAATCAATTACAGGAAGTTTTTCCTTTGCATTGTCTGTCCAAACAGTTTCAAATAAGAAATCGTATAATAATGGGTTGTTTACACTTGCTTCCGGCGTAATTCCAATTCCTTCCATATGTTTTGCACTGTTTAATGCTGCAGGGATATTCTTTGCCAGATTATCTAAATGACCGTGAAGTCCAAGACGTCCTCCAAAGTTATTTAACATACAGAATACCCACGGCGTATCATTAAATTCTCCGCCACCGTACTCATTTGGATTTGTTTCATTCCAGTGTGGTGTTTTTTCAGCATAAAGGTCTAACACTAATGCGTGTTCCTTTCTTCCCTCAAGCCCTTTAAGTAACGCTGTTGTTGGGTTTCCCTGCCATGACTGGATAATCCAAATTCCGTCTTTGTCCGCTTCTAACATTGCATCCAATACTTTACCTGCGATAACTGTCGGATTTAATCCGCCTGTATCTCCACCTTCATGGAACGGGTCAGTTGCATAGTAATGTGCACTTTCTCCATATACTTCTTTCTGTGCCTGATAAAAAAGTTTTGCATATTTATCAAAAGATGCACTGTCTGTTTTTAACATATCCGGTCTTCTAAATGAACACCATGTTCCTTGCTCAATCACTTCCGCACTAGAATCTTTTTCTCGAATATTTGTCGGTACCATTCCACTGTATCCCTGTAATACCGGCTGCATTCCAAGTCTTCTCATTGATAACTGATTTTTTCTTGCAAGTTCTGTTCTCTCTTCAAACCATGAATCGTGGATTGGTCCGCCGAACCCACTTAAATTCGCCATATACGCCCATGCATAATATGCAGGACCTGCAATATAGTCTTTAATTTCCTCATGTGTGTATCCTAAATCTTCAAGAAATCTACGCCATACTTCTTCCTGAGCAGTTGCATCTAAAATAACATTTACACCGTTTAATGCAAGCCAGTCAAGTTCATTACGCCACTCTTTTTCTCCCCAGAACGCCATAGAATAAGAGAGTGTACAGTAATTATACGAATATCTTGTTCCTACTTTTGTTTCTTTATGTACTTTTTCTCCGATTGGCACAATTTTCGCCGGCATATCTGCCTGATCGCCCACCTGAGAAATATTTACGTTACAGAAATATTTCAAGTAATGATTTAATCCCATGGCAAGAGAAACACCGTCATTTCCCGTAATCTGCACTTTTCCATCTTTGTCGTTTAATTCAAAATAGTCATATCCCGTTTCATTTGGATTTTCCTGTAATTTCAAATCAAACCATGATTTATATTCCGCCCCTAATCTTCTTTCGATAATTCCGCAAACTTCTTCATAAGTTTGTTCAGGTGTTACTTTTTCTGTATTTGCATAACTACTGTCTTTGAAATCTTTTACATTTACTTCCGGACGAGTCTGTACTTTTGTACCGCTCTTTTCACCTGTAGCACGGATTTCTTTGATTACAGCCGCTGGACTTGTAGAATTGTATTCCATATATACACGGATAATGCGGGCTTCTTTTCCTTTCGCCTGATAAATCTCTCCTTTATCCGTACAACTTTCTGTGGAAGTTTTTTCCGCTAATTTATCAAAATCTCTTCCATTCATACTTGTATAAATCGAATACTGAGAATACCCTTTTTCCTGTGTGAAAATTTCTACTGTATTTAAGTTATAATTTTCCTTTAAGTCAATATCAACGTATCCCGGATAATATTCCCCAGTCCACATTGTATTTTTACTTCCATCATTTACTTTAGAAGCATTTTTCTGATTAGAATTTGAATGTACCGGTTTCTTAAATGCGATACTTTCTGAATCATCAATTTCTTCTTCTGCCCCATACACACGAAATTCTGCCACAGCCGGCCAGCCGTTCCCTTGACTGTTTGTTGTAGAATGCATCACAATTTTTACATCAGAGTATGCTGTTTCATCAAATTTGTATCCCTGTACATAATTATTTGTACGGTTTGCTTTCGCATGGTCTACAATTTTTGTGTACTCATTTGCACCTTTTGCTTTTCCTAAGATACTGTATGTAAATTCATATGTATGTTCATCTGTAGCACCTACATGTTCAAATACGATTTCACAGGCATCCATCATTCTGTCTTCTGTAAAAGAAAGATTGATATATTTTTCAGAATCCTGTGCTGCGTTGTGAAATTTATACAATGTTTTGTCGTTATCATCGACAAGACGGTCTTTTCCTTCCGATTGATTTTCCTGACCGTCTGTTGTAATCTGTGCCTGTGCTGCAATATTATTATAATCTGACAGATGTACTTCCTGCATCTCATACACTTCGATTTCATGGATAGAAGGCCAGAAAAGAACTTCTCCTCCGTCATGTGCAACCGGATCGGATAAAACAACACGAATATCAGAAGATGAAGCTGTCTGCTCCAATTCAAATACAGCATCTACAGTATCATTTGCATCTCCTGTTGTTGTAACAATTTTTTCTCCAATCAATATCCAATCTGATGTAATACCGTTTTGAGCACGCTGTACCGTTACTTTTACTTTACGGTTTGCATAATCATTTCCACCAACTTTTACAACTACTTTTTTTACATTTGTTCCATTTTTAGCCAACTTCATATCTACTACTGCATTTTTCGCCTCAGTCCAACCGTTCTGCTGCCATGAAGTCGTATCGTTTCCGTCAACCAAGTCTGAAGACGAACCGCTTCCTGTGTTATTCACAGTAATGTTAACATCTTTTTCTCTCGCAACGTTAACGAGTTGCTCTCTTGCCTCAACTTTTAAAGGCACACTAAAAAGTGTTCCGGATAAAAGGCAAAAGGAAAGCAGTAAACTTACTAATTTTTTTACTGTTTTTCTCATTCATTTTCCTCCATTTCGTGTTTCTAAATAATCATTGATTACTAACTTTTTAATAATAACATAACTCTTTTATAAATACAATTTTTCCTCCGCATATCCTTGTGTTTTTCCTTTGAATTGTATACAATTAAATGTATACATTAACATTTAAGAAAGAGGTGTATTTATGCCAACCCAAAGCAAATCTCTTGCCGATAAGGCTTATCATACAATTAAAACAAATATCTTAAACCTGACCTATCCTCCCGGAATGGCTCTCACTGAAGCAATTCTCACCGAAGAACTGAAAATGAGTCGTAATCCGGTCAGAACCGCTATCAAAATGTTGCAGGCAGAAGGTCTTATCGTTTCCGATTATCATAAATCCATGACGGTAAAAGAAATCACGGATAAAGATATAGAAGAAATTTATCAGTTAAGGGAAATTTTTGAAGGTTCTGCTTTCAAGTTAATTTTCTCTTCCGGCCGTTTTGATGAATATTCTTACCGCATTGAAGAAAAAGTTGTCCGCATGTGCGCTGCGTCAAATAATCCGTATGAATGGGAAGTCGCCGACACAAAAATGCACTTGGAGATTGTCAGTATTTTCGATAATACAAGAATAAATAAATTTTATGAAAGTAATCTTTTTGAACTGATTCGTATGGGTTTATATTCTTTAAAAAACGGGATGCAAATCGAAAAAACAAATGCAAACTTAAAAAAAATGGTTCAGTATATGCGTAATAACGATTATGAAAACGCTTACGCAATCTTAACACAAGATCACTTTATGATTGGCAAAGACAGCGCTTTAAATGAATATCATCATTAAATGCTAAGAAGCACATTCCCCCCGAAATGTGCTTCTTATTTTATACTATACTATTTTTAGTTAAACGACTGTTCTGTTCTCTCAATAATTTCATCCTGCAATGCTTTACTCAAGTTACGGAAATGATCACTATAACCGGCAACACGAACAATTAAGTCTTTGTACTCATCCGGATGTTTCTGCGCTTCAATCAATGTTTCTTTATCGATAACATTAAACTGAATGTGATGTCCGTCCATGTTAAAGTATGCTCTTACTAAATCTGCCATATGTGTCAGACCTTCTTCACCAGTAACAACACTCGGTGTGAATTTCTGATTCAACAATGTACCACCCGTTCTTAAATGGTCCATTTTTGCACAAGATTTAATTACCGCTGTAGGTCCGTTTACGTCCGCTCCCTTTTCAGGTGAAATACCTTCTGAAACCGGTTTTTGTGCAAGACGTCCGTTCGGACTTGCATTCATTACTTCACCAAAATATACGTGACAAGTTGTCGGAAGCATATTCACTCTATATGTACCGCCCTTCATATTCGGTCTTCCTGTAACTGTTTTCTGATAGAAGTTAAACACATCTTTCATAATTCCGTCTGCGTAGTCATCATCATTTCCATATTTCGGTGTTTTATTGCGAACTAAATTGGCAATTCTTTCATATCCTTCAAAGTTATGTTCCATAGCTTCGATAAGTTCTTCCATTGTAAATTTCTTTTCATCAAATACATTATATTTAATTGCTGCCAATGAGTCTGTGATTGTTCCGATACCTACGCCCTGTAAATAGTTCGTATTGTATCTTGCTCCGCCCGCATTATAATCTTTTCCTTTTGAAATACAATCATTTGTAATGATAGAAAGGAATGGTGCAGGCATATACTCTGCATAAATCTTTTCGATAATATTGCTTCCCTCAATCTTAATATCTACAAGATATTCAATCTGTTTCTTATAAGCATCATATAATTCTTCATAAGATTTGAAATCTTTTGCATATCCAAGAGGAAGACCAATCTGTTTTTTGCTTACGATGTCATAACCGTTGTATAATGTTAATTCCAAAATCTTTGGAAGGTTAAAATATCCTGTTAAAATATACGCTTCGTTTCCGAATGCTCCTGTTTCTACACAGCCGCTTGTTCCACCGCGTCTTGCATCTTCAATTGTTTTTCCGGCATTTAATAATTCCTGAATAATTGCTTCTGTATTATAGAATGCAGGCTGTCCCCAACCTTTTCTTGAAATTTCACAAGCACGTTTTAAGAATTTTGTAGGTGTTTTCTTACTAATCTGTACGTTCGAACTTGGCTGTAACAGTTTCATTTCATCCATACAATCTAAGATTAAGTAACTTACTTCGTTTACACCATTTTCACCGTCCGGTGTAATACCACCTGTATTTAAGTTCGCAAAGTCTGTGTATGTTCCACTTTCTTTTAATGTAACACCAACTTTTGGTGGCGCTGGCTGGTTGTTGAATTTCACCCATAAACATTCTAATAACTCTAATGCTTTTTCATCATCTAAAATACCTTCTTCTGTATCTTTCTGATAGAATGGGTTTAAATGCTGGTCAAATCTTCCCGGACTGTAAGCATCCCATGGATTTAACTCTGTTGTTACTCCAAGGTGAACAAACCAGTACATCTGAATTGCCTGCCAGAATGTCTGTGGGGCATGAGCAGGTACTACGTCACAGTTTGCCGCAATCTGAAGTAATTCTGCTTTACGAGTTTCATCTGTTTCTTTTTCAGCTAATTCTCTAGCATATTTTGCATATCTTTCCCCTAAAATAATAATCGCATCACAGCAAATTTCCATCGCATTTAACTGTGCTTTCTTATCTAAAGCTTCTTTATCATTTAAGAAGTCAAGATTGTTTCTTGCTTCGATAATATCGTTTTTATAATCTAAAAATCCTTTTTTATAAATCTTTTCCGAACCTACTGTATGTCCCGGCCCACGCTGTTCCATAAATTCAGTGAAAATACCTGCTGCATAAGCATCTTTCCATTCCTGACTCATGTTCGCTAAAATTTTATGACGAACAGAACGTTTTTCCCAGAATGGAATGATTTTCTCTTCCTGTAATTTCAAATCATCTTCCGTAACACGGAAATAAATTAAATCTCTCGCATTCATGATTTTCATATCTTCTACTGTATGACAGCATAATTCAGGGAATGACGGTGCAGCCTGTGGTCCGTCACCTTTTTCCCCTACAATCAATTCTCCATCATTGATACATAATGTTTTATTAGCCATAAAATGTTTAAATGCTAACGCACGAAGTTCCGGAACAGAAACACTTCCTTCATACATCATGTACGCATCTGTTTCTAAGTCCGCTCTTTCCATATAGATGTGCGGTTCTGTTTCCAAACTCTGTTTTCTTAATTTGCGGATTCTTTCGTTCATTCCTCTTTCCATCTCTTAACCTCCTATTTTGGTATTTGTAAACCCATTTTTTTGAAACATTTCTTTTAACTCTTCCATTCTCTCTTTAGAAGGAACAGTAAATCCTTCTCCCTTATATGTAACATCTAACCTCTGATATTTACTACTTGCAATATCATGATACGGCAATAAATTGACCTGTGCTACTGAAATATTTTCTTTTAAATAGGAAATAATTGCTTGCATTTCCTCGTCACTATCATTCACTCCACCGATGACTGGAATACGAATATAAATTCTCGCTCCGTTATCACTTAAATATTTCAGATTGGTGAAAATCAATTCGTTGCTCTGCCCCATGTATTTCTTATGCTTTTCATTATCCATCAATTTAATATCATATAAAAACGTATCCACATACGGCAAAACAATTTGGAAATTTTCTTCAGGCGCAAATCCACATGTATCAATCGTAATGTTATAACCTTTTCTCTTTAACTTTTTCAGAAGTTCCTCTATATATTCCATATCCTGTGCCATAACTTCCCCACCGGAAAGCGTAACACCCCCAAACGACTCTTCATAAAACATATAGTCTTTATCCACTTCTTTTACTAACTCCGCAATTGTATATTGTTTCCCAACAACTTCTCTCGCATTATTTACACAATAGTCCAAACACGTACTGCATACTTTACATTTCGTTCTGTCCGTACACTGCTTACAATTATCTATATGAATAGCTTTCTCCGGACAAACCTGCTCACAAGCACGGCACCCTGTACACTTTTCTGTGTTAATCATAACTTCCGGCGCAAAATTCTGGCTCTCCGGATTATGACACCACCAGCAATTCAAATAACAACCTTTAAAAAAAATAGTTGTCCGTATGCCGTCCCCGTCATGCACAGAAAACTTTTGGATATTAATTACATTTGGTGTTCTCATACTTCCTCCATTTTCATCTAAATGAAATTTTTATCCGTTTTTTTCATTATATCACATTGTTATTCTTTTGTCATGATATTTTTTATTGTTTTCATAAAAATTTCTAAAAAGAGAATACGCTTTCATTTATTTATTAATCTTTATACAACTCGTTTTATCTGCGTTCTTTTCACCTGTCAAATGCTTGACATTACAACCAACTGGTAATAATATAAACAATATCTTTTAAAGATAGTAAGAGAAAAAGAGGTAAAATCATGGATACAAATGCAATTATCGGACTTAGAATCAAAAATCTTCGTACCGAAAAAAAATATACTTTAAAATATTTAAGCGAAAACACCGGACTATCCATTGGATTTCTCTCCCAATTGGAACGAGGAATGACAAGTATAGCCATCGATTCTTTGGATAAAATTTCTAAAGTTTTAGATGTAGAACTATCCAGTTTTTTCACTACGAATATAAAACCAAATGATGTACATATAATGAGGCGCTATGAACAGAAATCTACTGTTGTAAATCCTGAAATTATTGAGCACGCTCTCACAAATCATGTAGAAGAATTTGATCTTCTTCCAAGACTTGTAGAACTTATGCCCGCATTACAGGATGAAAGTGATTTAGAACTTTATTCCCACGGCGGTGAAGAATTTATTTATATATTGGAAGGTATCTTGACTTTGCAGATTGAGGAAGATATTTATCATTTATATCCCGGAGATTCAGCCCATGTACATTCAAATATTTCTCACAACTGGAAAAATGATACAAATACTGTTGTAAAATTTTTAACTGTACATACTCCGAATCCTCTGCGCCACAAATAAAATATATACAGATTTGATTTTTCGTGATACAATAGATTTAGTTAAAAATTTGTAGTTTAGAATCGGAGGCGTTTACAATGGGATTTTTAGTTTGCATTATTGCAGTCAGCATTATCGCTGCCATTGTTGCAGCAGTTGTTTCCGCATCAGCCGGTGCTTTAATCGGTGCTCAGGAAATAGACGATGAGGAATAAGCATCGAAAGTAAAGAGGGGTATCGCTCAATCATCAAATGTAATGATTGAGTGATACCCCTTCTCTATATACAAAGAATTTTCAGATAGAATCTTTTAGTTTTAGAATTGATAAGTTTGATACTACAAGAACCTCTATATTATATATATATTCTCTTGTGTTTCATTTTATCGCTATAGTTTAATCTGTAATTCCCATCGATATTTCTACTTCTTCTCTTGTTTCCACAATTGCTTCTATTGCATATTCTAAAGCTTTTGCCATCGTTTCAATCGACATAGTTGCTGTACCCAAAGGCTTTCCAACACCTTGCTGTGTAGAATATGGTACATGAATAAATCCGCCACGAACATTTGGATATTTTTTATTGAGTGTATAAAGTAAATCATACATTACATTATTACATACATATGTCCCCGCCGTATAAGAAACACTTGCTGGAATTCCATGTTCATTAATATTTTTTACCATTGCTTTTACAGGTACTGTCGCAAAATATGCTGTTTCTCCATCCTTTTGCGATTTTTCATCAATAGGCTGATTTCCCGCATTATCAGGAATCGGAGCCTCACACAAATTAATCGCAATTCTTTCTACCTGTATATCCGCTCTTCTTCCTGCTTGTCCGATACAAAGTACCACATCTGGATGATGTTCTTCTATAGCTTTCTCCACTTTTTTCCCTGCTTCACCAAATACAGTCGGTATCTCCACCTTTATAATTTCCGCATTTTTAACTGTATCATGAATTAATTTTACTGATTCATAAGCTGGATTAACCGTTTCTCCACCAAATGGATCAAATCCTGTAACTAAAACTTTCATTCTTTGCCTCCTTAATATACTTCTGGTTCAGGGGTAATAATTTTTCCCTCCATCATAATCTGCCGATTATCGGCATAAATATTCGGTTCCCTACAAACCAAATCATAGTGCCCGCTTGCTTCATGCACTCCGCCTAAAGCAAGATTTCTCCCAAATCCGATATGAAACGTTCCATATGCCGACTCATCTTCAATATAACATTTTCCTCGACATTTTGATTGAGAATTTAATCCAATTCCAAGTTCACTTGCAACCCAAACCCTTTCATCATCATAACTTTTCAAGTATTCTTGGAGTTGACATCCTGTAATCGTGTCTTCTATCTTTGTAATTTTCCCTTGTGAAATTTCTATTTTTGTTGGATAATCTGCTTTCCCAATATATCCAAGCGAGCCATCTAAAACCATGACCCCTTCACTTTTAGTTTCTTCTATTGGAACATATACTTCAATACTAGCCGACGAATACCCTTTCCCATCTTTTAATACTCCATTAAAAAATCCGGCTTTTCTATTTCTTTTATATACTTTCAAATCCGTTCCATTCTTAGAAGTGATATGAATAACACTCGCTGAATTTAAGTACTTCATAATGACCATCGCAAGCATTTTACTTTTCTTTGTATCCATGGTCATAAAATCATAACTCAGCATCGCTTTTCCATCATTTGTACAAAGCGGAAGGGAAAGAAATTTTTTTCCTTTTTTAATTGCCTTTTTCGCAGCTTTGGTTGTAACTAAGGAATAGTTCGTCGCACCTATAATGACATGATAATTTGCAAAAATATCTTCGTGTTGATCAAAAAACACTCCTATCTTCATTCCTGTTTTCTCTACAATCATCAAATCTACAGAAGCACTTCTCCTTAATGCAAATTTCTTCAGTGCTTGAGCCTCTTCTATTGTTTCTTCGCTTGTAACAATTAAAAGTTTTTCCCATGGTTTTAATTTCACCCACTTTTTAATTACAATCTCGGCTCCACGATCTATTCCTTTCATTTTTTTACCTCGGTTCTTTTTTATTTAAACATAATCATATATGCAATTTGGAACACAAGCATAAGTACTGCAATTACAACCTGATTTCGAATTACAGTAAATCTGTTTTTCATATCCAACAAAGCAACTGGAACAATATTAAAGTTCGCAGCCATAGGTGTAAGCAATGTACCACAGTAACCGCAAGTAAGAGCAAGCATACCTATTAATACCGGATTAGCTCCATACGCCAATACAAATGGCGCTCCAATACCTACTGTCATAACTGTAATTGCTGCAAAAGCATTTCCCATGATCATAGTAAATACCATCATTCCAACTGCATAAACAATAATACCAACATTTACATTTCCCTTAGGAATCACATTTCCTACAATCTGAGCAATAACATCTCCTACGCCTGAAGCTGTAAAGATTGCCCCAAGACTTGCAAGAAGCATCGGCAACATACTTAATGGTCCTACAGTAGAAAGCATACGCTCTGAGTCATTCAACAACACCTTTGGAGTGTTAGATTTCAAGAATAAGATTAATAAAAGTGCTGAAATCAATACTCCTACTCCTACTCCTACTAAAGCTCCAAGATCTGTAAATAGCGCAAATCCTAAAGCACAAACTCCAATAGTAAGTGCAGGAATAAAAATTTTCATTCCTACTTTATCGTAATTCGCTCTTGATTCCTGTTCCGTCGGTTTATCAATTTTTCCAATTTTAACTTTTTGTAAAATAGCAGGAATACACATTACAATAATTAATACACCATTTACTTTTGCGGGAATCCATCTACCAAATGCAAGTACAATACCTAACACAATCCAAAATATACCCGTTCCAATTCTAGATGGGTTTTTTTTGTCCATTACATTTTTCACACCTGTGTAAATTGTAATTAACCCAATTAAAATATAAACAATCTCTAATAATTTTGTTCCCAACAGTTCTTCTGAACTCATAAAAAACGACATAAAAGAACCTCCTTTCTATTTCTCTTTTTTATAGTATTTTTTCATCAATTTCTTATCTCTAAAAATGTAATAAATAATTGTAACTACAAGTGCAAATATCGCTACTGGAATTTCTACCTTTGCTAAATCTACAAGTTCCACTTTATATCCAAGTCCTTCTAACGTACTCTGTACAAGAAGACCACCGCTACCTCCAATAAACAATACTTGGAAGAAGAACCATGTTATATTCTCCATACCAGAAGCCATACCTTTTACCTGTTCTTCATGTTCTTCGTTTGCCTTTCCTACTGTATTTTCAATCGCTGCATCTGCCATCGGCATAATAACTGGTCTTACAAAACCTGCAACACCACCAAATCCAACATTAAAAGCTGCAAAAATTGCTCTCATGATACCGTAAGCTACCACAACCGCACCTGCAGTAGCACCTTTTATTTTTCCAATCAATGCTGCCGCCGCTTCTTTTAAACCACTTCTTTCTAGTGTTCCCGTTACAAGCATAACAATAATGAAAATAGCCATGCTTCTATTGGCAACAAAACTTGATCCAAGTGTTTCAAGAAGACCATCTACTCCAAGTCCTCCTACTAATGCTGTTACAACGGCCGCTACTAAAATGGTTAAAATATTATCCAATTTTAGAGCAAACCCAACTATAACAATTACGATTCCTATTAGAGTAATATACTCCATATCTTTTTCCTCCTTTGTTTTCCTTTTTATTAATTTTCAAAACTTCCGATAATCAGTGGACGTTGTCTTATATAACAAATCGAAACTGAATCATCCGCTTTTTCTTCTCTTACTTCAAAAACGCTTTCTCCTTCTACGAACATATCAATAGTCGCTAAATCATGAGTCACATGAGCTTTTGCACACAAATTCAAATAATCATCTTGAGCCGTTTCATCAGCCACTTCACTTGTATATGCCACTGTCGTAATCCACGGAAATCGAATAGATGGATATCTATGTTCCGGTTGATATTCAAATGGAATCCAGTAATTAATCATATCCTTATAATAATTCGCTGGGAATAATTTTGGCATCCAGCCATGTGCAAATTTTTCAAATTGTTGCATCCATTCTTTATTCCACTTATAAATATCTTCTTTCGCTCCAATCGCATCCGCAATAACATCTTCCATTTTCTTATTTACTTTATAGTTACTTTTATATTCCTCATTCGTTACATACCAAAAATATCCATATAATAACGATCTCGGAAGCCAAAAGCCTTTGAACGATGGAGATGTATAGCCTGAAAATTGTTGTTCCCACTCATGACTTGGAACACCATGATTATCTACAACAATATCCGGAAGCATTCTATACCACAATCTTGTAAGTCCCATTGCTTCCGTATGAATCGTATCCTCTTTAAAATGTTCATGGTAAAATTCTTTTCCAATCGCATTAAACCTTGCAACATGAAATTTCCAGTATGGATTTTCTTTCTGCAATTCATAATGTATTGCTGTCCCATCTACATTTTCCATCGGTACAATCACTAAATTAAGTTTTTCTGACAAATCCTTATACTTTTCATTTGTAAGAATTTCTTTCAAGAGTATAAATGCTGAATTTGTACTTGAAACCTCATTTGCATGATGTCTAGAATTAATAATTTCTGATGGCAACAGATTAATTCTCTTTGTCCTTGAAATATACCCTTTACATTTAGGTAAAAGTTCAATCGCATAAATATCTCTACCTGCATATGAAGTTGCAGTCTTATAGACAGAAATTCCTTCAACTCTCTTTAACTGTTTTATAATCTCTAAATACTGATCATATCCAATCAATGTATGTTCCAATAAATCAATTTCTCTAATGTCTAGATCTTTTGCCTGTTCTTCATATTCCGGCACATACATCTCAAAAATCTGACCATCCACATCAAGTTGCACTATATCAACTTCTGCATATCCTTTACACGAAGATAAAATCCCTTTGTTAAACAGTAAAGCATATGCTTCCGCTACTTTAGCATTTCCTCCATCCACACAAATATGCGCAGTTATTTTATCGGATTCATACGTTAAAGAATCCATGTAAATATCTATATCCTGACGGTTTGCAAAAGATGTGATTTCTTTTTGCGCAGAAACTAACATTGGTTTTTCTGCCATGATATCGTATAATGTCACTTTAAAATACGGCTTACCAGTTCCTTTTTTCAAAATCGGAAGAATTAACCCTGGTGCATCTAACATTTCACCTGAATGTCTAACCCCATAATTTTTAAAGAAATCCGTTCCTACAAAATACATATCCTCATGCAATGCATCTAAAGTGGAAATCAAATCTTCTCTACACGGGAGTTTATAATCCGGTTCACTTGCAACCACCTCTAAAGATAGTCTTGAGAAAAACGGTTGAGTTTCCAAGCAAATATGTTCGCCCAATTTTCCTTCAATGAACTTTTGTAAGTCTGTCAAAACTTCTTTTTGATATATTTCCCATATACATTCCACATCTGTTCGCACACGCTCATTTAAAACTTCTTGACCATTCAAGTAAACTTTCACATATCCTGTTGCCGGATGCACTTTCCCCATCTCCGGAAATGCATCTAAATAAGGTCTTTCTGCATTTATCGCAAGATAATCTTCTTCTAAAATAGTATTTCCATTTATATCTTCTGCTTCCAAATAATATGTACAGTCTTTTTCTCCTTCATATACAGAAAATACAATATTATCTTTTTCTATTCCTAGTTTCGATTCAATAATATCTACAATTGGATAAAGTTCTTGCAAATAACGGATTGGCAAGTCATACCATTTATCCGGATTACTGAAATCTATGTTGGTATATGAAGGTGTTGCACCGTTTTCATCCAACCATTCTGTTTGCCCTTCTGGTAAAAACGGTCTAAATGCAATATGAAGTTTTCCCACCTTTTCATTTAGCAATTTAGGAATAATAATTTCATCAATCCACGAAAATCCTTGCTTATATGCACAAAGAATTTCCGCATCTAAAAGTTTTGCTCCTTTTTCTTCTAGTCGTTGATTAATATTCTGTTTCAACGCCATTCTAACATCCATTTCTTCACTTAAAGCAGCATAAACTTTTACTTTATCCCCATTTCTTAAAAGCGGATATACTTTACTTTCTAAAATTTCCTTACAAACATCTACTTCCCAAGGAATATCATATTCTTTTTCATATACTTTTTTCATTCCTTTGTAGTTTTCAAATAAAACATTGGGAAATTCCTTTTCTATCCCCTTTTTAACGGAAGAAATCTCCGGTGAAACGTAAGCTGTCACCGAGTCTCCCAGTTCTTTCTGAAATGCTTTCAGGTAACTAAGTTGGCCGTCTAGATTTTTCATAGAAAAACTATCCGTTAATTCCATCAGTCTATCCGTCCATCTTTCCGCATTCGGAAGTAACGGGAATTTTTCACAAAGCCATGCTGAAAAGACTTCTAATTCTTTTCCTTTTCCTGATAAATATACAATTGTACGATGATCTTGCTTATCGAAGCGAACTCTACATTCATCGCCCTCTTCTATTATAAACGCATTTCCAGTATAGGATTCATCTGCAACTATCGTTCCTTCATACCCCGTTGTTTCCATACCAAAGCGAAATGCTATATTACATGCGGCAATGACCATAGATTCATCTGCATTCTCTGGAAGAATAATTTTCATATCCAAACTATCTGGAAGCATATCCAAATTATTATCTTTTAAAAACTCTCCTTTTTCAAATACAGATTCTAATCCTTTTTTCTTTCTCCAGTCTAAATCCGGAATCTGCTTTGCACTTTTTGTGGCTGACACATAATCTTCCGGTGCTTCTATATTCCTAAGTTGCAATTCATATTGCGAAAAACTCTCTGGAACTTCCTCTCCTTCTGTTGTAGAAACAACCGGAAATTCAGTTGATACAGATTGAAAACCTTTTAAAAGAGCAAATTCAATCAAGCGATTTCTCTCTGTTTTTCCCATCTTTTTTGGGAGTTGAATTTTTTTCTGTTTCTCCACATAAACACTCCTTTCTCTCATTCATTTTCTTGAATCGTACCTTATTCCGTACTGCATTCTACTTATTTTGTTATAATTTTAGCAATCTATTTATAAACTGTCAAGACTTGTATCCCTTACGGTTTTCGTGATATAATAATGAAATATAACGAGTAATAAAGGATATTTATTTTATGAGAAAAAAAGCAATAAACACTACTATAAAAGAACAATTAATAAGCGCTGCCTGGGAATTGTTTTTGGAAAAAGGATATGATGCAACAACTGTTAATGAAATTATAGAACGTTCTCAAACATCTAGAGGTTCTTTTTATCATCACTTCAGAGGAAAAGAAGATCTTATATTCAGTCTTGCCTATTTCTTCGATAATGATTATGACGAATGGTTGAAATCTCTTCCTTCTAATTTAAGTGCGATCGACAAATTAATTACATTCGATGAATTTATTTTAAGCAACCTGGAGCATTCCCCATATATTTCTTTTTTTCAAACACTATATGGACTTCAAGTCATGACACAAGGCACTAGATACATCCTAAACCCCAAACGTCGGTATTACCAAATTCTTAATCAACTTGTAAAAGAAGGCCTTGATTCAGGAGAAATTATTTCATCAGAATCTTATACAGAAATCAGCGAAAAAATTGCTTCTTTAGAGCGTGGTCTTACTTACGATTGGTGTTTACAGGAACATCGATATTCTCTACTTCACTATGCACATGGCATCGTTTGCACCTATTTAGAATCATTACGTAAACACTAATCAACTTTTTATTCCACATCTATAAAAATTTCACACTGACAAACAAAAACAGGAGATGCTGTGTACTATCATCACAGTATCTCCTATTTTCTATTTACCAGATTTTATTTTGTTTTCCTTTTTTTACCAAGAACAATTACTCCTGCAGCTGCTGCTATTAACATAAATGTAAATGGTATCGCTACATTTGCAGTGTCACTTGTTTTCACCGGCTTATTATCAGGTGTTTGAACCGGTTTATTATCCGGCTTTTGAGTCGGATGAGTATCCGGTTTAGTGGTTGGCTTATTATCAGGTGTTGGAGTTATTGGTGTTTGAACTTTCTCATAAATTGCATATACTGTCATATCTGCATTTACAACTGTTTTTTCTGTTACTACTT
>Bissell_p2__coassemble_635_pt1 | contig 24216 bp, 22 predicted proteins | sample Bissell_p2__metabat2_high_PE_001 | metagenome-assembled genome bin Bissell_p2 | reverse complement strand
CCGGGAAGGTCTTTTGAATGAACCGCCCGGCTTCAATATAATCTCGTCCAAATCTGGATAAATCTTTTACAACGACACAATTTACATTTCCATTTTCAATGTCCGCCATCATTCTTTTAAAATCTGGTCGGTCAAAGTTGGCTCCCGAATATCCGTCATCAATATAAATATCGAACAACTCCATATCCGGCTGTTCTCTCACAAAGGAACGTGCCAGTTCACGTTGGGATGAAATACTGTCGCTTTCTCGTTTTGCGCTGCCATCAATATCTTCATCATCCCTCGACAAACGAAGATAGATTGCAGTATGATAACATACATTTTTTTGCATTTTGCTTCCTCCTGATTTTACTATTTTGATTTCAGTCAGTCGAACCTGTCCTACGAGATTCTTTCTTATAGTAATTTCAGGATTTCACTGTTTTGTCCTGCATCTAAATTACCATGACATCCTGATATTGTAAAGAGCAAATTCAACTTTAATATTTCGTCTCTGCAATTTTTGAAATATACTGTTTCATCCGGTCATTCAGCGTCTCTTTACAGTCAGAATATCCAATCTTCACAACATACTCACCCACCCGGACAAGATAAGGGTTATGTACCTGTTCCACATACTCTTTCACTCTTTTTTGTACTGACTGTTTCGTATCAATCTCAATTTCACTAATATCCACAAGCTCATCTGGATTTACTTCTTTTATATTTACACGCTTCAATTCCTGCAAAGTTTTCCCATCCAAAAGCATAACCCCCTTCCTATTTGAGATTCTATGCGTCCAGAAACTTGTCTCATTCTAAAAAACATTTTTCTTTTTTCAAGGTTCATCCTTACATAAACCCAATCCCAGCGCATAAAAAAAACAAGCATCGAAAAGATTTTCTTTTTTCTGCTTGTTTCTTAACCTCTCCCAAACAGGGTTATTGAAGGGGAAAAACATTTCAGAGCAAGATTCGCCTATGTCCGACAATAACCCGTTTCCCGGTTTTTGCAGACTTGGCATTTCTTGATGGGGATTTCGCTCCCCATTCCCTCGATATAAAACCTGCACTTAAAACTTACAGGTTGGCTCTCACAAAAAGTTGTGTTCGCAGCACAATACCGAGGTATTGACGATTTGCATACGCACGAAGAAGAAAGGAGGCTTACTATGGCAAGACCGAAAAAAACAATCTCCCGTCTGCTTTTTCAGTGGCAACAAACCTTCAGCGTTCGAGATCGAAATATCCCCCTCGCACAAACCTTCAATTTGTACTCTGGGTATTTCGCCCTTGCAGGATGCTAAGTGCCAGTGACACTTGTTTAAGCATCGACCGAAGCGGAGATTGCCAACAGACTGGACAAAATCTCCGGACGATCAAAGAGGACGGTTATCCCGATGTTCGTAAACGTCAAACCACTCGCCTTGGCGAATTAGTTTTTTTATGAGACACTCTAAAAAACACGAAAAAACTAATAGTTTTTTAGAGGAGGTCAATTATTATGGATCAATCAACTCATGAAATTAGGCGTATGAATTGGATGAATATCATTAATCAATGCAAAAATCGCCCAGCAAACATGACTGCCAAACAATGGCTTGCAGATAACGGAATCAGCGATAAATCTTATTATTACTGGCTTCGCAAAATTCGTTTAGAAGCATATGAACAATTGAATGTTCCAGCGGTTACGCAATCAACAGAAATTTCTTTTGCTGAAATTCCACTTCCAACTAACGACGATCATTCTTCAGATTGGAATGAATCTGCTTCCAAACCAGTTGCTGTCATCAAATGTGGAAACTTATCTATTGGATTATCCAATGATATTTCAGAAGAACTTCTACACAGACTTCTTAAGGAGGCATCACATGCTGGAAGATGTCGCTAAGATTCGGCGTGTTGTTCTCGCTTGTGGTATGGTGGATCTTCGAAAAGGCATTGATGGTTTAGCAACAATCATCGGAGATCGATATCATCAAAACCCTTTTGAAAAAGGAACTTTATTTCTCTTTTGTGGGAGACGTTCCGATCGTATAAAAGGATTGTTGTGGATGGGAGACGGATTCTTGCTTTTGTATAAAAGGTTTGAAGCTGGTTCGTTGTCCTGGCCACGTACCACACAGGAAGCTGCTGAATTAACAGAAGAACAATTCAATTATCTGATGCTTGGGCTAAATCCTCTGAATCCTAAAATCAAAGAGATTCATCCCAGGCATGCACAATAGCTTTTGTGCAAAACAGAGAAATTTTAAGCTGTTTTTCCGAAGCGAATTCTTATAAGTTGGCTTGATTTTAGATGAAGACTGAAGGGTGTTATCTGAGGAATCACACGTTTTAAAAATATATTTTGACCCTTGAAAACTCTATATTTCTTTGTGTTTATGGGCACTATACGGCTTTGTATGAATAGGCAAAATGACGAAAATATACGATTCGTAAATTCGCATTGTTTTCCTTTTTCTGATAAAATAAGTTTAGATTAAAGGAGAAAAACAATGGCAAAGAAACACACGCTTGAGGAACTAAGTAACTGTAGCAAAGAAGAACTGATTACACTTGTTCTAATGATGCAAGGGCAATTGGAAGCATTAAATGAGAACATTGAAAAGCTCATTGAACAAGTACGTTTGGCTAATAGCTACAGATTTGGAAAACATACAGAGACACTCGATTCCATTGACGGTCAGCTGTCATTCTTTGATGAAGCTGAGTATTTTTGTGATCTCCAAGTTTCTGAACCAACTCCTGAAGAAGTTTTACCTGTAAAACAGGGTAAAAAGAAAAAAGGAAAACGTGAGGTGGATTTAAAAGAATTCCCAGAAGAAATTTTGCCTTCTTACAGTGTTTCAGTGGAAGAATTGGATGCGTTTTATGGAAAAGGCAACTGGCGTCGTTTGCCGGATGAAACGTTCAAGCGTCTTCGCCACGAACCGGAATCATGGACGGTGGAAGTTCATACAGTAGAAGTCTATGTTGGAACAGCTGGAGATCATCAAGATGAATTTCTCCGTGGTAATCGTCCAAAAGATTTGCTTCGTAACAGTATTGTCACACCATCGTTACTTGCATCTATTCTTAATGTAAAGTATGTGAACTCATCTGCTCTTCATCGAATTGAGCAAGAGTTTGAACGTAACGGTGTCAACATTTCCAGACAAACCATGTCCAATTGGATCATGAGATGTTCTGAGAAATACTTTGCTCCATTTGTGGAACGAATGAAGGAAGAACTATTATCGCTCCATGTCACACAGTCTGATGAAACACCAACCCAGGTGATTGGGGACAGTGATCATCCGAATAGTAAATGCTACATGTGGGTTTATCGCTCAGGTGAGTTTTATGGAGATCGTCCGATTGTTATTTATGAATATCAAAAGGGGCGGGATCACAAAAGGCCATTGGAGTTTTATAAGGATTACAATGGAATCCTTGTAACCGACAGCCTACAACAGTACCATTTGATAGAGAAAAAACTACCAAATGTTACAAATGCGAATTGTTGGGCCCATGCTCGGAGATCTTTTGCAGATGCAGTAAAGATTGCTGATAAAAAAGATCCAAAATCAGTAAAGCAATCCGTTGCCTATCAAGCATTACAAAAAATCGGTGAATTCTATACCGCCGATACTGAATTAAAAATGCTTTCATCACAGGAACGTCTTCAAAAGCGGAAAGAGTTCATCAAGCCACTTGTTGAGGAATTCTTTGCGTGGGTAAAAGAACAGATAGAACTATGTTCCGTTCCACCGAAATCTAAAACGGGAGAAGGCTTACAATTTATTATCAATCAGGAAAAGTATCTCAGAGTATTTCTTGAAGATGGTGATGTTCCAATTGATAATTCAGCAAGTGAGAGATCCATACGTACTTTCTGTTTAGGGAAAAAGAATTGGATGTTTCACAATACCGCTAATGGTGCTGCGGCAAGTGCTTTGGTGTATAGCATTTCCGAAACAGCTAAACTGAATAATCTTCGCCCGTATTACTACTTTAAATACATACTCACAGAATTACCGAATTTATGTGATGAACAAGGAAATATAGATTCTACAAAGCTGGATGATCTGATGCCTTGGTCAGACAAACTTCCGGACGAATGTAGAAAACCACGCCGCTAAAAAAGCGGCGTTTATTTTGACGTCAGGCGTATGATTTGACGTTTACCGATGTTCAGATATTTATGCGTGCTTTCCGAGAAAGGGAAAGCGTCGTGGAACAGTACAACCGTGACCTTGCCGAATGTGAATACCAAGTCAACAGGAAACCGGCAACCACCGCTGAAGAACAGCGCAAAATAACCTTAGACAAAAATAGCCGATAGGCATTGAAAACCGCCTCTATGGTGTTACCTATAGCGGCGGCATACATAATCATTTACTGACTGCAAGCGTAATTTTCATATCCTGAACATTGATGATTGTTTCTTTCTTGCACTTCAGGCAATATAAGGGAAAGTTTCTCATTTCGGTATCTTCCCGTATCATTGTTCGGGCTTTATTGCCGCAGACAGGGCAGAGTATCCATTTAGTTTGAATATATTTCTCCCTGTTACTCAATCATAATTTCCTTGATAGAAATCTTCTTGATTTTTTCGGAATATACATACATTAAAATTTCATAAATTGTGATAAAACAAACAAGAGAAATAAGCATAACAGGAAAGTCAAATTTATATGCAGGTACACTTTCAACATCCTTAAATACAATATCCACCATAGGCCTCAATCCCCCCATACTGATATACTGTTCCAATTACAAAACCAATATAGGACATCGGTCTGTATCCTCCTAAAATTGCCCTGCAACATTCTTTCCGCGAATAGCCGAACACCCTCATCATAGCAATAGTTTTTGTATTTCCGTTTATTACTGTAGTTATAGTAATAAACAGAGTTGTAAACTCTAATACAAGTCCGAGGACCAACATCATCGCCCCAATCATTTCACTTGATAAATCTTTCATACTAAACGACATTTGTGTCATAGCTGAAAGACAAAATGATGCAAAAATAATGAAAAATACAAATGTTTTTAGATTTCAAGGTATTCCTCTTCAAATCCTCTACAAATGACAATTCTCTGTTTTTTTCGATTCTGTGATTTAGTGTTTTAGAAGCAGTTTGCAGATTATCTTTCAAAAGCAGCAACACAGGCTTTTTTAACTTGTACCAAGCATAATAAACCGAAAGTGCCGAAACACACACCGGCAGCAATACCACAAAATAAAATACTTGGATGAAAATTTATAGTTATCTCAGGAAGCATTTTATCTTCATTTTGTAGAATAATCTATGTATAAAGAAGAAAGAATCAGTTGCAAAACATCACAACTGATTCTTTCTTCTTATGGTAATAAATTCAATCCCAATTCCTTCAAAAACTCATTATGCCGAGCCTTTGCCACATTAATGTCATTCTCAATTTTTTCAAGCTCCTGCCGTACTTCTTCAATATCAACAATTTCTTCTTCGGGCACAGTGCTGACATAACGAGAAATATTTAGATTATATCCATTTTTCTCGATTTCCTCCATAGAAACTCGGCGGGAATATTTTTTGTCATCTTCTTTTCGGTATTGGTATGTTTCAATGATCTTATCAATATGCTCCGGTAAAAGCGTATTTTGACGCTTCCCTTTTTCAAAATACCCACTTGCATTGATAATCAGCACATCATCATATTTCTTGCATTTTTTAAGAACCAAAATACACACCGGAATACCCGTAGAGAAAAACAGATTTGCCGGCAAACCAATGATAGCATCAATATTTCCATCTTTGAGAAGTTTTGTTCTGATTTTTTCCTCAGCGCCACCACGGAACAATACTCCATGCGGTAGAATAATCGCCATTGTTCCATCATCGCTTAAAAAATGGAACCCATGCAATAAAAAAGCAAAATCTGCTGCTGACTTCGGAGCAAGTCCGTAATTCTTGAATCGGAAATCTTCTGCCATTTCTTCTTTAGGTTGCCATCTATAACTGAAAGGCGGATTGGCTACCACTGCTTCAAACTGCATTTTTTTTGCAGGATTCATCTCATTTAAGATATTCCAATCATTTAATAAGGAATCTCCGTGATGAATCCGAAATTCAGAATCCTTTACACCATGAAGCAACATATTCATACGAGCAAGGTTGTAGGTAGTAATATTTTTCTCCTGCCCATAAATCTGACCGATACCATTTGCACCAAATTGCTTTCGTACATTGATCAACAGAGATCCCGAACCACAGGCAAAGTCAAGCACATTTTTTAGTTTGCTCTTTTTTCCGGTACTGGGATCTTGGCTGTCAAGAGATACAATTCGAGAAAGAATGGTTGAAACCTGCTGTGGCGTATAGAATTCACCCGCTTTTTTACCAGAACCAGCAGCAAACTGGCCAATCAAATATTCGTAGGCGTCACCCAGAATATCTGTTTCATTTGGAAATTCAGCAAGCCCTTTTGCGATTTCTGTAATAATCGAACATAGTAAGCTATTGCGTTCACCATAATTTTTCCCGAGCTTATCGGAATCCAGATTAACTTCTGAAAACAATCCACGAAATCTGCTTTCAAACGACTCATTCTCAATATATTTAAAGCCACTCTGCAAAGTTTTCAGCAATTGACTATTTTGAGTCCTTGCCAACTCATATATATTACTCCACAAATATGCCGGTTTTATCACATAATGAATTTTACGGCGCATTTGTTTTTCAAGCATATCAACTTGATCCAAATTGCGAATATACCAGACCGCAAGCGGGATTACATTGTGGCTATAGAGCATCTTATTATTGTCATCCACAAAATCTTGTCTTGCTTTTTCAATTTTTTGATGGTCTTCTTCGTCTTCATGTAACCCTAATTTCTCAGGAGAAAGCGATCTACTGTATCGAGTAATAACGGATTTAAGCTCGCCAATATAGGTATCAAGATCCTCTCCATTCTTTTGAATTTCAAGCTCACTTTGCTGATAGTCACTGCCCAATTCCTTTTTTACTGCCTCTTCATAATTATCGGACAAGTAGCGCAAAAAGAGAAAAGACAGCATATAATCTCTAAAATCATCGGCGTTCATTACGCCACGCAGTTTATCAGCAATCGCCCATAATGTTGAGCCTAACTGTTTTTGTTGTGTATCATTCATAATTTACTACCTCTATCTTTCTGTAAACAGCTTGTCGTTAAATTTGTAATTTTCCAGAAATCTATTCAGTATATTTTTAAATATTTCCTTATTATCCTCAACCATTTCGAGAGGATTAAATATCGAATGATTGCCATGACTTAGCAAATTCGTCATTCGTGCAAAAATCACATCATCTAAATCATCATCTTCTCGTTTTATGCAGGCTGAAAAATCATCAAATCCATGAAATGCTGCCGTTTTCTCAAGAATATTTCTTAAAATATTAAAATGATAAGTATAGATTTTCCCGCTGTCAGCCACTTTTTTTAATTCTTTCAATAGTGCAACATGATGAAAGAACGGAGTATCTCCGGTGTTTTTTACTATGTATTTGTTCGTTTCTTTATCAAAACTCAAAAAACGACTTGCCGTACTTTCTTTTCTCAACTCGTTATACATCACATTAAAAAATAGTGTGTGATGGGTTGATATAACAGTTTTAATCTTACAACCTTTCAACAATTCTGAAAGTTGACATGCTAACGCTACAACATTATTGTCATCAAGGGACGAAACCGGATCATCAATATAGATATATTTCACCCAATCATAAGATAACGCTTCGTCTTTTACCAGTTGAACAATAGCAAGAAAGAAACACCAAACAAATAAATTTTCCTCACCACGAGAAATTTTTATTCCGGTAACAGTTTCCTCTCCGGTTCTGGTTTGTACTGTTCGTGAAAAGCTGACATATCCATCATCATAATGAATTGTAAAGTCAAAATCTGCATGAATCTGCAAAAATTTCCATATACGAGTGTCCATTTCAAGGTCTCTCAAGCCATCAAAAAAACGAGAATTTGTATTAAAAAACAGGCGTCTATCCGTATCCCCTTCTAAATCATTATCCCAATAGAATAGATCCTCGGTAAAGGCATTATAATACAGTGTATCTCTTGTTGTTTCTTCACTGCCTCTAATTCTTCTTTTTCCTAAATTCTTAAATTCACCGGAAAGCCTTGTTTTTCCAGTTCCATTATACGCAAACAAAAGGTAGTAATTTTTCGTATCTGCCGCATCTGCAGTACCAAGCGTATCACGAATATTGCGTGCAAATCTTTTTAGATTTGTAAATTGTTTTGTCCCACTCATACATCTGCCTCCTCAAGAGAAGGAAACAATCCCTGCATTAATCCCTTTTTATGCACTTTTAACTGTTCCACTTTATTTGATTGTTCTTTAATTATGGTATCTGTCTCTGACAAGAAATCTGAAATTTTTTGTTGTTCTTCCTCTTCAGGAAGTGAAATTGGAATGATATCCAGCTTGGCTCTATTTAACTTAGGTTGCGCCATTCCTGTAAGGAAATCTTGCAAATTTATCATATTCAAGTAAGATTCGACAATATTCTGTGTGTACTTATAGGAAAACTTTAATACATGTGCGTGATTATTCACCCAAGTCTTTCCTGAGATGCTAAAAGCAATCGGATATGTCCTTGCAACCAAATTAGCGCCATCTTCTGATACACACAATAAATCTTCATCAAATATGAAATCGTTGATATAGTCAATTACTCCTGACGCACCAATGTAGGGAATTTTTCCCCTTACTCTATCTTTTTCAGTTATTGGTATTCTTCTTGAATCATAATTTGCACAGATTTTACCTAATGGTTTTATTCTCCACTCATTTTTCCCTCTAAACTCAGGAAATCTCCATTCAGGCAGGATTCTCTCTTCCGCAGGGAACAGCTTTTGCATCAAGCCTTTTTTGTATTTTTCTAAAGCTTTCAGTTTTCTGCTTTCTGCGTCAATCAGTTCATCAATAGAGGATAGGCAATCAGCAATCTTTTGTTGTTCATTAAAGTCAGGTAGCGCAAGTGGCATACTCCATAAATGTTTTGTATCAACACTTAAAGCCCCGTGTGCTCTTGCACCCACCTCAATATATTTTCTCAGCCAATGTCCGTGATAGTTATTATGCCAGAGATAATCAAAAAACGGAGGATATGCTTCATTATCAGTAATTCTAAAGCAAGTAAAAATACTATTGGGAACAGCGGCTATATCGTATTTTTCCAACATAGAAATATATCCTTCTGGAAACTGCTTTGTTGCGCTTTTGTTATATGCAAAATCATATTTCCTGATAACAATATAATTTTTATAGGAATTCCCTGCTATTTCTCTCCCAAATTTTTCCGCTTGTGGTATTAACCCCACTCCAGATGTTACACTCATAAGAGTGTATTTATTTTCTCCTGCTTTTTCTTTTACGACGGAAGATATTTTTCCCAACTTCGTAATTTTCAATTTATCCCCAATGAATTCCGGAAACCTCAATTTCGGCACTATTTCTTTTTTATTACTCATACGCATTCAACCCCACAATTTCACGACCATCTGCCAGTTTCTTTAACAGCGGAATCAGGTCATCCATCAAATCCAGCTCTTTTTGCGTTCTTTCTCTCCAGCTAAGGTCAAGCGGTGCCAAAAGGTCGCCAAGTTTTTCTCCGTCAAAAATCATTCGGTCGATGATTTCCTGAATAAATACTTGCAAACTTTGGATTTCAATGCCGTGTTTTTTCGCAATGATATTGATTTCCTGATTGTTTTTCTGTTCTCTAAATTTCTGATACCCCGCTTTGATTTCCTTTTCATCCAAAGCCACGCCAACTTGAAGAGAATCGATATATTCGATAATATCTTCTCTTTCATCAAGCAAATTGGAAGTAGCCGAAAGCATGCCGATGAGTTGTTCTTTACTCATTTTTTGCTTTTTCGGCTCGGTCTGGGTGTATTTTGCAATCAATGCCATGATATAGTCGTAGTCAATAATTGCAGACGAAAACAGAACAAACTCAAAATCGAGCTGTTCAACTTCAGGATTTTTATCCTCGTTCTCTTTTCCTTGCTCAGCTTTCAGCCTTTGTGCCACATCAATATAAGCACCACGGAACGCACGCAGGATATCCTCCGGCAACAGCTCCTCAATTTTTTCTGCGTCTTTTTCTTCAATTTCCGTGTACTGCTCCAACTGCGTTTTCAAACGCTGTACTTCCTTGAATTTATTGATAAATTCACATCTTGCGGCATCACCTTTCAAGTTGTTTACCTCTTCCGGTTTGCACTCCAATCCTTGAGATTCCATAAACTTTTCTAATTCACTTACTGCCTTATCCAGTTTCTCAACAACCTTTGGTGCTGGGTCAACAAGCCATATTTCTTTTGCTCGGTTACTGTTATTTTCACCGGAAAACAAAGCAATAGCTTTATCTACTTCATCAGACTGGCTTCTGAAATCAAGAATATTACCATAAGGTTTTGTATCATTTAAAACTCGATTTGTTCTGGAAAATGCCTGAATCAAGCCATGATATTTTAAGTTCTTATCTACATACAAAGTATTCAGATACTTAGAATCAAAACCGGTCAGCAGCATATCCACAACAATGGTAATGTCAATTTTGTTTTTATGAGGATAATCTGCATTAGTATATTTCTGGTCTTTAATTCTTTGCTGTAGATCCTGATAATATACGTCAAAATTATTGATGTCACTCCTTGTTCCGTATTGCTGATCATAATCTCTCATTATATTAATCAATGCTTGTTTCTTTTTATCAGGTTCTTTTTTATTATCTTCTTTCTCCTGCGGAAGATCCTCTTGAATTTGCTGAACATCCTTATTACCTTCCGCCGGCGGCGAGAATACGCAGGCGATATTCAATGGCGTAAATCCACTGTCATCGGCATCAATACAATTTTGTTGTGCTTCTTTGAACAAGTTGTAATATTCAATAGCATCATTGATTGATGATGTAGCTAAAATAGCGTTGTATCTTCTGTTATTTGTTATAGCGTCATGTTTTGACAGAATAGTTTGTACCACAGCCCTTTTTTGTTGTTCCTCATTAATTCTTGAAGCATCTCTGTCATTTTCCGGCTTGAAGTAGTCAATATGGAATCGCAATACATTTCTGTCATCGATGGCATGAGTAATCGTATAAGCATGCAGTTCTTTTTCAAAAATATCCTTCGTGGTTGTATAAGAACCGATTGTTCCATCAATTTGCTTGTAAGTTGCGTTTTCTTCAAAAATAGGTGTGCCAGTAAATCCAAACAGCTGAGCCTTTGGGAAAAAGTTTTTGATTGCTTTATGGTTTTCTCCAAACTGTGAACGATGGCATTCATCAAAGATAATTGCAATTCTGCTATCTTTTAAAGGCGCCAATCTCTCTTTGTATGTGAGCTCACCTTTTTTCTTTTTCTCTTTACTCCGCTTATTATCGTCGTCAAGCGCCAAACCTAACTTTTGAATGGTCGTTACAATGACTTTATCTCGATAGTCCTCCGAAACAAGTCTTTTTACCAAAGTTTCCGTATTGGTGTTTTCTTCCACACATCCCTCTTGGAACTTATTGAATTCCTCTCTGGTCTGTCGGTCAAGATCCTTTCTGTCCACCACAAAAAGACATTTTGCTATGTTGCGATTATCTTTTAACAAGGTAGATGCCTTAAAAGAGGTGAGGGTTTTACCGCTTCCTGTTGTATGCCAAATATAGCCATTTCCTCTGTTTTGCTCAATACAATCCATAATAGCTTTAACCGCATAAATTTGATATGGTCTCATAATCATCATTTTCTGTTCACTTGCTACTAAGACCATATATTTGCTAATCAGCTCACCCAAAGCACATTTACGCAGCACAGCCTCAGAAAAATCGTGCAAATGGGTAATTTTTTTATTATCCTTATCGGCAAATTGATATACAGGTAAAAAGCGTTCATCAGCATCAAAAGCAAAATGCTCTTTGTTATTGTTGGCAAAATAGTAGGTATTACTTTCATTGCTGACAATAAAAAGCTGCATGAAACAGAGCAAAGAATTTGTATATCCATTTCCCGGATCATTTTTATAATCAACAATCTGCTCCATTGCTCTTTTAGGAGTAATTTGGAGCGACTTTAATTCAACTTGTACAACAGGAATGCCATTGATAAGAATAATAACATCGTATCTATGGTGACTATTTTCAGTGTTAATACGCAGCTGATTGATCACCTCATACTCGTTTTTACACCAATCATTTGTGTTTACAAGAGTGTACTGTAGGGGTGTAGCATCTTCCCTTTTAAATGTGTTCGTTTCTCTCAAGATTTTTGCCGCTGAAAACACATCCGGTGTAATGATGCTTTCTTTCAATCTTGCAAATTCAGAATCACTTAATCTAACCCTATTAAGTTCTTGAAAATGCTTTCTAAAATTTTCCTCTAAAGAGGCTTTATCTTTAATATCTTCTCGATATATATACTTTAATTCTTTAAGTTTTTCAATAAAACGCAGTTCAATTTGTTTTTCGTTCTTCATATGGCGACACCTTTCACTTAGTTGTTTTCTCTAATAAATCTATCAATTCCTGATCTAAATTATTTTTCCTGCAAAGTTCTGCCAAAGCGTGTCTTGCAATCTGATTGGGTTTTGATTTATTGTTTTCCCATCTATTAACTGAAGTGAATCCCATATGTAATTCTCTTGCTAATCCTTCTTGAGATAAACTCAGTTGAGAACGAATGTTTTTTATAATTTCAGAAATTTCCATAGTACAGTTCTCCCTATTTGTTTAAACTTATACATAGTATATTATATCATAAGCTATAGCGAATTGTAAACATCTTATAACCGTTTGAATTTTTTTATGTTTTCATATATAATTTAGGAACAAAAACATTCACTTGGCTCGTTCCTAAAATAATGGCAAAACACAATATGAATGAGATCATTACTGTGGCGGCAGAATATCGCTGCTTTGAAGATTTTGATTACCGAAAGAGTCAACAAAAAATTGATTTTTACCGCAAATGGTATCACACTCGTGCAAAAATATCCGTTGAATCTCTTGATGAAATAAAAGAAAAATATGCAGAGAATACAGATGGTATGGATCGGGATATTCTTGACGACAATGTTAATATTGAGAGTATCGTTTTAGATCCGATTGTAGTCAACGAGTTTTTAAACACTCTTTCTGAAATAGACAGGAAACTACTCACAATGCGAATAGATGATGTTACACTCGAAAAATCTCAGAAGAATTAGGCTTTAAAACTCACAGTGCTATTCACAAAAGAATCCGAAAGATTGGCTTGGCTTATGAAAAGTTCAGTGGTGAAGATTCAGCAATAAGAAAATTATCTAACAGCACCTATTGATGATGTATAAATCGGTAGGTGTTCTTTTTATGCGCAAAAACAGAAAAGGGGGGCTTTTTGGTGCTGTACAATCTGATAAAATCGCAGCAAATCAAAATTAAGGCACCCTATGTATGCAGTATGGACAGAAAAGCTGTTTGATATTATCGGAACAAGGAAACAGATAATTCCAGAAACGACCATTCCCAGAAGACCATGCATACTAGCTATGGTGATATGGAGATTGATATCCACAGAGACCGGAAAGGTGAGTTTGAACCACAGATTGTCAAAAAGTATCAGAATACGGTTACTCAGGACATGGAAGAAAAGATCATATCCATGTATGCCAAAGGAATGACCACGAATGATATATAAAGCCATATGCGCAAACTGTACGATATCGAAATTTCTAACAATACCATCAACAGGATCACGGATAAGATCCTTCCCATTGTAAAAGAATGGCAGGAAAGACCTTTGGAAGATATCTATGCGGTTGTTTTCATGGATGCCATCCATTACCATGTGCGCAACGAAGGCCGCATTGTAAAACGTGCGGTTTATATCGCCATAGGGATCGACATGGAAGGGGGCAAAGACGTCCTCGGCATGTATGTCGATCAAAACGGAAGCGCGAAATTCTGACTTTCTACTCTAAATGGTCTGAAGAACCGCGACGTAAAAGATATCCTGATTGCATGTAAAGACGGTCTGACAGGCTTTCCTCAGGCAATCGAAGCCGTTTTCCCAGATACTGAGATCCAGCAGTGTATCATTCATCAGATCCAGAATACAACAAAGTTTGTTTCCTACAAGGAGCTCAAGCCGCTGATGACTAATCTGAAACGTGTATATGCAACTCCAGCGGAAGAAACCGCACTGGCTGAACTTGGTAGCTTTGATGAAAAATGGAGCGGAAAATATCCTAAAATCGCAAAATCATAGAAGGATAACTGGGCGAATCTTTCGACGTATTTCAAGTATCCGGAAGCGGTCCGCCGCTTGATCTATACTACGAATGCCATCGAGGGATTTAACCGGCAGCTGCGGAAGGTCACGAAATCAAAGACGGTATTTCCTTCGGATGAGAGTCTCTTGAAAATGCTGTACCTAGCCATGATGGATATCACAAAAAAATGGACTGACTACCGACAGGATTGGGGACAGATCCATTCGCAGTTGGAGATATTTTTTGAGGAATGGTTATCTGAATTATAAGCCGTTTCTGGTAAGGCAGGGCTGGTCAAACCAACTCTGTTTAACATGTCCGGAAACTGTATTATAATATAAGAACCTCTAAAATCGGCTCTGCCCAATGAAACTAATGACATATCTTATATCAGTTTTTTCAGTTTGAAAGAAAACTTGAAACGGTCTCTTTTCTCACCACCCATATAGCAGGTAGTTTATTTTATTGCTTACACAAAGAAAACGATGGTTTTGAATTCATCTTCAAAACCATCGTCAAAATAAATCTACACTTATTTCTTCTTTGATAGCTGCTGTGCTTCTCTTTCAAATACATGTGAGATATCGTACAATTCCGGCACATCAGAAATCGTACACACACTCACACAATAATTCAGCCACGGAATTTCTTTCGTCATCCGGTAAATTACTGCCATTGCTTTTGCTTCAGACATTTCCTTTGTTGAATGATAACCTGATCCTTGAATGTGTTCAAAGCCATTCTTCTCAAAATATGACCTGACATCATAATACGCATTATGCCAGTCCCCTTTAGGATAATGTTCTTTCAATGCCTCTGTATCTAAATCAAAATTGATACCTTTTCTCTGCGTACTGTCCATTCACTTAATTCCTCAAAAAATCAGTAATCAGATTTTCTTTTTCATTTCCGTTATACCAGAAACATTCCTGTAAATGTTTGGAAATATCTGCTGCACTTTTGAGTGCAAAAATAGCCGCCCAAAACCTTCCATAATCCTGCTGACGTCCTCTGTCCAAATATACTCTGCGTCCCGGCTCCCGGTTGGCACAACTTAAATCTTCCCTTTCAAAAATCTGATCTGTCTGCTCACAAATTCTGTCCATATCACTTGGTGTCAAATTATCAGAATCAAATTTTAATTCTACTCTATACATTTCATTCACCCTTCCACTTATCTGAATGATTCTTTCCCTGTTTCTCTACAATCATTCTATCACATCTCATCCCAAAAGTCATTTTCTTTTTTACTTGTTGGTTTCCCCTACTTGTACTTCGGTAAAATAATAAACCAAGTTCCAGACATGTCGTTTCGACACCTCTGAACGTGTCGTTTTAACATCTCCAGACATGTCAAAACGACACGCTAATAATACTGATATAAATAATACTGATATTATTAAAACTGAGTCTATCTTATCATATCAGAAAAAATAAGAATAGAATTCGATTGTATTTTCTCTCCTCCTTATCCTTTTTACGCAAAGATAATTTCTTTCTCCACAAATTCCCTGGCACTCGTGTGTATGTAATTCATTCTCTGTATCCATTCTAATGCATTTTTAGTCTTTAGCTGCTCCGTTATCCCCTGTGCCTGTTTTAATTGCTCTACGAGCCCTTCAAAGCGTTCCTGAGCCTGTTCATCAATGTCATCCAGATAATCATTCAATCTGCCACCCGTAAGCAACTCTAAATATACATCTTTACGATATTCCTTTAGATACTGCAAATGCCGTTGTCCCCATATTCCCATCTGTCTCGTTTCTTTCTCTGCTGGTAAGACAAGACTAGGGATAAGATAATCACCATGTCTGATATATGTACCACCCATTCTTTCATAAATTGTCTTTTTCAACTCCCATATCACCTTTCTTTCGTTTTACTTCACAAATATAACTCACAACATTGCTACATAATACATTATTCTTTCGGGCGAGAAAGAACTCCACATCACATAGGCAAGCAGTATATTCATATTCCAACTACCATGAGTTATATTATTGCAAGCCGCCTTTTCACCACTCAATTTTGACTCGGATACCGGTACTCATCACCAAAATTATCATGGTATTTCTCATTTTTTTATAGGACAAAAGTCAGCGAAACCCTTATATTTACTGGGTTCTTTCTACCTTAGCATTATAATAACTCATTCCCCTGAATCAATAACTGCCACAAGAATTCCCTTTCCAAATAAAAACGGACGGGTATTCTGTACTGAAGTAATACAGGATACCCGTCTTCCATTGACCATTTGAAAAAATAATCTCTTTGGTTTCTCAATATATTCTATTTCCGGAAGAATAGCCAGCCTCTCAATCATAGATTCAGCTATTGTAATAATTGCAAACTCATTCTGCAATTCAACAACTTCTGCTCCTAATTCTCTCACCTTATCCAAATTCCCTGAATACTTCACGATTAAATCCCATACTCTTTCAATAGGATTGTAACCTACATCTAATTCCAAAGATTTAGCTCTTTCCTCCTCAGTTGCATCTAACGCAAGATTTAACATATTTTCCAACTTCTGTCCATTCATATGATTTACCCGAAAATTTTTCTCAAGCCATATATATGACAGATTTTACACTTTTATGCTAACACTAATTAAATCCGATTAATTCTCTCGCCACAATATAAGCAAATGAGGAAATCTTTCTTCCTGATTTTCCCGGCAAATTAATTGTCTGTCCTAAAATGCTATATCTTATTTTCCAATATACTTTATAATCCTTTGTCTTTAAATAATTCCAAAGTTCTTTTTTCTTTTGTAAATTTTCTTCTTTTTTAGAACGAATGCATAATATAGATGAAACTGTCATCATAATAGCCAGATAATTTATCATATAGTTTCTCAGTTTCTTATTATCTATTCTACGCAAATAATACATATCTATCATAGACTTCGTAACAAAAATCTGTTGGTCAATTCTTCCTATCATGACCTTTTCATTCACAGACTGGTCTTCTCTTCCGATATAATAACGATAGAAATTCACATCCAAATAATATATCTTCTTTACGTGCGGAAGAGGATAATACACATAAATATTATCTACATAAAATGTATGCTTAGGCAATTCCAACTGATTTAATTTCAAAAGATTTGTCCGATAAATAACGGAATGCATTAAAATGTATTGTGCAATCCCGAAATGGCCTACCTCATCCCAGCCAAAAATTTTATTTTCCGGCAAAACATTTCTGTAATGAATTACTTTTTTATTTTTCACGCCCACTTTTTCATATACATAATTGGAAACAAGCATATCTACTTCCTGCTCTTCTTCTTCCCACATATGCAATGTTTCTAAAATTTTCTTTAAAGACTGCTCCTCCACCCAATCATCACTGTCTACCACTTTAAAATATTTTCCGGTAGCATTTCTCAGCCCAGCATTTACCGCATCACCATGCCCTCCATTTTCCTTATCAATTACTCTGATAATATCAGGATATTTTCCTTCATATTGTTTTGCAATCTGCAATGTTTCATCCTGCGAGCCATCATTCACAATTAAAATTTCTACATCTTCTCCCCCTATTAAAATAGACTCAACTGCATGGCTCATATATTTCGCTGAATTATAACACGGAATCGCAAATGTTAGATATTTCATCTCGTACCTCCCATTTATAGCAATACTATATAGTATAATGTATTTTCATAGAATTTCCAACTGTATTATTGTAAATTTTCCTGTTTTCATTTATATTAATATAGTTGATACCAATGAAACCAATTATCTAAAGTGAGAAATAAATTAGGAGGAACTTAGTAATGAAGAATGTAATTGTTGGACAATCCGGCGGTCCTACCGCCGTAATTAACGGGAGTTTATATGGGGTCGTATCTGAAGCCTTAAAGAAAACAGATGATATTGAAATCGTCTATGGCATGATAAACGGAATTGAAGGTTTCCTTCATGATGAAATTATGGAAATGAACCCGCTTATTGCTACAGGAGAATTGGAACTATTAAAAACAACACCCGGAGCTTATCTTGGTTCATGTCGTTTTAAACTGCCGGAAGATTTAACAGACTCTGTATATCCTATTCTTTTTGAAAAATTTAAAGACAAAAATATCGGTTACTTCTTCTATATTGGTGGAAATGACTCTATGGATACAGTCAGTAAATTATCAAGATATGCCGAATCCATCCAAAGCGATGTTCGTATTATCGGTATCCCAAAAACAATTGATAATGACCTTATAGAAACCGATCATACACCTGGATTTGCCAGTGCTGCAAAATATGTGGCAACAACAGTACGCGAAATTTCTATAGATGCTTCTGTATACGACAACAAAAAATCTGTTACCATTGTAGAAATCATGGGACGTCACGCCGGTTGGCTCACCGCCGCCAGTGCATTGGCAAGAAAATTTGAAGGTGATAATCCTGTACTTATCTATCTTCCTGAAGTTGCTTTCAATCAGGATGATTTTATCGAAAAAGTAAAACATTCTTTAGAAACAACTTCAAACTTAATTGTATGTATATCAGAGGGAATCCATGATGAAAACGGTACATTTATATGCGAATATTCTAATGATGTGGGTGTAGATACTTTTGGACACAAAATGCTTACCGGTTCCGGCAAATATTTAGAAAACTTAGTAAAAGAAAAATTAGGTGTTAAAGTACGTTCAGTTGAATTGAACGTAAGCCAGCGTTGTTCTTCTTCCTGTCTATCAAAAACAGATCTGGATGAAGCAATCGCCGGAGGCGCTTTTGGTGTAAATTCTGCTCTCACAGGGGAAACAGGTAAAATGATTTCTTTCAAAAGAGTTTCTTCTAATCCTTACGTTATGGAATGCACAACAACAGATGTAAATATTGTTTGTAATAAAGAAAAAGGAGTTCCTGTTAACTGGATTACGAAAAACGGTTCAGATGTAAGTGATGAATTTATAGAATATGCTTTACCGCTTATTCAGGGAGAAGTGGCAATTCCTATGGAAAATGGGCTTCCACAGTTTGCTTTCAGAAAATAGTTGTTCACAATTTGTTCATTTATCATTCAAAAAAGTTTCATTTGTTTAACACTTTTTCTTCACTTCTTTCGCATATACTTATATTATCAAATGAAACTTTGATAAACTAAACCAATTAGTTAGTATACATTATACTATTTTGAATAAACTTTTTCATAATATATGCCGAGGATCATGCACATGATTACTCGGCATCCTCCCTTTTATACGGTCTTTTCATTTTACCATATCCCCAAATGCCCACTATAACCATTGCGACCGCAATATAGGCAATTATGCATCCTATTTGATTTTTTTCTTTTTTATTTTTCGTTTGTATTTCTTTTGGCTTGGAGGTTTTCTGCATAAATACTTTTTCCAATATATTTTTCTTTTCCACAATAGAAAAATTCATATTCTTTATAGACTGATTTCCTGCTAAATCAATCGCACGCACAGTTAAATTGTATTCTCCTAAATCATCAGATGAAAATCGAAATACTTTACTCTCGACATCTATATTCTGTTTTTCTCCGTTTATCCACACTTCTTCCAACCTTTCTGTATCCTCTTTTACGCATACCTTTAGTTCTACCTGCTCTTCATATGTTTCATTATCCTCTATTCCTTCAATAAAAATATCCGGCTTTGTATTATCTATAACAAACTCTGCTCTTGCAACGGACTCATTTCCCACAGTATCTATCGCTTTTACATAAAAAATATGTTTTCCTTCTTTTTTTTCTGAAAGAAATAACGGCTGAAGTTTTCCGTCCAAACGTATCTCATAACGAAACTTTGTTAAATCGAAAATATATTCTGAAAGCGGATACTTCCATTCAAAATTTTTTATCCATTTTCCGTTTAATTCTTCTACATAACGAATAACCGGATTTGTTTTATCAATAATAAACTTCTCTTCTTTTCTCTCCACATTTCCCGCCATATCTATAGCCTTTATCTCTATAACATAAATGCCATCCTCAGTTATATCAAATTCTGTTTTCCAATTGTTATTGATAAAGTTCGTTTCTCTCCTCTCTTCCACAATATCCTCTTCAATATCACTTTTTCTTTTCAAAGTTATGAACGCTTCTTTCAACTGCCTTCTATCTTTCATCACGATTCCTAATTGTACATTTTTACTTGTAATCATATTGGGAGAACTTCCTGAAAGAGTAATTTCCGGTTTGTCTTTATCAATAAGAATCTTTTGTTTTCTCCATGAAATATTTCCCGCATAATCCCGAACTTCAATTAAAAGTTCTCCAAACTCTTTTAGTTGCAGTTTTACCTGCTCATTCTGACAAAACTCTGGTAATTTTTCGATTTCTTTTATCAATTTTCCGTTAAAATAACATCTTATGGATGCTATTCCTGATGCAATGCCTTCTTCTCTCACAATAACACTCGCATTTATATTTTTCGTATGCCATTTTTCTTCCTCTAAATCCGTATATATTTCTATATTTGGCTTTCTCACATCACATACAATATATTTTGACATTACGGTATCCCCTACATTTCCAGCCTTGTCTTCCGACCATGCGGTAATTCTTCCCTGAAACCCTCTCGGCAACTCTACCTGCATCTCAGAAACCACCTGTTTTTGTTCTTCTTTCTCTATTTGATAATAAATATTTTCTATGCCTGAACCATCATCTTGTGCCTTTAATTTTACTGCTGTTTCCTTTTGAAAATATAAAACATCTCCTCTTTCTTCTCCTTCATACTCAAATTCTATTTTCTTCGGCAAAATTGTATCAATCAAAAATTCTCTTTCAAGTTTTGTTTCCTCTATTATTTCTCCTTTCTCATCTTCCTGCCATACAAGTAATTGTTGTTTTCCTTCCTTAAACATTTCTGCATCTATCTGAAATTCTTTCTCCACTTTATCTATCGTTTTCTCTAATAATATCTTATCATCCTGCTTAAGTCGAATCTGTGTCACAACTTCTTTATCTCCATGATAAATTCTTACCGTCGGTTTCTTTGTGTAATATTGATTCTTTCCGTTTGGTTCTTCGTACTCAACACGAAATTCCTTCTTTTCTTCTTCCGATGCAGCCATTCCACTTAAACCATACAGAATAAGCAAAACAAAAATAATAATACCTAATTTTCTTCTGTTCATATAAACCTCCCTTAAAATTGAATATGATTTTCCTGTATAAATTGTATAAAAGATTTTTCTTCTTTCATCTGTGGATTATCTTTTAACATATTTTGTAAAACTCGTTGCTTTTCCTCTGCTAAAATAGTTTCTTCCTTCCACAATTCTTTTAAATAATTAATATCCATCTCCACAAACTTTTCTCTGTACATTTTTTCTTTTTCATCGCGTTTTTCTTCCTGCTCATTTAATATCCGATACTGTGTTCCCGCTTCTTTCCACAAAGAAAGTTTTTCATATGCCAATGCCTTATACTCATTCCATTCTGACAACTTATCTTCTGAAAGTTCTTCCGGATTGTCCAAATACATCTCCACTATCATTTCATATGCCCAATCTGTTTCAATTAACACGCATCCTCTCGCCAGCATAAGTTTTTTCTCTATATCCTTCTCTTTATCTGCCTCCCTTTCTATCATTTGTAAACTCCCCTTTATTCCTTTATCATTAGACTGATGCAACATAAACTCAGACAATCTTACATAATTTCCAGTCCCCTTGACTTGTTCTCCTGCCTTTTGAAAATATATTTTACTCTTAGCGTAATCTTTCTTCTCTAAAAAGTAGTACATTCCTAAACTAAAATAATCAATATCACCTTCGCATTTCTTTTCTTCTTTCACTGGTAAAAATATTATACCAATCAAGAAAAAAATCGCTCCTATCAAAGTCACTATCCACTTTAATCTCTTTCTATTATGCTTTTTCAATTGTTTTTTATGGGTATTTTCCAGACATTTTTTTACAAATATAAGAAGTCTTATTTCTTCTCTTTTTCTCAGACATGGAACACATTTTATATGTGCCATAATAAATTGAATCGTCCTTCCAAGACAATATAAATCGACATCCTGATTAGAATTTTCTAATTGAAACTTTTTTGCAAACTTACCTTTTAAACGGGGACTATTTTCTTCCGGATATAAAAGTGTAATATCATCCTCTTCCGTTATTATAATCGTATAAGGATTCAAATACTTATATCTGGGATTTCCTTTTTGTTTCTGAAAGAAATTTAACTGTCGGATTAATTTCAAAATCCATTGTTCTAGCGTATCCTTTTCTATCTCTTCATGCAGTTGTATCCAACGATATAATGTAACCCCCTCCACATAATCCGATACAATATAGCAATCTTCTCCCCTCTCTACAAATTTTATGACCTCATATTCTTCTTTTTCAAACACTCTCTCCCTCCTTTTCCCATATTTAAATAGTGGAATGCTTCCTCACGAACTTGAATGAATAATTTTATTTGAAATAGAAATGTATTTTTCAGATTTGAAAGTATCTTTACTATACTTCAATTTCCCGCCAAAAACAAGATGGCTTTTTGCACAAAAATTGAACAACAAATAAGGAAGTACAGCCTTAACCATACTTCCTTCTCTTAAATTACTCTATCTTGGTCTGTTCAGATGCCTTGGTATTCCGTCTACCATAACCGGTGATACATCTCCTTGAATGAGAGGTCTTACATACGTTACAAACTCATCCGTAACATATGTCCCTTCTTTATTTACCCAAGTTCTTGGAACTATCTTCTCATCATTCGCAATCTTATGCACATCTTTCACAGCCGTTCCACATTGATAAGGATCGTCAGAATGTCTTTCCAATACAACCATTTTTCCTGAATCACCTTCATCTGCGGCTTTGATCGCTGCACCGCCTACCTGATATGCTTCCAAAATATCTACTCTAGATGCACAATGTGATGCTGCTCTTTGAAGTGTACTTAATTCGATTGCCCTTGTCTTACATCCAATTTCTCCCGCTACTCTACCTGCCAAATAACTTGCCGTTCCTGTTAACTGTTTATGACCAAATGCATCAACAAAATCAACATTTGCTCCCAGTTCACATACATATCTTCCGTCTTCTAATTTAATTCCTTCTGAAACAGCAACAACAACCGAAGATTTCTTTTTAAGTAATTCTTTAATTTTATCCATAAATTTTTCTACATCAAATGTAAGTTCCGGTAAATAAATCAAATCCGGTCCGGCACAATCTTCCCCTTTTGCTAATGCGGCTGCACCTGTTAGCCATCCTGCATTTCGTCCCATAATTTCTACAATTGTTACCAAGCCTTTATTATATTCCAAACAAAAACTATCACAAATAATTTCTTTAACAGATGTTCCGATATATTTTGCCGCACTTCCAAATCCCGGCGTATGATCTGTCAAAGCCAAATCATTATCTATCGTCTTCGGGCAACCGATAAATCTTGTCGGCTGTCCTGTAATAATAGCATAGTCAGATAATTTTTTAATCGTATCCATGGAATCATTACCACCGATATAAATAAATGCTTCAATCTCTAAACGATTTAAAATATCAAAAATTTTCTCATACAAGGTCATATCTTCATGAATTTCAGGAAGTTTATATCTGCATGAACCTAAATATGCTGCCGGCGTTCTTTTTAAAATTTCGGCATCCAATTCATTTGTAATATGCTCTGAAAGGTCAATATATTTTTCTTCCAATAATCCTTGAATACCGTATCTCATTCCGTATACTTTTTTTGCTCCTCTATCTTTGGCTGTACGATATACTCCTGCCAAACTAGAGTTGATTGCTGCTGTCGGTCCTCCCGATTGTCCTACAATTACATTTCCCTTCATAATGCAAGTACCTCCGTTTTTTTGTCTGATAATATTAGTTTAGTGCATTATGACTATTTTGTAAAGAAGTTATATGTTTTTTTATGTATTTTGCATAATCCATTTATGTTTATGAAACAATAAATATCCACCCGCCTAGCGGGTGGTTTTTCAGTTTCGGGCATAGCCCTAA